>Ga0101944_10003187_pt1 | contig 23755 bp, 13 predicted proteins | sample DewCreD2012metaG_FD_75245 | JGI IMG/M metagenome (GOLD analysis project Ga0101944, IMG submission 75245) | Hot spring sediment bacterial and archeal communities from British Columbia, Canada, to study Microbial Dark Matter (Phase II) - Dewar... ... | reverse complement strand
CCCGGAACGAGCCGAACGGTGATGACCTCCCTGCTGTGCTTGGGCCTGTCCGTACTTGCCTCGGAGAAGCCGTCGGTCCCTCACGTCGACAGCCTGGCGATGGCGGAGAGACAACCCCATGAAGGCGCAAAGGCGACCGTCTGGTACGACGATTTCAAGGGCCTTTGCGCCGCGTTTTTGGCTCTGTGGCGCGCTTGGTTGCATCCGGTGAGGAATCTGTTGCGGGAGCTGGTGATCCTGGCTGAATCCGGATCGCGGTTTGCCGAAACCGGCCACGGGCAAGTCGCCTGATGCCGAACAGGGCTTTCCAACGGACGGCCAGGCGTCACGAGCCGGCTATTTGGCGCATTCCTTGCGGACCTTCTCGTTCTTCTCGAGAACCTTCTTCTCCATGTCGGCTTTATGCGCGATGAGCCGGTCATGGAGCGGCTGGTCGGAGATCGCCAGGATCTGCGCGGCCAGCAGGCCCGCGTTGGCGGCCCCGAAATCGCCGATGGCCACCGTCGCCACCGGAATGCCCGGCGGCATCTGGACCATGGACAACAGGCTATCGAGGCCCTGAAGCGACGTGGAAGCGATCGGCACGGCGATCACCGGACAGACCGTATGCGCGGCGACCACGCCGGCCAGGTGAGCCGCACCGCCGGCCGCCGCGATGAAGACCCGGATGCCCCGGGCGGGTGCCTTCTTGACGTAGTCGGCACAGGCATCGGGCGTCCGATGCGCGGAGAGGACCGAGACTTCGAACGCAATGCCCAGTTTCCCGAGCTGTTCCAGGCACTTTCTCATCACCGGCAGATCGCTGTCGGAACCCATCAACACGGCGACACGGGGCGTTTCGGGCATGATCGGTCCTTTCGGTTCAAGGCGGCGGCCGGTTCGCCTGTTCGCGCGCCTGCTGACCGCGAACCCGCAGTTCGGCCGCGACGAGATCCAGACGGCGCTTCTGTCCCAGCAACGTCCACGTCCGGGCGGCCGTCGTCTCGCCCAGCGCACGGGCCGCGGCGTCGTACCGGGCCGCGGCCGCGACGAGGTCCTTCCGTTTTTCCAGCGCTTCAGCTTCCTGGCGCAGCGTCTCTGACTGGCGCAGAGCGGCGGAGGCCTGCCGCCACATCAGGAACTCGCGCCCCGCGGGAACGCCCAACGCGATCGCGACGACCACGACGATGGCCCAGACGATCGCCCCTCCCCCGCCGACCACCCGTTTTGGGCGGCTGTTCAACTGCACCAGTTTCTTCTGCAGATCCTCCCGTTGCGGCTCGATTTCGAGCGCACGCCGGAGATAGCGTGCCGCGTCGTCAGGCAGGTTCTGGCGATGCAGCACTTCGCTGAGCGTCTCGCACTCGCGGACCGCCGAGTCCCGGTCGCCCATCTCGATGCAGATCTCGATCAGCGCCCGGCGGGCTGCCGAATCGTCGGGTTCCAGACTGAGGATCTGCTGGCAGGCCGCCCGCGCTTCCGCCCACTGACGCCTTTCGCGATAGGCCCGCGAAAGCTGGTCGTACTGCTGCAGCGCCTCGACGGTCTCCCGGCGCTGGGCATGCAACGCGCCGAGCCGTTCCAACAGCGGGAAATGCTGCGGTGCCAACCCGATGCCGCGCCGCAGGTGCGCAATGGCCTGCTCGGGCTGCCGGGCGGCCAAGGCTTCCTCGGCCAACAGGCCCAAATGGCCGGCTGCCCTTTCGGTCTCTCCGGTCTCGACCAAGACCTCCACCAGCGCCTGGCGCGTGACAGCCCGGTCGACTCCGCAGGCCAGCAGACGTTCGAGCACCTTGATCCGCCTCCTGGCCTGGCCGCCCTGGGCCAGGAACCGGTCGGCGGTCTTCAGTTCCTCCACGGTCGCCGGGCGAATCGCGCCGGCCTGCTTCAGCGCGGCCAATGCATTGAGGATCTCGAACCGAAAGAGGCAGGAATCCTCGATCAGGTCCTCCACGTCGCGCGTCCCGTCGAGCCAGGGCACCAAGCGGTACTCGGTCGCGTCCGCTTCGAAGCCGGCGGGCAATTCCCGGTTCCGAAAGGCTTCCGCGACCACGTAGATTTCCCGGAAACTGGGGATCTCCCGACGCAGGTGCTCCCATCGATCGACCCGTTTTCCGGCCTCCAGCACCAACTGGGCCGCGCTCAGAAAAGGCGCCGAACGGGCCAACCGGTCGCCGAAGAAGGCTTCCGGCGGAGGACCTTCGGCAAATTCGTATCGGGCGTTCTCCCACGCCAGCAGCTCCAGGATGCCTTCCTCGATCTGACGGGCCAGGAACTCCTCCAACGTGTCCGGATCGAGCAGGTTCATCTCGATCAGCGCGTGGCCCAGCGACTGGCGCGAGGCTTTCTGGCGTTCCAGCGCGGCGTCGAGCTGTTCCTGGGTAAGGACACCCCGACCGACCAGCATCTCGCCCAGGCGCAGCGGCTTCTGGCGACCCGAATCCAGGGCACGGACATGGCCGGTCTCGAAATACAGCCGGCGCTCGGGGCCGTCCGGAAGGTAAACGCGGAGCGTTCCCGTGAGCTGCTTCAGGGCCAGCGATTGAAAAAACGTCGGCGAGGCTGAAGCGGTCCACCGTTCCCTGAAAGGCCATCCGAACTCTCCTCGACCCTTCATCGGAAGATACGCTCAGCGCTTTTCGTCGGCGCCGAAGAAATCGTCCAGAGCCTGCTCGGCCGCCGCGGCATAACCTTCGCCCATGTCCGGCTTCCGATTGGCATTGCGTTGCTCGGCCTTCACCAGAACCTCGCCCAGGCGTCGCGAAAGATCCGCTGCCTGCAAGCGGATCAACCCCAACGTGGCCCGGCCATCGAAGAGCACCACCACCAGGGCCCTTTCGGCCACCAGCCCGATGTGCAAGTGCTCATTCTTTCCCTGGTGGAAGAGCGTCGTGAATTCCTCTTCGCCCAAATGCCGGGCCATCTCGCGCGTGGAAGCGAACGATCCTGCCACCAGCGCCGACAACGCCTCGGTATCGAAGGCCTGCGTAAAACCCTTCTTGGTCACCAGATGGCCTTCCCGGTCCACCAGCAGCACACACTTGGCCTGGGACCGGCCCAAGAACCCCTCCAGCACCGCATTGAGCTCGTGGATGTCCTCGGCATAAAAGACGAGGCGATCGTGCCGCATCTTCTCGCTGAAGCTCACCGGGCGTTCGTCGTTCTGCTCCACGGTGCGTCTTCCTTCCCCGAAAGCCTACTTCTTGATCAGGAGCTGGTATGCGGCGATCGCCGCACCCGCCAAAGCCAGGAGGCCGACCAGCAGCAGGATGCTCTTGACCGACCCGGACGATTTCGGCGCCGCGGATGCGGGCGGCGCGGTCGGAGCGGGAACGGGAGGGGCCGGCGTGGCCGTCGGTGCGGCGACCGCTTCGCCTTCCTCCATGTCCGCGGGGTCCGGCGGGTAACGCTTGACCTTGAAGGTCTTGACTGCGGACTTGGGCGCCGGAGCCGAACCCGGCTTGGGTCCCGGCTCCGGGACAGGCGTAGCCGGCGCCATCGGTTGAGCGACAGACGGCGGAGGCGGCACGGACGAACTGGTTGGAACCGGCGCCGCCGGTTTCGCGGGTACCGGCACAACCGGTTTGGCCGCAACCGACGCGACCGGCGCCACCGGTTTGGCCGGGGCCGGCACGACGGGTTTGGCCGAAGCCGGCGCGACGGGTTTGGGCGGTGGCGGCGCGGACGGCGCAGGCGTCGGCGCCTGCTCGGTTGCAGCCGGCGGCGCGGACGGGTGGACCGCGTGACCCGGAGCGTTCGGGGGTGGCGGCGCGACACGCGGCGGCGCAGCCGGCTTGGCGGTCGGGGCCGAGCGAGGCTGGATCGTGGGCGGTCGCAGTGCCGCGGGCATGGCGCCTGGACCGCCGGTCGGAGCGGTCTTGGGCACGATGGGCGGCGCGATCTGCGAGCGGGGAGCCTGCGGCGCCGACACCGGCGGTGGCGCCGAAGCTGCCGGGCGCACCGAGGTGCCCACCACCGGGCGCGCGGGTGCCGCGGAAGCCGGTGGCGGCGGCGGTGGCGGCGGCGGAACCGAAATGGGCTTGGCATCCGCCTTGCGCGTGTGACCGTCGTCCGAGTAACCCTGTTCGCGATTCAACTTGCGAATCACCTGCTGCGCGATGCCCTTCAACGTCTGGAAAACGCCGTCGCCCTTGACCGCCGTCGCCTCGAACGTCGGCCAGTGATGCCGATTGAGCGTCTTCTCGAGTTCTTCGACCGGCACGGCACCTGGCAGATCGCGTTTGTTCCACTGCAGGACCAGCGGAATGTCCTTGATGTCCAGGCCGTTCTCGTGAAGGTTCTTCGCCAAATTGTCAAGCGATTCGATGTTCTCCGCCATCATCTCGCGCGCCGAATCGGCCACAAACACGATCCCGTCGGCGCCCTGCAAGACCAGCTTTCGCGTCTGGTCGTAGTAGACCTGTCCGGGAACGGTGTACAGGTGGAATCGCGTCCGCATGCCGGCGACGGTACCCAGATCCAGCGAAAGGAAATCGAAGTAAAGCGTGCGGTCGCCCTTGGTCGCGATGGAAACCATCTCGCCCGTGGACGTCGGAGGCGCCTTGGCATGGACCACCTGCAGATTGGTGGTCTTGCCACAACGACCCGGCCCATAATAGACGATCTTGCAGCTCACTTCCCGCGAAGCGAAGTTGATTTGAACCATTGGTTTCGCCGCTCGATGCCCCGATCCCGTTGGTAAGCGCGCAGTTTAGCGCCTTTCGGCCAAAGCTCAATCCGCAATCCCCAATCCTCCATCGCCGATCCCCTCCCCTTGAACTCGCCGCACGCGGAGGAGATAACGTGAGCGGAGACGTTCTGGAGCGCCATGGACGAACCGCGGGATCCGATATCGCCAGGCGGGCCGCGCGCGCCGCGCGTGATGTACCTGCTGGCACGGCTTGCAGCCCGACGCTGGGTTAACCGCGTGGGGGGGCACTTTGCCGCGGTCTTTCGTCGCCGCGATGCTCTCCCCCGGCGCCTCGGCACGGCGCGCAAGAGCCACTACAGCATCGCCCTGATGCTCTTCCTCGCGGCCGTCTTCCTCTTCAACAGCCTGAATCTGGCGACCCAGTTCCTGCGACGCCTGTCGGGGGCCGCCGAGACACGCCATGCCCTGCTCGTGGACCGCATCCCGGTCGCCGACTACACGTACCTGGAACTGCAGAAGGCCGACGAAACCCTCGCCGACCTCGACCCGACCCAGATCAAGACGATCCGCACGGTCTACGAGCAGAAGGTGCTGCGCAAGATCCTGCGTCAGGAAGCGCAGCAGCAGCTGCTCAGCGAAGGGCTGGTGAAGTCCGACGAGACGGAACTCGATGCCCGCGTGGCCCGCTTCGCCCAGGTCTTTCGCGAAAAGGGCGCGCACGGTTTCACCGTCAGCCGCTCGCGCAACATGATCCCCTTTCCCACGGTCGACGACTGGCCTTCCCGCAGCGAGGAAGGCACGGTCCTCGGCGCATTGGGGCTGCTCCTGCTGATCCTTTTCGCAAGCCTCTTTTTCATGTCGCTGGGTTCCGGGAACCAGGACCTCGGCCGGGTCGAATGGCACCTGGAATGGCTCTTTTCCTTCCCGGTCCCCGCGCACGTGCTCTTCCTGGCCAAGGTTTTCGAATACGCGCTGTTGAACCCCTTCAACTGGTTCGTCGTGTTTCCGCTTTTCGTAACGCTCTACGTGGCCAGCGGCGTCGGCAACGGAGCCCTTCCGCTGGCCCTCTTCACCGCCTTGTACCTGGGTGTCCTGCTGGGATCGCTGCGCATCGCCGCGGAAACATGGCTGCGCAAGAACCTCCCGGTCAGCCGTCTGAAGAACACCCAGGCGCTCTTCACGGTGATCAGCCTGCTGACCTTTTTCCTCGTGATGGGCTTGGCGGTGGCGCCGCAACTGCCCAAACACCTGATCCACTGGAGCGAAGGATGGCCGACCGCGGTCCTCTGGAATCCCGTCTCGCTGCCCGTGCTGCTGTGCGGCCCCATCGAGAACGTCTGGGTCTGGTTGGCGCTCGCCGGCTGGTCCGTCGGGCTGCCGCTGGGAGCCTCGCTCTTTTCGTCCTTCTGCGTTCGCGACGGGTTGTTGAGCGCCGCCAACCCGTATCAGGGCGCGCGCGGCGTTGTCCCCGCCTCGCCCACGACCGGGTTCCTTGCCGGGTTGAAGGGATTGAGCGGGAAGGATCTGCGCCTGCTGGTCCGCGACCGCAACCTGCTGGTCCAGACCATGGTCGTTCCCGTGCTGATCATCGGCTTCAACGTGATCATCAACCCGACCATGCTGAAGAGCGTCCTCTCGAACTTTCAGCATGCGGCGACGCTGGCCTTCAGCCTGGGCGCCTACGTGCTGCTTTTCGGCGGCTTCGGCGTGCTGACCGCCGAGGGCCCCGCGCTCTGGCTGTTGTATACGTTTCCCCAAGGGCTGGACGCCATGCTTCGGCGGAAGGCGACGTTGTGGTGCGTCTTCGGGCTGGCCTATGCCGGCGCCGTGCTGGCCATCGCCGCCGTGTTGAATCCCTTCTGGGAGGCCGGCTTCCTGATCACCGCGGGCACGGCGCTGGTCGGCGTCATCATCTATGCCTTCATCGCCGTCGCGCTGGGCGCGCTGGGCACCGATCCTTTCGAGATGGAAGCCGCGCGGAAGATCCGTCCCGCACTCACCTACCTGTACATGTTCCTGGCCGCGCTCTTCGCCTACGCGATCTACACGCCGACGATCTGGGGAAAGCTCGTCGAGATGGTGCTGCTGGGCTTGTTGGCCGTGGCCCTGTGGCAGAAGGTTCGCGACCGGCTGCCTTACCTCCTGGACCCGACCGAAGCGCCGCCGCCGCAGGTGAGCATCGCCGACGGACTGGCGGCCGCGCTGGCCTTCTTCGTGCTCCAGGGAATTTTGATGCTGCTCCTCCTCCCGACGAACCTGCCCGCGGGCGCGAAGGTGTTCCTGGCCTTCGCCGGCGCGGGGACGCTGGTCGCGCTCTTCATGTTTTACCGTCTCTGGCAGCGCGACGTGCCGGACCTGCTGCGCGTTCTCGGCCTGCGCCAGTCGCGCGACCATCCGGGCAACGGCTGGTTCTTCGCCTCGGGCGTCGGTGTCGCCGGCGGACTCCTCGCGGGTCTCGGAGCGCTCCTGTATGTCCTGGCGCTCCAACACTATCCGGCCCTGCGCGCCTGGCGGGACGAACTGACGAAAGGCGGCGGGATGCTGGACCTCGATTTCCACTGGCTCGTCTGGATGGTCGTCATCGCCGCGCCGCTCTGCGAAGAATTCATTTTCCGGGCGCTGGTCTTCCGCGGCCTACGCCGTTCGTTCGGCGCCTGGCGCGCGGTGCTGGCCAGCGCCCTGATCTTCGCGCTGGTACACCCGCCGATCTCGGTCGTGCCGGTGCTCGGTCTGGGACTGATCGCGGCGCTGACCTTCGAATATACCGGCCTGCTGATCGCGCCGATCCTGGCCCACATGGTCTATAACTCGATCGTGGTCGTGGCGAGCGGATGAGGAAACCCATGACGATGCCTTCGGCCGATCGACCGCCCGACGCCGCCGCTCCGCCGGAACCTACGGAGGCGCAGGGCGAATACAACCCGCAGGCGCCCGAAGAGCCCTTGCGCGTGCCGGCCGGCGCCCCATCGCAGCCCTCGCGACCCGTCGAACTGCTGGCGCCCGCCGGAAGCCTCGACGCCGGTTTCGCCGCCTTTTCGAACGGAGCCGATGCCGTGTATCTCGGCCTGCAGAAGTTCTCCGCCCGCGCCGACGCGGACAATTTCACCTTCGGCGAACTCGACGAACTGGCGGCCTTCGCGCACGCGCTGACGCCGCGGCGCCGCGTGCTGGTCGCGCTGAATACGGTGGTCCTGCAGCACGAGATCGGCGATCTGCTGGAGTCGCTGGACGCCTGCACGGCCTGCGGCACCGATGCGGTGCTGGTACAGGACCTGGGCGTCTATCGCCTGATCCGACGTCACTTCCCGGAACTGGAACTGCACGGCAGCACGCAACTGGCGGTGCATAACGTCGCCGGCGCCCGAACGCTGCGCGACCTGGGATTCAAACGCGTCGTGCTGGCACGCGAGCTGACGTACGAGGAGATTCGCGAGATCGCCGCGCTGCCCGGCATCGAGACGGAAGTTTTCGTCCACGGCTCGCTCTGTTACGCCTACAGCGGCCTCTGCCTGCTTTCCGCGCAGACGCTTTCGCGGAGCGGCAACCGCGGGCGCTGCGCCTACGCCTGCCGCGATTCGTTCCAGATCTCCGGCGCGCCGAAGACGCTGCGCGACGGCTCGCCCACCAAACGCGATCCCGGGCGTGGGTTTCCGTTTTCGATGAAGGACTTGGCACTGCCGGATTTCCTGCCGGCCCTGGCCGATGCCGGCGTGGCGTGCTTCAAAATCGAGGGGCGCAAGAAGAACCCGCTCTACGTCGCCGCGACCACGCGTTACTACCGCGACCTGCTGGACGGGCGTCTGCCGCCCGATGAGCGTCCCGCCCGGGAAGCCGAACTGCAGACGATCTTCAGCCGGCCCTGGACAAGGCTCTTCATCCAGTCGCACCGCGACAAGGAAGTCGCCGATCGCGATACGGTCGGCCACCGCGGCACGCGGATCGGCGAGGTGCTGGCGATCGTATCGGACGGTTCCGGAGACTGGCTCCGCTTCACCACCTCGCGACGCCTGGAGACGCACGACGGCATCCAGGTCGATCTGTTGCGATTGCGGCAGCCTTTCGGCTGTGCCATCGACCAGATGCGCGTTCTGGACCGCAGCCCTGAAGCGCGCCTCTCCCAGGCCGCTTCCGACGCCCAAGGCCGCAAGGGCGGGCGGAGAGCGCACGGTCCGGTCCGCCCGATCTTCGAGGCACCCGCCGGTTCGACGATCGAGGTGCTTTTGCCGGACGATCATCCGGACCTGCCGCCGGGAGCGCCGGTCTATTGCTCCTCCTCGCAGGAGGTGAAACAGCGCTACCGGTCGACGCGTCCCAAACCCGGCGTGCACCGGACGCGCCTTCCGGCGGACTTCCGCGTGACGATCGACCGCCAAGCGTTGCGCGTTCGCGCCACGGCCCGGAATCTTCGATCCGGCGCGTCGTCTTGCGAGGTTACGGCGTGCCACGCAGGGCCTTTCGAGCCTGCCAACGATGCCGCACGGCAGGAGGACGCGGTTCGGACGGCCTTCGACAAGCTGGGCGACACGCGTTTCTCCCTGGCTTCGCTGGAATACGTCAATGCCGAGGGCCTCTTCGTGCCGGTCTCCGTGCTGAATCGGGTTCGCCGCGAGGCGGTGGCGGCACTGGAGCGCGAACTGGAAAACGAACGGAAGGCTTTTCTCCAAACGCTGCGCACGGAGCATCTTCCACGTTCGGACAACAGGCAGGCGCCCATGCCGTCCGCTCCCCTCCGCTGGTCCATGAAAGTCGATCGTCTGAGCTTCACCGATGGCCTGGAAGCACGCGACTGGGAAGGCCTGGACGAGCTGGTGGTCGATCTCGCGCGGGATCACGGCGGGACGCTGGCGGACCGGCTGAAGGCGTTGGGCGAACGGATCGGCCAAGGACACATCCGCCTCTCGCTGCCGGCGATCGTGCGCAAGTGGGAGGAAGGGGATCTTCGGCGCAAGCTCGAACGTCTGTGCGCGGACGGCTGGCGCAAATGGGAGGCGGCCAACGTCTCCGCATGGGGTCTTCTCGGAATGCCGGTCGGGATCGACTGGTCCACCGACTGGTCGCTTTACTGCACCAACCGTGTCGCGGCGCACCAGTTCTTCGAAATGGGCGCGACGCGCATTTGTCTTTCGCCCGAAGACGGCATCGCCAATGTGCGCTCGCTGCTGGCCGAATTCCGGGAACGCGCGACGCTGATCGTCTATCAGGACACGCCGCAGTTCATCGCCGAATCGTGCGCCTATGCCAATCTGATCGGCGGCTGTCCGGGCAAGGCCAACTGCCTTTTCGAAGAGATGGACCTGACCTCGAGTTACAACGAGAAGCTCAAGGCGATCGACCATCGCTGCCGGACGATCCTGATCTCGCAGGAAGCCTTCTGCCTGCAACCGTTCGTGGAGGACCTGCGCAAGTCCGGCGCCGTTTCGCTCCGCGCCGACTTCGTCCACCGCCGTTACGAACCGGAACAGGTTCGCGACATCTGGCGCCTGCTGCGCGCGGGGCGCCCCGTGCCGAAGACCTACTCCGCACGGTTCGAGCAGGGCCTGCGGTAGGCGAGCCGCCATCGGCGATCGTCCCTCGACCCAGGCCGCCCCTTCCCGGCGTCGCAACGATCCTCGCGGCCCACGAGAGGGCTCCGGCGCTGCGCTCCCGTGGCAGTCCGTTGAAAATGGGGCCGCCGTTTCCTTACTTCCTTCCCCTCTCTGCCGGAAGAGGGTTTTCGACGGGCTGTTGGCGCGTCTTTCCGCAAAACGCCGTCTTGACAGAACGTGGCGATGGTTGACACTGGCAGACAAATGCAGGCTCCATCGGCGATGGCTGTGAGGGCAGTCGAGCGTGCCGCAACTGACCTTTCTGAACGGTTCCGACTATGGCCGCGTGACCCTGCTGCCGGCCAACCAGGTCTGTCGTCTGGGGCGCGATCCGGCCCTCGATATCTGCCTCGACGACCCCAAAGCCTCCCGCGTGCACGTCGAAATCTTCTGCGAGAACGAGCAGTGGGTCTTGAAGGACCTCAACAGCAAGAACGGCACGTATGTGAACGGCCGCCAGGTCAGCCGCGTCCTGCTCAACGACGGCGACGAAGTACAGATCGGCGAGACGCGGATCGCCTTTCGTCTGAAGGAGCCGCCGCGCGAGGGTTACGTTCCGGACGACAGCATGCTGGCGCCCCGGCTTCCGGTGGGCGCCGAGCCGGCGGTCGGCTCGGCCGGCGTGCGCGGCGCGGAAGGCGGGTTCGAGACGATCGAGCTGACCGCCCCGCTTTCGACGCTGGCCCTCGACGCCAAGGGCGTGCCGGCCCGCAAGGAGGCGGCCGAGCGTTTCGAGACGCCGGACAGTCCGATGCGCGCGGCGCGCAGCCTGCGCGCACTCTACTCCATCGCCCGCGCCTGCGCGGAGGCGACGACATCCACGATGCTGCTCTCCCATCTGGCCGTGCGTCTGCGCTCGGCGCTGGACGCGGACCGCGTGACGCCGCTGGTGATCGAGGAAGGCAAATGGCGCGTGGCGGAGGTCGATCCGACGGCGGTCATCGCCGAGTCCGGGCGTTCGACGCCGGCCTTCTCCAAGGTTCCGCTCTCCCGCACCATCGTCGATCACGCGATGCGCAGCGGCAAGGCCGTCCTGACGTCGCCGCGTGCGGACGAACGCTTTGCCGGCGCGCGTTCGGTGGGCGAGCAGGGCATCAGCAGCGCGATCTGCGCGCCCATCTGCGCCAACGGGGAATGCCTGGGCTTCATCTATGCCGACCGTCTGGGCGGACAGGATTTCGACCGTGCCGACCAGGAATTGACGATCGCGGCCTGCCTGCAGGCGGGTCCCGCGCTCTCCAACCTCCGGCGTCTCGAACAGGCTCTGACGCGCAAGGACCGTCTGGTGGCCGAGCTGCGTTCCCAATTCCAGATGGTCGGGGACGATCCGGCCATGCGCGAGGTGTACGGGTTTATCCGCCGTGCGGCGCCCACGGAGTCGGTCGTGCTGGTGCTGGGCGAAAGCGGCACGGGCAAGGAGCTGGTGGCGCGCGCGATCCATTACGATTCGGCCCGCAAGGACGCTCCGCTGATCGTGGTCAACTGCGCGGCGCTCTCGGAGTCGCTGATCGAGTCCGAACTCTTCGGCCATGCCCGGGGCGCCTTCACCGGGGCGACCAGCGACCGACCCGGACGCTTCGAACTGGCGCACGAAGGCACGCTCTTTCTCGATGAGATCGGCGAACTCTCGAACGCCTGCCAGACCAAGCTGCTGCGGGTGATCGAGCAGGGCGAGCTGTCGCGCGTCGGCGAAGCGCGCGTGCGCAAGGTGAACGTGCGGCTGATCGCCGCCACCAATCGCGACTTGGCGGCCGAGGTCAAGGCCGGCCGGTTCCGCGAAGACCTCTACTACCGCATCAACGTGCTCTCCGTCAAGCTGCCTCCGCTTCGCGAGCGCGGGGAGGACATCCGCAAGCTGGCCGAATTCTATCTGCGCGACGCCGCCGAGCGCAGCGGGCGCAAGCACCTGCGATTCTCGGACGAGGCGCTGGCCGCGCTGGCCCGCCATCGCTGGCCGGGCAACGTGCGCGAATTGCGCAACATGGCCGAGCGGCTGGCCGTCCTCTGCCCGACGGAAACGATCGGCGTGCGCGATCTGCCGCCGGAGATCGCGTCCTTGCAGGAGCACCTCCCCGCCGTCACCGCGGAGCCGGCGGCGCCCCCCGTGACCGCACCGCTGTCCGCGAAGAGCTTGAGCGAGGTGGAGCGCGAACACATCCTGCGCATCCTGAACGCCTGCGGCGGCAACAAGAAGCAGGCAGCCGAGGCGCTGGGCATCGATCGGAGCACCTTGTACGCCAAACTGCGCGCCTACGGCGTGCTGGGCAACTGAGTACCGCGCCGCGGACGTTCTTTTCCCGTGCGCCGCAGATGCGGGACCGGATTCAGGCGCGAGCGAGGAGCCCATTCGGAGAAGATCGGTGACGAGCGAGCAACGAAGAGCCGGGCCCGCAGACGCAAGCAATGGGTCCAGAACTTCTGCGGTACGGTACTGAGCATGGCCGATTCGTCTTCCAACGCGGCACCGCCCGACCCGGACAAAAGCGCGCAGCCGGTCTCGCCTGAATCGGCCGTGCGCATGCTCCGCGAAGCGATGCCACCCGGCCCCGGCGGCCAGGACACGCTGGTCCACGAGGCGCCTCCTCTCCTCGGCCGGACGCTCGGTCAATACCGGATCCTCGGCAAGATCGGTCAGGGCGGGATGGGCATGGTCTTCAAAGCCGAGGATCTGGCCCTGAAACGCCTGGTCGCGCTGAAGGTACTCTGGGCCAATCCGCTCGACGATCCCCGCATTGCCGAGCGTTTCATACGCGAAGCGCGATGCCTGGCACGTCTCAGCCACCCGAATCTGCTGCACGTCTACAACGTGGGTTCCGAGGGCGACCTGCGCTATTTCGCCATGGAACTCCTGGAGGGTCGCACGCTGGCCGAAGCGCTCCGTCAGGCCCCGCTGAAGGTGCCGGAAGCGCTGGCCATGGCCGGACAACTGCTCAGCGCGCTCGACTGTGTCCACCGCCAGGGCATCACTCACCGCGACGTCAAGAGCGGCAACATCATGCTCTGCGATGCCCGCGCCGTACTGATGGATTTCGGGCTGGCCAAGGAAGAACACACGAGCGGCCTGACCAGCGAAGGCGTCGTGCTGGGCACGCCCGAGTACATGGCCCCGGAACAGGCGGACGGACGGCCCTGCGGTCCGCCGACCGACCTCTACAGTCTCGGCGTGGTGCTTTTCGAAGCGCTGACGGGCCGCGTTCCCTTCATGGGCCGCTCGGCCCTTTCCATCATCAAGCAACACCTGGACGAGCCGCCCCCCACCCTCGCCTCGCGATTGCCGGGCATCGATCCGCGATTGGACCGGATCCTCGCCCGCTGTCTGGCCAAGGATCCCAAGGATCGGTTTGCCGACTGTCCGGCGATGGCCGTCGCGCTGCTCCCGTTGTGCCAGACGCCGGAACTGCTCCAACTGGCCGGTGCGCTCGGGGCCGGCGACACGCTGGCGATGGACCGGAACCGGCCGCTCCGGCCGACACTCCCGCTGTCACCCGGAGTGGCGGGCGCGCATGCATCCCGAAAGTGGTTCTGGCTGGCGGCGACCTTCGTCCTGGTCCTCCTTCTCGGTCTCGTCCTCGTTCGCGCCCTGAAACGGCGTCCCTTTCCGGAGCGCGGACAGGTCGTGCGCGTGGAAAGCGGACCGCACCGGGGACAGATGCTGCGCTGGACGTTCGTCAGCCAGGGCGACGATCCGACGGCCTGGGTGCATCGCGTGGAGTCGTTGAACCCCGACGGGACCTGGAACGCTCCACGCACGCTGTCCCACGACGATTTCCGGAGAACGTACCCGCATCTCAGCCTGCGCCAATCGGAGGAAACCGTTTCACCGTGATCCGGCATGCCGTTCTCGCTTCGATCCTGCTGTGGTCGGGCCTTGGCCTGCGCGCCGCGGCGGAAGAACCGCCGCCCAGGGAAGAGCCGCCCGCGGAGGACGTCGAATTGCCCGACCTGCCGGGCCTCAACCTTCCCGGCGTCCTTCCGCCGTGGGCCAAGACGAGCCACCCGGGCGAACAGCCCTCCGCAGAGATCCAGCTCGGCCTGGCCAGCAACCCGCCGGTCATCGGCGAGCCGCTGGAGTTCGTGCTCCGCGGACCCGCCCGCGTCCTGGATGCAGCCCAGGGAAGCTATCTCCTCCGCGACGACCTCGGCCGCATCGTCGTCTCCGCGCCGTTGAAAGCCGGCGACCTGAAACCCGATGCGGAAGGTCGCCGCCGTTTTACCGTGCCGGCCTTTCAACCCGTCACGGTCGCGCATACGCTGGACGTGATGCTGGATGCCGGCGCTGCCGGCCGCATCAGTCGGGTCTGCGCTTTCGCCCTGCGCGGGCGCAACGAGTGGAAGGGCTGGTTGACGCTCGTCCACGCGCCTTACGCCAGCGAACAATGGCCCCTGCTCCAACAGGTGGGCATTCACGGCAGCATGGCTTACCGGCTGAATGCGGAACGCCACGCGGCGCTGCGCACGGCAGGCGTCCCGTTCTATGTCGAAAATGTCGCCCGATCGTTTCTCGCCCGTTACCGCTCCGAACGCGGCTTGTGGGAACGGACGGTGGCGAGGGCGATCGAGGATCCCGCGGGCACCGGCGCGCTGGTGCGCGAACCGTCGTTCTGGGACCGGCGCGCGGCCGAGGCCTTCGTGCGCGAACTCCAGCGGCACGCCGCACAATACCGGGACGACCGGCCGCTCTTCTATTCGCTCGCCGCCGAACCTTCGGTCACGTGCCTGGCCGCACCGTTCGACTTCGATTTTCACCCGGACGCGGTGGCCGAGTTCCGTCGCTGGCTGGAACGCGACGTTTTCGGCACCCTGAACGCGCTCAATGCCGCCTGGGGCACGAACCTGAAATCCTGGGACGAAGTCCAGGTCTGCCGCACCGACGAGGCGCTTGCGGACCTGGCCGGCGGTCGACTGGCCTTCGGTCCCTGGATGGCTTTCCGCGCATTCCAGGACGCCAGCCTGGCCAAGGCGCTCAAGGAGGGCGGGCGCATCCTTCGCGAAAGCGATGCGCACGCCCTCACGGGCATCACCGGCGCACAAGGACCCTTCGCTTTTGGCGGATGGGACTGGACGCGTCTGGCCGAAGCGCTCGAGGTCTGCGAAGCGTACGACATCGGGGGCGCCCGCGAACTCTGGCGCGACCTGGCCCCCGGCAAGCCCGCGCTGGCCGTCCTGCCGCTGAGCGGCGATCCGCAGGGACTGCCCGACACCCTGCGTGCGCTCTGGAGTGTCGCGTTGGAGAGCGGCCCGCGCGGCGCGCTGCTCTGGGACGAGGCGCCGGGGGATGGCGCCTCGAACCGGCGCTTCCTGCTGACGCCCGACGGTCAACCCGGCCCAACCGCTGTCATGCTCGGCCCCACCCTGCGGGAACTGGCCGGCCCGCTTGGGCGCCTTCTTGCGCACGCGCATCGCGAGCCGGCCACGGTCGGCCTGTTGTACTCGCCCGCCAGCGTGCGGATGCACTGGCTCCTGGAAGCCGCGCGGCTCCACCCCAAGGACTGGCTGAAGGCGTGGGGCGCGAACACGGCGGCCGAGCGTTGCGAATCGGCGCAATTGCGCCTGCGCGCGAGCTGGATGGCGCTGCTGGCGGACCTGGGCCTGCCGTGGCGTTTCGTCTCCACCGGCGAATTGGAACGGGGGGCGCTCGCGCCCGAAACGTCGAGCTTCCGCGTCCTGGTGCTGCCCCGGGCGATCGCGCTCAGCGGCATCGAAATCGCTGAGATCAAGCGCTTCGTCGCGCAAGGCGGCACCGTCATTGCCGACGCACTTTGCGGCCGGTTCAACGAGCACGGCCTGGCGCGGGCCCAGCCGCCGCTGGACGATCTTTTCGGACTCGACACGTCCCGCGAGCCGTTTTCCGCGGAAGCGCCGCATCCGCTCGAAACGCTGCGCAACGCCTCCGACGCGGAAAAGCCGCCGCTTGTCCCGCAGGACCTGCTCGTCGCCCTTCCGCCGGCCTTTTCGGACAAGCCTGCGTGGTCCGGCGCCCCTCCCGCCGTGCGGGCCGAATACCGGCACAGCCCGGTGCTGGCCCGACGCGAGCAGGGCAAGGGCGCGGCCGTCTATTTGAACCTGGACCTCGAGGACTATCTCAGTTGGCGTCTTCATCCCGAACGTCCGCGCGCCGCGACACTGCGCAGGGCGCTGGCGCAGCTGGCCCTGGGGCCTGCGCTCGCGGCCCTGCCCGAGAACCTCGAAGCCTCCTCGCTCCCCCCCGGCACCGAGATCGTCCGGCTCCGCTGTTCGACCGAAGCGGCCGGAACGCAACTGCTCGCCCTGCGCCGAAAACCGCAGACCCGTCTTCACGAACTGGGGCTGGAGGGCGATACCAACGATCCGTTCGACAAGGCCGCGCCCTTCAAACTCGTCTGGCGACAACCGTGCTGGGTGGCGGATCTGCGCCTCGGCGGAGCGCCCGAACGCCGCAACGAATTGGAGGGAACGCTGGACCCGGTCACGCCCACATTGCTGGCCGTGACGGAAAAGGAATCCGCCAGGATCGAGATTGCCGGTCCCGTCGACGCGCGCTCCGGTTCGGTCGCCTCGCTGCGGATCGGGCAACCCGGTGGAGGGCGGCTCTTCGCGGTCGAGGTCAAGGGGCCCGACGGACTGACACGTCCCCACTACGGAAAGCAGCTCTGGACAGCGGACGGCAGCACGGAATTGCAGATTCCGTTCGCCTTGAGCGATCCGGCCGGCGATTGGACGATCGAGGTTCGCGAGTGGAGCACCTCGGCGCAGGCCCGCGCCACGCTGAAGGTCCTGCCCGTCAAACAGGCGGCGTCAGGCGCCCATTGATTCTTCGCCCCGTCCCTTCTATGCTGCGCTGCCGCGCCGTTCGGTGGAAACGCGAACAAGGAGCAGAACCATGCCACGCTGTTACGCCGTATTGACGGCCATTGGCAAGGACCGACCCGGACTGGTGGATGTCGTTTCCCGACAGATCCTCAAGTGCGACTGCAACATCGAAGACAGCCGAATGGCCATTCTCGGCGGCGAATTCGCCATGCTCATCCTCGTCTCCGGCGAGCAGCCGGCCGTTGAACGCCTGGTCAGGAATCCGGGCGAGGCCCTGCGCAAAGCCGGGCTTTCGGTGCAGGCGCACTTCACGGTCGGTCCCGGCGAGAGCGCAATGTCCGGAACGATCCCCTACCGGCTCGAAGCCTTTTCGCTGGATCACCCCGGCATCGTCCAACGGATCTCGCACTTCCTGGCCGAGCGCAAGGTCAACATTCGGGCCTTGGACACGCGCCTCTCCCACGCCCCGCACACCGGGCAACCGCTCTTTTCGCTGCATGCCACGCTGGATGTGCCGGCCAAGGAGAACGTGGGCGAATTGCGCCGCGGACTGGAAACCATCGGCAGCGAAGAGAATATCGATATCGACATCCGGCCGGCAGGGAGCTGAACGTCCCTGGGGCGCCGATGACCGGAGACGGACGTTGGAACGGCCGTCTACGGTTACGGCTCCGTTTTTCCGCCACAGGCAGGCCGAACCCCACGGGCTGGCGCCTCACTCGTCCTCTTCTGCCTCTTCCTCTTCGTCTTCGTCATCCAGATCCTCGTCTTCGTCCAGATCCTCGTCCTCGTCCAGATCCTCGTCCTCGTCGTCGAAGTCCTCGTCGAAATCCTCGTCCTCGTCGTCCTCCACTTCGTCGTCATCGTCGTCTTCACGCGGCCTGGCTTCCGCGGGGAAACGACACGGCGCAACCCCCGCCTCGGCCACGACGGGCGTCTCTTCACCAAGCATAACGCGCATGCGCTCCTCCTGTTTTTCTCGAAACTTCGAGCCCACTTCGGTTGCGATCTGCGCCTTCTACGCGCTTTATCCCGGAGTGCAAGCGTCACTTCGCGGCCCGGACGCGTTCCAGCAGTTCCAGCGCCTGATGCCGGATCGCGGGGTCACGACCGCGAAGGGCCGCTTCCAGCGCCGGTATGGCAACCGGACCGAAGGAAAGCAGCGTCTCGCCCGCCTTGCTCACCACCCGCTCGGAACGGTCGCGCAGCATCTCGATCAACACCGTCAGATCCTTGACATGCTCCGGCCCGTAAAGCCCCAGCAATTCGGCCGCCAGGACCTGCTCCTCGTCCCGGTTCCCCGGCCGGCAGAGGGCCAGCAGCTTGGGCACGATGATCGCCGGATCGGCCTTCAGCTTGGCCATCACGCGCAACACCGGGAAAGGCACTTCGCCTTCGTTGATCTCCATCAGCCAGCGCAGCTTGGGCAACGCCGGTTCCCCGATCAGATACAGGGCCAGATACGCCGACCAAGCCGTATCGGGATCCTGATCCAGCAGCATCGGCAGCAGCGCATCGATGACCCCGAAGGTGTCGCCTTTCGAAAAGTCCAGCTTGATCGAAGCCAGCGCCTCCGCCGCCGCACGCTGCCAGACCGGCGTGGCGTACGACAGAAACCGCACCAGCATCGGAACGTCTTCCAGCGCTTCCGGTCCCAGCTTGGCGATCGCCGCCACGACGGCCTTGACCACTTCGTCGTCCGTGCTCGCCGCCGCCGCCTTCAATTCGGCATGCACCGCAACCGCCATCTCGCCCAACTGGCCCAGGGCATGCGCCGCCCGCGCCGCGACCCGCGTGTCGGCGCTTTTCAGCAGGGGCGCCAGGCGGAAGGCCGCTTCAATTCCCTGCGCCCGCAACGCATAACCCAACAACGCATCCGTATCCGAGTCATCCGGCGCGGTCGGACCGGTGGCCAGCCGCACCAGCGGATCGAGTGCCTCCGGCGCCGCCGTGCCGATCGCCGCCAGCGCCGCCAGGGCTGCCTGCTGCACGTCCTTCGAGGAATCGCTCAACCAGCCGATCAGTTTTCCGGCAGCCGCCTTGCCCGCCCCCCCGTGAAACGCCAGGGTCTTGGCGGCGGCTGCCCGGACCTCCACCGCCTTGTCGTCCAACGCCGCCAGAATGGCCTCCAGACCCTCGGGCACGCGCGAACGCAAGGCGATCGCAGCCTCGACCCGCACCTCCGCCTCCGGATCGCTGCGCAGCAGCTCGATCAGCCGTCCAGTCTCGAGCGCCTCGACCGGTGAACGGCGCGGCGGCGAACCGGCCGGTCGCGAAACGTTGGCGATCGCCATGTCGATGGCCCGCCGCGTCCGTCCCGAGGTCTTCTCCGCCAGCGACCGCAGCGTCTCCTGAACGCCGGAGGCCGCGGGCCCCATGGTCGAGAGCGTTTCCGCCGCGGCCACCCGGACCTCCTCGTCCTTGTCGCCGATCAACCGCGCGATATCGACGGCCAACGGCGCGGCGACCGCACCCAGTGCAGCGCAGATCCGGACCGCCGCCACGCGGACCGCGGATTCCTTGGTCCTCAACGCTTCCCTGATCTGCGGCAGCGCCCTTTCGCCGGCCTGCGTCAGGACGCGTGCCGCGGTCCGGGTGCTTGGGGATTCGCCGAGCAGTTCGCGCGCGAGCGACAGCACCTCGGGATCGTCCGGCATCAGACCGGCCAGCACCTCCAACAGGCCTCCCCTGACCTCGGTCTTCCTTTCCTTCTTGAGCGCCTTCACGATCGCGCCCAGCGAAGGACGGACTGCCTCGCCCATGCGCGCAAGGTTTTCGGCGGCCGCCCGGCGCGCACCCTCCTCGCCCTTCGTCAGCACTTCCAGCAATGCCGGCACGCCCTCGGCGCCCAGGCAGCGCAACGCGCGTGTCGCCGGCTCGGCGTTCTCGTCCTCTCGAGCCGCGCGCGTCAAGGCGGCCAGGACGTCGGCGGGGCGGTTGAAAACCGCCAGCGTCACGGAGGCGTCGATCGCCGCGTGCCGGAACTCGACGATCGCCGAACTCATCGCGCGCAACACGGTCTTCAGCACCTGGGGATGCTCCGGCGCGATTCGCGCCACCGCCTCCAGCGCCTTTCGGCGCAGACCCAGGTCGCTTTGTTCGTCGGAGATGACGGCCAGCAGTTCGCCCAGCGCGGGTGCGGCTTCGGGACCGATCAGTCCCAAGGCCTCGATCGCATACCAGCGCACTTCATCATAGCGCGTCTCGCGAATCGTCGTTCGCAACACGGGCACCGCTTCACGCGCTGCCGGACCGAACTCCCCCAGGCAGAAAACCGACAGCCGCTGCTCGTCCAGCGTCTCGCTGTTCGACAGACGCGCGGCCCAGTCAACCGGACGGTGCCCCAGGATCGTGAACGGCGGCGGTTCTTCCGCATTCGCCTGCACGCCAACCCAGCCGGTCAGCAGCAGTATCGCCTGAAAAGGAACTCGATGTCGCATTGCACAACCCAACCTGTTGTTGGCGGAAGCCACGGAACGGCAGCGCCGTGGGATCGCTCCTCTCCCCTTCGCGGTGAATCCGGCACCTTACGGTCCGAACTTCTCGAATTCAACCACCAAGCGCGGACGAAGAGCCGGATCGTTCGCAACCGCCGCGGGGCCTTCTTCGACGCAAAAATGGACCAGGAATCTCGGTTCGTCCCTCGCCACGCGCATCAACAACCCCTCATCTTTCCAGCGTCCTTCCCAAACTCCGCGCAGGTAATCCGAAAGGTCCCAGGAACGCCACAACCCCGATTGCCCGTCCAGCAGCACCTGGGCGACGGCCTGCGCATCCGCATCCTTCTCGCCGGAAGCGCCCGGCTTTTCCCAGGTCTGCAGGCCACCCCGATCCGCATGCATCCAACTGCTGGCGTCCGGCGTCCAGGCGCGCCTGAGCGGGTACAGCGCCACCGCCGCATTCGGCGCCGCCGTGCCCTCGGGCTGGTACAACTCCAGCGTCGCCTTCAACAGGCGTCCGCGTCCCAGCAGTTCGCTCAACCCGTCGAAACGCAGCAGGGCGCGCAAGAGACCTCCGGCGGCACCCACGCGCAGGCCATTCTTCATCTCGAAATCGCACTGGTCGGCGCTCCGGTGATACGACCCGATCTGGTCGATGCGCAGACCCTGGAATTCGGGAACCGGCAGACGGCCGTTCTGAAAAACGACCTGCACGACCCGCGCCTGCCCGACCGCACGCTCGGCCTCCGCAATCAACGCCACCTCCTCCTTCGTCAGCGAACCGCCGTTCGACAACGTGCGCACCTGCGCCAGCGCCTCGCGGATGACCGGCACGCGCCCCTCGCCCACCGCCTTGCGCAGCGCCTCCATCCGCGGCATCAGCGCCTCCCGCCAGCGCAGACGCCGCTCGAACTCGAATCGCTGTGCCCAGCAGACCGGCAGCGGAAGCCGGAGTTCCTGGTACAACGCCGACAAGGCCAGCGACCGCTCCTCGGCCTGGCGCGGCGCCTCCGCAAAACGCAACGCCGCCAGCGCGGCGGCCCATTCCTCGCGCGGCGCGTCCTTCAACAGCAACGCCAAGGCCTCGGACGAAAGCCGGGACGGAGGCAACCGGATCTCGATGCGATTCCCCGCCGAAAGCAGCAGCTGTCCATCCTGGACACCCAGCAGGACGCCTTCGACCTGCCCCGTGGTGAGGCGCAGTTGCACCCGCTCGCCCTTCAACGAATCGAGGTGCCGCAGTACCCGCGGAAAGAGGTTGCGCACCCGTTCCGCTTCCTCGGCGAAACCGGCCAGCACGGCCTCCGGTTGCGCCACCCCGCCGCGACGCAACGCCGAATCGGCTTCCGGCGCGCACAGCCGTGCGGCCCCGTCGAAATCCCGCTGCGCCAAGGCGCCATCGTACGCCGCGAAAAAACCCGGCCATGCCGCCCGCGCCGCCTCCTCGTCGTCCCGCCGTCGCTGCTCCTCCCGTTCGCGCAGCGCGGCCAACTGGTTTGCATACGCACGCGCCAAGTCCCGGAACTCGGACTCCGGGTATTGCGCCAGCTCCGCCACCAGGCGCTCCACCTGGCCGCCGTGGCCTACCGCCAGTTCGGACTCCAGCCGCGCACCGTAGGATGAGAGTTGCCGACGACGCTCGTCCGACCACCGTTCGATCGTCGCTGCCATCCGCTGGCGCCCCACCTTCTGCACCCATGGCGAAGCCTCCGGCAACGCACGAACGGCGGCGCGCAACTGCTCGACCGCCCCGCCGAACATCCGTTGCGCGGCCAAATCTTCCGCCCTTTCGGCGGCATCGCGCGCGAATTGGCGCGCGGCCGCATCCACCTGCCGTTCGTAGCGCCGACCGATCGCCAGCGCGGTCGAACGGGCCGGTTCGTCAGCCCGCTGCGCGATGGCCCGAAGCTTGGCCATCGCCACTTCGGCCGCCGCCAACGAAGGGGTGTCGCCCACCTGCCTCCGGATCAACTCGATCTCCGCCAGGGCCACCTGCACGGGCGGCAATCCCGCAGGCTCCGTCGCCGATTCCGCCACCGCTTTCTTGACGTCGATGGCGGCCTTCGGTATGCGGCGAGCCCCCGCGTCCGCCGGCTTTTGAGCGGCCTGCCGTGCCGCGGGCGTCACCAGCAGCATGGCCACGATGGCCGACAAACCTGCCACCAGCAGGCCCCACAACAAGAGGATGCGCCGTGGCTTTCCGGTCGCACCCTCCGTAGCGGCAGCGGTTTCGACCGGTTTCACGGGAGGTTGCGGATCGGCATCCTCCTCCAGTTCGCGCTTCACGGCGGCCACCGCCGTATCGCTGGACGGCGGGGGCGATGCGGTCCCAGGCGGCGGGTAGATTTGTCTGGGCGGTTGGGCCTGCGCCAGTGCGGCAGCCCGTTCGGCTCTCCAGCGCAGGCGCGTGGAACGCACTTCGCGAAGCTTCTGTTTCCGTTCCGGAAAAGCTTGCGCCAAACACGCTTCGCAGGCCAGCTCGCCCCCCAGCAACTGGAAATCCTCCGCTTCCGCCTCTTCCGGGGGAATGCGCTTGCCGCAGGTCGAGCAATACAGGATTTCCTCGGGCATCGGGCTTTCGCCTTCCATGAAGCGCGGACGTCCTCGGCCGCTCCTCCCTCGATTCTAGACGAATGGGGGCCGCGTTTCGAAGAAGATTATTCCGGCATCCGGTCCTATAATTCGACAAACACCGGTTTGCGGATAGGATACGAACGTCGTTAGTCGGCAAGGGCCGGCCGACCGTCGAACGAGACCGCTGTTTGTCTTCTCCCCTCCGCGGGAGCGTGTTTCGACGATGCGGCAAGACGGAAGAGCGATGGAGATGGGATCTCCATGAGCAAATGGTAGACTTCAGGGTCAAGTGCCTGGGATGAACCCGACTTCCATCGAGACCGACCCCCTCCACGATTTTGGCGTGCCTTTCGGCGACCTGGCCGTCGGCAAAGGCTTCGTCACGCCCCAGCAGGTCCGCGAATGCCTGGACCTGCAGGCGCAGCGCACCCAGCAGGGGCAGACGCCCCGTTTGGGCGATCTGATGGTCGAGCTGGGTTATCTGCTCCCGCATCAACTGGAGATGATCCTCAAGGAGCAGAAGGAATCGCCCATCTCGAAGATCCGGAACTTCGAGATGATCAGCCGGCTGGGCGAAGGCGGCATGGGCTACGTCATGAAGGCCCGCCGTCTGAGCGACGACCGGATCGTGGCCCTGAAGGTGCTCTTCCCGAAACTGGCGGCCGACGAGCAGTACATCGCGCGGTTCGAGCGCGAGGCGGAGATCGGCCTCACCCTCGACCATCCCAACCTGGTCA
>Ga0101944_10003186_pt1 | contig 23755 bp, 16 predicted proteins | sample DewCreD2012metaG_FD_75245 | JGI IMG/M metagenome (GOLD analysis project Ga0101944, IMG submission 75245) | Hot spring sediment bacterial and archeal communities from British Columbia, Canada, to study Microbial Dark Matter (Phase II) - Dewar... ... | reverse complement strand
TGCAGGTGCTGAGGCGGGGGTTTCAACCCCCGCCAATCCCCGCCCCGCGCAGGTTGGGGCGATAACGCGGGGCTAAAGCCCCTGCTCAGAACATGAAAACCCCTGCGTGGCTGAGGATGAGAACCCCGTGAGGGGTTTCCATGTACTGAGGCGGGGGTTTCAACCCCCGCCAATCCCCGCCCGCGCAGGTTGGGGCGAAAACGCGGGGCTGAAGCCCCTGCTCAGAACATGAAAGCCCCTGCGGGGCTGAGGATGAGAACCCCGTGAGGGGTTTCCATGTACTGAGGCGGGGGTTTCAACCCCCGCCGATCTCCGCCCGCGCAGGTCTGGGCCCATTACAGGCGCGGGTTGGGAGACCCAACCCCTACAGCCCTGCGAAGGGATCGCCCCCCCGCCGATCCCCGCCGCGCCCTGAACCCGACGCCCCGTTGGTCACGAGGAAATGTCGGGTTCAGGGCGGCGCGTAGGTGGATGAGGGGGCCTGCGAGCGGCCCTACTTCGTCTTGGCGCTCACGGTGTTAGAGTAGGCCGAGGGCCCGGCGGCGTTGTACGCCTGCACCCGATACCAGTACGTTCTGCGGCGGGTCAGGCCGGTGTCGTTGTAGGTGATGGTGTTGGCCGGCAGGGTGGCGATGCGCGTCCAGGTCGTTCCGTTGGTACTGCGTTCCACGTAGAAGCCGGTTTCGTTGCTGGCATTATCCTTCCACTGGATGGTCATGTTGGTCTGGCCAATGGTTTTGACCAGCAGGTTGGTGGGGGCCGCGGGCGGGGCCGCCAGGGTGGTCGCCGAGGCCGTTGAGGAAACTGCCGACACGCCGTTCTGCCCTACGGCAAAGATGCGGTAGTAGTAGGTGGTCAGAGGGGTCAGGCCGGTGTCACTGAAAGCCTGGGCATTGGCCGGGGCATTCAGGGTGATCAGTTCCACGGTGAAGGCGGCATCTTTAGCCCGCTGGATGCGGTAAGCCGTCTCGTTATCGGCGTTGTCCGTCCAGGTCAGGTTAATCTGACTGCCAGAGACAGCCGCGGCTTGCAGGTTGGTCGGCGCGGCCACCAGTACGCCGGTGGTGACGCCCTGCGTCCACAAACTGTAAACGGATGTGCCAGTGGTATTGTGGTAAGCCGCCACCCGGTAGAAGTAGGTGGTTCCAGAGCCTAAGCCCACGTCTGTAAAGCTGACATCGCCCAGGTTAGCTCCGTTGGGGGTGGGGATGCGGGCAACTTCGGCGTAGGGGCCTTCCAGGGCCGGCCCGCGCTCAATGATAAAGCCCGTCTCGTTGCTGGCCTGGTCGTAGAAGGTCAGGGTCAGGCTGTCTTGCCCCGCAGAGGTGACGCGCACGTTCACCGGCGTCAGCGGCCAGGGGATGAAGGCATCCACCCAGATGCGGGCATTGGCGACCTCCGTGGTGGCTTCGAGGTTATTGTGGAAGCCCATGCTATTTTCGGCCTGGGCGTAATACTCCCAGCGCATAGCGGCGCGCCGGAAGGTAGCGATGTTGGCGTCGCGGGCGGCCCCGGCCGGTTGGGCGGCGATGAACTTCAGCGCGTTCACCAGCGCCACCTGGGTGCGCTCTTGCAGGAAGTTAAAGTTGGTTTGTACGTCTCGGATCTTCTGCTTCGATTGGGCGATGGTATCGGTGGTGTGGCATTTGGCGCATGGGTTATAAGGGGCGAAGACGGCGGGCATTTCGGTTTGCGTCGCGCCGATGAAGCCGTCCATCAGCTTAATCGGCGAGGTGTATTGGTGCGTGGTGTAAACCGTGCCGTCGGGGCGGGTGATGCGCGCGCTGTGGCAGTCGGTGCAGGTGGCCCCGGCCATGTACATGGAGCTGTTGAGGAAGGTCTCAGCTTCGGGGTGCTGTACTTTAATCAGCGGCGCGTCAATGGGGTAGCGCTGGTTGTAGGGGAAGAATCCGCGCGCGTTCGGTTCCACCGACTGCCAGGGGGCCACCGGCCCGCCGTGCCGCCAGTCTTGCAGGTTGCCGAACAGGTTTTCGTACAGCACTTCCAGGTCGGCGGGCTTGGCCCAGGGGAAGTAATCCTGGTCTAGTTTGGTGATGGCACTGTAGCCGCCTACGTACTCGCTGTGACACTGGCCGCATACCGCGATGATCTGATCCTGGCGCGAAGCCTGCTCAAAGGACAGGATGTTCTGCCCGGTGGGCGAGTAGGGGTTAATGCCGCGCGCGGCGATGGCGGCGATGAGCGACTTTTTGACGATGCGCAGTTGGTTACTGTGGGGGTCGTGGCACTGATTGCACAGCTCGCCCGATTCGACGGAAGGCCAGTTATAGCCGCCGCCGCTGAAGTGGGTCTCGCCGTTGGGGTCATCGAAGGCATAATCCAGTCCGTCAAAGGCCAGGGCTTCGAGGGCCGAGTAAATCCAGTTGCGGGCCACGACTGCAACATTGGGGTCGGCGGCGGCCGGGGGGCTAAAGCCGGTCATGCCGTTGATATCGGCCCCGGCCTCTGGGAAGCTGGCGATGGTGGTAAAGGTCACCTGGCCGACGACCGCGCCGGTGGGGTCTTTGACATCCACCGTAACAGGCCCCGGCAGGGTGACGAGGGTCTTCACCTGATATTTTTGGGGATACGTTCCGCCCGCCGCGTTCACGCCGTCGGTGTACGTCCACACTTTAGTTCCCACCGGGATGAGGATGTCATTCACGGCTTCGAGCCAGGCCCCTGTAGCCTGATCCTGGTAGGCCACGCCGTCGTAGATCAGGTGGCCGTCGGAGCGGTTGGCGGGGGTGGATTTCACCGTGTATTCCCTGGCGGGGATGTCTATCACCGTGCCATTGGGCAGGGTGATGGTCGTCTTCGTTGCCGGGATGGAGCGGATGACGCCGTTTTTATCCTGGTATTCGATGCCCATCATAAAGGCCGCCCGCGTGCCGTGGCATTCCATGCAGGCTTCCGAGCCGGGGCGGATGGTCTCTTGATGCTCAATCTGGTTAACGGCCATCGGGCTGTCTTCGTAAGTCTCCAGGACAAAGGGGTGGCCGTCAATCAGGACGTTCCAGTAGGGCAGGTCGGCGGTCTTTGACCAGCCCTTGGGCGGGTTGGGGCCGCCATCAGAGCCGCCGAAGAAGGTCTTGCCGCGCGCCACGATCTCGAACGTGTTGTATTGATCCTGATGACAGCCCTCGCACACTTCCTGATCGAAGTGGGTGCGGGGCAGTATGGCGGCGGGGTCGCCGGCGAATTGATGCGCGTCGGCCCCCTCATGGCACGAGGCGCATTTCACCTGGGTATGGGCGGCGTTGGTCAGCAGGCGGGCGGTGGATTGGGCCGCGTGGCAGTCGCCGCAGGCGCGTCCGGGTGGGGGCTGCATCCACGAGTCGTGGCAGGTATCGCACCCGCTCACCTGGGCCGCCGCCGGGCGCACGGGGGCCAGTTGCACGCCGGGTATCAGCATGGCGGCCGCCAGCACTGCAACCAGGGCAATCAACGTGATGGCAGAGAGCTGGATGATCCGGTTAATGGATAGCATAAAGCATCCTCCTTAGGGGATAGCTGCCCCCAACAGAGCGAATTCGCACTGAACGAACTGGCCGAGAAGCCGCGCGAGGTGGGGGTAGAAGGCCAGGTTGGGCACGGCCTGCACCCGCGCGGTAAACGCTGGCAGCCAGGCGGCCAGGTGGCGCTCGAGGAAGTCATGCTGGGCGCGCCGGTAGCCAGCGGCGAACTCAGACTGACCCGCAGAGCCGGCCTGCGCTTCTTTGAAGGTCAGAAAGTGCAGGAACTCCAGTTCAGCGCAGAGGTAGTCGGGCAGTTCGCGCCGGCCCTCGGCCTGGTTCATCGCCAGGCCAAAATGCGCGTAGAAAGCGGCTACTTCCAGCATGACCTCGGTGCGCGGCATTCCCTCGTGATACAGGCCTTCGTAGGGCGGGCAGGGTGGCTCTGGGAAGCCCACGTCGAAGGCCGCGACGTAGGCGCTTTCAAATTCTTCCCAGGGCAGGGCGCGCAGTTCGGCCTGAACGGCGGCGGCCAGGCCGGCTTCGCTGGCGGCCAGTTCCGCCAGGTGCGGCAGCGCGGCGCAGTTCGCCAGAATCTCATTGATCCACTGCCCGCTCCGGTACAGCTCGAACGCCGCGCGAGTGGGGTAGGTGAAGCCCCGCGCGAAGAGACGGTAAGCGTGACTGCGCACCGTCGGGTCGCTCAATTGGGTGGTAGAAGCGTCGAAAGCGGTCATGAGAACACCCTCCACAGCGGCGCTAGGGAATGGGCAGATCGAGCTGGAGCCGGTCGCTCTCCGAGCGGGCGGTGAGGATCTGCCGGAGTTCGGCTCCATCTGAGCCATCGGGGGCGAAGCGCGCGGCCTCGAGCTGATCGAGAATCCAGGCGATGCGCGCTTCGCGTTCGGCGAGCGTTTGGGTGGGGTTATCGCCGAACAACCGCGCCAGATAGGCCGGCGGGATGCGCCGCGCCGTGGTGGGCGCGCCTCCTACAAGAGTGGGCGTGCTGAGCGGCGGGATGTAGTACAGGTTCGGCTCCGTCCCAAATTCGGGGTGCAGTTGCAGAGCAACGCCGTGCTTGTAGATCAGCTTGTTGACGTTGTACTGCTGGTTGAGCGGGTCCAGCGGGTCGCGGTCGGGGAAGAAATAGCCAACGTAGCGCACGCGCCCCACGCATTGGGTGAAGCAAAAACTGTGGCGGCCGGTGCCAAAGCCCTTGGGGTCTTCGAGGCGCGGGTAGCAGAAAATGCACTTCTGCGACTTCCGGCCGCTGGTGGGCGAGTCGCCGGGGTTGAAGTAGATTTTCTTGTAGGGGCAGGCTTTCACGCAGTAGCGCCAGCCCTTACAGCGGCTCTGGTCAATGAGGACAATGCCGTCTTCGGGGCGTTTATAGACCGCCTGGCGCTGGCAGGCCGCCACGCAGGCGGGCTTGGAGCAGTGGTTGCAGATGCGCGGCAGGTAAAAGTAGTAGTTGTCGGGCATGGCGGCTGCGCCCACGTCTTCATCCCAGTTCGCGGCATAAGCGCGCTCGCCGCTGGGGTTGGGCGAGGGGACCAGTTTTTGGGCGGCGGCGTCGCCGCCTTCGGTGGGCAGTACATCAGAGTAGTTATACTCCCAGGGCGCGCCGTAATCGGGGGTGACGGGCCGGGCCTGGTTGTACCAGCGCACCCCCTGGCGGAGATCATCGTAGTTGGCCGGGGTGTTGGGGTCGGGAATGCCGGCTTTATCCTGTTCGCCGGGAATCCACCAGTTTTTGGGGTAGCCGCGGCCGGGCATGGTTTCCACGTTGTTCCAATACATGTATTCCGAGCCTTTATCCCGGTCTGTCCACATGGTCTTACAGGCCATCGTGCAGGCCTGACAGCCCAGGCATTTGTTGAGATCAAAAACCATGCGGATCTGTTTTTGGATCGTTGCCATGGTTCATCCTCCTGTATGGGTTAAGGCCAGGGGGCCAGCGAGTTGTCTGGCTCGCGCTGTTTCAGCGTGATCTCCACGCGGGTGTCCTTCTGGTTGCCGGTTGGGCCAAAATAGTTGAGCCGGAAGTTCAACTGTCCGTAGCGCCCGATGAGCTGGGTGGGCTTAATGCGGATCGTTACAGGGCTTTGCCAGCCCGCGCCGCCCGGCATGGTGTAGCCTTCCCAGCCGTGATACATCAGCGCCATGCCGTTGGGCATGCGCGGCGAGATGTAGAGATAGGCGTCGAGACTGCCGTGAGCGTTGTAGACCGTCACCAGGTCGTTGTCGCGCAGTCCGCGCGCGGCGGCTTCTGCCGGGCTGAGGTATACAACGGGCCGGCCCCGTTGGAGCCGCAGTTGGAATTTGGCGTTGCGCCAGGTGGAATGGATGGACCAGCGCCCGTGTGGGGTGATCCAGCGCAGTGGGTAGAGGGCGGGGTTGTCGGCGTCAATGGGGCCTTTATGCACCGGCAGTTGCTCGCCCAGCTCCAGCATCCAGGCGTGATCGTGGTAGAACTGCTGGCGGCCGGTCATGGTTTTGAGCGGGTGCAGGTGCTCGGTCATGCGCTGGAAGCAGTAGTAAGGCACGCCGGGGAGGATGTCGCTGGTCCACTCTTCTGAGGCCGTGATGAAGCGCTGGGGGTGTTTAATGATCGAATTTTCGGGCAGCAGGTTCAGTTGGGCCGGGTCGGTAAAGCGGTAATCGCCAATGGGGGTACCTTCCAGGCCGGGGTGGTGGATGGTCAGCCCGCTCATTTCGGGCGAGTTATCCAACAGCCACTGGCAGGCGTCGCGGTCGGCGGCAACGTTGAGGGTGGTGATAGGCGGGTAGTTGGCCGGGCTGAGGGCCGGGGTGGGGCTGGCCCAGGTGTCAAACTGGTTCACCAGGGTGGTAAAGTCGCGCGTCAGCGGGGGAACGGGCAGACCGGTGGGGTAGTGGTTGCCGCCGAAGGGGGCGAAGTCATCCGTGAAGCCCGCGAAGCCGGTGTTTTGGATGGCCTGAGCCAGACTGCGCCAGATTTGCCAGTCGGTGCGGCTCTCGAAGAGGGGGTCAATCACCGGGGTGAAGGGGATGACAAAGGTGGTCAGATCGGAAGTGTTGAGGTCGAATTTTTCAAAGAAGCTGGCGGCAGGCAGGACTACATCGGCGAAGCGGGCGGTGGTATCCATCTGGAAGTTAATATCCACCACCAAATCGAGTTTGGGCCAGAGGGTATCAATCACTTTGGTCTGGCCTTTGGCCTGGTTGAGGTAGTTGGCCCCCCAAACGAACATTACTTTGGGGGCGCGGCCGTTGGTGAGCGTGCCTTTGGGCCACAAGGGCATCCACCCGTTTGAGACGCTTTCGGCGATGTACTGACTGACGGGGCGGGGCAGTTCGCCGTCTACGTCAGAGGTAGTGCCAGAATGGACGAAGCTCCACAGGGTAGTAGGCTGGAAGCGCTGGCGGGCGCGGCCGTAGGGGAAGGACAGGCGGAAGAAGCCCTCTTCGCCCCACAGCTTTTCTTGTCCGACGTAATGGTCGAAGCCCGCGCCGGGGTAGCCAACGTTGCCCGTCAGCGCCAGCACCAGAATTTGAGCGCGGTTAATGAGGTCGTTGTGGTAATAGTGATTCGTCCCGGCCCCTTCAATGATGCGTCCGGCGCGGCGCTGGCCTTCGGGCAGCAGGCGCGTGGCGTAGGCGCTATGATTGGCGAACTCGCGGGCCATGTCAATGATGGTTTGCTGGCTGATGCCGGTGATCGCCTCCACCGCGGCGGGAGAGTAAGCCGCGAGGGTCTCGGAAAGCAGTTGAAAGACGGTCTTGACCGTCTCTCCATCGGTGTAGACCAGTTCGCCGGGGGCCAGTTCGGGCACGTAGTCATCGAGGGCCGCAGTGGGGGGAATGACAAAAGTCCCGCCAGAGTAGGCGCGAAATTCGCTGAAGAGGGGGTTGGGGGTGGGCGCGCCGGTTTCGGGGTGGGGGACGTATGGGTTCTGGTCCGTGCGGACGAATTTGCCCCGGTTGGGCCCGCTGGTATAGACCAGCAGGGGCATATCGGTGAACTGCTTGAGGTAATCGGCCTGGTAACTGCCTTCGTTCAGGATCACGTGGCACATCCCCAGGCAGAAGGCCCCATCGGTCCCCGGTTGGATGGGCAGGAAGAGGTCAGCGTGGATGGCAACAGGGTTGTGTTCGGGGGCCACGACCACCGTCTTACAGCCTTTGGCGCGGGCCTCGTGGAAGTAGTGCGCGTCGGGGATGCGCGTTTCGGTGAGGTTGGCGCCCTGGATCATAATGAAGGTGGAGTTGAACCAGTCCGCCGACTCGCAGGCATCGGTCTGCACGCCCCAGGTCATAGGCTGGCCGGGGGGGTTATCGCAGTACCAGTCGTAAAAACTGCCAATGGGCGCGCCGATGAGGTTGGCGAGGCGGAACCCGCCGCTGAGGGTGATGTGGTGCTTGGCGGGGATGGCGGCATAAAAGAAGAGTTGATCGGGGCTGAACGCGCGGTTGACGCCGCCGTCATTCCAGGGGGTCTGGATGACCTGCACCACCTTGCTGGCGATGAGGTTGAGGGCTTCATCCCAGGTGGCGCGGCGGAAGCGCCCCTGTCCGCGCGCGGACGGGTTGGGGTCGGCGGGGTTGTAATCGGCGCGGATGAGGGGGTATTTGATGCGCTGTGGGCCGTAGATATACTCCTTGTAGTTGGCTCCTTTCTGGCATCCGCGCGGGTTATAGGTAGGAACGGTCGCGCCGATATCGGGATAGTCGGCGAACTGCTCTTCCTTATACAGCACGCCATCGCGGACGTAGCCTTTCCAGGTGCAGTTGCCGGTACAGTTCGCCGAGTGCGCGGCGCGCCCAAAATAGGTGAAGGCCCACTGGTCCTTATAAAAGCTCTCCCAGGCGCGGTACTCGTAGGGATAGTTGCCTAGTGGGTCAGAAATGGGGGTGAGGTAGTCGAAGGCCAGGACCTTTTCGGCGGCCAGGGCCGCCGCACCCCCCGCGGCGGCGAGCGCAGCCTTGAGGAAACCGCGCCGCGTGAGCCTGCCCTTCGTTGCGTTGCTTTGCTTTGGCATAGACATCCGCTGTCCTCCTTTCGGTCAGAAATCCACGCGCAAAAGAGTCGTCGAGGATCGCAATTCAGATTAAAATAATCTTAGAGAGGGCCAGGGGGTTTGGTAAGCGAAGAAAATGCGGGTTTCTTATCTACATTTCCCCCAAAAACTACGCGCCCGGCGGTTTTCTTGCTTACGTAGAAACTACTCGGACGGGCGATAACGCGGGGCGAAAGCCCCTGCTCAGGATGTGGAACCCTGCGGGTTGGAAAACCACAACCCCGTGAGGGGTTTCCATGTACTGAGGCGGGGGTTTCAACCCCCGCCGATCCCCGCCGGACGGTACGCGGGGCCGCAAGTTGTAGGGGCGGGGTTTCCCCGCCCGCGCAGGTTGGGGTGATAACGCGGGGCTAAAGCCCCTGCTCAGAACGTGAAAGCCCCTGCGGGGCTGAGGATGAGAACCCCGTGAGGGGTTTCCATGTACTGAGGCGGGGGTTTCAACCCCCGCCGATCCCCGCCCGCGCAGGTTGGGGCGATAACGCGGGGCTGAAGCCCCTGCTCAGAACGTGAAAGCCCCTGCGGGGCTGAGGATGAGAACCCCGTGAGGGGTTTCCATGTACTGAGGCGGGGGTTTCAACCCCCGCCGATCCCCGCCCGCGCAGGTTGGGGCGATAACGCGGGGCTGAAGCCCCTGCTCGGAACGTGAAAGCCCCTGCGGGGCTGAGGATGAGAACCCCGTGAGGGGTTTCAACCTCAGCCGACCCCCCGCGCCGCGCCCGGCACCCGATACCTTCGCTCCCAAAATATGCTACACTTGGCAGTATCAGCTTTTCCCGCACAATGTTAAAGCGCACATCCGCAAAACAGCCTACCCGCTGTTGAGCATGCGCGGTTCCGCAGAATGAGATCGGAGGCCGAAATGAAACGCAGAGGGCTTGGCTATGGGTTGATCGTCCTGAGCGTGTGTCTGTTCCTCACTTCAGGCACGGGGCGGGTCGGGGCTTTCGCCGAAGAAGATTTGGGGTTTCGAGACCCAGATGGGACGTATTATCCGCCGTCCGGGAACTTCCCTGATGAGCGAGTCAGCACAGTACATGATGATCTCACCTTTGCCCTGGCAATTGCCGCTGGCTTCACGGTTACAGACAGTCACACCCTGCGAATTTGGGATCAACTGGTAGATTCGGAAGTGCTACCAGGCGCGTCAACTTCTTATTCCTACGGGAACGCGGGCTTCTACGCGCCGCCCAACCCGCTGGTGGCCTGCGTCGGCAAGAATCACGCCCGGCAGATCTGGCCTACTGGCGAATTCGATTCGGCTACCTCTGCCGTTACCTCGCGTTTTGGTCCCTACTCGCCTTTCTTCCACTTCCCGCATTTAGACGGCGCCGACCTGCGCGCCCTGCGCGAGTGGGCCTGGGGCCGTACCAGTACGTTAGAGGGATATGAGGCCTATGCCTGGGGGCGGGTGACCGACTTTACCCTGATGCAGGCCGTGCAGAACAACGGTTGTATCATCACCCGCTCTGTAACGATCCAGATGCCCGTGCTGGCCGGCTCGCTGAAAGCCTTTGCCACCTACCTGCACTCCCTGGGCGATGCCTACTCTCATGCCGATTGCCTAGAGGCGCTGGCCGCGCAGACTCCGCCCGCTCCCTGGGGCACGCACACCGTGCCGTTGTTGGGCGATGCCAGCATTTACGCCTGCGACTATAACCCCGCCCGCCCGCAGAACGACGATGCTCACGGGCGAGAATTTGGCGGCGCGTACGCCGACACCCAACGAACCATCGAGGCCGTGCGGAAGATTTACGACGAGCTGTCGGCGCGCAGTCTCTCGCGAGAAGGGGTCTACCGGCCGCTGCCGCTGACGACGACTCTGACTGTGGGCGGCACGGAAACGACTCTGGAAGGCGCTGTTGTTCAGTTTGTCACTGCCTGGGATTACGATCAACCGGCCTCTCGGCGAGAATATGTAGACAGCCTGGTAGAGGCACTGCTTGCACAGCCGCGCACGCCGATTGAACGAATGTATCTGCCGCTTGCACTGCGTTAATGACAACCGGGGGGGATTAGCAGTCCTTTTTAGAATCGAGGGCGGCGGCCAGGCCAGAGCGCAGGCGGTCTGTCAGGGCGAGGCGCTCGGCGGGGGGTAAAAAGGCCGCCTGGGCGGCCGTGAGGATGCAGTCTGCCAGGCCGGTGGGCGGCAGGCCAAATTCTTCAATCGCCAGGCGGTATTCATCACTGAGGGTGATGGCCGAGATGCCCGGATCGTCGGTGTTGACCGTCACCTTCAGGCCGGCCTGGATCATGCGCACCAGGGGATGGTTGGTGAGGGCCGCGACCACGCCGCTCTGGTAGTTGCTGGTGACGCACACCTCAAAGACGACGCCGCGCTCGCGCGCCAGGGCTACCACGCTGGGGTCTTCAAAAATGCGCACGCCGTGACCGATGCGCTCGGCCCCCAGTTGTTCAATCGCCAGGCGGATGTTTTCGGGGCCGCCCCATTCGCCCGCGTGGATGGTGACGTGCAGTCCGCTCTGGCGCGCCTCGCGGAAGACGCCGGCAAACGGCTCGGCAGAGAAGCGGGCCTCGTTGCCGGCCAGGTCTACCCCCACAATGCCCTGCTCCATGCGATCTACCGCCAACTGCAAAACCTCTTCGGCCACTGCTACCGGCTCGTGGCGGTTCACCGAGGCGATCAGGCGCAGTTGAATCTGGTTGCGGGCCGCGCCCTCGCGCGCGTTGTCAATCACCCAATCCATCACCTCGGCCAGCGAGTAGCCCTGCATGCGCGCCAGAGCCATGGGGGTGAAGCGCAGTTCCATGTATTGAATGTTGTCTTGAGCGGCGTCGTCAATGGCCTCTTGGGTGATGCGGGCGATGATTTCGGGCGAGCGGTAGAACTGGCGCAGGGTTTGAAATTTCGAAAGGAAAGTGTCAAAATCCAGCGGGTCATCTTTCTGCACCTGCACCAGCGCGTGAAAGTTAGCCGCCGGCACATCAATCCCATGCTTTTGGGCAACCTCCGCGAGCGTCTCCAACCGCAGTGAGCCTTCGAGGTGGCGGTGAAGTTCAACCTTGGGGATGGCGCGGAAAAAGCGCAGTTGGCCCGTGGAGAGGTGCGAATACCATCGCATAGTTAAAAATTAGTTCCCAGGTGCGTTCTGATAGGCCCTTGTCAAAGTGTTGATATTATTATAATCGAAACGAAACAGCGAGATAAGCCCAGCATCTAACTCTTTGCGGCAAAGTGGGATGATTTTTCGTAAATATTGTGTGAATTTTCGGTTTCCGGCGCGATTCCAAAATTCCTGTACAATACCTTTACGGGAGGAAGATAACAATGTCCATTGACAAAATTCAAGCGCAGGTTAAAGGGGCCGTTTGGCGCGGCATTGCCCAAAGCGGCGTGGATCTTTCGGCCCTTTCCGCCGAACAGCAAAACCGCATGGTGGAAGGCATCACTACCAGCGTGTTAACAGCCGTAGATGAGGTGCTGGAAGACGTCCGCCGCGATCAGCCGCCCGCCGTTGATTTGGAATTGGGCGACGATGAGAAGGTGATCTGGCAGGGACGCCCGTACCTCTCTTTGGTAGAGTCTTATACCCTCACCACCGAGCGGTTAAAGATCGTCAAGGGGCTGTTAGGCAAAGAAACGGAGAATATCGAACTGGTGCGCATTCAGGATATTGACGTGACCCAAAACCTGAGCGAGCGCATCTTCAACATCGGCGATATTCACGTGCGCGGGGCAGACGTGTCGAAGCCGTCGGTAGTCCTGCGCAATGTGACGGACCCCCAGAAGGTTTATGAGGTGATGCGCAAAGCCTGGCTGGCGGCCCGCAAACGCTACGGCTTGCAGTTCCGCGAACAGATGTAACAACCACCATTTATTTTTCGTAGGGGTTGGGTCCCCCAACCCGCGTTGAGGATCGGCCCCTACTCGTGTGGGCAAGGAGACCTAGCCCCTACCGTTCAATCCGTTAACCCCTTACCCTTTCGTCACGCGCGGGTAAACCCACAGGGCGGCGTCTTGCGAAGAGGGGCCGTCGGCCACGACGACGAGGATGAGCTGAACGGTTTTTCCGGCCAGGGGGGTAAGGTCCACGTCAATGCCCTGGATCATGCCGTCGTAGGTCTGGCTCCACTGGCCCAGGTTTTGAGGCTGGCCCGTGCCTTCGCGGTAATTCAACTGGTATTTGACACTGCAGTTGGTTTGCCCGCCCAGACAGCCCAACGTGGCCCGGAAGTGATAGCCGCTTTGGATGGCGAGATTGGGGAAGATGCCGGCGATGGCCCCATCCTGTACGCCTTCGGGTTGGGTGAGCAGAACGATCTGCGTCTCAACATCGCCGGTTTCGAGCGTGGGCGACGGCAGTACCGCAACGGCCCCCTTGGGGTCTCCGAGCAGGCCGGGGCAGTTCAGCGCGCCGCTGGCCGTGCGCCATTCGGCCTGGCAGACGTTAGCGGCCAGGTCGTAGATGACGCCGGGGCCGGGGGGCGGGGTGGGCGTGACGGTAAACGTGGGCGTGATGACCTGCGGGGTGGGGGTGATCGTGGCGGTCGCAGTGACGGTGGGAGTGAGGGCCACAACCTCAATGATGACGTAAAAAGGCGTATCTCCCTCAACTCCAAAAATTACCCCGGCGGCGTTGCGCAGGCGCCAGTTGCCGGTGTACTTGCCGGGAGTATTGGGGGCTTTCATATCTACCGAGATGTCCACGGTAGCATTGGGCGGCACATCGCCGGGCAGGTTCACAAAGGCGGGTGCGCCCATGGCGTCTCCGCTGGCAAAGACGATGCCGTAATTGCGGTTCCAGGTGCAGGTTCCGTTATTGCGCAGCCGCCAGGTTTTGGTGAAGGTCTGCCCAGGGGCCATTTTGGTTCCATCGGGGATGGTTACATCTTGGATGAAGCCGGCGGCGTCACACGGTTGGGGGGTGTTGGTGGGCGGCACGCGCGTGTAGGTGGCGGTAGCGGGGTTGGGGAGCGGGGTAAAGGTAGAAGTCGGCGGGAGGGCGGCAGTGGTAGCGGTGGCCGTCTGCCCGGATTGCAGCGTTTGGGCGGCCTCCGCCGTACGCGCGGCGGCCGTCAGCACGTTTTCGACCTCTCCGGTGGGCGTGGCCGATGGCGCCACCGGCAGGTTGCAGGCGCTCAGCAGAAGTACTGTCATGAGCGCAATCACCAGAACGGGCCTGCTTTTCATCATTGTCCCTCCCTGACGAAGAAACCCTGTAGAACGACAGATTTCCCTTTTTTGTACCATGAATGGCGGGCGCGGGCAAGCCCGGCGGAGGGGGTTGGGTCAGGGCCTTCTCAAAGCCCCCCACCCCTGGCCCCGCCCCCCTCGAAGGGGGGCGGGGAACCAGAGATTCGTGGGGTTTGGCGGCGCATTCGCGCCGCCAAACCCCACACCCTTCCTACAAGACGAGTGATTTCTAAAAAGTCAAGCGACTTTGAGAAAGCCCTAAGGGGTGGGGCAAAGTCACTCCACGCGGCTCATGGCGTACTCTGCCAGAGCGGCGATGGTCAGCGAAGGGTTCACGCCAGGGTTGGCCGGCATGATGGTTCCATCCACGATAAACAGGCCCGGATAGTTGTGGATTTCAAACTTCTCATCCACCACCCCCTCCGATGCATCGCGGCCTACCGGCGCGCCGCCCAGAATATGGGCCGTGGTGGGCATATTCAGCAGGTTTTCGCCCAGCGAACCCATCACCACCCCCTGGATGCAGGCCCCAAAAGCGCGCGCCAGTTGGTGCGAGCCGGGAACCTGCGCGCTGATCTCATACCCCGGCTCCGGCTCTGAGACCAGGCCGCGCCGGCCCAGGGTGTAGAGACTGCGCCCCAGCTTCAGGCGCATGCGGTTATCGGCGTTTTGCATGACCAGCAGGATGGTGACGTTGTGCGCCCAACCCGGCAGGAACATGGCGCGGGCGAAGTCCAGCGGGTGACGCGCGATCCACGCCAGTGAATCCCAGGCGCGGCGGGGGATACTGCCGTCCAGGTCCACCAGGGGGGCCGAGACCAGGCGCATCAGCGAAGAGCCGTCGGGGTAGCGCACCGGCTCCACGCGGGTGGCGGCGTCGAGATTAAAAATCGAGGTGATCGCCACGCCCTCCGAGAAGTTCACATCACTGCGGCGGGCGATGGCCCCCAACAGCGCCTCGCTGTTGGTGCGCACGCGGCTGCCCAAATGCGGAGACAGGCGCGGCAGGGTGCGGTCTACATCGCGGAGCTTGAGCAGCAGGCGCAGGGTCCCCAGCACGCCGGCGGAGAAGATCACACTGCGGGCCAGAGTCACGGTTGGCTGGCGGGCGAAGGGATGGGTTGAAGAGATAGAAGTCACCGCATAGCGCGCGCCGCCCGGGCCGTCTGGCAGGGGGCGCACGCTCGTCACCAGGCGCTCGGCGCGCACTTCGGCCCCGGCCTGTTCGGCAAAATACAGGTAATTTTTGGGCAGGGTGTTCTTGGCGTTGTAGCGGCATCCCACCAGACAGCCCCCGCAGTGCCGACAGCCAGCGCGCGCCGGGCCGGCCCCGCCAAAATAGGGGTCGGCGGTGGTTTGCCCCTCTGGGCCGAAGAACACGCCCACTTCGGTGGCGCGGAAGGTAGACTCTTGGCCGCGCTCCGCGGCCAGCGCACGCAAGATTTCATCGGCGCGCCACAGCTTGGGGTTGCGCGTGACCCCCAGCATGGCGCGGGCCCGCTCATAATACGGCGGCAAGACTTCGCCCCAGCGCGGCGGGCCCTGCCAGGCGGGGGTTGAGAACGTCTCTGCGGTGGGGATTTCGAGGACGTTGGCGTACCCCAAACTGCCGCCCCCCACACCTACCCCCGTCAGCGCCATCACCCCTTTTAACAGGTGAATTTCCAAAATCCCATGCGCGCGCAGGGCCGGCATCCACAGGTATTTCCAAAACTGCCAGTTGGTACGCGCAAAATCTTCGTCGCGGTAGCGTTTGCCCTTCTCCAGCACCAGCACCGCACGGCCCTTTTGGGCCAGCCGCATGGCGCATACCGCCCCGCCAAAGCCAGAGCCGATAATCACGTAATCATAGACCCGTGTGGACACGCGCGCTCCCTCTCTTATGAGATTCTAGAGATATTGTACCGGCGAATGGCGCGCGGCTGGCCGTCTGCCCACTTGTTTTGAAGGAAATCTGGCTGAAGCGCATTCTATATAACGAAACGCCGCGCGTTTGTCCCGAATGGCAAACGCGCGCGTTATATCAGAGTGATTTGCAGTACCAGCGATTCGAGTGGAGCAGGCTGTGGCATGATGAAAACGACCGGACGAAACTGGCCGAACCCCTTCTCTCCCCCGGATGTGGGGCCGCGCGCCGCGCCCGCCGCCGGCGAGGAACGCGCTGTCTGCGCGGCCCAAAACGGCGATTTAGACGCTTTCAACCGCCTCGTCCTTGCCTATCAAGACAGCCTCTACGGCTGGGTGATGGCGCTGGTCAGGGATGAGGCCCTGGCCGAAGACGTGACCCAATCTACCCTGATTACCGCCTACGAGAAGCTCAACTCGTTTCGCGGCGGATCGTTTCGTTCCTGGTTGTTTAAAATCGCCCGCAACCGCAGTATTGACCTCCTGCGCGAAGCTCGCCGTCACCCGTGCGTCTCGCTGGAAGAGCCGCTTAGCGATGACGCCGCGGAGGGCGGCCTGACGGCCTATTTGCCGGCGGATGGCGTTCTGCCTGAAGAAGCCGTGATCCAGGCCGAGCAGGCCCGCCTTCTGCGCGAACTGCTGGAGCGCATCCCCGAACCCTACCGTCAGGTGATGACTCTGGTGGACCTGGAGGGCTTTGATTATCACGAGGCCGCCCAAACCCTGGGCCTGCCCCTTGGAACCATCAAAAGCCGCCTGACGCGCGCCCGCCTCAAACTGCGCGAACTGCTGGAGCGCAGTCACCTGCTCTAAGCCTGCGGCGCAGTGCCGCCAGAGATGGGCGGTTCGCTAGCCGCCCGCCAGCCATTCTGATAATTCTTCTCCATGCTCAAAATCCGCGATCAGAGCGTCTGCTCCGGCCCGCTGGAGCCGCGCCGCTTTTACCTCGTTCCAGCCGGCCCGCTTCACCTCGTCCGAGGCTACTCCCACGGCCAGCGCCCCCGCCTCTACGGCCACGCGCATTTCCACCGGCCCATCGCCAAAGACCACTAGTTCATCTCCGCGCAGGTGGTTCTCGGCCAGAATGCGCCGCACCACCTGCTCTTTATCGTGCGCTTCTGAAGCGTCTAACGCCCCGTAAATGCGCCCTTCAAAACAGCCGGCCACGCCTAAAATCTCGGCTTCGCGCAAAACGTCGGCGTGATCCGTCCCCGAAGCCAGATAGAGCCGCACCCCGGCCCCGGCCAGCGCCGCCAAAAAGGAACGCGCCCCCGCCACCATCTGCTCGTCGGGCGGGGTGCGCCCCGCCGCCACCGCCTCTACCCGCGCGCGGATGCGCTCTAACAGCCGCGCCCGGTAGATGGCTTTATACTGCGCCGCGCTCAGCGGCTGCGTATTCAGCCCGTGCCGCGCCACCGCTTCTGCCAGCCATTCCATCTGCCGGATCGTCAAGATTCCGGTGGAGTGGTCTACATACGCGCGGACTTCAGCTTCCAGCTCCGCCGCGGGCGGCCGTCCAGGGCTGATCATCTCCAGCATCAGGGGGATCATCACCTCTTCCCAGCCCGCGCGCAGGAGTGAGATCGTCCCGTCAAAATCAAACAGCGCGTGGCGGGTTTTCCCCACCCGCGCTTCAACCGCCGGGTTCAGAATGCGCATCCACGCGCGCATCTCAGGCCGCTTCGACCAGCGGATAGGTGATGCCCCCATGCGGGAAGACCGCCACCTCGGCCCCGCGCGGCAGTCGGACGCGCGCCATGTCTACCGCCGCTTCAACGCTGGGCGCAAAGGTGACAAACGGCAAATTTTCCTGCGTTGCCGCTGGAATGGTCGGCGCGTACATCAGCAGGCGGGCGCGGCGCATGGCCTGGAGCGCAAAGTAGAGGAAGAAGCGGTCTTCTTCGCCCATGCCCTTCAGCTTGATCTTTGGAACCACGCGCAGCAGCGCCGGAGCGAGGATTTGCAGTGCCCCGCGCCCCAGCGGCAGTTTGCGGTTTGCCAGACCAAACACGCCTACCCCTTCTTCGGCGCGCACCAGGGTGATCATCGCCCCGCCCGGCTTGACCGCGCGGATGGTGTTGGCGAGCGCCTTCACCCCCTGGCGCAGGTCCGAGTCCATCGGGTGCGACGTGGTGATCACCACATCCGCCGCGCGGCTGACCTTCACCCCATACAGCGCCGCGCTGGCCGCCGCCCCGGCCCGGTGCGCCGCTACGGGGTCTCCGGCCACCACCTGGATGACTTCCTGACAGTGGTTGAGGATGGTGTTGATGACGAACACCTTGCCCTTCACCATGGCGGCGGCTTCTTCCAGGTCCAGGCGCATTGGGTTGCGCTCGATGGCCTGGCCCACCATGTTAAACGTCGCCGGGGCGCAGTTGAGGGCGTGGTTGTGGGCCACAGTAGCCCGCCCGGCTACTCCCGGTACGATATTCTTATATCCCCCGCCAAAACTGGCGATGATGTGCGGCTCGATGCACCCCACCGAAACGATCACATCTGCCTCGGCCACCGTCCGGTTCACCCATACGGGCGTACCGCGCGAGGTGGTTCCGAGGTAAGCCAGTTTTTGCGGGTCGTCGCAGTCGGGGTTTTCGGTGCGCACGCCTTCGGGTAATGGTCCGGCCCGGCGCATGATCTCTTCCTCGCTCATGGGGCGGTGCAGTCCCAGCGCCGGGAGAACCGTCACCCCGGCGCCCGTCACCCCCGCCCGGCGCAGTTCTGCCCAGGCCGCCGGCATCATCTGCGCCACCGGCGTAGGCCGGCTGCCGTCGTCAATCACCACCACCACGCGCGCTCCCGGCTTCACCAGCTCGCTCAGGCGCGGACTGCCCACCGGCGCGGCCAGGGCGCGTTCCGCGGCATCCAGCGGGTTCACCGTTTGCGCTCCCACCGCTGGTTCATAGACCCCATTCAGGCGCCAGTCTTCCGGCAGTGCCAGTGTCAGAATCTCATGGCCCCAGGGCAGTGTGATCTGCATAGCCGCATCTCCTATGATGAAATTTCGGATAGTTTGGTTAAGATTATATCAAATGCGGCAGGGGCGGGGTTTCCCGCCCGCCTAAGTCCTTTGCAGGCCGGGTTCAGGGCCGTGAGCAGGCCGCCGGGCCATGCTCACAGCGCGCTCTGAACCCGACCCCATCCGCTAATACGATGAATTCGAGTGCGAAATCTCCAGCTCGTTCACCTGCATAAAGCGCGGCACGATCACGGCGGTGGGGTTGCGCGCCCCATAGCTGTGCGATGTGTTATACGCCACCGTCTGTTCCGATATCCACGCCACCCGCTCGCCCAGCGTATCCAGCAGGCTTTGCGTCAGGCGCACGTTATAGGGAACCTGCACCGCGCCGCCGGCCCGCAGAAGCAGGGCCCCAAAGCGCGAACTGCCCGTAAACAGCCCCTTGGATGGGTTGACGATGTTGGTGTAATGCAGGAAGGGGATGTAGAGCAAATCGCGCTCGCGCGGCATGGCGATCAGGTCTGCCAGTGCGTTCACCCCTGCCGTGCCCCCATCCACCGCCAGGCTGAGGTGCGGAACGCTGTGTCCGGTGGGCGCGGCCCCGAACTCATCGGCGTCGTCCTGGTCGTAGATGAAGCCCTGAAAGACGCCCCGCTCCACCAGGGAGCAGCGCCCGCGCGGACGGCCGTACAGGTCGCGCCGGACCGGGAAGGTCTCGGGCCGGGTGGCGTCGTCCGCCAGGGTCAAAAGCGGAGAAAAGACCTGCTGCTGTACATCCTTTTCGCTCAAAAAGCTGTAGCCGCGCTTCAGCGCCCCGCCGTCCACGCCGATGTACCGCATAAACTCGATCATGGTGGCAGTTGCCGCCGGCCCAAAGATGATGTCGTACTTTCCCAGCGGCAGTTGCACCGGCGGGCAGGTGGAGTACAGCTCCACCATGCGCCCCAGGTCGGCGCGCAGAGCGGCGGGGTTTAGCTCGGCCTTGCGCTGTGCCGACTGCTCGGCGATCACCTCCCACTTCAGCCCGTTATGCGACAGGACGACCGTTACCTGGGCGTCAGACGTCTGAAAATACTGGGTATGCTCACTGCGGGTGCTGATCTGCGCCAGAATGTTCGTTCCGCTCGAAAAAATGCCCGACAGGCGCACCGCGTCGGTCTCCAGCCCCTCAACGGCTTGGTTAAAGAACGCCACGCGCTCGCCGCTCGCAAGCACTGCCAGCGCTTCGTCGTAGGCGCTCTCGTCGCTGAAGCTCTCGGCAAATTCTGGCACAGTGGGGCGGTAGGTCAGCGGTTGGGCGTGCCGCGCCATTTCAACGGCGGTATCAATGCCCTGTTTCATCTCCGCGATCTGGTCGAGATTGGTAATCAGTTCGTAGCTGGCCTTCTGGTGATCTATAAAAGCCGTAATCTCCAGCCGGATCAGGCGCTCGTTGGTATTGAGCGAGACCGCCGAGTTGGCAAAGCGAATCAGGTGGCTGTCTTCTTCGTGATACACCAGCGCGACTTCAGCCGCTTTGGTCTGCGCATAGGCGCGTAAATCCTGAAGGGTTTGCAGGATGCGGTTTTTCATCTTCATTCTCCAATGCGCACGTTGTCGAAGCGGCAGACCGGCACGCCGTGGCCCAACTGCATGATCTGATTGGGCTGGCCCTTGCCGCAGTTCTCCACGTAGCACACTTCCCAGGTAGAGGCGTCGCCCACGGCTGAAAGCGAGTTGTAGAACTGGAGCGTCGAACCTTTATACGTGGAATTCTTCACCACCGGCCCCAACTGCCCATCTTCTACCAGCCAGCCGATTTCGGTGCCAAAGTGGAACTGCTCGCGGTTTGAGCCAATGGACCAGGATCGGTCGCCGTCGAGGACGATGCCCTTTTCGGTATTGCGGATGATGTCTTCCAGTGAGCCATCGTTTCCGGGGTCAATGTTGATATTGGTCATGCGCTCTAAAGGGACGCGGTAAAAGGCGGTGGCGCGGTTGGCCCCGCCCGAACCGTTGAAGATGGGGCGGCGCGCCCTGGCGTTGGCCTCTTCCACCATCTGCCGCCCGGTGATGGCCCCCACCAGCAGGCCCCGGTCAATCAGCAGGTTGTTCTGGCAGGGCACGCCGTCGTCGTCATAGCCAAAACTGCCCGGTGAATTGGGGATAGTAGCGTCGGCGCGGGCGGTGAGTTTTTCAGAGCCGTAGCGCAGTTTGCCAAAGTCGTCCAGCGTCACAAAGGACCCGCCCGCGTAGGCCAGTTCGTAGCCCAAAATGCGGTCCAGCTCCAGCGCGTGGCCGATGGTCTCGTGAGTTTGCAGGTACATGATCCCCGGCAGAAGGATGACCGAGCGGTCGTCTTTGGGGCAGTCGTCGGCCGCCAAAAGCTGGTTCAGTTCGCGCACAATGCGCTCGGCGTTCTCAGAAAAATAGGCCAGATCAAACGACTCCCAGCCGCGCGTACTGCCCCGGCGGTTGAGGCGAAAAGAACGCTCGTGCATCATCCCACTGCTGTCCAGCCCGATCACCTGCAGGTGAGCGAACACCTCGGTGATGTTCTTGGTCACCTGACTGCCCTCCGAATCGACGAACACGATCTGCTTGCGGGTCAGGTCGAGCATCCCGATGCGCTGAAAGACGCCCGGCTGGTTCATGCGCTCGTCAATGGCCTTCAAGAAGGCCACCTTCTCTCCCAGCGGCACGGCCAGCGGGTCAATCTGGCAGGGGCTGGTGAACTCGGCCTGCACGGCGTCTTTCTCGGCCAGCCGCACCGGAAAGGTGACGCGCCGGGCCGCCGAGCGGGCATTGTCGAAGGCGCGGTCGAACAGGCCCCGCAGGTCGCTGAGGTCTGACGAAGCCGAAAAGCCCCAGGCCCCATTCACCAACACCCGCACGCCCACCCCGCTCTGGCGCGAGGCGTCGGCGCTCTTCAGGTTGCCGTTCATCATCAGCAGGCGGTTGGTCTCTTCAAAAGGATACCAGCGCGCATCCACATAGGCCGCGCCGGCGGCTCTCAGACGGTCAATCTCTGGCAGAAGTTGCTTCAGCATGGGTTCGTTCCTCACTCGCGTACCTCAAATTCGAGGGTGCGGTCCAGCTTCTCGTTCAGATACAGGTCTACCTTGTACTTGCCTGCCGGCCAGAGGTCCGAATTTTCCAGGCGGAAGGTCAGACTGCCAGAGCCAGACTCCAGTTCGACCTCGTCAATGTGGGTATTGGGGTCTACCCCGGTCACGTCCACCGCCGTCCACACAGCCTTCACTTTGGTATCGTCGGGGGCGTTTGCCAGTTCTACCTGGCAGTAAAACGTATCGGAGGGCGCAAACGCGCCGTTGGCAGGCTGTGAACCGGCCTCGTCGGTGGTCAGGACCGCGTTTTTAATGCTGGCGGTGCTGGCCGAAAAATTACAGGCCAGTCCCAACAGCACGGCCAGGAGCGGCAGCAGCCAGAGTCTGAGCGTGCGGTGCTTCATGAGTAACCTCCATGTGGGTCGCGCCAGAGTATAGGCGGCGCGTCTGAGGTTAATCATAGCCTTTGTGGACGAAAAATCAACCGATTGGGTTGGGATGATCTGCTTTCGCATGAAATTGGAGCGCCATTTTCGTTTTATAATGACGGTTAAGCGGTTGTGGTTCTCGTCAGGATCACGATGAAACCACCGCTGGACACAGATCAACACACATGAGAGACGCCAGGGAGATTTCACGATGAAAATTGCATTTACCACGTTGGGCTGTCCGCAGTGGGATTTAGACACGATCTGCCGGCAGGCGCAGGCCTTTGGTTTTGACGGCGTTGATTTCCGCGGCTACCTGGATACGCTGGATATCACCACCCTGCCGTTGTTCACCACCCAGGCCGCGGAGGTGCGCCGCCGGCTGGCAGACGCCGGGCTGGCCGTCAGCGGCATCAGCACGAGCATTCGCGTGTGCGAGGCCGAGGCGTTAGAGAGCAACCTGGAAGAAGCGCGCCGCACCATTGAGGCAGCTCATGCTCTGGGGGCCGAAAATGCGCGCGTCTTCGGCGGCGGCGACCTCAACCGCCGCACGCGCGAGGAACTGGCAAAAACTGGCTGTGAGACGGTGGAACGCATCCTGGCCCTCGACGGGGCCGGTGACCTGCATTGGCTGTTTGAAACCCACGATAACTGGATCAGCGCCCAGCACTGCCGGATGCTCTTAGACGCCATCCCCAACCCCAATTTTGGCGCGTTGTGGGATATCGGCCATACCCCGCGCGTTGCCGGCGAGCCGCCTGCCGAAACCTACGCCGCGCTGGGCCCCCGCATCGGCTACACCCACCTGAAGGACGCCGTCTACGAGCCGGGCCACCCGCAGGCCATGGCCGACGGCTGGCGCTACGTCTTTCCGGGGCAGGGCCAACTGCCGCTGGCCGAGGCCATCCATCTGCTGGGCGCGCACGGCTACACGGGCTGGCTGGTCTTCGAGCATGAAAAACGCTGGCATCCGCACCTGCCAGAGCCAGAAGAAGCCTTCCCCGCCTATGCCAACTGGGTGCGGGGCGTTTTGGCGGCGTGAGTCAGCGGTCGGCTATCTGCCGTTCTGCTCGCTGAAGACCTGTTCCAGCTCCATCCGCAACTGCACTCTGGCCTTCGCGCGCAGATAGCGGATTTTATCGGCCTCGCTGGACCACTCCATGGCGCTGTTGTAATAGCGGATCGCCTCGGCATAGCGGTTCTTGTCGTTATAAGCTTCGGCCAGGTAGCCGTAATAATTGGCGTCAAGGGGGTCCAGCAGTACCAACTGCCTGGCAAACTCCAGGCGCGCATCATAATCCTTTAACTGCTCCAGCACCGCCAGGTAGCTCTTAACCAGGTTCTCGTTGCGCGGGGCGTATGCCAGGGCCTGTTCCAGCAGATCCTTTGCCTCTTCAGAATGCCCCTGGCTGTTCAGCGAGACGCCCAAATCGCGCATTGCCTGGGCGTAAATCTCTGAGCCGGGCGGGGGGTTCAGGGCCAGCAGGTCGCGGCACAGCTCTTCGACCTCTTTGTAGCGGTCGAGGTGATAGAGCAAGTTGCAGACCCGCGCCAGAAAGTTGGAGCGCATATGTTCCTTCACAATCTGCTTTGCTTCCGCCAGGCTCTCGTTGCGCTTCTCGATCTGCACCTCTGCCGACAACGTCAGATATTCGATGCGCGCGCTGACGTTTTCCGGGTCTACCTGCGAGGCTTTCTCGTACAACTGTAACGCCAGAGCGTAGCGCTCGTGGTTGCGGGCCACGTCGC
>Ga0101944_10003183_pt1 | contig 23759 bp, 16 predicted proteins | sample DewCreD2012metaG_FD_75245 | JGI IMG/M metagenome (GOLD analysis project Ga0101944, IMG submission 75245) | Hot spring sediment bacterial and archeal communities from British Columbia, Canada, to study Microbial Dark Matter (Phase II) - Dewar... ... | reverse complement strand
GGCCCCGGGCGTTGCGCCATTGCCAGTGTGCGCACAGTTCGCGGCTCAGGCGGGTGCGGTTCCAAGCGGGATGCGCGGCCAGCAGGCCGCGAATCAGTTCGAGGTCCGGCTCGCCGAGGCGCCGTCCCTGCATGACCATCGCGTTTGCCATGGCCCGGAAAATACGACACGCACCCCAGATGAGTCCAGCCGGAAACGAACTTTTTCTGGTATTTTTGTGTTGCGCTTGTGGGGGGGGGGTTGTTGTATTTAGCTCAGTGGTGTAGCGCCACAGTGGTGGCTACCTGAGCAGTTACCACGCTGTTTGTTGTCCTGGCATTGTTTGTTGTCCCGGCTTTAGCCGGAACGAGAGGTTCCCGATAAACCCACGCCCCCTTTTCCGCCTAAAGGCGGGACAACGAACCACGCTGCTTGTTGTCCTGGCTTTGTTTGTTGTCCCGGCTTTAGCCGGAACGTGAGGCTTCCGAAAAATCCCGCGCCCCTCTTTCCGCCTAAAGGCGGGACAAGGAACATTGCCGGCGGTTAGGTGGTGGAAATCGGGGGCGTACTTGCCAAGCTCAGCAAAAACCGCCAGTGAACCAGTCGCGGAAAGGCGGACGTCAACGACGGAACCGGAAATATCAGGATTGCGGTTTGCCAGGCGGTCTGGAAGACTGCCACACCAATGCGCCTCATCGCCTTAAATCGGCCCCGGCGGGCCGCGGTTTCCATAAGGTTGGGAATAAACGTCACGCGTTGGGGGCGAAGGGAAGCGACGCTGACCAGCAAGTCTATCCGCATCCGGTCCTCGTCGCCATGGGATGCTTTGGAGAAAGTTCATGCTTATGAAAAACCAGCGAAAAATGTCCTGTTTTGAAAGGCGGATCGTTTTGCTGCGCCTTGTGGCCGTTTTGGGTTTGGTGTTCGGCATGGGGGCGCCAGTGCTGGCGGCGGGCTATCACGACGGCAAGACCGCCACCGATCTGGCCAACGCGCCGGCTTGCACGGTCGAGTGGGCGGAGCCGGGTACCCCGGCGTTGGATGTCAGTTTTCTCTTGGAAACGCCCGCCGGCGGTCAGGGGCATATTCGGATAAAGGAGGGACGGTTGGCCCGCCCGGATGGCCGGCGTTTTCGGATTTGGGGTGTCAATGTCACCGGCGCCGGCGCTTTGCCAGCCAAGGAGCAGGCTTCCCGTCTGGCCGCCCGCCTCGCTCACCTGGGCATCAATTGTGTCCGCTTTCACATGATGGACCGCCCCGCGCCCAACGGGATCATCGCGGCCAATCGCCAAGACACTCGCGAGTTGGACCCCGCGCAGATGGAGCGCCTGGATTTTTTCATCGCCGAACTGAAGCGCCGCGGCATCTATGCCGACTTGAACCTGAATGTCGGGCGTCCTTACAAGCCGGGCGACGGCGTCAAGGACTATGAACTGCTGGGTTTTGCCAAGGCGGTGACCTTCTTTGACGAACGGTTGCTGGAGCTGCAGCGCGAATACGCCCGGCAGTTGCTGACGCACCGGAATCCTTACACCGGCACGACCTACGCCCAGGAGCCGGCGGTGGCCATCGTCGAGTTCCTTAACGAAAATTCGCTGATCGAGGCTTGGATGGACGGTCGGCTGCGCGGCCAAAACACGCGGAAGAATCCCGGCACCTGGACCGATATCCCGGCCAGTTACGCCGCCGATTTGACGCGAAAATACAACGCCTGGCTGGCCGGCCAATACCCCGCGTCAACGCTCGCGCGCTGGCGGGCGGCGGAGAATTTGCCGGCGGACGCGCCGATCCCGCGCCTGAATCCGAGTCAGTTTGCCCAAGCGCCCAAAGAGCGTTTCCACGCGGAAGCGGAGTTTTACCTTGAAGTCGAGCGGGATTATTACCAAAGCATGGCCAAATTCCTACGGGAGGAGGTGGGGGTTAAGGCGCTGCTGGCCGGCAACAGCGATCACGGGCATCATCGCACCGGCTATCCGCAACTGGCCGGCATTTCCTTGCTGGACGTGGTGGACAGCCATGTTTATTGGCAGCATCCCAATTACGTGACCGATCCCCAAAGCGGGAAAAAAACCGGGTTCACCATCGGCAACACGCCGATGGTGGACGATCCTTTGTTTTCCAGCGTGGTCCAGTTGTCCCGCTCCGCGTTTGCCGGCAAGCCGTTCACTGTTTCCGAGGTCAATCACCCGTTCCCAGCCGAGTATGCCGCCGAGGGCATTCCGATTTTGGGCGCCTACGCGGCGTTTCAGGATTGGGATGGCGTGTTTTGGTACACCTTGACCCATCGCGACCTGGCCGCGATGGACCAGAAGGTCGCGGGCCATTTTGATTTGGCCATGGACCCCGTGAAAATGGCCCAACTGCCCGCCGGGGCGCTGATGTTCCTGCGCGGCGATGTCCGGCCCGCCTTGAAAACGGTCGAACGCAGCTACACCCGCGAGCAGGTGCGGGAGAGCATCCGGCTTCCCGCCAAGGAGCGCCCTTATCACACACCGGGTTTCCCCCTGAGCCTGCCCTTGCGCCACGCTTCGCGGATTGCCTCCTTCGACGGCTCGCCGACCGCCGCGTTTGCCGCGCTGGAGGACAAGCCGATTCGCTCCGACACCGGCGAGCTGACCTGGCATTATGGCGAAAAATTAAAGGGGCTGGTGACTGTGGACACCGACCGCACCCAGGCCGTGATCGGTTTTTTAGGAGCCAACCCGGTCCGGCTGAAACATCTTGCTGTGGAATCCTTAACGCCCTTCGGCGCGCTAACCCTTGGCGCGTTGGATGACCGGCCCATTGCGCGGGCCGGCAAATTACTGCTGACCGCCGCCGCCCGCGTCGCCAACTCGAACATGGAATGGAACGAGAAACGCAATTCGCTGGTGAAATGGGGCGACGCCCCAACGCGAATCGAACCCGTGGCGGCCATCGTGCGCCTGAGCGGCCTGGTGGAAGCGGGAAAGGTCATGGCCGCGCCTTTGGATGGCGCGGGCCGCCCGCTCCCAAAGACTGTGGCTGGCGTGCGGAACGGCGATCAATGGCTGCTTAAGCTCGAAGCGCCAACGGTTGCGTACCTGGTTTGGGTGGAACGGTAAAGGACGCCGCGGCAGGCGTCCCGGCACCGGCGCCGGGCAAGAGACTTACGGGCGGCGCTCGACAAGCCAGGCGAGGTTGAAGCGCGCCAGGCTGATTTTGTCGTAGAGCTTTTTGTCACCGGTCTCAAACAGCAGGTAGATGAGGCCATCCCGACCTGCCGCGAGGGAGGAGTAGGCGCTGTGCCCCTCGCAAACGAGGCGTTTAACCGTCCAATTTTGGGCGCCGTCGAAGCTGGCCCAGACGGTCATGCGGACCCGGTTTCGGCCCGGATTATCCGGGGCGCTGAAGAGCAGCACATCCTTGCCGCCGGTGGCTTCGAGGGGCATCCGCACCAGTCCGGCGTTGCAGCCGTAGCTGGGCTTGGTGCCATACTTGAAATAAAACGGCTCGCCGATCTCGAAAAGCTGGTCGGAGGCGCTCCAGTCCACCCACATCGCGCCGCCATTGTGGCTCCAGGCAATTTGCCGGCGGTGGTCCACCGCCATGTGGGAGCGGGAATTGAAGTAAATGCTGCCGTTGGACAATTCGGCCAAGGCGCCCTCGCCGGTGCCGCTTTGCACGGGGGCGGCGGTTTGCCAGGTTTTGCCGCCGTCGTCGCTGAAAATGGCGGTGTTGTAATTGTAGGGCCACCATTCCTGGTCGTTGTTGCCCTTGGGCGGCTGCACGCGCGCCGGCATCAGGAGCCGCCCTTTCCATTTGCTGTGGAGCAGGGTGACGCCGGATTCCGAACAGGCGGTTTGGGCCGGCACGCCGTTGGTCGCGCCGTGGCCAAGGGGATTGGGCTTGATGACGATACCCTCTTTTTGCCACGTCTTCCCGTCGTCGCGGCTGCGCCACAAGAAACTTTTGCGGGCGGAAACCACCATGATGTCGCCGCGGATTTCATCCACGATGGCGCTGCCGGTGGCGTCCGGGCCCACCGGCTGGACTGGACTCCAGGTCTTTCCCCGGTCCTCGCTGCGGCGCACCAGATTGCCGCTTTTGGCAAAGGCCAGCACGGTGCCGCTGGTGGCAACCACTATGTTCGGAATGCGCGTGTCCTGGAAAAGGTCCTGCGCCTCGAAAAATGGTTTATCGGCCGGCGGTGTTTCGACTTGGGAAAAGGCGCTGACGCCGGAAACGGCCGCCAGCATTGCGGCCAGCCATGTTTTATGCCTCGCGTTCATAGGTCATTATTATCCCGGCGCCGCGCCGGTTGTCCACACGTTCCGGCGCGGCGCGACCGTGAACTCGGGCTTGAAAAGGAAAACCGGAACGGTATCGTTTCAGGCCATGCGAATTTTATCGGGCATACAACCCTCCGGCTCGCTGCACCTGGGGAACTATTTTGGGATGATGAAGCCGGCCATCGAACTGCAGGAGCAGGGCGAGGCCTTCTACTTCATCGCCAATTATCATTCCATGACCTCCCTGTATGACGCGGCGGAGCGGCGGCAAAACACGCTGGAGGTGGCGCTGGATTTCCTGGCTTGCGGGCTGGACCCGAAAAAAACCGTGTTTTTCCGGCAATCGGACGTGCCGGAGGTGACGGAACTGACTTGGCTGCTGACGACGGTGACGCCAATGGGCCTGCTGGAGCGGTGCCACAGCTACAAGGACAAGCTGGCGCGGGGCATCAGCTTCAATCACGGGCTGTTCGCCTATCCAGTGCTAATGGCGGCGGACATCCTGATTTACGACTCGAACCTGGTGCCGGTGGGCAAAGACCAAAAGCAGCACGTGGAAGTCACCCGCGACATCGCCATCAAGTTCAACGAGGCCTACGGCCAGACTTTTGTGATCCCGGAACCCCAAATCCGCGAAGCCACGGCCGTGGTGCCCGGAACCGACGGCGCCAAAATGAGCAAGAGCTACGGCAACGCCATCGAAATTTTCGGCGACGAAAAAGTCCTGCGGAAAAAAATCATGAGCATCAAGATGGACAGCCGCTCGCCGCAGGAGCCGAAACCGGACGCGGACCAGAACCTGGCCATCCAATTGCTCAAGCTGGTGGCGCCGGAAGAGATTGCCGGGGATTATGAGGCGCGCCTGCGCGCGGGCGGCCTGGGGTATGGCGACCTAAAAAAGGCGTTGTTCGAGCATTACTGGGAGGCTTTTGCGGCGGCGCGGGCGCGCCGGGCGGAACTCCGCGCCAACCTGGATTTTGTGAGCCAGGTGCTCAAGGACGGCGCCGCGCGCGCGCGGCAGGAGGCGGCCAAAGTCCTGCGCCGGGCCAAGACGGCCTGCGGATTGGATTAGAGGGCGGCGGTTTGGCCGCCGGAAGGCGCCAGCGAACGCGAACAACCTTGGCACAACCGGTCGCGGGGTTTACTTTTGCCGTTGTAAGGAAGTGGTCGTGGAAAAATTGGAAAAATTGAAAGTCCTGGTCATTCACGGGCCCAACCTCAACCTGTTGGGCCGGCGAGACCCCGCCAAATACGGGACCGTCACCCTGGCGGAAATCAACGGCGCCCTGAAAAAACTCGCGGCCGGGCTGGCGGTTCGGACGGTCTTTTTCCAATCCAACCACGAAGGCGCCATCATAGACTTCCTGCAAAAGGAATCCTCGCGAAGCGCCGACGGCGTGCTGGTCAATCCCGGGGCGCTCATCCGGTACGCCTATTGTTTCCGGCAGGCCCTGATTGATTTGAACAAGCCGGTGATGGAGGTCCACATGTCGAACATCAGCCGGACGGGGATCAACCAAAGGGTCAATGTTTTGGACGATGTCCGCGTCGGCCAGGTGACCGGCCTGAAAGAGGAGAGCTACTACGAGGGACTGCGGCAGTTGGTGGAATTTCTGCGAAAGAGCCGATCATGCGCTACTTAATAGTCCGGCGAAGCGGCGGTCTCCGCGGCGAGATCACCATGCCGCGATCCAAAACCCATTCTTTTCGCGCGCTGGTGCTGGCGGCTTTGGCGGACGGGGTTTCCCTGATCCGCCACCCCAAGCTGAGCAGCGACTGGCAGGAGGCGGTCAAGGCGATGCGCCTTTACGGGGCCGGGATCGAGGAAATTGCGCCGGAGGTCTTTCGGGTGCGCGGCGTGGCCGGCCGGCTGCAAACGCCCGAAGACATTATCAACGTGAACAACTCCGGCACCATGCTGGTGTTCATTGCCGGGGTGGCGGCGGCCTGTCCGGGCTGGACAGTGCTGACCGGCGACGAATCGCTGCGGAAACTCCGCCAAATCACCAGGAATTTCATCCCGCCCTTCCAGCAATTGGGGGTTACCGTGATCTCCACCAAGGAAGACGGCATGGCGCCCTTTGTGTTCAAAGGGAAAGTCAATGGCGGCACGGCGCGGATGGACGGTATTGGCTGCCAGCCGGTCTTCAGTGTTTTGATCGCCGCCGCGCTCTCCGAGAAACCGGTGGATGTTTACGTGGAGAATCCCGGCGAGACCGCCTACATTGACCTGCTGCTGTATTGGTTTCAAAAGGCGGGACTGGCGTTCGAGAACGTGGGGGGCCGCTATGAGCATTACCGTTTCCCCGGCAATCCGCCACCGCGTCCGTTCGAGGCGACCATTCCTTTCGAGTGGTCCGCGCCTGGTTACCCCTTGTTGGCGGCGATGATCACTCCCGGTTCGGAATTGACCGTGCGGGGCATGGACTTGTCCGATCCCTACGGGGACAAGCGGATGATCTACTTGCTGCAACAGATGGGGGGCGATTTGACCATCGAAAAGGACACGCTGACGGCGCGCACGAGCGAGCTGCGGGGCATCGAGGCGGACATGAACGATTTGCCGGACCAGGTGCCCACCCTGGCCGTCGCCGGCTGTTTTGCCAAAGGCGAAACCGTCATAAAGAACGCCCTGACGGCCCGCTGGAAGGAGTGCGACCGCATTGCCGCGGTCTGCCGGGAACTGCAAAAAATGGGGGCCAAAATCACGGAGAAAGAAGATGGCATGATCATTCACCAGGACGGCACTTGGAAGCTGCGCGGAGCCGGCATTGACGGCTACTATGATCATCGCATGGTGATGGCGTTTTCGGTGGCGGGCCTGGCGGCGGAGGGGGAAACCAAGATATCCGATGCCCAGATGGTGGAGAAATCGTTTGGGAGTTACATCAAGGAGATGAAAACGGCCGGAGCGGTCTTCGATCTGGTGGAGGAGCCGTGACCGGCGTGCCCGCGCTCGCATGACCGCCAAGCCTCCCATCATCCTGATCGGCATGAAGTCCAGCGGCAAAACCACCGTGGGCCGACTGCTGGCCCGCCGCCTGGGCCGGTGTTTTGACGACATGGACGCGGAAATCGAACGCTGGCACAGCCGCGAGCAAGGCGAGAGCCTGCGGTTTCGCGATATTTTTCGCCGCTATGGCCGCGATTATTTCCGCAAGCTGGAGACAGCGGCGCTTCAGCATCTGTGCGCCCATCCGCCGGAATTCCCGCTGGTGCTGGCCACCGGCGGGGGCCTGCCGCTGGCGGAGGAAAACCGCCCTCTGCTGCGGCAACTGGGGCCGATGGTGTTTTTGGATGTCCCCCAAGCGGTGCTGCTGCCGCGCATTTTAGCCCACGGCGTGCCGGCCTTTTTCCCCTATCCGGAAGACCCGGAGCGGTCGTTGGCCGAACTATTGGCCCAGCGCCGTCCGGTTTATCAATCGCTGGCGGCCATCACCATCGAATGCGGGGATAAATCCCAAGAAACCATCACGCGGGAAATCATCAACCAACTGCATCAAAATGGCTGTGACTATTAACGGCGAAACCAAACTGATCGGTTTTCTCGGTTCGACCTATCGAACCAGCAAAATGTACGCTCTTTACAACGCGGCGATTCAGGCCTTGGGCCTGAATTACCTTTATGTGCCGATGGTCGTCAATGACCTGCAAAAGGCGGTCGAAGGCCTGCGCCACTTGGGGGTGGCGGCGGCGGGAGTCACCATTCCGTATAAAATGAGCATTATTCCGTTTCTCGACGAGCTGGACGAGGAATCCCGGCAGGTGGGCGCGGTGGCGGCCGTCATTAACCGCGACGGCAAACTCGTGGGTAGCACCACTGACGGCCAGGGCGCGCTGACGGCCTTGCGGGAAAAAACCGAAGTCGCCGGCAAAAAAGTGGCCTTGCTGGGCGCTGGCGGCGCCGCGCGGGCCATCGCGTTTGCCATCCACAAAGCCGGCGGCGAGGTCACGGTGCTCAACCGCCGGGAGGAGATTGAAATGGCGGAATCGCTCGCCAAAAGCCTGGGTTGTCCCTACGGGGATTTCTCGCGCCTTGAGGAAACCGTCCGGCGTTCCGACATTGTTATTCAAACCACGCCGGTGGGCATGGCCAACAGCCCGCTGGCGGGCCAGTCGCTGATTGCGTCCGAACTTTTGCGCCCCGAGCAAACCGTCATGGACATTGTCACCAACCCGCGCCAAACGCCCCTGCTCAAGGACGCCGAAGCGAAGGGCTGCCGTTTGGTTTACGGGGAACGAATGCTGCTTTGGCAGGGGGTCTATAAGTTCAAGCTCTATACCGGCGTGGAGCCGCCGGTGGAAGTGATGGAACGCGCCATGCAACAGGCCAAATGAGCTGCCCCGGTTATTTCAATGGAATTGCCGGAAGTTGGCGCGCTGCCGCAAATCCCGAGTCTGCCGTCAGCTTTGGCGGCTTACCACTTGCGCTGTATGGTCTCCGGGATGCAATACACAATTGGTCACCTTGGGCGACGTTCTCCCTCTCCCCCCTTGGGGGGAGAAGGCAGGGTGAGGGGGCGCGTGTTGTTTATCCCAAGCACTCATCAGTAAGTTCACAGAATAAGTCGAAACATCCGCAATCCTTGCCTCTTTGCGTTGGCTTCCGCAAGGAAGGGGAACAAAGGGCAGGGGAGGGTTTCGCCGGACTTCGGGGATATGGGTTTCCGCGAATTCAGCGGCTTGCCTTGCTGGGGTGGGCGGCCTTGGTGTCGGCGGGAATCGCGGGACCGGCTTTGGATCCGCCGGTTCGGGAGTTTGCGCCAGGCATGGGCTGGACGAGTTTCCATTTCCCGGATGCGCCTCATTTCATTCACGTTCTGCGTTTGGATCGTTGGCAGCCCGGGTGGGAGTTCCGCGTCTGGCTGGCGGGCGGCAGGGTATGCGGACTGGCCACCGTCACCGAGATGGTGGAGTCGGCTTCCAACCAGCCGCCATTGGTCGCCGTCAACGGTGATTTTTTTCAAACCAAGGGGGCCGGCGCCGGCGATCCGCGCGGCGCGATGATTTGGGACGGGGAATTGGTCAGCGCCCCCAGCGGCGGCACGGTTTTCTGGATTGACCCCAAAGGCCGACCCCGGGTGGGCGAGGTGACCTCCGCTTTGAAGGTCACTTGGCCCAATGGGCATGTCGAGCGGGTGGGCCTTAATGAGGAATTAAAGCGGGACCGGGCGGCTTTGCTGAGCTGGACCTTCGGGCCGATCACTCGCGCCACCAACCAGCACCAAGGAGTTGAAATCATCCTGGAACCAAACGGCGACCGGCCTTGGTTGCCGTTGCGCGTGGGGACGGTCATCGAGGGCCGTGTGCGCGCCACCCTGCAGGAAGGCAATATGCCAATTGACCCCAACGCTTTGATCCTGGCCGTCCCGAAAAAATTGGTCAGCCGCGTGCCCCATTCCCCGCGCGGCACGGTGCTGAAAATATCCATCGCCACCAAGCCCGACCTGGCCGGGGTGCGAACCGCCATCGGCGGCGGGCCAGTGATCGTCAAGCACGGTTGGAACCAGATTCCGCGCCGCCCTTATTTTCGCACCAACGGGCTTCCTTACAGCATCCTGCACCGCTGGGACCCGCACCCCCGCACCGCCCTGGGTTGGAACGACCGCTATTACTACCTGGTGGCGGTGGACGGCAGGCAGCAAGAATTGTCCGAAGGCATGACCTTGCATGAATTGGGCAGGTTTATGGCCAAAACCTTGAATTGCGACACCGCCATCAACCTGGACGGGGGCGGCTCAACCACCCTTTGGTATGACGGCGAGGTGCGCAATTATCCTTCCGAAGGCATCGAAAGGCGGGTAAGCAACGGTCTGCTGGTGGTGCCAACCGCCCCCAGCCGAGCGCCGCCAGCCGCGCCGGATAGGCTTGACTTGCCGCCCCGGCTGCCGCATGAACGCGAGGCAAACGCGCCCCCCGATAAGGAATGACGCGCCTTGGGGAAATGGGCAAAGCCAAAAGGTAATCCGCATGGAGATCATTAAGAATATGTTTCGCCGCCGGACGGTGGCCCAATTGCAGGCCGACGCGCTGACGGACACGAGGTTAAAACGGGCCTTGGGGCCGTTGAACCTCACCACGCTGGGCATCGGGGCGATTATCGGCACCGGCATTTTTGTTTTGACCGGCACGGTGGCCGCCCAAAACGCCGGGCCGGCTGTTGTTCTCTCCTTCGTGCTCGCGGGGGTGGCTTCGATCTTTGCGGCGCTTTGCTACAGCGAATTTGCCTCGCTGGTGCCGATGGCCGGCAGCGCCTACACCTACGCCTACGCCACTTTGGGCGAGTTCTTCGCCTGGATCATCGGCTGGGACCTCATCTTGGAATACGCCTTGGGCGCCGTCACCGTCGGCATTGGCTGGTCTGGGTATGTCGTCTCGTTTCTGCGCGATTTTGGCATCCAAGTGCCGGTCCAGTTTGCCGCCGCCACCGGCACCAAATTCCTCGAAGTGCCGGGGCAGGGGTGGCAAATCGTTTCCGCCGAGCTGCTTTCCCGCTTGCAGGCCGCCGGTCTCAACCCCGACGCGCTGCCCCACGCCGTCGCCCTTTTTAACCTGCCGGCGGTCTTCATTGTGTTGGTGGTTTCCGTCCTGCTGATCGTCGGCATTCGGGAATCGGCCAATTTCAACAATGTGATCGTGGTGGTCAAAATCGCCGTCATCATCGTCTTCATCATCGGCGCTATGCACGCCATCAACCCGGACAACTGGAAACCTTTCATCCCTCCCAACACCGGGCAGGCCGGCCACTTCGGCTGGACCGGCGTGATGACCGGCGCCGGGATTGTTTTTTTCGCCTACATCGGTTTCGACGCCGTCAGCACGGCGGCGCAGGAGGCGAAAAATCCCCAGCGCGACATGCCCATCGGGATCATCGGCTCGCTGCTCGTCTGCACGGTCCTTTATATCCTCGTGTCTGGCGTGGCCACCGGCGTTGTTCCCTACCGCCTGCTCGATGTGCCGGACCCGATTGCCGTGGCCGCGGACACTGCGGGCCTGAAATGGATGTCCACCTTCATCAAACTGGGCGCGATTGCCGGCCTATCCTCGGTCATACTCGTCATGCTGCTGGGGCAGTCCCGCGTCCTTTTTGCCATGTCCCGCGAGGGCCTGCTTCCGCCGGCCTTTGGGCAGACCCATCATCGTTTCCAAACCCCGTGGATCAATACCGCCATCACCGGCGTGGTGGTCGCGTTTTTCGCCGGCATCTTCAACGTCCGCGAAGCCGGCAGCCTCGTCTCCATCGGCACGCTGCTCGCCTTTGTCATCGTCTCCGCCGCCATCCTGGTGCTCCGAATCGAGCACCCGGATATGCCCCGCGCCTTCCGTGTCCCGGCGGTCTGGCTGGTGGCGCCTTTGGGCGCGGCCTCCGCCCTCTACCTCATGGTTTCCCTGCCCGGACGGACCTGGCTGCGCCTGCTTGTGTGGCTGCTCATCGGCCTGCTCCTCTATTTCCTCTACGGCATCCGCCACAGCCGCGCCACCAGCCGGTGAACAACCGAATGGCGCCGGCCGCTGGTTTCGCTTGGATGCGGAGAGGGTGAGCGTATTCCCCTGAAAACGTCGAGAAGCCCGGGTTGACCGGCCCTTGCTCTCGATTATCGCGGCATGCGGTAGATGTCCGCTTTCACCCGTCCGGTTACTTTGTCCCCTGGCTCGAAGCCCGCTTCCTCGAGCTCCATTTCTCCAAACAGCAGCGTGGGGGATTTGATGTTGAAGTCCGCCAAGCGCCCTCCCAGCAGCAGCCCGAAAACCTCGTAGCCATCCACCGCCAGCTTGCGGCCCGGACGGAAGTATTCCTTTTCCACCACCAGGATGGGCACCTGCGCCCCCAGCCCGCGCCCGCCGAAGCCGAGCAGCGTGATCGCCGCCGAACCGGCGTTGCGCGGCTCCCGGCTGGGCGCGGTGATGATGCCGGCGCGCGGCGCCTCGAATTTTTCGCCGTCCATATCGAGGGAGAACCGGGCTGTCGGGCGCACGACTTCCCCGTTGCGGCTTTCGCGCAGCCAGGTCGTCGAAAACTCAGCCGCAAAGGCGCCCGCCTTTTTCAGGCAAATGCTGTTTCTTGGGGGGAGCGGCCAGGCGGGCGCGGCGCCCGCCAGTTCCTTTTCCAACACGGCCCGCCGGTCCCGGATAAACTGGCGCACTTTCGCCAGGCCGCCTTGAAACTGCCGGGCCGACGCCTCCAGGCGCGGCTTCAGCAATTTTTCCCACCGGTCCACCTCCGCCAGCAATTCCCGCTCGTTCCAGGCGGTCTTGAGCACGGCGCGCAGCCTTTCCCGGTAGCGTTCCCGCGTCTCGGGCAACTGGTATAACCGGTAAGGCAGCAGGCTCCGGGCTTTCACCGAGTCCGGCGTCTTCACCGGCGTAAAAGGGTCGCGGTCGCCAAAGGCCGAGTCCGCGCCCCACGGGATGAACTGAAATTTTCCCGTGGCGGGCGCGCGATAGACAAAAAAATTATTGCCGTTGTTGGAGTAGGAATCCCAATGGCCAATCAGCGACTCCACCGCCCAAAAGGTCAGGTAGGCGTCCAGGTCCAGGACGGGCCCGAGCCTGGTTAGCAGTTCCGCATCCCGGGCTTCCAGCGCCCTGGCCACCGCCGCCAGGTCCTCCCGCCCTGGCTTGGTTTTATGGTTCTTGCGCTCGAACGTTTGCAGCCAGTCCACCCGAAAATCGCTCAACCGCCCCTCGTACAGGTTGCCGCTCTGGTCCCGGAAATGCCGCTCCAGAAATTCGTCCTCCACCGCCTCCACGTGCGAGTAAAGGCCCAGCGATTTTCCGTTGACCGAAACCACGGCAAAGTTGCAGCGCGGCGCGGGCACGCCGGCCAGGGCAAACACCCGGTAGGCCAGCGCCTGGTGAATCTGCGAGGCGTCCTGCAAATTATTGTTCAGTGACATGCGCCGCAACCCCGCAAAACGCCCCGCCTTGTCGAATTCATTGAACCGCAGCCCCAGCGATGGCCGATGAAAGCTCGACGATCCCAGAAACCCCCGTTTCCGCACCCCCACCTCTTTCAGCACCGCCCCGTCAATCGCCACCTCCGCCCGGTAGGTCCGATACGGCTTCGGCTCCGGCCGCTCCAGCCGCTCCGGGCCCAGCACCGCCAGCAGGTCGTGATGCTCATGCCGCAGCTTCTCCCAGTCCTCCGGCGCCATCGTAATCCGCACCTCGATTAGCCGATCCGCCGCAAACAGCGCCTCCGACGGCTCCTTGGCGGGCGCGCCCAAGGCGCTTGCCGTCGCCGCCAGGCCCGCCACCAACCCGCCCAGGTAAATTTGTTTACGCACGCTTCTCTTTAAGACCCCGCCATCCACCCTATGGTTACCCTGCCGGGTTCTGGTTTGTCAATTCCTCCGAACCCCGCAATTTTCCTATTTTTTCCACCAGCGACAAACTAGAATGATCCCGCAAAAAGGATTATGGGATTGTCCACCGAGCTGCAAATGCGGGTAAGCGGTGAACCGGGGCGGCCGGTGCTCGTCTATCTGCCGGGGTTGCATGGCAACTGGCTCTTGAGTTGCGATTTCCAGCAGGCGCTGGCTGGCGCTGTCCGCTACGTCGAGTTTGCTTATCCCTGCCACACCCGTTGGGATTTGCCCGATTACGCGGCGGCCATCGAGGACGCCCTGCTCAAAGCCGGTTTCCGTGAGGGTTGGCTGCTCGGCGAATCCTTCGGCTCGCAGGTGATGTGGGCCTTGTTCGCCCGCGTCCAAGCCGCCCAGGCCCAGGGACGCCCCTCCTTCACGGTGCTGGGCCTGATTTTGGCCGGCGGTTTTGTGCGTCACCCCCTCCCGTGGGGCGTCCGCCTGGTCCGCCATTTTCATGGTTGTCTCCCGCTTTCGATCCTGATGCGCGGCATGCGTGTTTACCTCGCCTCGCTCAAAAATCGCCACCCCGAAAAACCGGCCGTCGCCGGCCAGCTTGACGAATACCGTCAAATCCACGGCCAGGAAGACTCCCGCCAGGCGGTAGTGCGTCGCTACGACCTCATCTTGCGCCATGATTGGCGCCCCGTCGCCCGCCAATGCCGCCTCCCGGTTTTCTATCTCACCGGATTTTGGGACATCATTGTGATGTGGTTTCTCGTGCAGCCCTGGCTCCGCCGCCATTGCCCCGGCTATCGCGGCTGGCGCTGCCTCTTTGGCGGCGAACACAACATCCTGGGCTCCCAGCCCGAGGCCGCCGCCCACCAGGTCCGCCTTTGGCTTGGGGTTGGGCAATGATTCAGCCGCGGTCGTCTCGCCACCCGTCCCGCCAACAAGCAGCGCGGCGCATCGCCGCCTTTTGACTTGCCCAATTGGGGCGGGCCAAGGAATCTTGCCGGGTAATGATGCAAAAAGGCATCGGGAAAGGCTTCTGGAGTTGGGCCATGGCCTTCGCCGGGTTGGCCTGGTGTGGACCGGTCCAGGCGGCCCCGCTCACGGCTTCCGTTGCGGCCTGGGGCACGAACAACGCCGGCCAGGTCGCCGTGCCGCCGGGACTGACCAACATCATGGCCGTCGCGGGCGGCGCTTTTCACAGCCTGGCCGTCCGCAGCGACGGCACGGTCGTCGGCTGGGGCGACACCAATTACAACAAGCACCTGCCGCCGGCCAATCTTCAAAACGTGGCGGCCGTGGCGGCCGGTTACGGCCACAGCGTCGCGCTCCGGGCGGACGGCACGGTGGCGGCGTGGGGACAGGGCGAGTCCGGCCAGACCAATGTGCCCGCGTTCCCTTTCGCCGTTCTGGAGATTTCCGCCGGCGAGCATTTCACGATGGCGCGGCTGGCCAACGGGAAAATTGCGCTTTGGGGCGCCGTGCCTTTCAACACGCCGAGCGAGCTGACCAACGCCGGCAACCAGGAGGTGTTTGTCACCGCCGTGGCGGCGGGCGGAGACCACTGTGTCGCCGTAAAGCAGGACCTGGTGGGCCGATACACAGTGTCGGCCTGGCCGCGGATAGACAATAACCTCTCCCGCCCGCCGATGGAACTAACCAACGGGAACACCATCATCACCATGGTGGCGGCGGGCGCGTCGCATTGCCTGGCGTTGAAGGCCGACGGCACGGTGGTGGGCTGGGGCAGCAATCTCAAGGGGCAAATCAACGTGCCCGCCGGTCTGAGCGGCGTGGTGCGCATTGCCGCCCGCGCCAATCATTCACTGGCGTTGAAGGCCGACGGCACGGTGGTGGCTTGGGGCGAAAATGACTTCGGGCAAACCAGTGTCCCCGCCAACCTGGCCCGCGCGGTGGCGATTGCGGCGGGGAACACGCACAGCCTGGCGCTTTATTGGGAGCCGGTCGCCATCGCCAGCCACCCGCCATCGCAGACCGTCATTCAAGGCGGCACGGCGGTTTTGTCGGTCGCGGCTTCCGGCAGCCAGCCGATCACTTATCAGTGGCAACGAAATGGAACCAATCTCCCCCAGGCGACCAACGCTGTCCTGACGCTCAGCAATGTCCAATCCAACCAGGCGGCCACCTACACCGCCGTGGTCAGCAACCCCGCCGGCTCCCAGACCAGCAGCGGCGCGGTTCTCACCGTGCTGGTGCCGCCGTCCATCACCGCGCAACCGGAGAGCAAAACCGTGCCGCAAGGCAACGTGGTTTCTTTCAGTGTGGCGGTCGCCGGCACCGCCCCGTTCAGTTACCGCTGGCTCAAGGATGGGGCGGCCGTGTCCGGGGCCACCGGCAATCCGCTGGTCATCGGCGGGGCGCAACCGGAGGACGCCGGCGCCTACGTGGTGGTGGTGACCAACAGCGCCGGAATGGTCACCAGCCAGACGGCGACCCTCAACGTGCTCATTCCGCCGGTGATCCTGGCGCATCCGCAAAGCCAAACCGTGGTCGCCGGCAGCAGCGTCGCCTTTTCCGTCGTCGCCCAAGGGGCGACCAACTACCAATGGCGGCGCAACGGCAACAACATCGCCGGCGCCAATTCGCCCACCTACAGCCTCAATTCCGCGCAGACCAACGACGCCGGCACTTACACGGTGGCCGTCAGCAACGGCGGCGGCACGGTCGTCAGCCAGGGCGCGACGCTGACGGTGCTGCCGGGCGGCGAAAGTTTCAACCTGGTCGCCTGGGGCCGCAATCCGGTCATCGCCGACACCAATTTCGTGGATGTCACGCCGCCCGGCGGTCTCAGCAATGCCGTGGCCATCGCGGTGGGCGGCCATCATGGTTTGGTTTTGCGCCGCGACGGCACGGTGGTGGGGTGGGGAGACAATTCCCAGGGGCAATCCTCGACCGCCGGGTTGTCCGGGATTAAGGCCATCGCCGCCGGGTTCAAGCACAGCCTGGGTTTGCGCACCAACGGCACGGTGACAGGCTGGGGATTGAACGACCGGAACCAGACGAGCGTGCCGGTCGGATTGAACGGCGTGAAGGCTATTGCCAGCGGCGCGCATCATGGGTTGGCCTTGCGCACCAATGGCGTGGTGGCGGCCTGGGGCGATAACAGCCGCAACCAGGTGGCCCCGCTGCCCGCGCTGACCAACGTGGTGGCGATTGCCGCCGGCCTCGAACATAGCCTGGCCTTGCTGGCCAATGGCACGGTCGTGGGGTGGGGCGCGAACGACGACGCCCAGGCGCTGCCACCGCCCGGATTAACCAACGTGACCGCCATTGCGGCTGGTTATTATCACAGCCTGGCCCTGAAGAGCGATGGCACGGTCGTAGGGTGGGGCGCGGCGCGCGGCCTCTACAATTACGGCCAGGCCAATCCGCCCGCCGCTTTGAAAGGAGTCGTTGCCATTGCCGCCGGCGACACTCACAGCCTGGCCTTGTTGTCCGACAACCGGGTCGTGGCCTGGGGCAACAATAATTACGGCCAGGCCGCGCCGCCCGACGGCCTGACCGGCGTCGCGGCCATAGCCGCCGGCCCGCAGCGCAGTCTGGCGCTGCGTCTGAAAACCCTGCGCCTTCTGCGGCCCGCTTTTTCGGGCGGCTTGCCCCGCCTCACCATCGCCAACACCGACAGCAGCCCGTTGGAGGCGGAACGACTGCCCCGGATCGCCGTCTGGTCCGCCACCAACGCCGGGTTGGGCGTGTCCGGCTGGAGCAGATTGACCAACAGCCTCAGCCTGACTAACGGCCAGGCGGTGATGCTGGACGCGCCTGGCGCGGCCGCCAAATTCTACCGCGTCATTGAATCGCCTTGAGCCCGGCGGGATCTTCGGGCAGTAGCGGCCACTCGATATTCATCAGCCGATTCCCCTGCCGGTGGCCCCGCAGCAAAGTCTCATACCGGCTTTTTTTCAGCGCACGGCAGGCCTCCGGGGCGTCGCGCCGAAGCAAAACGCAATCGGCTACGCCGCCGGCGTCGCAGGCGGTGAGAATCGCCTGATGCTTTTGCAAGCGCGGTCTCCCAAGGAGGCGAAAGGAATTGGGCGGCACAAGGGGAGGCGTCCGCCGGTCAGCCACCAGGTAACTCAGCGGCAGGCTGCGCAGGTCTATGCCGGCCAGTTGCCCAAAGCGCGTCCAATCGCCGTCCGCGAACAAGCCGGGCGGCGGCGCGGCGAAATGATGGCACCAGTCGGCCTCGCGATCACGCCGGAGCAAGCCGCAGGTTTCCCGGTGCGTGCAGGGGGCCGCAAAATGAAACCGGTCGCGCCAGCGCTCACGAATGCCGATCAACCGGCGGCTGGCCGCGAAGGTTCCGGGCTCGACCCAAATCACCGCCGTCGCCCGATGCGCCAATTCCAACACCTCGTTCATGGCGCGGTCGTCGAGTTCGGTGAGGACATGGCTGAGCAGCAGAAGGCCGGGCGGCAAATCGGGCGCCAGACCTGTTTCAACGGTCAGGCCGGGGTATTTGGCGCGGGCGCGGTTCGCCGCAAAGCGCGCCGCCAGGTCCGACCGGTCATAAAACCGCAGGCTGGAAACCGCCGCCGGCGAAAAACGGTCCAAGAAAGCCCGCGCCGCAATGCCACTGCCGCAGCCCCAGTCCAGCAGTTCGCCGCCCGGCGGCAGCCACCGCAATAATTCGAGTTGGTCCAGCACATGGTCCCATTTCCAGCCGATGCGCTGCGCGAAAGTGCGGTCGTAGCTGTCGAGGTCCTCTTCGCCGAGCCAGTAATCGCGCGCGCCGGCGGTCCCGTCCAGGAAAGCGCCGCGCAGGCGCTCCAGGGATTGCCAGTTCAGATCTTCCCAGGGCATGGCGTTGGTGAACGGACCGGGCGTATGGCCGGGGACGACTTCAAGCTACGGACTTTTGCCTTTTCCCATCGTCACGAACTCTTCCTCGCTTAACACGCCGTCCTGGTTGGAGTCGAAGGTGGGAAAGCGGCGGCGGCCTTCGGCCGGGTCGGGAAAATTGCGGAGGTATTCTTCGAGCGACAGCTTGCCGTCCTGGTTGGTGTCCTTGGTTTTGAAAATCGCGGCCCGATCCAGCGCCGGTTTGGCCGGAGCGCCGCTTTGGCCTTTGGCCGGTTGCCGGGGCCGGTCCACGGGCAGGCCAGCGGCGGCGGCTTCCTCGCGCGCCTTGCTCGGCGGCAGCGATTTTTGCCAGGCCAGCACCTTGGCCGACAGGGCTTGCACCACCTCCGGTTGCTGGGCGGCGACATTGTGATTCTCGGCGATGTCCTTGGGGATGTCATAGAGCTGCGCCCCGCCGCCGTTGTGGTTGAGGAAAAGTTTCCACGGCCCGTCGCGAATGGCCAGCATCGGCGGTTGATACTCCTCACCCCAAACCCGGAAGAGCCACTCCCAATAAAGCGGCTTTTGCCGGGGGCGCGTTTGGCCCAGCCAGATATCGCTGACATCTTCGCCGTCGGGCTGGATGCCCGCCGGCACCTTGACGCCCGCCAATTGGCAAACCGTCGGCAGCCAGTCCACGCCGCTGATGACGCTGGTTTCGTCCACGCGGCCAGCCGCCACCTTGCCGGGCCAGCGCAATAATCCGAATGTGCGAATGCCGCCCTCATACATGCTGCGTTTGCGGGCCCGCAGCGGCCCCGGGCTGCCCACGCCGGCATTGCTGGCGTTGCCGATGCGATAATCCTCCGGGCCGTTGTCGCTGGAGAAAAAGACAATGGTATTGTCCGCCAGTTTGAGCTCGTCCAGCGCTGCCAGCAGCCGGCCCACCTGCGTGTCCAGGTCGGTCAGCGAGGCGCAAAACACTCGCATCTGGCTTTTCAAGTCCTTGGCGGCGGCGGCGTATTTTTGCATCCACGCGCCAAAGGCCGGGTCGTCGGCGCGCGGGGCCAGCGTGTCGTAAACTTTGAGCTGTTCCTCGGTGGGGTTGAGCGGCGCGTGGGGCAGCAGGGTCCAGACATTCGCGTAGAATGGGCGGTCCTTGTTCGCTTTGATGAACCGGATGGCCTCGTCCACGATCAGGCCGGTGGATTTGGCCCAAAAAGTTTTTGCCGGCTCGGTCCAGGCCGGGTCGCGGCAGACCATCGCCCGCACATCGTCAAAGCCGTAGGCCTCCGGGGTGGGCGCGCCATCGCCGCCGCCCAGGTGCCACTTGCCGAAGTGGCCGGTGGCGTAGCCACCTTCCTTGAGCAGTTTGGCGACGGTAACAGTTTTGGGGTCCAGCCAATCGGGCATCGAGCGCGCCGCGTTCTGCGCGTGGTCGGCAAAATGACCGTGGATGGCATGCCGGGCGGGATAGTGCGAGGTGAGAAAGGCGCAACGGCTCGGCGAGCAGACGGTGGCGGCCACATAGAATTGCTTGAACCAGGTCCCCTGCGCGGCCAGCCGGTCGAGGTTCGGTGTTTTCACATAAGGATGCCCGGCAAAACGCGCGTCGCCCCAGCCCTGGTCGTCGGTGAGGATGAAAAGAACATTGGGCGGCTTGGGGGCGGCCGCCAATACGGTCCCGGCCAAAGCCAGCAGGCATCCAGCCGCCAGCGTTCTCCGGTTGTTCTCGCGGGTGCGGCCGTGCCGGAGGCATTTTTTCAGCGCGGACCCGATGAGGTTAAAAGCGTGATGCATGAGCGTTCCTTGCCCATCTCTTAACGCCCCGCCAGCGAGGCGGGGGGACGGTAGTAGAATGAATCCCAGTAGGCCCGGTCGGTGGTGTAGGGATTGACCGGAATGTCAGGCGCCAGGTCCTTTGGCAAAATCCCGTAGCGCTGCATTTCGCGGAGGTAATGGGGATTGGGCCGGAAATCCGGCATGTCGAAGCGTTTGCCGGCGAGCAATCGTTGGCGGGCGCTGGTGATGGCCGCCAGCGCGCTAAGGTAAAGCGGGTCCTTCTTGTCTTTGAAAACCGTCTCCTTGCACAACCCGAGGCCGCCGGCGGATTTGGCCAGCGGCGCCAGCAGGTAATACGATTTTTCCGGCCGCGAGAGATTGGCGTAGGGCTCAAGCGACCGCCCGTGTTTGCCGTTGATAATGAGCGTGGTTATGGCCTCGCCTTTTTTCGGCTCGACGACCCCGCTGTGACAGGCGCCGCAGCGCTGCATCACGGGGCCGAGGTTGCCGACCGGGTAACTGCCGCAGCCCAGGGCGGCGTAGGTGCCGGGGTAAGTGGCGCTGGTTTCGATCCAGAGCCGCACGGTTTGCTGTTCCTTCTCCGAGAGCCGGGCCTGGTAATGGCTGCCGTCCAGGTATTTCAGCAATTTGCTGGCGGCGGTGCCGTAGCTGTAAGGGGCGCGGCTGCTGATCGGCTGGTTGCGCGCGTCCGAAATCAAGCCGCGCTGCACCATCGTCCAATAGCTGATGGTATAGGAGGCGGTGTAATCGCCGCACAAATCCACTTTGCCATCCCGCTTGTCCGGGTTGTGACAACTGACGCAATGCCGGTCCAAAATCGGCTGGATGTCCCGCGGATAATCGAGCACGGCGGGCTGCCCGGCAATGGGCCGGATTTGGGCGGGGGGCTTGCGCAGCGCCATCAGGGAATTGGGCCGCGGCAGCGCCGCCTGCGTGCGTTGCTCGTGGCACCCCACGCAGCCGGTGGTTTCACCCGGCTGCACGGTCACGAAACTGTGCATGCGCTTGACCGAAATGTCCCGCTCGTCGAGCGCCACAAAAAAGAGGGACCGCAGGGCCGGCAACTCGAGATAGGCCGAGCCGTCGGGCTCGACCGGCACCTCGCCCAGCACCTCGGCCAGCGTGAACGAGCCGCCGATGGTCAGCGGCTCCATGCCGCCGGAAAAGTTGACGGGCTTGGGCAGTTGTTGCAGCACCAGCATTTTTTTGATGGCGCCCCGCTTGACGCCCGCCATGTTCCGGCCCTCGTAAATATCCTGGAGCACCAGCTTGCCCGTGGCCTCCTTGAGGTTGACCCGGCTGGGAATGACCGGCTCGCGCGGGCGCGCCTGCACCGGGCGCGGCTCACTGCATTCCATGTGGCGGTCGCTTTCCGGCAGCCGGTAGATCAATTCCGCTTTGCCGGCGCCGTCCATCACGAACAAACCCTGGGCGTGGGCGACCAAAAAGCAATCCTCGGTGAATCCCCAGGGGTCCTTCCAGTCAGGCCGGGCGCTGATGTGGCGGAAGGATTTCAGCTCGTCCGGGCCGGCGGACGTGTCCAGCACCGTCACGTAGCCCAGATGCTCGGGCCGCCCGTGGCCGGGGGAAAACGAGGCCGCCACCTTGGTGGTTCCGGGAATCGGCTTGGCGTCAAGCATCGCGTAGCCGCCGTGCATGTTGCCGTAAAACACGGTTTGGCCGGTTCCGTCCGGATTGGTGGTCCACAGGTGATGATAATGGAGCTGGCTGCGGTCCACGTATTCCCAGCGCATGTAGAGCAGCCGGCCATCCGGCAGCGGCCAGGGCGTGTTGTCATGCTCGACATTCGAGGAAAGCATCCGGATATTCCGGCCATCGGCGTCGCAGCGATGCAGGGTCGCCACCCGCGTGTACCAGCAATTGACAAACCGCTTGCTGCGCGAGGAGACGAACACAATGCTGCCGTCGGGGCAATAGGTCGGCTCGAAATCATCGTCCGGGCCGTCGGTCAATTGCCGCAGGCCGGTCCCCTCCAGGTTGATTTCGTAAAGGTGATACGGGTGCTCGCCGGGCTTGCGGTAGGAAAAGAGGATTTTCTTGCCATCGTAGCTGAGCTGGGGATCGCGCACGCCGCCTTTGGGGGAATCCAGCAGCACCTTCAGCTCGCCCGTGCGCAGGTTCAGGCGGCAAAGCCGGCCCCCTTCGCCATAGCCCCAATAGACCCCTTCCTCAAATTTGCGCGCCAGACCCTTGACGGTTTCCGAGTGGTCCGAATAATTGCCAAAATTCACATACCAGTGGTCCCGGCCGGGCACGCGCGCCGCAAACACAATTTCCTCCACCTCTTTCATCGGTCCCTGCAAAAACTTTTGCAGCAGAGGGCCGGGAAAGGACGCGGGATAGGAGAGATCGGAAACGGTTTTCTTGGAGGCAGCGTTGGGCGCCGCTGGAACGACGGCTTTGACCGGCGCTTTGTTCGTTTTGGCTGGCGCTGGCGGAACAGCCGCGGCCAGCACACCGACCGTCGCGCCCAAACTCAAAACCAGTCCGCCGCCAACCGCCCAAGTCCGAGGGCCTCCCTTTTCACTTTTTTGCCTGCCACGCATAATTTATCCGCTGATTTCCCTGCATTCTGCCTTAATCTGGGACGCCTTCGTCAAGCGTCATCTTCAATGAAAACCGTTGGGGCTGGGCCGCTCTAAAGACGCGGCCATGCCCCAAGAGCGCGCCGCCTCCAAGGTGTCCATCAAACCGGGTCAACCCCAAACCTGCTGTGTCGCCGACTTCCAAGTCGGCATGGTTTGGGATGATCCCAAGCTGTCGGGTTATAGGGGAGCCCTGCGGGTTAGGAAACCCGCGATACGGCAGACTGGAAGTCTGCGGCACAGGGCGTGTCGCAGGTTTCCAACCTGCTGTATCGCCGACTTCCAAGTCGGCAGGGCTATGGACAAACCCGTAACCTTGGACAAAGCCGAAACCTTCGGAAAACACCGCAAACCTTGCGGATTGGAAATCCGCGACACGGCAGACTGGAAGTCTGCGGCACAAGGCGTGTCGCAGGTTTCCAACCTGCTGTATCGCCGACTTCCAAGTCGGCAGGGTCCGGGATGATTCCAGGCTGTCGGGTCATGGGGCAGTCTTGCGGGTTAGGAAACCCGCGATACGGCAGACTGGAAGTCTGCGGCACAGGGCGTGTCGCAGGTTTCCAACCTGCTGTATCGCCGACTTCCAAGTCGGCATGGTTTGGGATGATCCCAAGCTGTCGGGTTATAGGGGAGCCCTGCGGGTTAGGAAACCCGCGATACAGCAGACTGGAAGTCTGCGGCACAACCTCGCGGACTTCCCACGACGCTTGCGCCACGCGCGAGGCTAAACGGTTAAAACCGTTGAACTCCGATATCGGACGCCCCTCGCCCCGCTGAAGCGGGGTGTTAATGAGAAAGGCGCGTGCGAACGCGCGCCAGCGTCGGCACAAGTTCAGCAGGTCAAACGCAAAGCCGCGGAGCCGCAGAGCCGCAAAGATGAAGTTGTGGTTGGGAGAAGGGATTTTATTTCTCGGCGACTTTGCGCCTCCGCGGCTTTGCGTTAAAGTCCCCTGCGCCCGCTTCAACGCCGCGAACGTCGTTTGCCAAACACCCACTTTCGG
>Ga0101944_10003182_pt1 | contig 23762 bp, 15 predicted proteins | sample DewCreD2012metaG_FD_75245 | JGI IMG/M metagenome (GOLD analysis project Ga0101944, IMG submission 75245) | Hot spring sediment bacterial and archeal communities from British Columbia, Canada, to study Microbial Dark Matter (Phase II) - Dewar... ... | reverse complement strand
CCGTCGTGGTGTCGAACTCCGTGCGCTTGACCGTGTACGTGATGGTCAGGCCCTCGTACGGCGTGGTCCAGTTGAGTTCCACGCCACCGTCGCGGCCGAAGCCCGACAAGCCCACCGGAGCTCCCAGCGGCTTGACGGCCGGGTCCTCGTTGGACCAGTCGGACTGAATGTCCGGGGTGTAAGCGGCCACGCGATACCAGTACTCGACGCCCGGCACGAGGGTCGGGTCGGCGTCCACATACGTGGTCACGTCGCGATCCACCGTCCCGATCGGAGCGTAGGTTCCATCGACGCCCTCTTTGCGCTGGATGACAAAACCCTTTTCGTTGGTCGCATTGTCGGTCCACGTCAGGCCGATGTTGCCATTGGCCAGCGCATCGGCCGCCAGGTTCGTCGGGGCGTTGGGCGCCACCGGGGCGGCCTGGATCTTGTAGATGTCGATGAAGTTGATCTTGTTGTTGAACAGGCCGACCTGCAACGCCCTGTTGGAGTTGATCGTCAGCCTGCCGTCGGTGACCACCACGTCCACGAACAACCCGCTGTCATGCACGCCGATGATAAAGCGGTTGGCCGTCGTGGGCAGGCCGAACGCCGCAAGCACGCCCTCGGCCATGGTGGAAATGTAGTTGTCCACGGCGGTGGCATCGCCGCCGGCGATCAGGACGCGATACTCACCGTTGGGCAGCGCGATTTCCCACGCATCGGCCGCACCGGCCTCCGTGCGCTGCAGGTGGTTCAGGGAGTCCAGTCGCTCGTCGCCGCCGGAATCGGCACTGTCCCGGTCGCGGGCGTAGGCCGTGTGATTGACCGGCGCGAAGTAATCGATGATGCCGTCATTGTCCCAGTCCTGCTCATCGCCCCAGCCATACTGGTAAACCACGCCATCCTTGACGTACTGCTGATACGGCGTGTAGGTCGGATCCGTCGGCTCGTAGGCGAACGTGCCGAACTCGTAGCCGTAGTCGAACAGGTAGCCGGCCGGGATGCCCTGCAGGTCTTCGCGGGTGTCGTCCGTGTTGTTGGTGAAGTTGATCTTGACCCACTGCTCCATCGGCGCCGGTCGAGCGTTGACCACCACCGTCGAGTCCGGCCCCTCGAACCCGCTCTTGATCGAGCTGACGACGTAATAGAACCGCTGGAAATTCGGCACCGAGTCAACGTAGCTGTTGCCCTGCACCGTGGCGACCGTCGTGAACGGACCGCTGGCGCTGGTCGAACGCTTGACGTTGTAGGCGTCCACGTACGGCTGCGGCACCCAGAAAACGGTGATCTGCCCGTCGTCCGGACCCGCCACGATGTTCACCGGGGCACCGGGCAGCGACTCCACCGCGCTGTCCTCGTTGGAATACTCGGACGGCCCGCCGCTGCCGAACGCCCGCACGCGGTAGAAATACTCCGTTCCCGGAATCAGGTGCACCCCGGCGTCCACATAAGACACGGTGTTGGGCGGCAGCGTCGCGATAACCGTGTACGCGCCCTCCACACCCGTCTTGCGTTCCAGCTGGTAATTCGCCTCGTTCGTGGCGTTGTCAGCCCAGTTCACCTGGATGCCGCCGCCTTGCACCTGCACCGCGTCAAGGAAGGTAGGCGCAACGGGCGGCTCGATCTCGCTGAGGGTGACGGCCGAAAGCATGACGCTGCCCGCTCCCTGGGAAATCCAGTCGATGGTTACGGTGGAGCCGACGATCTCGGTGCGGAACTCAAGTGTATACACCTTGGTCGTGATGCCCGGACCGGAATCGACCACGGAAGAATCGGTATACGTGTTGATGCTGCCGTCGCTGGTCGTCGCAGTGAACAAGCCCGTGGTCTCGTCGGCGGCCACGTACACCTTGAGCTGCCGCTTGGCAACGGCGCTGGCCGGAACCGTGAATCGCATGCCGTTGCCGGCGCCGCTGACGGCGATGGCATCATCCGTGGCTGTCGCGCTGGAAACGAACCGGCCGCCGGTCCAGGTGAAAGTCTTGCCCGGGGTCTCCGCCGGCTGAATCAACGAGGTTGGAGAGCCAATCGGCAGCGGCGTGATGTTCGTGCCGCCGGCCTGCTTGATGACGACTCCATACATGTTGCGGCCAGCCGCATCGGCCTGGAACATTGAGAAGGTTCCGGCGTCGAATTGCTTGTACCAGACTGAATAGTACTGATTGACGCTGCCATCGGCATTCTCGTCGATGCCAAGTTCGTCAGGGCGAGCCGGATCGCCAGCGCGATTCAGGCCGTTGGACGTGGGCGCCCAGCCCTGGTCGAGCAGCCACTGCTGTGCGCCGGCCCCGACGCGAGGCGGGGTGGCATTGTTTCCATCGGTCTGGCGATTGTCGATGAGGATGTACGCCGTCACGGGCGTGCTGACCGTGATATCCAGCCGATAGCCGGCGTTGTCGCGGTTGTCGTTGCCCGACATGATGTACTCGCCACCGACCAGGTATGCCGGGATGGGCACCGTCGCTGAGATATTTGCATAGCGATGGTTTCGATCCACGAAGGTCGGGGCATAGTGCTGGAAGTACCCGAGCGTGAACGGGGTGCCGACCGGGGTATTCGGCAGCGGCTCGTTGGCGATCGTGGTGTTCCAGGTCTGCCCGGTCCACTTGGCCTGGATGGTATCGGTTGCTTCGTTGTCGCCGCCGGTCTCGACGACGTTGGTGATCAGCGGGAATGGAACGGGATTGGGCGGGGTGGTGGGAGGCGGAGCGCCGGGGTTGGAAACCCAGACCAGCGGGTCGCCGCCCTGGCCATAATGACCCCAGTAGTAGTTGCCCTCGGCGGGCAGGTCGGTGTCGCCGCTGGAATCGGCGACGTTGGCGACCATGTTGGCCTTGGCGGTGGTCGAAGCCGTCAGAATCTGGCTGGTGGCGGTTCCGGCCGTGTTCATCGCCGTGATGCGGAACTTGTATTCCGTCGAGGGCGTCAACCCCGTCACCTGATGCCGCGGAGCGTAAGTGGCCGCGAAAACGCCCGACGAGGTCACATCCACGCCGCCCTTGTCCACCACCGTTGTCCACGTGTTCCCGCCGTCCGTGGACATCTCGATGCGGTTGGTGTACTCGTTCTTTGAATTGTCCTGCCACCTCAGCACGATCGACACGGCGCCCGAAACCGCCGACAGGTTTGTCGGCGCCGACGGCGGTGTCACCGCGGCCGTCAAAACCTGCGTTGCACCGGCCGGCGTGCCGTTGACGCTCAGAAGGGCCGGTGATGTCATGCCCGGCCCCTGCCAGCGCAACTCGGCTACCGCGCTACCTCCCCCCTGACGATATTCCATGATGATCGGGTACGACTGACCGGCAACCAGCGTCACCGGCGATGAGGCGTCGCCGGGCGCGGCCGGGGCGCCTCGACCGACCAGGAAGTTGTCCGGAGTCGGCCTGGCAATCAGGATCTTGCCGTCCAGGTAGAGCCGCACGTCATCGTCGGTCCGCGTATAGAACGTATAGGCCCCGTCCGCCGGAGCCCGGAACAGACCCTCCCAGCGGATGCTCAGGTTTTCGCCATCGTCAATGCCGGCAACGCCCGTGGACAGCGGGGAGGTCGGGGTCGCATCCAGGTCCGGCCAGTTGATCACGCCCGTGGCGCCCGCCCAGGTCACATCCCCGTCCACGCGAACGAAATCCGGCGCCCAGGTCAGGTTCGTGTTGTTGAAATATGTGCCCAGAAGGCCCGGGCCCGTCGGCAGCGAGGCCGTCGTCGCCGAGTTGCTCGGCCCGATCAGCGCCGAATCGCCGGCCAGATTGAACGACTGCACCTTGTAGAAGAACGTCTGGTTCGGATAGACCAGGTCAGTGAAGAACGCATCGGCCACGCGGGCCACTTCAACATAGGTCCCGTTCTGCTGCGTCGATCGCAACACCTTGAACCCGATCTCGTTGGTGCTGTTGTCCGTCCAGTTCAGGACGATCCGGAACGGCCCGTCGGCGTAGGCCGACAACCCGCTGGGAGCCGCCGGCAGCGACTGGACCGGCGGGAAGAGCTGGCTTTGCGGAATGTACGACTTGGGCGTCGAGAGGCTCTCCCAGGACAACTGCGCCGCCGCCCCGCCGCCGTTCTCGAACATTTCGTAAACGATCGTGTACTTCTGGCCCGCCACGAGCTGCAACGGGGCGCTGGCCCGCTCGTCGGCCGGATTGGCACCATGATAGTACGGATCGTCGATGATCTTGCGCAGCCCCTGCCCGTCGTTCAGGTCGATGTAGAGGAACGAACCGTCGTCCGTCCGGGAGTAGAATGTGTAGGTTTCGGTGTACTGGGCCTGCACCTGCCCCGTCCACCGGACGGAGAACTGATCCGGTCCGAAACCGACCACGGCGGGCCCCGTGCCCCAGTTGGTGGTGGGCAGTCCGGCCGGCACCCCGTCGAAGCCGACGAACGGGTCGATGCGGTACGCCACCCGCCCGGTGAAATTGCCGCTGTTGAACGGGTCGAGAATCGCCGGGTTGCTGCCCGGAGTCGGCAGGCCGCCGTTGTCGTAGTACACGCCCAGCAGGCCGGTGCCATTGCCCGCGGCGACCGGGGTCTTGGTCGTCACGGTCACCGTCGGATACGGTTCCGGAGAATTGCCGTGCGGGTTGTATCCGATCACCCGGAACGTGTATTCGGTGTTGGGGGTCAGCCCCGTCACCACATCCGTTCCCACCGGGCCGGTGACCTTCGCCTCGACGAACGGGCCGCCCGCCTCCGACTTTTCGATCCTGTACCCGCTGGCGTTGGGCGCCGGCGTGCCCCAGTTCAACCTCACGCCGATCGTCCCGACTTCCGGCGCGGTCAGCGACGTTGGCGTCACCGGCGGTTGACCGGAGGGATCGTACAGCAGCGCGACATCCGTCGCGTTCCAGACCTTGTCTTCCACGGCCTTGAAGTCGTCGATCGCCGCGTTCAAGCCGCCGTACAGCGTCGGAACGGCGGGGTTGTTGGTCATCATCGCGCCGATGAAGTTGTATCCCCGGCTCACGCCCTGCTCGCCGACCGCCAGCGTGCCGCTGGCGTCCAGGAAGCCGTCAACGTAAATCGTGATTGCGCCCGTCGCGGCGTTGCGCGTCAACGCCACGTGATGCCACTGCCCGTCGTTGATCGCCTTGGTGCTGCTGACGCGGCTCTCGCCCACACCCAGCCCGATCCGGCCCGCGGCATCCAGCACGCCCCAGTAGATTTCGTTGGTCCCGGAGATGTCTTCGCCGCCGATCAGCCCGGGCGCTGCGCTGAGGGTGTTGCTTCCCACCTGCGTGGTCCGGATCCAGAAACCGATGCTGGCCGTCCCGCCCACGACCATGTCCAGGTTGCCGCTGACCAGGAGCGGCGCATAGTTTGGGTCTCCCTGCAACTGCAAGGCGTAGGGGCCCACCTTTCCCGCCGTCCAGGTCGATCCATTGTTGTAAATCTCAACATTGATATCGTTGTTGGCCGGAAACACCCACTGGTCCTAGATCGGGTTTTGCCCGTTGACGTCGAAGTTCCAGTAGATGGTCTCTGACAGAAGCTGCCTGGGTTCCAGGGTATCCAGAACGGGTCGGGCCGCCCTGCGGCTTGCCGCAAGGAAACGGGCCTTGCGATTGCGATTCCGACGACCCTGCAATGTGAGTTGATGACTGTGCCGCGACATCGTGCATCTCCTGCCGTAGCCTCGTTCAAAGGGGCAACCCGGCCGCAAAAACTTCCGTCCTGACCGTGGCGCTCCGCCCGGAAACAGGGAGCGACCAGAACGCCACAAGCCGCTCGACCACAAGGCGAGCGGGACGGCAACCAGTTCACAGTTGACTCAACGCCTGCCCAGAGGCGCGGGGGTGAAATGAATCTGCCGGCGAGCGCCTTCCTCAAGCCCTCTCAGCCGACAATCGGTTCCGAACGACCCAACGATAAACACTTCGTCCGAAACACGACTTGCCAGTACCCTCGCATCGGACAGTAGTTGCATTATACCACAGCACGTCGGGCGTGCGACTCGAAAATGGGGAAAAACCGCCTTCGATGCTTGCTCCTTCCTTGCGACACGTATCTACGAAATGAAGACCGTTGCGGATCAGGCGTTCACATTCCGGCCATCTTCCGTGCCCTGATAAACCGGGCAGCGGGCGAAATCTGGCAGAAGACTGGCGAGCCGGGAAGATTCGCGGGTTGCGTGACTCATTCCGCGGTTGGCAGCCAAGGGTTGCGGGCGTAGACCCCTGGCACAAGCGTCCCGCACGTGCCGAAGCTCCCCGAGGGTGCCGCCGCTCATGCCGGGCCGTGCATCGGATGCCCCAGGACCCTATGATCATTGCCAATCGCCCATTTTGAAATGAGACTCCTCACACTCACCGCACTCTGTGCTGTTGCCCTCATGGCCACAACTCGATCCGTTGCCGCCGCATCCACGGAAAACGTCATCCTAATCGCCATCGACGGCGTGCGCTGGCACGAGGTCTGCACGGGCGCCGATCCCGGCCTGATCGACGAAAAGGCCGGCCTGGTCCGCGACAAGGCGCACACCCGCGAGTTGTTCTGGCGACCGACTCCCGCCGAGCGGCGGGTGGCCCTCATGCCGTTCCTGTGGACGCAGGTTGCCTCGCAGGGTCAGATTTTCGGCGACCGCGGGCAGCGGAGCCTGGCCAACCTGGAGAACTCGGGCTGCGCGTCTGTCGAAAGCTACTGCGAACTGCTCCGAGGCTTCGACGATCCAACTCGATACCAGGCATCGCCCGATAACCCGGTCAACGTGCTGGAATGGCTCAACCGGAAGCAGGCTTTCCGGGGACGGGTGGCCGTTCACGTCGTGTGGGCCCCGCTCCTGCAAATCGCCGAGGTCCAGCGCGGCGACCTGCGCGGCTACGGCGGCTGGCAACGCCTCGCGGAACCGTTGTCTGAAGCAGACCGGGCCATCAACGCCGCCATGGATGGCCTGCCGCGCATCTGGCCCGAGGCCAACTATGATTTTGTCATCATGCATGCGGCGATGCGCGAACTGCGACGCAACAAGCCGCGCGTGATGTTCATTGCCCTCAACGAAGCCGATGAATGGGGACACCTGAAGCGCTACGACCTGTACCTGCAGGCCATTCACAAGAGCGACCGGTTCATCCGGCAGCTCTGGGAGGCGGCCCAATCCATGCCGGAGTACGCGGGCAAGACAACGTTCATCATCGTCACCGACCACGGGCGGGGCGACAGCGACACCGAATGGACCAGCCACGGAGCCAAATACGCCGGTTCAGCTCACGTCTGGTACGCGCTGATCGGCCCGGATACACCGCCCGCGGGCATTCGGGCGGACGTGAATGTGACCAGTGGACAGATCGCGGCGACGGTCGCCCGATTGCTGGGCGAAGACTTTGCGGCGAGCGATGCCCGTCGCCGACCAGCACTGCCGGGCGTGATCCAAGGGAGATGACCGATGAGAGTGCGGTATTTGCTGGCTTGCGTGGTCCTTGCGGCGGTCTGCGGATGTCAGTCGCATTCCACAGGCGAACGTCAAGGTCCGCCGGAGCAGGCCCGGCCCGCCATGCGCACCGGCGATGAGGGCATGTGGACCCTGGACAACCTGCCCCTTGCCGACCTGAAGACCCGGTACAACTTCGAACCCACGGCCGAGTGGATTCGCCACGTTCAGCTTTCGGCGATCCACTTCGGCGGAGCATCGGGCGCGTTCGTCTCGCCCGAGGGACTGGTCATCACCAATCATCACGTGGCGCTGAGTCAGTTGCAGAAACTCTCCACCCCCCAGAGGGACTATGTGAAGGACGGCTATATCGCCCGAAGTCGCCAGGAGGAAATCCCCTGCCCGGATGCCGAACTGAGCGTGCTGGTCTCGATGGAGAACGTGACCCGGCGCGTGCTGGCGGCCGTGGACGCAGGAGCGTCACAAGAGGAGCAGAACCGCCAGCGCAAGTCGGAGATCGCCCACATCGAGAAGGAATCGACCGATCAGACCGGGCTGAAGTCGAATGTTGTCTCGCTCTACCAGGGCGGGGAGTACTGGCTTTACCGCTACAAGAAATACACCGACGTGCGGCTGATCATGGCCCCGGAATTCCAGGCGGCATTCTTCGGCGGCGATCCGGACAACTTCACTTATCCGCGATTCTGCCTTGATTTTGCCTTCTTTCGCGTCTACGAGGACGGGAAACCGGCCAGGACCGAACACTACCTGAAATGGAGCAGGAACGGCGCGGCCGAGGGAGACCTGGTTTTCGTGGCGGGTCATCCCGGTTCCACTCGCCGCCTGCGCACAGTCAGCCAGCTTGAGTTTGAGCGCGACTGCCGCCTGCCTGCCACGCTGAAGTCCCTGGCCCGCCGCCGCGCGGTGCTCTACGAATACGCCGCCCGCGGCCCGGAACAGGCCAGGCAAGTCAAGAGTAGCATTTTTGGGGTGGAAAACAGCATCAAGGCTTCCACCGGCTACTACGAAGGGTTGAAAGACCCGGCCGTCTTTGCGCGTCTGGCCGCCGCTGAACAAGCTTTCCGCCGGGAGGTCAAGTCCCGACCTGATCTTGCGAAATCAACCGGCGACGCATGGAAGCGAATCGAAGGCGCGATGAAGAAGGCGGCCGGCCGGCATGTGGAATTGACCCATCAGATCGGCGGCTCGCGCCTGGCCGACATCGCCGGGCAAATCGTCTGGTACGTGGCCGAGGTGGCCAAGCCCAACGACAGGCGTTACGAGGAGTTTCGCGATTCGTCGCTGGAGTCGCTGCAGCGGCGACTCTTTTCGCCCGCGCCGATTTATCCGGAACTGGAGGAGCACCTGCTGGCCGACTCGCTGGCCGAGGCGCGGGAGGCCCTGGGGGCAAATCACCGGCTGATCATGGCGGCGCTGGGCGGGCGCGATCCGAAGGTCGTTGCACATGACCTGATCGCGGGCACGCGGCTGATGGATGTCCAGGTGCGCAAGGCACTGGTCCGCGGCGGGCAGGGCGCGGTGGAGCAGTCGGACGATGCGTTGATCGCCTGGGCCAGGCGATTGGACCCGCTCTGGCGCGAGTTGCGCGAGTGGCAGGAGAACAACGTCCAGAGCGTGGAGGCGATCGAGGGACACAAGATCGCCAGGGCGCGCTTCGCCGTCTACGGCCGGACGATGTACCCCGACGCCACGGGCACGCTGCGGCTCAGCTTCGGCAGGGTGGCCGGCTATGAACTGGGCACGACGCGCGTGCCGTACAAGACGACGTTCTACGACCTGTACGGCCGGGCGGCCGATTTCGACAACCAGCCGCCGTTCGACCTGGTGCCGAAACTCCAGCAGCGCCGCTCGCAGGTCGTCATGGACACGCCGCTGAACATCGTCAGCACCAACGACATCATCGGCGGCAACTCGGGCAGCCCGGTGATCAACCGGGACGCCGAGTATGTCGGCCTGATCTTCGATGGGAACATCCAGAGCCTGGCCTGGGCCTACGCGTACGGCGACAAGACCGGCCGGGCGGTGTCGGTGGATTCGCGGGCGATCATCGAGGCGCTGAGGAATGTGTATCAGATGCCGGAGCTGGTGAAGGAACTGGTGGAGGAATAGGCGATTCCGGGGCATCCGCGGTCCTGTTATCGGGTATGATGGATATCAGCGAGGTGACCGATGAAGACCCACATCCTACGGGGCACCAAAGAGGAGATCGCCCAGCAGGTGGTGCGCATTGAGGGCGATGTGCAGAAGGCGATCGTGATCGTCGCCGAGCCTTCCGACTACACGCCGCCTGCGCCCGATGAGGACATTCTCGCCGAGATGGAGCCGTACATGGTGGATGCCGGCGATGTTGATTACTCACGCGAGGCGATCTACAGCCGGATGGAAGGGGAATGATCCTGCTTGACACCAACGTGCTCGGACGATTGACGGATTCCGCCGATCCGCAATGCGCGGCAGCGCGCCGAGCCGTGCATATTCTCTCACGCCATAACGAACAGCTCGTTACGGTCCCACAGAATCTCTATGAGTTCTGGGCCGTTGCGACTCACAGGCGCGGCGCTCCCCCAGTCGGTCAAAACGGACTGGGGATGACTGCTGAGCAGGCCAGCCGATGGATGGCGTTCTTCCAAAGGCGATTCCTGGTGCTGCAAGACCCTGTGGATCTGCTGGCAAATTGGCATGAACTGGTCAAGACACGGAGAATCCACGGCCTGCGGTCTCACGACGTACGCCTTGTGGCTGCCATGCAGTGTCACGGCATCGCGCGGATCATTACCTTCAATGGGAACGACTTCAGGGGATTCGGTGTGACCGTCATTGATCCGGCGTCGCTATAGGGCAGTCCGTGGCTCTATCGGGGCGGCTCCACAGGTGATTCCACCACCGCTCTCACCCGCAGGCCAACGAGTGAACGTAGCAACGCAAGTTGAAACTTGTCCCAACACTCTTCTCGCCGCCGCGAAGCGTCGATCTTCTTCGCCAAGTCCTTTGCGCCGCTCACTCCGCATTGGTGGGACGGTCGCACCCTATTTCTTCCGCATGACAAACAGGTAATTAAACCCCCGCAGAAAGAAATTCTGCTCCTCGGCCGCCTTGCGGTAGTTGCCCATCTCCAGGGTCTTGTTGTGCCGGGTGACGGCGATGATGTCCACCGGCTCCAGGTAATTGCGCAGCAAAGCGAAGAGTTCGAAGCCGATCGGGTAGAAACCCTTCCCGTGCACATAGGAGTCTGACACGTACAAGCCCATATATCCCCCGGGCTTCAAGACGCGATGAATCTCCCGGATCACCTGCTCCATCGCCTGGTAGTACGCCCCGTCGGCCGCGTTGAGCTTGCCCACGTCGCGCGGATCGGGGCCATAGTCCAGGTGGGTGGAGTACGGCGGATCGACAAAGACGAAATCGACCTTGCCAGTCAGTTCCGGCGGCAGTTTTCGAGCATCCACGCGGAAGATGTCCTTGCGCGTCGGGTGAACGTCGTATCCCAGCGCCCGCCGACCCAGTTCGCGGGCCACATCCAGCGTCGTCCCGCTGCCGCACATCGGATCGACCACCAGGTCCTTCTCACGGGTGTATCGCTGCAGCAGATTCCAGATGATGTACGAGGGCGTGGCACCCTTGTAGTTGGGGTCGCCCTGCACGCCTTGGCCATAGTGCTGGGAGGGGTAGTCCCAAAGCGTCGTCACCTGGATGCGCAACGGCGGCTTCCTGAACTTCATGGCCGCCATTATGACACGCCTGCCCGCCCGCGACCACGCACCGGTCAGGCCCCCACCGCCACCTGCCTGACCAGCGACTTGACGATGTCCACCATCGTCTCCATCTTCACGGCGGCCGAGTTGATGACGAGGGTGAACGTCTCGTCGGTCATCACCTCCTTGGGCCAGTAGCGGGCAAGAAACGCCTTGCGGTTCTTGTCCAGCTGCTTGATGTATGCGGCCGCCGCATCGCGGGAGAAGTGAAGCTGGGCCGCCATGAACTCGACCCGCTTTTCGAGGGGAGCGATCAGCCGCAGATGGATCCCGCCGGGCATGTTGCGCGTCACAAAGACGCCGCCGCGACCCACGATCACCACCCGCCCGGCCTGGGCCAGGGCGCGAATCGTCGCCACCACGCGCCGGTAGATGCGCGCTTCATCCGCAAAGCTCCCCTCGTCCGCAAACGACAGGGAATTGAGAAAGTCGCTGAACCAGGAGTGATTGGCTTCCTCCAGCGAATCAATCAGTTGCGACGAAAGATGCAGGTCGTTTGCCACCTTCTGCACCAGCTCGCCGTCCCAACAACTCCAGGGCCGGTCCCCCGGATCGGACGAGTTCAACTCGTCGACCAGCAGGCGTGCAAAGGTCAACGCGCCCGCCCCCGGCTCGCGGCTGATGGTGATGAATGGACGGGGCGGAGGCGGTGGCGGGGGTTCGGGCAGTTCTCTTGGATGCACTGGAATTGGAACGGTGCGAATGGCCCCGATGATCGGTCCGACGTGCTCCGACAATACAAGGCTGCGCGGCATGATCACACCTCCTTGATCGTTGGTGTGAGCTATGCTGAATTATACCGCGCCGCAGCCCGCGGGGCGAACAAAAGCCCCAAAGATCCGACAAATATTCGCTCCGTCGAATCCCGGAGACGACCAAATCACTCGAGCCGCGGATTCGATGCGGCCCAGGCCGGCCGACTCCCCGCATTCCCCGGATTTCCACGCTCCATCATCTCCATTGCGAGACGGGCCACGTTCATCGACGCCCCCGGGCGGTCCAGCTTCCGGACCATCGCCGACAGCTTCTCCTGCTGCGCCCTCATCTTCTCGGGGTGCCTGAGGAAGTCGATCGCGTGGTCGGCCACGGGACGGTTGGTGCCGTACCAGGGAATGTATTCGGTGACGATGTGCTCGCGGCTGTCGCTCAGGAGATTGACCAGCGTATAGGTCCGCGTCTTGATGATCCACCGCCCGATCAGGTGCCACAGCACCGGGCTGCCGCGATACACGATGATCATCGGCACGTTGTAGGCCGCCACGTGCAGCGTCGCCGTCCCCGAAACAGTCAGGCACAGGTCGCATTGCGGAACCATCCGGTCGAAGGCGTCCAGCTCGTACGTCAGACCCTTAAAGTCGTGTGCCCGCTCCTCGACGAACGCGTGCGTCGCGTGAACCGTGGGGACCAGGTACGTCACATCGGGGAAAACCTCGCGGATGCGCCGCGCGCAGTCCAGGAGGTGCGGAAAGTTGGCGACCGCCTCGCTGCGCCGCGAGCCGGGCAACAGCCCCAGCACCGGAGGCCGATCCGGAAAGCGCGGGCCGGGCGCCGGGCCCCGCTGCGCCGGCAGCGAGTCAAACAAGGGATGCCCCACGAACGTCGCGTTCACGCCGTGCCTGCGGAAATACTCCTGCTCAAACGGCAGGATGCACGCCGCGTGGTCCACCCATCGGCGCATCTTCCTGATGCGCCCTTCGCGCCAGGCCCATAGTTGCGGCGCAATGTAGTACAGCACCGGGATCCCCATGCCGTGTGCGATCTTGGCATAGTGGAGATTGGTGTCCGGCGAATCCACGCAGATCTGGAGATCCGGGGGGCTGTGGCGAAAATACTCCCGCGTCCGCCGGAACAGACGCCACATCTCGTACGCCCGCCAGATGGCCGCGCTGCCCATGGCGGCCCCGGCGGTGGTCTCGTAATGGATCTTCGCACCGGCCGCCGCCATGGCCCGCCCGCCGTGCCCCTCCACGATCAACGTCGGATCGAGCTGCCGCAGGCTGTGTATCAGCCCCGCGGCGTGCTGGTCGCCGCTGACCTCGGCCACAGTGACAAAGACCCTTCTTGGCATTCCCCGGCTAGTGCAACGCTGGCAGTCGATACTGTCAAGAGGAGAACGGAATCGGGCGGGTCGCGCGCATCAGCCGGTCGCCGATCGCCAGCCATTCCATGCCCGCCGGCGGCAACTGGATGAGGATCGCGTCCAGCCCCTGCTCGTCCAGTTCCCGGAGCGTGGCGTACAGCCGCCGGGCGTACTGCTCCGGATCATCGCCCATCAGCACCAGGCGGTGCCCCTCGTCCAACTTCGACAGCAACTGGCCCAGCGACGAGCCTGGCCGCGGGTCGGTCGTGGCCACCACGGCCCAGCGAAGACCTGCGCGGCTGCGGCACCAGTCGGCGACCTTCCCGGCCTCCCGCAACTCAAACCGGTAGGCCGGCGTGCGCGGCGCATAGTGGACAATCTGCTGCCCCGGACTCACGGCCGGCGCCTGCCCGTCCAGGCTTGCATTCACCCTGCTCACCTTCTGCCCCGTCAGACGCTCGATCTGGGCGGCCGTGATCGCGCCGGGCCGGAGAATCCGAGGCGAGTGGCCGGTCAGGTCCAGGACCGTGGACTCAATCCCCACGCGGCAGGGACCGCCATCCAGCACCAGGTCCACCTCATCGCCCAACTCGTCGCGCACGTGCCCGGCGGTCGTCGGCGAGACGTGATTGGACTTGTTGGCGCTGGGCGCGGCGATCGGTCCGTCAAACGCCCGCAGAAGCTCCAGCGCCAGCGGGTGATCCGGGCAGCGCAGGCCCACCGTTCCCAGCCCGGCCGTGGCCTGGTCCACGATCAGCGGATTCTTGGGCAACACGACGGTCAACGGTCCCGGCCAGAACGCCCTCGCCAGCCGCCCGGCCGATTCGGGCCAGCAGGCCGCGTAACGCCGAGCCACCGATTCATCGGCCACATGGACGATCAGAGGATTGGTCGCCGGACGCCCTTTGACGGCATAGATGCGGTCGATGGCCCGACCGTTGGTCGCATCGGCGCCCAGGCCGTAAACCGTCTCCGTGGGAAAGGCCACGAGCCTGCCGGCCCGCAGCAGTCCCGCCGCCTGTTGGATCAAATCGCCCATCGACAGCATGCTAAACGGCGATCCCCTGCTCCACCAGCCATTGCCGCGCCGCCTGGCCGTCGGAGCAGATCAGGAATACCTCCTGCACAGTCCCGGTGCCGGTGTAGAGACACTTGAGCCCGGCGCTGGTGGGATACTGCACCTTGAAAATGGCGGCCGACCTGCCCCGGCGCGTCTTGATCCGGCCAGGCACGATGCGCGTAACATGGGGGCAGTTCCTGATGATCAGGTCCAGGATTTCATCCAGCCCGCCGACGCGACCGTGCTGCCGTTTGACTGGCCCGAACTTCATCGGCGGAATTGTAGCAGTTTGCGCAGGCGGTTTTGAGCCAACCAGCACCAACAACATCCTTCGGGGTGCGTGGTCCTTTCTACGGCCGGCGGTTCTGGACGGCCGGGGCGGACCCCGTAGCACGGGCGTCCCTCGCCCGTGCCCAGGCTCCGCGAAAACACCGATGCGGAGAAGATTCTCAAAGCCGCCGTACGGCCCTCCACCCATCGTCGAAACTGTCGCGGACCTCATCCTGCAGGTCGGCTGGAAAGACACGTCAGGACCGGCCACGCTGAACCGGCCTTGCGCGCAAGTGGATGGCAATCAGGCGGCTGCCGGGGTCTTGATTTGGGTTTGCCGGCCCCCGCCGGTTGCATAAACTGAGACGGTCGGCTGGGTTCTACGCCGGCGACCTGCCATGAGCGACGATGGAATTCATCTCAGGGAGATCACGGCCGACAACTGGCGGGAGTGCGTGGCCATGCGCATCAGCGGCGAGCAGGCGCGATATGTTCGGTCCAACGCCTATTCGCTGGCCGAGAGCCATTTTGTGCAGGATCGGATTCCGCTGGCGGTTTACGAGGGACAGCGGCTGGTGGGTATGTGCGTGTGCAGTTTCGATCAGACGCGGGGACGCGCGTGGATACACCGGCTGACGATCGACGCGGATGTGCCGTACGAACGAGTCGGCCGATCGGCGGTGCAGACGCTTCTGGACCGCATCAGACAACTTCCGGGCGTACGCGTGATCGGGGCACGGGTGCGGGAAGGCAACCGTCAACTGCGCATGCTCTACGAGGGGCTGGGATTTCGACAGGGCAGGGAAAACCCGGAGCGAGAGGTCGTTTTGTGGTATGACATTGACCGCGGGGGCAACGGACACGGGTCGTAAACGGGGCTGGACCGTCTGCCAGCATGCGCCGCCAACTGCCGTTATGGCAGGGCAAAGCAGCCTCAATCAAGTTGTAAATGCCCTATCAAAAGAGACTTGCGGCAATAACCGCGTGGCACGGTTTTTGAGAGAGGGGCGCGGGGGATGCTGTTTGTCCCCAAAACTGCCTTATGTCGAGGAGAAGGCGATGAGCGATACTCCGACGGCCGCGGCGCCGCAGACGATGGAATTCAAGACCGAACTCAAGCAGCTTCTGGACCTGATTATTCACTCGCTCTACACGAAAAAGGAGGTCTTCCTCCGTGAGCTGTTGAGCAACTCGGCCGACGCGATCGACCGCGTGCGGTTTGAGGGACTGACAAAGCCCGACCTGCTGGAAGGCAACAGCAACTGGAAGATTCGCCTGGTTGCCGACGAGAAGGCCGGAACACTGACCGTCAGCGACAACGGCATTGGCATGTCCCGCGAGTCGATCGTGGAGAACCTGGGAACGATCGCCCGCTCGGGCACGCGGCAGTTCCTGGAGAGCCTCAAGCAGGCGGATGCGAAGAACCGACCCGAACTGATCGGCCAGTTTGGCGTGGGGTTTTATGCATCGTTCATGGTGGCCGACCGCGTGACGGTGCTGTCGCGCATGGCCGGGCCGAAAAGCGACGGCGTAAAGTGGGAATCGGACGGGCAGGGGCAATTCACGGTCGAACCGCATGAAAAGGAAACGCGCGGAACGGACGTGATCCTCCACCTGCGGGAGGATGCCAGGGAGTTCCTGAAGGAATGGCGGCTGCGGGAGATCGTCCGGCGATACTCGGATTACATCGAGCACCCGATCGTGATGGATGTCGATCGCGACGGAAAGAAGGAGGAGCAGACGCTGAATTCGCGCCAGGCGATTTGGCTGCGCCCCAGGAACGAGGTCAAGCCGGAGGAATACGGCGCGTTCTACAAGCAGATCGCCCGCACGGACGAGGAACCGCTGAAAACAATCCACGTGGCGGCCGAAGGGACGATGGAATTCCGGGCGCTGATGTTCATTCCGCAGACACGGGGATGGGACCTGGCTGGCCGGTCCGGAGAAGAAGTCGAGCCTGGACCTGTACGTTCGGCGGGTGCTGATCCAGCACGAGTGCGAGCAGCTGGCGCCGCCGTACCTGCGGTTCGTGAAGGGGGTGGTGGACTCGGCCGACCTGCCGCTGAACGTGTCGCGTGAGACGCTTCAGCACAACCCCCTGCTCCCGAAGATCCGCAGCAACATCGTCAACCGGGTTCTCAAGACGCTGGAGGAGATGAAGGCGTCGGAATACGACACGTACGTCAAGTTCTACCGGGAATTCAGGCATTACCTGAAGGAGGGAGCGGCGCAGGACTGGGCCAACCAGGAACGGCTCGCGGACCTGCTGCTGTTTGAGAGCACGCGAACCAGGGCCGGCGAGTACACGACGCTGGCCCGCTACGTCGAGACGATGCCGCCGGACCAGCAGGAGATCTACTTCCTGATCGGCGAGGAGCGCTCGATGATCGAGAACTCGCCGTACGTCGAGGCGTTCGTCGCCAGGGGCCAGGAGGTGCTTCTGCTGACCGACCCGGTGGACGAATTCCTGACCAGCGCCCTGCACAAGTACAAGGACAAGACGCTTCGGGCCGTGGACCGCGGCCAGGCCCCGGCGGACGAGAAGGCCAGGGAAAAGCTCAAGTCGGCGGAACAGGACCTGGGGGAACTGCTCAAGACGATCAGGGAGAAACTCGGCGGGCAGGTCAAGGACGTGCGGCTGTCGTCGCGACTGAGCCAGAGCGCGGCGGTGCTGGTGGCCGACGAACACGCCCCCAGCGCTCACCTGGAGCGGCTGCTGGAGCGCATGGGACGCGGCGACGAGACCGGCGGATCCAAGCGCATCCTGGAACTGAACCCGGAACACCCGGCCATCAGGACGCTGGCGGATATTCAGCGGAAAAACCCGGCCGATCCGCGCGTGGAAACGTACACATGGCTGTTGTACGACCAGGCGGTGATCGCCGAGGGGTCGCGGGTGAAGGACCCGGCCGCCTTCGCCAGGCGCGTCAACGAGCTGTTGGCCGGCGGCACGAACAGGTAGCCGGCCCGCGGAACGGGCCGCATGCCGCGCTGCCGCCGTCACCGCCGCCAAGGCGGCGCGTCAGTTCATGAGGTCCTCGATCTCCTCGGCCTCCACCGGGATCCCGGCCATGAGATCGACCGGCCCGTTCTCGGTGACGACGATGTCGTTTTCAAGACGCACGCCAAAACCTTCGTCGGGGATATAGATTCCCGGCTCGACAGTGAGGACCCAGCCCGGGGCAAAGGGCTCGCGGGTGTAGCCCAGGTCATGCACGTCCAGGCCCAGGGGATGGCCCAGGCCGTGCATGAAGTACTTGCGGCACGCGGGCTCGTCGGGGTCCTGTTTCCTGATGTCGCTCCGCCTGATCAGGCCCAGCGCCAGAAGCTCCTCGTTCATCATCGCCTGCGCCTCCTTCTGCCAGTCGCGGTGGAGCTTGCCGACCGTGGCGCCGGCGATGGATGCCCGCATCACCCGGAGCACGGCGTTGTACACATCCTTCTGACGACGGGTGAATCGGCCGGAAACGGGAACCGTGCGCGTCAGGTCGGCGTTGTAATTGGCATAGGAGGCGGCCACATCCAGCAGCAGCAGATCACCCTTCCTGCACGGCTGGTCGTTGCTGATGTAGTGCAGCACGCAGGCGTTCCTGCCGCTGGCGATGATCGGGTTGTAAGCGAAGCGGCCCCGGCGGCGGATGAACTCGTGGGCAAAGATCGCCTCAACCTCGCACTCGTTCATGCCGGGCTTGACCGACCGGAGAACCCGGCGGAAGCCCTTGTCGGTGATGTCGATCGCCTGCCTGAGAAGCTCGATCTCCAGGTCGGTTTTGACCACGCGCAGCTTGTGCATCAGGCGGGCCAGACGCTGGTACTGGTGCAGCGGATACCTGGCCTGGCACTCGCGGATGAAGCGGGCGTCGCGCGACTCGACCTCGACGACCGCCCGCGCATGCTCGTTGGCGTTGAGGTAGACGTGCTCCATCTCGCACATCAGGGAGTGAAACACGCCGCGGAAATCGGAGAGCCACTTGACGTTCCGGATGCCGCTGGTCTTCGTGGCTTCCTCCCTGGTCAGTTTGTGCCCTTCCCACGTGGTCAGCAGGTCGCTGGACTCGCGGATGAACAGGACCTCCCGCTGCTTTTCATCGAAGGCCGTCGGCGCCAGGATCAGGATCGACTGCTCCTGCTCGATGCCGGTCAGGTAAAACAGGTCGGTGTTCGGCTGCATCGTCAGCGTCCCGTCGGCATTGGTGGGCAGGATGTCGTTGGCATTCACCACGGCCAGGGAGCCGGGGAGCATCAACTCGGCCAGGCGACGACGGTTCTCGACAAAGAGCTTCGGATCGATGGGTAGATGGCGCATAGCGGACATTGTGACATAACACCGTGAAGAATCCACAGGGGATCGCGTAGCACGCGTAGGAGCGCCGGCCGCTAGAGCGGACCTCGTAGCACGGGCATCTGGCCCGTGCCCAGCCTCCGCGCGGACTTCGATGCCCGGAACACGCGCATGAACGCGGCGCGGACCCCGTAGCACGGGCGTCTCGCCCGTGCCAGCCTCGGCGCGAACGCCGATGCTCGGAACATCCTCAACATCGCCGTGCGGTCCTCCGCCTCTCGTCGAAACCGTCACGCACCCTTCCGCGACGATTCGTGCATGCCGCGGCTTGAGATTTCGTCGCCGCTGCGCCACGATGGAGATTCCTTTTATTCCGTGGAGCAGTGCGTATGGCTGACGGTGGGAACCGGATTCTGGCAAGGATGCTCGATCGGCTGTTTGCGTCGATGGTGAACGGACCGAGCCTGAACTGTCGGCCGCACGCCAGCCGCCAGCGCATCGACCTGTCGGCGCTGTCGAGGCTGCGCGACAAGGCGCCCGAGGCGGCGCTGCGGGAACTGCTCGGCGAGGCGCGGGAAACACGGATCACGGCGCGCGTGGCCCCGCCGGGGAATAAGGGCGATGACCCGCAGCGCCCAGATCCCGAGCAGGAGGCGTGGACCGACCAGCAGGCGATCCTCGCCAAGCTTCGCGTCATCGCCGAGGATGCCAGGACCTACGAGCAGGATACGGGCGTGGCGGTGCTGAACATCGGATTCCCGCTGCTGAGCATGCCGCCGGGCACGTTCGCGGCCCACCAGGGACCGGCCACGCGGCGCATCATCGCGCCGATCGCGTTCATACCGGTGACGCTGACGCTGCGCGCCGGTGCCAGCCAGTCGGTCCAGATCGCCTGCCGCGGCGACGGCGCCGACCTGGTGACGCCCAACACGGCACTGCTGGCGTGGCTGGAACAGCAGACCGGCCAGCCGACCAGCGACCTGTTCGCCGATGAACTGGGCGAGGAACCGTGGCGGGAGATCTGCGAGGTGGTCAGGAGAACGGCCCACCTGCTGGAACTGCCCGTGCCGGATCTGTTCACGAGGATGCCGCCCGATCTGCCCGCATCCATCCCGTTGGTGGGCACGCCGCGCACCGAGGAACTGGACGCGGGGCCGGCCATCCTTCCGGCCGGCGTGCTGGGCCTTTTCCCAATGTCGAACCAGGGCTTGCTGCGCGACATGCAGGCGATGAACGCCGGCCAGGACATCCAGGGACCGGTCGAGAGCTTTATCCGCGCGGATGTGAATCTGGATGCCCCGCCGCCGGCTCCCGGGCGGCCGGAACCCGCCCCTCGGCGATCGACGCGGATTCTTGAGGATGAGAGATTTGTAACCCTTGCCGACCCCTGCCAGTCGCGGGCGGTGAAACTGGCACGCACGTGCAGGGGGCTGGTGATTCACGGCCCGCCGGGCACCGGCAAGAGCCAAACGATCACCAACATCATCGGCGACCACCTGGCGCGCGGACAGCGGGTGCTGCTGGTGTGCGACAAGCGCACCGCCCTGGACGTGGTGGTCAACCGGATGGAGCACCTGGGCCTGGGAGGGCTGTGCGCCCTGGTCCACGATCCGCGCCGAGACCAGCGCGAGCTGTATCGCATGATCCGCGATCAGCTCGAGGCGCTCACCGAGGCGACGACGAATGACAAGGCCGAGGCACAACTGGAGAAAGCCGACGGCGAACTCCAGCGACTGCACGACGAGCTGACACGGCACTGGAATGCACTGATGACGCCCAACGGCGCGTCCTTCCATGACATGGTGGGACAGTGGCTGGCCCTCCAGGCAAGTACGGCCGCGAAGTTGGATGACGGGCTCCTGGCCGGAGCCTCGCTGGCGGACCTGGAGAAACACGCGCACGACCTGGACGATGCGCTGCAGCGTGGCCTGGAGATCGGCTACGCCGCCAACCCGTGGGTCGCGGCGGCAGGGATCACGCTGGCGGATTTCCTGGCGCGGCCGATGCCGCGGATTCGCTCCGCGTCGGCGGCGATCGCGCAGGCCGCCGCCGATGCGGACGCGACGCTCGATTCGCGCATCCCGCCGTTCGCGGCGGACGTGGAACTGACCCGGCAGGGCGCTGCGAGGCTGGAACTGGCGGACCGCCTTGCCGAGGCGCTCGCCGGGGCGGACGCGGGAATCGCCGCGCGGTGGGCGGCCAGGGATCAGCACGCGGTCGAACGGGCGCATCAGAAGATAACCGAGGCGCAGCCCTCCATGGCGATCCTGCGGGCCGGCCCGCTGGACGGAGAGCTGCTCCTGTCCATCCAGACGGCGATGCCGACGGCGGCGCAGATCGGCCGGGACCTGCTGGCGCTGGATGCGTACATCTCCATTGCGGACAGGTGGTACGCCTTCCTGTGCTTCAAGCGCAGGTCGGCCGCAGCGCCGGTCGCGGCGCGGTACGGGCTGCCGCTGACGCCCGGATCGGCGCGGCGGCTGCGGACGTTCCTGGTCGCCCTGCGGGCACGACTGGTCCTGATAGCATTGTACAACGAATTGCTGGACTACACGCCCATGCCGACGCTCGTGCCCGACGAGGCGCTGGACAGGGCGCTGTCGAGCACGGCACTGGCCGTGGCGCTGCTTCACCGGGCGGCGTCCGATCCGGCGACGCGGCCCGTCCTCGATCGCCTGCGCGACGCGCTGGCCAACGCGGCCGGCCGCCAGGACGTGCTTCACGGCCTGCGCGCTTCCCCGGCGCGGGCCGCGGCGGTGGCCAGGCTCGAACAGAGCTTTCGGCAGAGCGGGCTGTTCGACGCCGGGTGGCTGGAGGAACAAACGGCGTCGATCCGCTCGGGAGAGCCTGCGCTGCCGCTGGCCGGCAGCCTGCGCGATCGCGTGGACGCGCTGGACAGCCTTCTGCGCCTGCGCCAGACCCTTGCGGGGCTCCCGGCGCCGCTCCGCGAGGCGTCCGCGCGGCTGCTTGAACAGGGCGCAGCGCCCGCCGAGGCGATGCGGCTGCTCCGCCGCGCGGTACTGGCCAACGAGATCTCCGGCCGGCTTCGGGACGACCCCACGCTCCAGTCGCTGGATGCCCAGCGCCTCAAGAGCAGCTTCACGCGCTACCGCAATCTCGACAAGGACAGGAAACAACTCGTCTGCGACGCGATCCGGCACAAGTGGATCTCGCGCCAGAAGGAGCGCCTGCTGGCCAATTCCGGCTCGCGCCTCAACGGGCTTGGAGCCGACCTGCGGCGGCGGCTGACCCTGCGCGGGGAGAAGGCGATGCGACTGCGACAGGTGATCGCCGTCGGACAGAACATCGAGGGCGGCGACCCGCTGTTCGATGTCTGCCCGGTCTGGATGGCCAGCCCCGAAACCGTCGCCCAGGTCTTCCCGCGCGCCGCGCTGTTCGACGTGGTCATCTTCGACGAGGCCTCGCAGTGCCGCCTGGAAGAGGCGCTGCCGGTGCTGCTGCGCGGACGGCGCGTGGTGATCGCCGGCGACCCCAGGCAACTGCCGCCCACGCGGTTCTTCGAGTCGGCCGTGGCGTCCAGCGACGACGACGAGGTCGAGACCGACCAGCAGCTCTTCGAGCTTCAGCAGGGAGAGGTGGAAGACCTGCTGGCCGCCGCACTGAACCTCTCCATCGACCAGTCGTACCTGGACGTTCACTATCGCTCCCGCAACGCCGACCTGATCGAGTTCTCCAACGAGCACTTCTACGGCTCGCGGCTCCAGGCAATTCCGGCCCACCCCTCCAGCCGCTCCAGGACGCCGCCCATCACCCTGTACCGCGTCGATGGAACTTACGATAAGCGGGAGAATCCGGCCGAGGCCGACCGGGTGGTGCAGATCGTCAGGGAACTGCTGGACCAGGCCAGGCCTCCCTCCATCGGCATCGCCTGCTTCAACCTGAGCCAGCGCGACCTGATCCTGGAAAGGCTGGACGACCTGGCGGCGGAGGATGCGACCTTCGCCGATCGGCTGGCCGAGGCGCGCCGGCGCACCGGCGAGGCTTCGTTCGAGGGGCTGTTTGTAAAGAATCTGGAGAATGTGCAGGGAGACGAACGCGACCACATCATCATCTCGACCACCTACGGACCGGACCCCCGGGGACGCTTCTACAAGCGGTTTGGACCCCTGGGACGAGCCGGCGGCGGTCGGCGGCTGAACGTGCTGATCACACGCGCCCGCCAGCATGTCCACGTGGTGACATCCATTCCGCCCGAGGCCTATCGCAGCCTGCCGCCGGTCCCCGACGGCCAGACACCCGGCGGCGGCTGGCTGCTGTTCGCGTACCTGGCGTACGTCGAACAACTCGCCGACACCTGCCGGCAGGCCGACACCAGGGTGATCTCCAGCGGCCCGAGCAGGCCGGAGGTGCGGGAGCGTCCCAGCAGGCACCCGTCGGCCTTCGCAAGGGCGCTGGCGCAGAGCCTGGCGCAGGAGCACCAGATCGGGTCGGATGTCCACTGGGGCAACGACGGCTTCTGCGTGGACCTGGCGCTGCGCGACCCTGAGAATCCCGACACGGTCACACTCGGGGTGTTGTGCGACGGCACCCGCTACGTTGCGGCCGACGACCCGATCGAGTGGGACATCTTCCGCACCGCGGTCCACGAATCCCAGGGTTGGAAACTCCACCGCGTCTGGACGCCCCAGTTTTTCCGGGACCCCCAGGCCGCACTCGCCGGCATTCTCAAGCAGGCCGGGAAATTGCGGTGATTACGCTCCACGCCGCCTACGGAAGTGAGCCCAAGCCGGCGGTCCGAGATCGCGGGGGCGGATCTTCGTAGCACGGGCATCTTGCCCGTGCCCCACTTTCCGTAGCACGGGCCTCTCGCCACTACTGTCCGGGAGTATTACCGCGCGAGAATTAACCTGATCTTGACTTGCGCTGCGGGCCTTGGTGCGGCATGATGTCCCCGTCATGGATGATCGTGTCGATCCCGTCGCCGAAGATCA
>Ga0101944_10003179_pt1 | contig 23774 bp, 23 predicted proteins | sample DewCreD2012metaG_FD_75245 | JGI IMG/M metagenome (GOLD analysis project Ga0101944, IMG submission 75245) | Hot spring sediment bacterial and archeal communities from British Columbia, Canada, to study Microbial Dark Matter (Phase II) - Dewar... ... | reverse complement strand
CAGCAGCACCCACACCAGCACCAGCAAGCATGGTTGAACAATACTTCCTCCCCTCAGTCGCAGCAATCATTATCGCCATCATCGCCATCGGCGTAGTCATAATCCTGCTAGTACGCAAAAAATAAGCAAAAAGCAAACATCCACTTCCCTTTCTCTTTTTTATTCAATCTAAGAACCAAATCTATCTGTTCGATTTTATTAATTATCAAAAATGGGCACAGGTTTTCTTTTGTGTTAAACGCTTGCCTTGACTAGGGAAGGTTTAAATAAATACTGACTCATTTCGTATATGCTTCAAGCTAAAAAAACGGATGAAAATTCAGCATGTCACAGGAATACCGCTATATTGTTCGTATCATGGGTACAGACGTACAGGGTACCCAAAAGACATCTTACGCAGTTTCACATATAAAAGGCATAAGCACCAGCCTTGCAAACGCCATCCTCAAAAAGGCAGGCGTAAACCCTGACCTCCGCGTCGGTCTCATAACTGAATCCGACGTAGCCAAAATCGAGGACGTTATCCGGGACCCCGTAAAATACGGCATCCCCGCATGGATGTTTAACCGCAGAAAAGACAGCGACACCGGAAAAGATATGCATGTTTTAGGTGCAGATTTAGCATTCAAAATTAAAACTGACATTGACGGAGCCAAAGAAATCAGGTCTTGGCGTGGATACCGCCATGCTTACAGCCTGAAAGTAAGGGGCCAAAGAACCAAAACCACTGGCCGCAGCGGCAAATCATTAGGTGTCAAAAAGAAGACCCTTATGCAGAAACCCGGCGCAGCCGCTGAAGGAGGCAAATAAGCATGGGAGATCCAAAGAAGCAACGTAAGAAATTCGATACGCCGCGTTTCCGCTGGCGCAAGGACGTCCTCCAAGAAGAACTCAAACTCCTCGGAACCTATGGATTAAGGAACAAACATGAACTCTGGCGCCACAAAACCACCCTCTCCAAAGCCAGAGGTATCGCCCGTTCACTCATAAGCAAATCCACTGAAGAACGTGCAAAGATGGAAAACGAGCTCCTTGCAACCCTCAAAAAGAAAGGCATCTTACAGGAAACCGCGGTGCTTGACAACGTACTCGACTTAACCATCGAAGACATCTTGGAACGCAGACTGCAAACCATAGTCTTCCGCAAAGGATTAGCACGCACAGTTTTCCAAGCACGCCAATTAATCACACACGGTCACATATCTATCGACAATCGCCGTGTAACTATCCCTGGTTACATCGTGCCTAAAAAGGAAGAAGCAAAAATTGTTTATTCTGCAGAAAGTGCAGTTGCAAAACAGGAACATCCACTACGCCTAGGACTAGCAGTTGTCGCTAAGCAACCTGAGCTTAGGCAGCAGCAGAGAGGCCGAAGAGGCGGAGGACGCGGAGGCGGCAGATTTTGAGTAACCCAGCAAACAGCAAACGTAACGACAAATGGGCAATCGTCCACATCTTCAGCTCCTACAACAACACACTCATCCACATAACCGACATATCAGGCGCAGAAACCATTGCACGCACTACAGGCGGCATGTTCGTCAAAGCCGACCGCATGGAGTCATCACCCTATGCGGCAATGCGGGCAGCTACCGGCGCAGCTGAGGTAGCCCGAGACAAGGGAATCACTGCTATTCACATCAAAGTTCGCGCTCCAGGTGGCAGTGGTCCAAGAACTCCTGGTCCAGGTGCTCAAGCAGCTATTCGTGCGCTCGCAAGATTTGGCTTCCGCATTGAACGCATCGAAGAAGTTACCCCAATTCCACATGACGGAACCAGAAGGCCTGGCGGCAGAAGAGGAAGAAGAGTCTAAAACCTCTCCTTACCCCGTTTATTTAAGGGAAAAATACAAATAATGCACCGAAATATCGTATTGACCGCAAAGCCATTATAGTAACATTATTGGAGTGTCTTGGCAAGTGTTAAAGATAGAAGTCTTGGAAAAAACCGATACAAACCTTCGCATAGCCGTAAAAGGCGCAGATGTGCCTCTAATGAACGCTCTGCGTCGTTTAGCACTTGCTGAAGTTCCCAGCATGGCAATCGAAGAAGTTGTCATGATAGAAAACAGTTCCATTCTCCAAGACGAAATCATTGCTCACCGTCTGGGACTTATTCCATTAAGAACAGACCTCGACGGGTACAACCTGCCTGACGAATGCGACTGCCAAAGCGAATTCGGCTGCCCCAAATGTCGCGTCACTCTTACCCTTGATGCAGAAGCCAAAGACGGAACAAGGACCGTCTACAGCGGCGAAATCGTCTCAGAAAACCCCGAGATTCTCCCAGTTTCCGACAAGGTTCCAATTATTAAACTGGCTAAAAACCAGAAACTTAAACTTGAAGCATATGCGCGGCTTGGCAGAGGAAAAGCACACGCAAAGTGGCAGCCAGTTTCTATGTGTGCATACAAATACTACCCAAAAATCACCACTCCCGAAAAGAAGTGCCCTGACTGCAGCAAATGCGTTGACATCTGTCCACGCAAAGTTTTAGCTATCAAAGATGAAAAAGTCGAAGTCCGAGATCTGTTGGCTTGTACGCTTTGCATGGACTGTGTTGAGGCTTGTCCGCAGGGTAAGGCTTCGCCTTTGAAGATTGAGTGGGAAAAGAACCAGTTCATTATGAACATTGAATCTACAGGTGCCCTTCGTCCCGAACGGGTGCTGAAGGAAGCTACTAAACTTTTAGCTAAACAACTTAAAGAGTTTGAAAAACAAATCAAGGCTGAACAAAAATGAGACAAACCAAAACAACCAACCCCCAACTAATCGAACTTATCAGTACGCTGCGCAAGCAAAGCAAAGAGCAAGATGCACCAATCTGGCTTGACGTAGCAGACTACTTGGCGAAAACCCGCAGCCAACGTGTCGTCGTCAACCTCAGCACAATAAACCGTAACACTGAAAAATCAGACGTAGTAGTTGTTCCAGGAAAAATCCTCGCTTCAGGCGCACTCGACCATCCCGTTACGGTGGCGTCGTTTGAGGCTTCTGACTCAGCCAAAGCCAAGCTTGAAGCAGCAAAATCAAAATACATCACAATCCAAGAGCTACTGGAGAAAAACCCCAAAGGCTCAAAAGTAAAAATCATCCGGTGAAAACAAAATGGCACAAGTAACAACAAAACCAGGCGTTACCTTGGTGAACGCGGAAGGCCAAATCGTTGGCCGCATGTGCAGCAAAGTAGCCAAGATGCTTCTGAACGGCGAAGAAGTCGTCATACTTAACGCTGAAAAAGCAGTGTTTTCAGGTAAAAAGAAAAGCAAGATCGCCGAAGCACACCTCTTTCTAGAAGTTGGTGCACCTGAACGTGGACCCTTCCACTACCGCAGACCCGACCGTTTCCTACGCAAAACAGTTCGCGGCATGGTGCCCTTTAAGCAACCTAAAGGCAAAGCAGCCTACAAACGCCTAAAAGCATACATGGGTGTGCCAGCAGAATTCAAAGACCAAAAAATGATATCTTTCGATGATGCCCAAGCAGCAAACCTAAAAGGGCCACACTTCACCCTTGCCGAACTGGCAAAAGAAATCGGGTGGAGAAACAGGATGGAATAATTATGCCAACAGCACCAGCAAAGAAAGTTCTTGTAGTAAGTGGAAAACGAAAAACCGCAGTTGCCCGCGCCATCATTAAACCAGGCGTCGGCAAAGTCCGTATAAACCTAACTCCCGTAGAGATTTACGAACCTGACATCGCAAAAGCCAAAATCATGGAGCCACTCCTCCAAGCAGGCACAGACGTCTGGAGCCAGCTAGACATGGACGTCAAAACCCGCGGCGGCGGCTACATGGGTCAAGCAGAAGCAGCACGCATGGCCATAGCTAACGGTATACTCAAATGGACTAAAAGTACACACCTCCGTACGGTTTTCAGTGAATACGACCGCACCATGATTGCAGGCGACAGTCGCGCTAAAGAAACCAAGAAAGTCGGCGGTGCAGGCGCAAGAGCTAAGGAACAGAAAAGCTACCGATAGGAGAATAGAAAAACGTGATTATCCCCGTAAGATGCTTCACCTGCGGCAAGTTGGTTGGAGACCGATGGGACGAATTCACACGCCGCATCAAGACCGGCGAAAACGCAAGTGACGTACTTGACAGTCTCGGATTGAAACGGTACTGTTGCAGGCGCATGTTGCTCTCTAACGTGGAAATCATTGACGAAGTATTGCGGTTCTACGAAGAAGCAGAGAAACGCAAAGAAGCCCGCAACTTCTACTAATATTTCTTTTTTAGTTACTTTTTAGAAAAAGCTTGTTAATGTAACGTTTTCTGATGGCGGTTCAGCGGTGCCTAGCATGTAGCTTGGGTGCTTTTCCAGATTTAGTTCTGCAGTGTAAGCCGTCTTATAATAAGACAGCACGGTGTTTGCTTTGCTCAGGGTCATTTCTTTTAACGCAATGTTTCTTATGCTGCCTTCACGTGATGGATAGGTTGCGACTATTATGATTTGATGTTTCTTTGCCAGGTACTCAAGATAGCTAACGATTTGACTGTATACTCTTTGCACTTCTTCTTTTGGGATTGCGGGATCGAAGAATAAGCCAGCGATGTCGGAGATAACCACAAATTTGGCGTTGCATGTGAGGATTTTTTCTTCCAGTTTGTCCATGATTAATGAGGTTAATTGGTAGGCGGTGAATGCTGTGAAGTTGTAGATTCTTTGTCGAGCGGTTGTTGGGTTTATGTGGTTTTGTTGTGCGATTTTTGTGATGTTGTTTTGTGAGAAAGTGTTTCCGCCATCGATGAATATTACGTTGCTTGCTAAACCTCCTAATTGGGTGGGTAGTTGGGCTCTTACACATAGCAAGGCAGTTAGGGAAGTAATGGCGCTTGACCCGTATATAACTGCGAATTCGCCTAGAGTGAACCCTGGAAAAAGGTAGTCAACTTCTGGTGTGTTAAAGGCGAATTTCTGTTGGGTCGCCTTAGGTTGAACCATTACTTTCTGCATCATGTTTTTAGGTCTCCGATTATTGTACGGAGCACCATTACCCCATTTTTGCCTATTTAAAGCACCGTTCAAAATACCCTATCGTGGAGGGGGGAGGGGACTGAAAGTGAAATCTAAAATCGGGTTTAGGCTTGATTTACCTGTTGGTCATGCATCTCTTTTTGTTGCCGAAGTATCGCAGTAGCTAACGTGGCAAGGAAGATAACTGAGAACGAGAAAACTGCTATCCCGATTTTGTAGCTTAAACTTATGTCCGCGTAGAAAAGCGCCATCATAGTCACCAACATCAACGCTATCACAAGTGCCTGTTGAACGCCGCTGAAGACTTTAAAACTTCCAAAACTCATCTTTTCACCGTTCCTAACTCTGTTAGTTTGGTTAGCTCATACGCGGGATATTAATTTATTGTTTCAATCTCTGCTTTTTGGGTAATGAATTTGGTTTAATGAAAATTTGGTAAAATAAGTAGAAATTTGGGGGCGGCAGCGGGTTTAGAGGTTTGTGGTGGATAGTTCTTTGACGCGGCTTTCGATGAATTCTGCTACTCTTTGCTCGCTGAACTCTTGCTCTTCTTTTTGAGCTTGCAGTTGCTCTTTAACGGTTGCTAAGAGTTTCTCTACGTCGACAGGTTTGAGTAGGTATGCATCTGCGTTTTTGTTAAGGGCTGAGATTGCGTTCTGCATTGAGGGGTAACCGGTGACCATGATTTTGCGTGTTCTTGGGACGCCGTCTTTGAGTAGTTTCAGTAGTTCTACGCCTTCCATGTCTGGCAATCTGATGTCTAGGAGAGCGACGTTGTAGGGTTTTTCTTGGGTTTTCTGTATTGCTTCTTTTCCTGTAGCTGCTAAATCCACTTGGTATCCTTCGTCTTGAAGGATAGCTTTCATGGTGGTTCTTATGGTTTCGTCGTCGTCGACAACGAGGATTCGGGGATTCTTATCCATACGTTTTCACCTCCATTTTCAATTTTGTTTTCGATGGGGAATGTTAGTGTGAAAGTTGTTCCTTTGCCTTTGGCTGTTGTAACTGTTATGGTGCCATTGTGTGCCTCTACTACCCGTTTGCAGATGGCTAAGCCGAAGCCCATGCCCTGTGCTTTTGTGGTAAATAGGGGTGTGAAGAGTTTTGGCATGATTTCTTCATCTATGCCTGGTCCTGTATCGGAGATTGAAATCTCTAAAGCATCTTTTAATTCTCTGCTGTTCACCGTGATTTTGCCGCCTTCCGGCATGGCATCTACGGCGTTTTTGATGAGGTTGATGAAGACGCGTTTAATTTTGTCTCTGTCAACTTTGATTGTGGGGTTATCTTTGAGGTTGTTTTTGACCAAGATTTTTTGGGGTATGTCCAGCATGGATAAGGAATCTTGGAGTAGCCGTTTAGGTGACTCTTCATCTTTTATGAGTGCCATTTCTTTTGAGTAATCCAGCAGGTCATTGATTATCTTGTTTGAGTAGTTGACGCATTTATCGATTATGTCCAACATCTCTTTGGTTTGTTCAAGTGGAAGTTGAGGTATCTTTTTCTTTAGAATGTAGGTTGAGTTTTTGATGCCAGTTAAGGGGTTTCTTAGGTCGTGTCCAATCATGCTTGCTAATTCGCCGATGGCGGCCAACCGTTCAGATTTAACGAGTTCCGCTTGTGTCTTTTTAAGTTCATCCGTTCGCTTTTGGACAATTTCTTCTAGCCGCTGCGAATACTCTGCAAGTTTGTTCTGTAATTGTTTTCTCTCAGTGATTTCAACCGCAATTTCCAAAGCGGCTATGACATTTCCATCTTTATCTTTAATTGGCGTGCTGATTAGTTCAACCCAGATATCTCTATTATCTTTGGTTCTTCTGTAGTAATCTCGTCGAACGACTGCTTCCCCGTTTTCAAAGACTCTTTTTACACCGCATCCTTTGCAAACGGTTGGGGAGCCTGCGCCAAATGTTTCGTAGCAATACTTGTTTTCAAGGCTGCCGCCGCCAGTAATCTTCAGCGCTCTTGCGTTCGCCCAGATAATCTTGTAGTCTCGTCCTATGATTGATAAGACCATGTCTGTGCTTTCAGCTACGCTCTCAAGCATGTCCCTTTCTTGACGGAGTGCTTGCTGCATGGCTTTCCATTCACTAATATCTCTGACAATCGACAGGAAACAGAGGTTACCGTTTAGTTTAACTATGGAAACTGAAAGGTCAATTGGAAACTTGGAGCCGTCTTTTCTTAATGCTGTTAAATCGAAATGGCGTCTTGCTGTATCTGTTAGTGATAATTGATTTAGGAATTTTAGGTGGCTCTTGTGAAATTCGGGCGGAATCACTAAATCCATCATTTTTGCGCCTAAAGCTTCCTCAGATGTGTACCCGAACATTTTCTGTGCGGCTGGGTTCCAGTACAGCACTTTATCTGTTGAGTCGCAAAGTATTATCGCATCCATTGCGGATGTGCTGATGGCTCTGAATCGCGCCTCGCTTTCCTTTAGCGCTTTTTCAGCCCGTTTGCGTTCTGAAATGTCTGAAACAACCGCCAATATCCCAGCTTTGCGTTTCTGTTCATCTGCAATTACTGACAGCGAAACTGTTGCGTCCATGTAACTTCCGTCTTTTCTTGGGAACACAAACTCGTATGTTCCCCTCATGTCTAAACGTGTATAACCATTCAGAACATCACGGATTTTTCCAGCCTTAGCTGGGTCGATGAAGCTGAAAAGCGATTTTCCAACCATTTCTTTTTCGCTGTAACCCATCATCTGCGCCATACGTGGATTAACAAAAACCGTAACCATGTCGTTGTTTACTGTCCAGATGCCTTCTTGAGCTATCTCGATCAGTTGACGGTATCTTGATTGGCTTTCGATGAGTGCGTTTTGGGTTTTTCTTGCTTCTGTTATATCGTGGCATATACAATGCAGGTATGTTTTGCCGTTAGATTGAAACGGCTTAATGGTAACAATGACATCGCGGATTTCGCCTGTTTTGGTTCTATGTTTGGTTTCAAATTCGCCCCCGCCTTCCGCCATCATTTGTTTGGCGTGTGCCCGAACTTGTTCAGGTGTTTCTTCCGCTTGGAAATCGGGGATGGTGATTTTTTCAAATTCTTCTCTGGTGTAGCCCAGCTGTAAATGAGCAACATCGTTGAACTCGACAAATCCAAGTGTTTCAGGGTCAATAACCAATACTCCCAATGGGGATTGGTCAAAGAGTGCATGGTACCTTTGTTCAGCATCCTTTAATTGCTGTTCAGCTATTCTTCTGATTGAAATATCTTTTACCAATCCAACAGCGTGCCATTTTTCTCCAACCTTCAAAGGTGCGATGGCCAATTCAGCGGGAAATTCTTTGCCGTCACTGCGGCGTCCGTTGACTTCGACTGTGACTACTGTAAAGTACCCGATGCCAGTTTCGCCGAAGACTTGCATGCTTTGTTTTATGCGTTCTTTTGCTTCTTTGCACAACGACTTGGGCGCGACTAGTTCATGAATTACTTTTCCGAGTGCTTCTTTGCTTGTGAATCCGAAGATTTTTTCTGCGGCGAGGTTCCAGAAAGTGATTTTTCCTTCGTGATCAACCATTACCAGAGCGTCTTTGACGGAGTTGGCTAAGATGTGGAATTTTTCTTCACTGCTTCGCACCGCGTCATGCATTCTGTTTATGCCCGTCACGTCATGGCAAGTCAACAAAAGCAGCTTTCTTTCAGATAGCTGGATTGCTCTTTTGTTAACGAGGACGATTCTGATTTCGCCATTTTTTGTGCGATGTTTAGTTAAAAACTCTGTTTGCCCATCTATCAACGCAGTTTTGATTCGACGATTGATTTCACGTAGATCCTTTTTTGCTTCTAAATCCGAGAGACGGAGTTTGCTGAATTCTTCTCTGCTGTAGCCAAGTTGGCGATGGGCAACGTCGTTGAATTGAAGAAACTCCTGTGTTTCAGGGTCTACAAGGGCGACTCCAAGTGGGGTCTGCTCGAACATGGCGCGGGAAAGTTCCTCAGCTTCTTTAACTTTTTTCTCCATTAGTTTTCTCTGGGTTGTCGGAACAACAATTTCTAGTGCAGCGAAAATTTGGCCGTTTTTATCTCTTACAGGTAAAGCAGTTATCTGAGCCGAGATTAAGTTTCCACATGGATCGAGTCTTGCATCTTCTTTGGTTGCAATGTGTTCTCCGTCAAAGATTTTTTTCACTGGGCAATTGGAGCAAACGTCTGCTCGGTTGTTGTGCAGAACCTTGTAACAGGTTTTGTTTGTGATGTTTTTACCTGTTTTTTCTTTCATCCATTCGTTTGCCAAACTTATCTTGAAGTTTTTATCTATCAGGGTTAATCCAACGCCCGTGTTTTTGGTGACTGCCTCGATGATGTCTCTTTGTTGCTGTAGGTAGTGCTGGGCGTTTTTGCGTTCTGTGATATCTCTGACTGTGACAACTACTAGTTCTTCTTTGTCAATCTTTAAGGTTGAAAGGGAGATTTCAGTTGGGAATTCGGTGCCGTCTTTTTTTAGGGCAGGGAATTCTCGTGTTCGACGGAAAGTTTCGGGGTTTTTGATGAATTCTGTTTTTAACTCTGAAAGTAATCTCTTTGCTTTGGGTGGTATAATTGTATCTTGGATTTTTTTGCCCATGACTTCGTTTTTTGTGTAGCCAAATATTCTCTGCGCCGCCGAATTCCAGTAACGGATTACTTGTTTTGTGTCAAATATGATGATTCCGTCGAAAGCTGAATCGCTGATTGCTTCGAAATTTAACTTGGTTTTATGCAGGTCGTTTTCAAGCGCTTTTCGCTGTTGTACTTTCTCGGTTACGTCGCGGAAAACGACTACGTCAACTAATTCGCCGTTGTGTTCGATTATTTTGGCGTTAATTTCTAAGACGGCGATTTTTCCGTTGATGTTTAAAGGCACTTCATATGGCGGAATATCCTGCCCGTTTAATCTTTTTTTCAGGTTTCTTTTAATGTTCTCAATGGTTTTTTTCCCAAATAACCCCAGTTTAAAGAGGTTTTTTCCCACCAGTTTGTCGCATTTTATGCCTGTGTATTTTTCGGTTGCTTTATTCACAGCTAACGCTTGACCTGAGGCGCTCATAACCACTGCTGGATCTGCTATGTAGCTTAGAAGTGCCGTGAAGGAGTCTTCAAGTTTTCTGTTCAGGTGTTTCTCCTTCATTTAGCATAACCTCAAAGTCTGTTACTTCATTTTTTCTACCTGAATTTTCAAGGCTTAATTGAGCTAACTTTAAGTATTTTTCAAGCGTTAAATCGGGAACTAACCACTTTGGTCCCACCCATTTGCAGTTGCATTTGATTTTTTCGTTTAGGCTTTTCATGATTAAAATCTCAAGTGGGGCGGCGGCGTTACCGAAGATTTTTCGTAAGGCGTTGGCGAAGTCTTCGATTCGGTCGGGGATGTCTTGTTTTGGGAGTGCAAATTTGGTTTCTAGGCTGAAGTAAATCGAAAACCTGGTGGTTTGACCTAGAGCTAAGAATGCTTCATCTAGGGCTTCTAGCAGTAATGCTGCGAATTTCTTTTCGGTTTTCGTTTTTGCCAAGCGGTTCATCTCGTCGGTGGTGCCCTTGCTCTGCTACCAAACCGCGGTGTATGGATTATATTGGTAAAGGGTGAAAAATGAAGTAAAAGGCTTATGAATCCAGAATTCAGACTACCAATGTAGTTGAGATGGAGTGTGTTTTTTGGGTTTTTGCTGTTTTTTGTTGGGTGTGTTTTTCTGTTTTGTTTTGGGAAACTTTAAAAATATGACGCGTGTCATATTAATGGTGGCTTACAGACCAATGAACAACAAACAAAGAATAACCATCATTTTCCTCGCAACAATAGCCTTAACAATAGCTGAAAACGGCGTCCACGCTCAAACTCCAACAACGAACTATAAAATCACATATCAAAGCCTCGTAGACATGCCAAAAACAACCGTATATGCTGAACTCTACTGCGACGGCTTCCTATTAACCGGTGCAGATTGGAGCGGCGTACAACTCAGCTATCTACTAAACTACCTCCATGCTGACAGCGAGGCCAACTCTGTTCAATTCGTCGCCTCAGACGGATACACCATCACCATACCCATACAATTGGCCAAGGCACCTCAAACCATAATCGCGTATGAAATAAATGGTCAACCGCTACCCGAAGAGCTTCGGCTTATCCTGCCTGACTACAATGGAGCCGCCTGGATTTCTCATATAGTATACCTTTCTGTGAGCGACGCTGTGGTTCCTAATCCTGCCTTGATTTCTGTAGGCGGCGGTATGTTAAGGAACACAGTCAGTGACTTAAATACCAATCCTGCACCTACTCCAACTCCTGCCCCTGTTCCATCACCTTCCTCACACACGTCTGCAACCCCCTCAAACACAGGTGCAAGTCCACATGCTACAAGTCCGAGCCCGACGCCTTTGAACAGTGTTGCAGCTTACCCTGAACCCACATATCAATCGGTCGGGCAGCAGCCAACTATTTTCGCGCCTTCTCTGATGGTTTCAGTGATAGCTGTTCTATTGGTTTGTTTGGCGGCTGGAATTTTGCTGGGCAGACGCAGAAAAAACTAAAAAATTTACCGTTTGACGCATCAGTTGACGACTTACTTTTTCTAAAAAAAGCGCCTTAAATTACGTGTTTTTTGTTATTTTAGCCTCTTTTACTCACGATACGTTAGTACTATACGTGAGCGAGTCTTATTAGCCGTTACTATAGTTTTTATACCTACAAATTCAGGAGAAAGATAAAAAGTGAATTTAACAAAAAACAGAATTAGCAAGCAAACACTTTCAATATTCGCAATAGTTCTTGCACTATCCATAGCTATACCAATGACTACACTGTCAACCGCAAGTGCACACACTCCCGCATGGCAAATCACTTCATTTGCCTACGTAACTGCTGCCCCAAACCCAATCGGTGTTGGGCAGAAAATGTATGTCTACATGTGGGTTGACACACCTCTAGCAGGTTCAGCCGCAGCAAACGACATCCGCAGGCACGACTATACCGTGATCATAACTGATCCAGACGGTTCAAACACAACTCAGCACTGGGATGTTGTTCAGGACACAACAAACGTCCAAGCCTACTCATACACACCAAGTAAAGTAGGAAACTATACAGTGACATTCAAGTATGGTGGACAAGTATACACTTGGAACACCTCTAACACTCCAGGGCTATCATCAGCAAACGCACTTTTCGAGAACGACACATTCCTTCCCGCTCAGGCAGTAACAACCTTTACCGTACAGGAAGACCCAATTCGCGACGTAACCAGCCCCGCTGCTCTTCCAACTGAATACTGGACACGACCTATAAACGGCCAAAACAGTAACTGGTACGTAATTTCCTCTAACTGGCTAAACGGCCCCTACATCCGCTCAGGCGCTACAGCCACTGGCGGTGCAGGATACGGCAGATACCAAAAAGACGGTTCAGCACCAGAAACTCAACATATCATGTGGACTAAGCCCATCCAACAAGGTGGAGTAGTTGGCGGATCTTCAACTACAAACTATGGTGAAGGCTTCTACACAGGCAGCTCTTACAACACCCGATTCTCAAACGCTATCGTTATGCAGGGAATCCTATACTATCAAGAACCATACGGTAACTCAGGCACTGGCGGCGACTACGTTGCAGTAAAACTACAAACAGGCCAAGAATTATGGCGCATCAACGCATCTGCAACAGGCGTATCTCTTGTCCCATCCTTCGGTTACCTCTACAGTTATGAATCACCCAACGGCAACCAACACGGTGTCCTCCCCAACGGAATACTAATCGCGTCTACAACATCCTACAGCGGTCAAGGAACCACATGGAAAGCATACGATGCCTCAAACGGTGTCCTTACACAAATGACTATCACCAACGTACCTTCAGGCACAATTGCAGCTGGTCCACGAGGCGAGTACCTAATTTACACTCTAACAAACTACGGCACCACATCAAACCCCAACTGGTATCTGGCACAATGGAACTCCTCTAAGATTCTCATTCCTGCCAACGAAGGCGGCGGTCAACCAACGACAGCCAATGCAGTTTGGTACACTGGCACTTCCAATGCAAGTCTGGCAAGTTGCTACGACTGGAACGTATCCCTCTCATCGCTAACTGGAACAGGCTGGAGCATCTACCGCGCTACCGCGACATCGCTGTCGGCAACAAACTAATGCTCACACAAGGCAGTATGGGTGTTGGTCCAAGAGCTCAAGAAACAGGCATGAACGTAACTGTAGTAAGCATAAACCCTGACAATGTTGGCCACATCTTAATGAGTAAATCCTACGCTGCAACAGGCAAAAACGTCACCAGAACAATCATCGCTCTAAACGCAGACTTAGACGTCTTCGTTACAGAAGACAAGGAAACCTTGGAACTCAACGGCTATAGTCTTGTCAATGGAAACAACCTTTGGACTTCAAATGCCCTCGTAGTTGAATGGGATACCCTAAGAAGAGTTAACCTCTGGGCATATGACAATCTCTACTGTTCAGGCTACGATGGCATAGTCTACTGCTATGACATGAAAACCGGCAACTTAAAATGGACTTACGGCAACGGCGGCGAAGGCAACAGCACCAACTCAGGTCAAGACACAGTCTACGGTCACTACCCAACGTTCGTAAACGTGATCGCAGACGGCAAAGTCTACGTAGCAACAACCGAGCACTCACCCGACCAACCACTCTACAAAGGCTCACAATACCGATGCTTAAACGCTACCACTGGCGAAGAAATCTGGACACTAACAGGTATGGGCTCAGGTATGTACGTTGGCCAAACTGACATAGTCGCAGACGGCTACTTCACGTACCTAAACATCTACGATATGCAGATCTACACACTCGGTAAAGGTGCAAGCAAACTAACCGTTGAAGCACCAACAGCAGCCATAACCCAAGGTCAAAGTTTAGTCATCCGTGGTTCAGTCACTGACATCGCCGCAGGCACAACCCAGGATGAACAAGCAGCACGTTTCCCCAACGGCGTCCCCTGTGTCTCTGACGCAAGCATGAAGCAGTGGATGGAATACGTCTACATGCAGCAGAACAAACCAACAACCACAACAGGCGTTGAAGTAACCCTAAGTGTGGTTGACGCAAACGGCAACTACAGAGTCATAGGCACCACAACCACCGTCGACGGATTCTTCACCTACAACTACCAACCCGACATACCCGGTCAGTATCTAGTATACGCTTCATTTGCCGGTAGCAACGCATACTACCCCTCAAGTGCAATGACTTCCTTCGCAGTTGACCAAGCACCAGCAACCGCTACACCACAACCAACCCAGCCACCATCAGCAGCTGACCTGTATTTCATCCCAGCAATCGCAGGCCTCTTCGTCTTAGTCGTAGTAAGCATCTTGTTGACCTTGCTGGTTCTAAAGAAACGACCATAAACGGTGAAGTAGATGAAAAAATCAACTTTCCCTCCTTTTCTTTGTTTGAATCTGGCTTTAGAAGCCGGGGCTGAGAGGGTTTCTGGTTTAACCTTACGATGTTGCGATCGTAGTTTTTCATTTTTCTTTTCTCCTTAAGAAGAATTATGACCCAGAAACCCCAGCAAACCCTCTACCACTTTTAAAGGGCAAATCTTAAAGCTTTTATACGTATGTTGTTGATGGATGTTCAAAAGAAGAGTGTGTGCTTCCGCGAGAGGGGTAAAAGACTAAGTGCCGTACATTAAAAAAATCGAGTTAAAGGGCTTTAAGTCTTTTGGACCACAAACCGTAAAGGTAAACCTAGACAAGGGTTTCACAGCTATCACGGGACCAAACGGAAGCGGTAAAACCAACATCATGGACGCCCTGCTTTTCTCGCTTGGAGAACTTAGCACCAGACGCCTCAGGGCAGAGAACTCGGCGAAACTAATTTTCCACGGCTCCGAGAAGGGCGGTTTAGAGAAAGCGAAGATGGCAAAAGTGGTCGTCCAATTCGACAACTCTGACGGTTTAATGCCTGTAGATACCAATACGGTGACTATTTCAAGGGAAGTCTACCGTAACGGACAAAGCGTTTACCGCTTAAACGGGCGACGCATGAGCCGCACCCACATAACCGAAACCCTCTCTATGGCAGCCATCAGCAGTATGAGTAACAACATCATCCCCCAAGGCACAATTACCCGTTTAACTGACTTAACTTCGCAGGAACGGCGCAAAATCATCGAAGACCTCATCGGCATAGCACAGTACGACTCTGAGAAAACCGAAGCGGAAGAGAAACTGCGGGCCGCAGACATATCCATCCGCACCGCCATGGGCAGAATCGACGAAGTACAAAAACGCCTCGACGACTTAGAGCGGGAACGCAACCAACTTCAGCGTTATAACTTTATTCAAGCTGAGACCCGAAAGTTCCAAGCAATTAAACTCTCAAGCGAAGTCCATCAACAGAATCAAAAAATCAGTGAAAACCAAGCCCAAGCACAAAAAGTCAAAGAACGCGTTGATAAACTCAGAGAGCAACGTGACCTCCGCCGTAGCAAACGCCACGAGATTGAAGGTGACTGGCGTAAACTCAGCGGCGAAGGATTGGAGCAAGGCGGCTCTGAGGTTCTGAAAACTCAGATTAAAATCGGTGAATTAAAATCTCGACTAACGGAGTTAAACTCCAAGATAAATTCTGGGCAAGCTACACTGGACAGCTTCAAACGCGTCAAAGAAAACAACGTAGCCCAACACGAAAACCTCCAAAAAGAAATCCGAGAAAACCGCCTCAAAATCCGCCAGCTACGCAGCGAATACGAAAAACTTACCGCTCAATTGGCTGAGAAGCAGGCGCAGCATGAAGCCCTCGCCAAAGAAACCGCGCAACTCTGGGAGAACTTGGACGGTAACAACCAGCAGATCAGTCAACTGAACGGCCAAATCGAAGGATACGTAAAACGTTTGGCGTTCCTGCGTTCTGAGTACAAACAGGATAAAGCCGCACTGCGGCTGTGCGTGGGCAGGATCAAAAACTTAACCGTGCGCAAAGAGAAATTTATCGCAAGCCAAGCTGAAATCGAGAAATCCCTGGGCGAACTGGAGCAGGTGCAGCGGGACCAGAAGGCGCAACTCAAAAACCTTGAAAACCTGATCGAGAAAAAGAAACTTCAGAAAGAAACTGTTGAGAAGGAGATTTTGGAAGCTGAAAAAATCGCCAGCTCAGCCAAAGACGCCGTAGTAGAATTCGCCACCCAACGCGACTTAGCCGCGACCATAGCGGCTGAAGAAAAAGCCCTTCGCGGCATCGAAGAAATGGGCAACGTCGGCGCCATAAACGGCATACATGGTCGTCTCCGTAACCTCGTCAAAATCGACAAAAGCTTCAAGAAAGCTATTGACGCCGCCGCGACTGGTTGGCTTGACGCGTTGGTTGTTAAAGACATCGACGTAGCTTTCACCTGTACCGAGACACTTAGGCGTATGAAGTTGGGACGAATTAAACTCATCCCGCTTCAGGGCGCAATTACCATAAAAAATAAGCCTGTGCCTAAACGTGAAGGCGTTTTGGGGCCGCTTAGTAGCTTCATGAAGTATGAATCGAGCTTTGAGTTAGCTGTGAACTATGTTTTTGGCGACACTATAGTTGTCTCTAATGACAAAGTGGGCTTCGCGTTGTCCAATGAAGGCTACCGCGCTGTTACCGTCAACGGCGACGTCTATGAGCCTGGCGCCTTTGAAAGTGGTTACTACCGTGCTCCAATAGATTTTTCCACGATTATCCCAAGTGAAAACGCTCTAAAAAGTCTCGACGAAGCCGTAAAAGCCCTCCAAACCCATCTTGCTCAACGTAGTACAGATATCGCCGGCATCGAAGAAGAACTTGACCACTACAAAATAGACATGACCCGCCTCTCAGAAGGCATAGCGACCTTAGAAAGAGAAATCATCCGTGTACGCCGAGCTGTAAAACGTACACAACTAAACATTCGTCATGTAGACAAATACTCAGGTAAACTTGAACGGGAAGCCGCAGCTTTCCGTGGGCGTATGACTGTTTACCGCAACGAACGAAACAACATACATGCTAACCTTAAAAAAATCCATACAGAAATCGCCGCGCTTCGCCTAAAAACAAACGTTGCCCACATTCAGGAACTTGAGGTACAACGTGAAAAATTCGGCGAAGAAGCCAACACTCTGCGTCAACGGCTCGGCTCCCTGCAAACAGAAATCAACACTTTCCAGTCACAGTTTGACCACGTTCTACGTGTCGGCTACCAGAACGCTAAGATTCAACTTTCAAAACTTGACCAGCAGCAAGTTAAACTTCAGAAGGAAGTCGCCGACGCCATCGCCGAGCGGGACGCTATAAAGAAGGAAGCTGAAGAACTTGAGAAACGCCGCGTGGAACTCTCCAACGCTGTGCTTTCGGCAAGGGAAGAATCCAAAAAGTTCACCTCCCAAATTGATGCCATTGATGCTGAATTACGGCTACTGGACGCCGAGTATGAACAGGCAGATAAACTTCAGAACCAGCTGCAAGTCAGCATGGAAACTGCTCAGCTTCGGCTTCAACAGCTCCTTTCTCAACTCAAACAGTACGGCTACGAACAGCCGCTTGAAACCAACCCGCAGCAGGTGCAAGACGCCGAAACCAGCATCCGCATGATGCAGTTCGAAATGGACCGCATAGGCGCAGTTAACCAGCTAGCTGCACAGCACTATGCAGACCAAATCAGCCGCTACCGTGAACTCTCCGTGCGCCTCAACGAGTTAGAACGCGAAAAACAGGCCATCGTCGCGTTTATGGATGAAATCGAGGCAAAGAAGCGCAAAGTGTTCATGACCGCGTTTGACAAGATAAACGCGAGTTTAACAGTTTACTTTGCAAAGATGACAGGCGGCGGAAGCGCCACCTTGAAACTGGAGAACCCCGATGAACCCTTCACAGGCGGCATCGACATGATCGTCCAGTTCCCCAACAAACCCAGCATCGTCGTCAGTGGAGCCAGCGGCGGGGAACGCTCCATCTCAGCGGTTGCCTTCATTTTCTCGCTCAAAGAGTTCTCGCCAGCATCATTCTACATCCTCGACGAGGTCGATGCCCACTTAGACGCTTTCCACACCACAAAACTCGCCGAAACCCTCCTTGAAGAGGCAGGAAAAACCCAGTTTATAGTCATCAGCCTCCGCCCAGAGATGGTTAACAAGGCACAAAAGGTGTACGGCGTCTACGAACGCAACGGTATATCAAACGTGGTGACAGCCAAGTTCCCACCGGAGGCGCCAGCAGCCTAATGTCCTCAACAGCATCCACAACTCCTACACGCAGACCCTTCTATCTGCGGCCCCCATGGAACATACTTTTTGAAATAAGCAAACTCGAAAAACTAACCCCTTGGAACGTTAACATCGCATATCTGCTTCGGTCTTTCCTTTCAGAGATGGAGAAGAATTCTCCTGAAAAAGTGGATTTCCGTGCTTCAGGCGTCGCCTTAGACTCTTCAGCACTGATTTACCTCATGAAATCCAAGCTGCTGTTGACTTTGCAAGAGCCTCCGCCTCCTCAACCTAAAATCCCAACTGATTTCGTGCCTCCACCCCTTTTCTTGCCGTTACGTCATGAACTCACTTCAACGACAATTCAGCATTTGCTTGAAGTCTTAGATGACGTTTTGAAGGGTGAAAAACTCGTTAACCTAAATCCTGTCGTGCAGCAACATCCGATCCTGCCTGCTGTAACTGATTTGCTTCCGAAATTTGACAAATTCATAGCTGAACTCGAATTCGAAGTCGACAAACTCTACGCCATCCTCGTTGAAAAAACTGGGGGGCAAGGAATCATTGACTTCACGACGCTCTCGAAGGGTGCAACCCGAATCGAAGCGCTTCGCATGTTTATCTATTTGCTCTTCTTAGCGCAGGATGGATTAGTTAGCCTGTGGCAGAACGAAGAAACTGAAGAACTCTACATAGCAGTGGGGAAATTAAACGTTGGAAAACAAGGAAAACCAACCCGTTGAACAGAACCAAGCGGCGCCTCAATCGCCTCCGGCTGCTGAAACCTCCCAAACAGCCCAAGAGCCGAACGCGACTGACCAAGTGCAAACTACGCTTCCTGAAGCCGCAGAGTCTGCAGTAGATACTGAACAGAAAAGGGCACATGCGCTAAACCTGCTGGAGGCTGCTCTCTACGTTGCAGGCAGACCCTTAGACATTAACGAGATGTGTCAGGTGGTTGGAAGCCGCAGCAAAAAACGCGTTATAGGCTATGCGGAAACGTTGATGGAGCAGTACAAGGCGCGTAATAGTCCCATGGAGATTTTGGCGCTCAAAGACGACCGTTTTGTGCTTCAAGTCAAAGCAGAGTTTACGCCGCTTATCAAGAAACTTGTTAACCGACCACTGCTTTCATCTGGCCCGCTCAAGACACTTAGCTACATTGCTTACCGTCAACCTGTTACCCAGAAACGGGTCATTGAAGTCCGCGGCCAACACGCCTATGGACATGTAAAGTTGCTTAAAGATATGGGGCTGATTATGACGGAACGTGCTGGACGTTCGTTGGCTCTTAAGACGACGGATTACTTTGCGGATTACTTTGGGTTGACGCAGGATACGGCGACGCTCAAGAGGGATTTGCGCAAGATTTTTGGTGATGCTCTTAAGGAGGAGCAGGCACAGGCGGCGACGCAGTCAGAGAAACCAGAAACGTCTGCAGACAGCTAAATGCCTTTACATTTTTTGTTGTGTTTCTTTTTAATTCATAAGTTAACTTCATAAATCACTTAAGTCGTAAGATGCGATATACGTTTAGGTAAACATGACAACTCTCCCCAAAGTCAACCATAGACTTAGCGTCTTAATCCACAGTTTAGGTCTAAGTTGCTTAGGCGGCGCCATCTTCCTACAAGTTCTAGTCTTCCTAAACATCTCTCAACAAGGATACTTCATGGCCATCGAGTCGAACCCATACGTTTTATCTTCAGAGATCGGACTGACAATCTTTACATTAATTTATTTCATCTATCTCTACTTTAAATTGATGCGAACTAACCTAAAATCCTAAGCCTGAACCCTGCATCGTTCAACGTTTGGCTTTTTTGGGAAAATCGTTTACGTAGATACATTTTGTCCGTGGAACTGCAAAGCTTTCAAACTCGAATAGGGGCACTTTCTTGTTCATGGGACATCCATAATTCTTAGGCTGGTTGTTGCGCTTAAGCCCTTTGAAAATAAAATATATAGGTCAATATAGAATATATAGAACCCAAAACGCTAAACTCCAAACCCCCCGAATTGTTCTTTAAATAAGGGAGGGGGGGTACACTTTGAGACGTCGCGTGATTCCCGCATTTGCGGATACGGAAACGTATGCGTCCCTAAATAAGTGCGACTATAGAAAGAGGCCACAGTCGTGTTCTCCTAACCTATCTGACCATTTAACGCTCAAAAAAAGGAAAAGTGATTTCTGCTCAATATTTAGAATTATAAAAGCTTATCTTGCAAACCTGCGCACTACATGGTTAGGTGGCAGGTTAGTGTACAAAGTTAAGACCAAACGCAAACGTAGCAAACCCTTAGTTATCTTGATGCTTCCCGCGCTCATCTTCATAGGCTTTCTAGGCTGGTTAATGTACGCCATGGGCAACCGAAAACCCGCCAACAAACAAACCCATAAGGCACCTGTCAAAACACCCAACGCACCTAAACGTGACGATGGTGTGTCGTTTGTTCCAGTTGACCTTGAAGAGCAGAAAGTAATCTCCAAGTAGCGCGGTTTCCACTGTTGATGTAGCAAGCTGTTGTCACTGCCCTACAGTCACAACTTCTTTTATTCTTGGCTAAACAAAGTCTATTCTGCGAGAAATAGCCATCCAAGAGGTACACCCATGCTTGGCGGCTTGAGCAGTTAACGTGGACATGAATCGCCACAGGCACCCCCTAAAGGAAGGTTAGGGAAACTAACTTTTGATTCATGCCGCACCGTTACACCGTGGCTTAGGTCGCTAAGCCTACTTTTAGTTACCCCTCTCCCCTGCATGTAAAAGTCTTTTCTATGCAGTGCTTATATGCTGTATAATGCAATGCTAAGCTTCGTGAAACCACATTGAATAATTACAAAGAACACATGCACCCAAAAGTAAGCAAAGCAGAAATCGAAGTCTTCAAAGCACTAAGCACCGCCAACCTAACAAGCGGCATGGTAACCCAACGTCCCATCATACTAAAATCCACCATCCCTGACTTCTGCTGGGTAGAAAAACGCAAAATCGCCTACCTAGACGGCAACCCTGTACACAAAAAAGACAAACAGCAGGCACGGGATGAGGAAATCGATGCGTTACTCGAGGCTCAAGGTTGGGATGTGCTAAGAATTCCTTATGATCCGCCGCTGACCGAGAAGGGGCTGCAAGAGGTTATGTCGCAGATTAAGCAGTTCCTAAACGTGGATGAAGAAGACATTCAATAGTTCTTCAAAATTCCTTTTAATCGGGGGATTTTCAAGGTTGTTCTTCAGACTGTGCCTAAATTTGGCAAGTGAGATTCAGATTTTCGTCCTGTGATGTCTCGATTCCTAAGAATGGAAGCAGCTGATTTAGTTCAGTCACTGTCAAATGAGGTTTAACCGCTACTTTCTGGGAGTAAACCTTTCTTTTAATATGCACCGAAGTCATGCCTGCATTTTTTGACCCCAAAACATCCGTTTCTAAAGTGTCGCCCACAAACACGGCTCTGGAAGGTTTAATTCCCAAGTATCGAAGTGCCATGTTAAAGATTTGAGGGTGAGGTTTTCTTAGGTTAACGTCTCCACTTACGATTATTACGTCAAAGAACTGTTTTAAGTCGAACTCTTCAAGAAGGTCCCATGCGCATTCAGAAAATGATAGGTTAGAGATTAAGCCCACTTTATGGCCGCGGTGAATCAGCCTTAGAGCATCCAAGGTTTGAGGATCAATTTTTATGTGTTTTTTGAATTCTTTGGAAAACTCGTTAACAGATTCCAACGCCAGAAATGTTTTGCCCTTGAGGTTTGGGCGCAACATTGTCAGGGTGACCTCAATGTACGTGCTCAAGTGTGGTTCCTCTAAAGAGTACGCTGTTTCTGTGGAGATTTTTTCTACCGCTTTGAAGTAGGCTTGTTTGAAGGTGTTAAAGGAGCAATCTAAACCGTTGTCTGGAGGTATCGGTGGGTTTTTTTGAGGCTTTTTATGTATGACTCGTGCTCGTCTCCTAAGAGAACGAGTGTGTCGAAGAGGTCAAAGAGCACTGCGTCAAACATTGGTTCGGACGTGGAGTTGTGTTTGCTGTGGAATGCTTTGTGGTTGTATGGTGAGTTGTGGGTTAGTTGTAGCATGATTTATGTTAGCTGCAGCAGACGATATAGAGGTTTTAGCCATAATATATAGAGTTAATGTTAAACTATATATCAACAAAATAATGAGCACCCAGCAACATTACAGGTAAAAATTTATGCAATGAACCAATAAATACTCTGCAAGGTGCATAACAATCGACGATTACCCGCTTGTCACTTTCAAAATTGGAACTGGTGAAACCAAAAGCGACCGCGAATGGCTCAAAAAGAAAAAAGAGTACCTTGAAAAACTCTGGAGCAAAAACGGCACAAAAACTCTACGTAAAATCGAAGAAGCCTGCGGTGACAGCTACACCAACACCGCCAAACAAAGCGGAATCCAAGTCGTGCTGCACAAAAAGACGCCTCAGAGCAACAGCGGCAGCCTAAAAGAGGACAACCCGCTCGAAATCCATCTTTTTTTGCAAAAGAACGATAACAACGAAACCCTAAAAGACCTTCTCGTGCGGCTTCTGACTCATTCTTTCATAGAGCAGCAGTACGAGTTTCACTTTCGAATCCGCGAACAAACCCTCTTCGAAGACATCCTCGCCGACGAATGCTTAACCTCCGTCGTCAGTTTAATGGTGCAAGGCAAAAAGTTGGGGCGAGCCAACTGCGCTAAAGCCCTCGACCAAGCCATAGCTGAAACAGTTTTTAGACTTTCCCAGAAGGCGCCTCGTGAGAAACTGGTGGATTTGGTTTATGGGTTCTTCCAAGAGTACCCAGACAAAATTAAAAACCAAAAAATTGACATCCTTGAGAACCGAGAAGAATTCATCGCTCAACTGCTGAGGTTTCTGCCCAAAAACGTAAACCTCGACTAACCTTTGCATATTTTAGAGTATTTCAAACGACGAAGTGATAGGAACAGCTTTCTGCAGCATACCCCCAACTGAGCAGTACTTCTCCTCTGAGAGCTTAATCGCCGTCTCGACAGCTTGAGCGGGGATGTTTTCGCCTTTAACGGTGTATTTTAGATGGATTTTAGTGAATACTCTGGGTGGTTCGTCTCTTCTTTCCGCGGTAGCTTCCACAGAGTAACCTGTTACGTTTAGGCGTTTCTTTTTAAGAATTGTTAGGACATGGAAGCTGCTGCAGGCGGCTAAACTTGCCAAAACGTTCTCCATCGGCGACAGCGCGGTTTCTTCGCCGCCGTGCGCTATTGGGGCATCAAAGTTTACGGTTAGGTTTTTCTCGTTTTTTGCTTCTAAGCGGAGGTTGCCTTTCCATTCTATGACCATTTTCTTTGACGAAGACATACGTTAATTATCAATTCCGCTGTTCTTATGTTTAGAGTTCTCTGCGTGTTTAGATGCTTTCATGATGCCTGTCCACGTTACCCATAAAAGTCAAGTTTGGCTCTCTCGCAGCGAGATAGGCATGTTATGGGATTTACACATGCAACACGGCATCCAATGCTGAAAGCTCAAAAAAGACTTCATAGAAGACTGTTTTTAGACTTACCTTAATAGATTATAGACTATTTAATGGTCTATATTGCTTCATAGAAATTGACAAAAACCTAAAATGGCGCC
>Ga0101944_10003177_pt1 | contig 23803 bp, 26 predicted proteins | sample DewCreD2012metaG_FD_75245 | JGI IMG/M metagenome (GOLD analysis project Ga0101944, IMG submission 75245) | Hot spring sediment bacterial and archeal communities from British Columbia, Canada, to study Microbial Dark Matter (Phase II) - Dewar... ... | reverse complement strand
CGAAGTCCATGACGTTGGGGATGATGCGCGACGTCAGTCCGTGGCGCGAGGCCAGTTGCTGCGCCTGGACCGAATTGATGACGACATGGCGGATGGACGGCAGGGCGGGGGGGAAGGCGGCCGCGATGTAATCGTGGACGCAATTGACCATGAAGCGCTGGCGTTCCCAGTGGAAATCGTGATGGTGGGCGATGGTCGGGTAACCGGTCTCGGCGACGAACTCGGCCAGCGCCAGTCCGAGCGGCAGGTTGAGCGGGATGGTGCTGGCGTTCTCGATGATCAGCAGCTCCAGCTCGAAGTCGTGCGCGAAGGCGTACAGCTGCTCCTTGAAATGCGCGGTCAGTTCCTGGACCTGGCGCGAAATGTGCGGCGGCCGGATGTAGATGGAGAAGAAATCCTTGTAAAGGCCGGCCAGCTCGGGATGGGCGGCGCGCGCCTGCTGCGCCGTGGTCCAGTCGCCGGTGTAGGCCACCCGGTTGATGGCGTCGATGGCCGGGTGGCGGTAGAAGGCCTCCGGCACCACGCGGCTGCGCGCCGCCGGCCGGTCGCACTCGCCGGCGAAGTAGTAGCACGTGTGGCCCAGGCGCTCCAGCACGGCCGCCCACTTGGCGGCCTCCAGCGAGACGCCGTCGGTGCCGGCGAAGCGGGTAGAGATGAAGCCGATACGGCGGGAGGTAGGAGCAGGGGACATGGTCGTCAAAGGTTCGGCAAGCGGCGGCGTCAGGGAAGCTGATAGGCGACGAACATCAGGTGCCGGCAGTCGCAGGCGCGTGAAAACACCCCGCCGGGATGCCGGCCAGCAGGGCGCGCGCGGCGGCCAGGGCGTCGGCCCGGGCGGGCGGGAGGGGATCGGGTCGGTCGCTCATCACCTAGGCCTTCGGTTCCGGGTGGGGATAGGCCGGTCCGACGGCCAGGCCGACCTCGAGGCCTTCGGCCTGGAGCGCCTCCACCCCATAGCGGCGCATCGCCGTCATCACCCCCCACTGTTTGCCGGGCGCCGTCCGCGCCATCAGGCGGACCTGGATCGACGCATCTTTCAGGGCGACCCAGCCCAGCGCCTGGGGCGTCTCGAGCAGGTCGGCCTTGATCGTCTCGTCCTCGGCCACGCGCGCCGCCGCCGCCTCCAGCGCCGGCAGGACGCGCGCCATGTCGGTCCCATAACGCAGGCTCAGGTCGACGACGGCCCGCGCCCAGCCGGCGGTGAGGTTGGAGACCGTGCGCACGTCGCCGTTCGGCACACAATGCAGCCGGCCCTCCAGGTCGCGGAGGTATGTCGCGCGCAGCGTGATCCGTTCCACCTCGCCGCTGACCTCGCCCACCTTGATCACATCGCCGACCGTGAACTGGTTTTCAGCCAGGATCAGGACGCCGCCGATCACGTCCTTGATCACCGCCTGCGCGCCGAGCGAGAGCGCCAGGCTGGCGACGCCCAGGCTGGCCAACAGCGGCGCGATGTCGATCGCCAGCGCCTGCAGGATCATCAGCAGCGCCACGATCAGCACGACGACGTAGACCGCGCTGCGCCCGGTGGAGACCAGCGTCTTCAGCCGGCGCACCCGCTCCGGGTCGTGTTCGCGCTGTTCCAGCCGGCGCTCCACCAGCCGCGCGGCGCGGCGCAGCAGCCAGCCGGCCAGCAGGCTGAGCAGCAGGATCAGGACGATGCGCAGCGTGACGGCGGCGGCGGGCGTGCTCAGCAGGGCGTTCCAGTCCATGACGGGCGGCTCCACTCGGTCTTCGTCAACGGTATCGCGGCCCGGTCCGCGCTCACGGGGCCGGCCGGCGGCGGTGCAGACCGCGCGCAAACGTGACCGGCAGGCTGAACAGGATGCCGGTGTTGGGGGCCTCCAGCGGGCCCGTGATCGCCTCCGTGGCTGCGACCAGGGCCTGCCGATCGAACCCGTCCGGGACCACGCTGAACAGGGTCCGGTTGGTCTCTTCGCGCGTCCGCATCAGGCTGGCCAGCGATGGGATCAGGGGCAGGTCGTCGCGCAGCGCCTGTTCGCCAAAGGTGTGGCCCAGGCCGGCGCTGTCCAGGACGGTGGCGCCCGGCACGCCGACCCGCAGCCAGGCCTCCAGCACTTCGTCTACTTTCTCGGCGTCCTCCAGGACCAGAACGACCATTTCAGGCATGCAGGGCCTCCTTTTCGCGAAACGCCAGACGCAGCAGCGGCGGCGTCACCAGCGTCGTCGCCAGTACCATAAGCACGACGGCCGTGAAGGCCGCCTCCGTGAGCAGGCCGTTCGCGGCGCCGACCGAGGCCACAATCAGGCCGACTTCGCCGCGCGAGATCATGCCCACGCCGACCCGCACGGCCTCCGGCCAGGGCAGGCCGCCCAGGCGCGCGCCGCCGCCGGCGCCGATGAGCTTGGAGAGGATGGCGACCAGGCTGACCGCCGCCACCAGGCCGGCGTCCCCGACCGTCAGCGCGCGGGCGTCGGCCGCCAGCCCGATACTGACCAGGAAAATCGGCACGAACAGCGCGTAGGCGAGGGTATGAATGCCGCGTTCGATTTTGTCTTTGAGTAAGCTGGGCGCGAGGGCGACGCCGGCGATGAAGGCGCCGGTGATGGCCGCCACGCCGCCCACAAACTCGGACGCCCAGGCGAACAACAAAATGACGACGACCACCAGCGAGATGACCGGCTCGGCGATGGGCAGGCGGCGCGCCTCGACCCAGTCGACCAGGCGCGGCAGCAGCCAGCGGCCGAGCAGGAAGGCGCCGACCAGGAAGAGCGCCATGCGCACGAAGATCCACAGCAGCGCCAGCGGGCTGGCGCCCTCGCCCAGCGTGACGGCGACGAAGATCGAGAGCACGCCGATGGCGAGCACATCGTCCACCACGGCCGCGCCCAACAGGGTCAGGCCCTCGCGCGTGCGCAGCCGGCCGAGTTCCATCAAGGTCTGCGCCGAGATGCTCACCGACGTCGCCGCCAGGACGATCCCCAGAAAGAGAGCCGCTTCCAGCGAATAGCCAAAGGGCAGCACGGTCGCCACGGCCAGCAGGATCGGCGCGAACACGCCGAAGACGCCGGCCAACACCGCCGGCCGCCCGGCCCGCAGCATATCCTCCAGGTGGACCTCCAGGCCGGCGGCGAACATGAGGAAGATCACGCCCAGTTCACCGAACTCGTGCAGGGCCTGGCCCACATGGGCCTCTTTAAAATACGGCTGGCCGAACACGTCCAGCAGCGACGGGCCCAGCACCAGCCCGGCCAGCAGTTCTCCCAGGACCACGGGCTGGCCCAACCGGCTGGACAGCCAGCCGCCCAGCTTGGCGGCCGTGATGGCCAGCGCCAGCGCGGCGAGCAATGGCAGGATCATGACGGGCTCCAGTCGGTCATGATGGGCTGGGCGTCATCGGGGATGCGGCGTGCGACTTCTTCTGCCAGCAGGCCCCCCCAGGCCCCCGGCTTCACCTCGCGCAGGCGCGTCATCGGCCTCCCTCCAGCTCCAGCCAGGCGATCTGGTAGGGCGACAGGGCCAGGGGCGCGGACGTCGTCACTCGCCGGCCGGTCAGCAGATCGCGTGCGTCCGCCCCGTAAAGATCGGCCGGCAGCCGTACGGTCTGCGGCTGGGCGCTGACATTGTGGAGCGCCAGCGCACGCCGCGCGCCGTCCGGCGAGGCGCGCCACAGGGCGAAGACCGCGTCGCCGCAATCCAGCACTTGCTGCCGGCCGTGCGGGTGGAAGGCCGAGGTCCCGGCCCGCGCGCGCAGCAGCGCCCGATAGCGCCCGAACACCTGGGCGCGCAACGAGGCCGGGTCGGCCAGCTCGCGCTCGAGCGCGGCCCGGTCCAGTTTCTGGCGGTTGATGGTGCGGTGGCGGCCGGTCTGGCGCGCGCCCTCCGGCCAGCCCCGCGAGCCGAACAGGCTGTGGAAATAGAGGCCCGGCACGCCCACCATCGCCAGCAGGATCGCCTGGGCGGCCATGAACCGGTCCACCTGCCGCGCCAGCGGCTCGCCGCCGGCCGGGTCCGAGAGCGCGTCGAAATAGTTGACGTTCAACTCATACGGGCTCTGGCTCCCGTCAGCGTCCTGCTTGTAGGAGACCAGGCCGCCGTGGGCGCGGACCCGCGCGAGAAGCGCGTCAATGTCGCGCTCGGGCAGGAGGCCGCGCGCCGGGTTCAGGCCGATCCCGTCGTGCGAGGCCAGGAAATTGAAGAACGTCACCCGGTCGGACGGCAGGCGCAGGGTGGCCGCCCAGTCGGAAAGCGCGCGGGCGCTGCCGGTGTGCAGGGCGTGCAGGGTCAGCGGCGGCAGCGCGAAGTTGTAGACCAGTTGGGCCTCGTCCGCGCCGTCGCCGAAGTAGGCGATGTTGTCCACGTGCGGGACGTTGGTCTCCGTGATCAGGCGGACATGCGGGGCGACGTCGTCGAGCACGGCCCGGAACAGGCGGACGACGCGGTGGGTCTGCGGCCGGTGGATGCAGGCCGTGCCGATCTCTTTCCACAGGTAGGCGATGGCGTCCAGGCGGATGAACTCGGCCCCGCGTTCGGCATAAAACAGCAGCACGTCCAGCATCTCGAGCAGCACGTCCGGCTCGGCATAGTTCAGGTCCACTTGGTCTTCGCTGAAGGTGGTCCAGACCGCTTTCTCGCCGGCCGCGGTCTGGAAGCGCGTCAGCAGGGGCAGGGCGCGCGGCCGGACCACGCCGGAGAGATCGGGCGCGCCGTCCACGCTGATGAAATAGCGGCGATAGCGCGGGTCGTCGCGCAGGAAGGCCTGGAACCAGGCATGCCGGACCGAGGCGTGGTTGACGACCGCGTCGAACATCAGCCGGAAGCCGCGCAGGCGGTCCACGTCGTCCCAGGTCCCGAAGGCCGGGTCCACGGCGCGGTAATCGGAGACCGAGAAGCCGTCGTCCGAGGTCCAGGGGTAGAACGGCAGGATATGGACGCCGGAGACCACGCCGGTCAGATGTTGAACACAAAACTCGGCCAGCGTCTGTAAGGGAGGGATGCCCGCCGCGCGGACCTGGTCGCCGTAGGTGATCAGGAGGGCGTCGCGCTCGGTGAGGGCGGAGGCTTCCGGGCTCCGAACGCGGCGACGGTAATAGGCCAGACGTTCAGCCAGGCGCGCGTGCGCGGACCGGCCGGCCTGTTCGCCATACAGCGCGATCAGGTGGCTCAGAATCCGATCCGGCGCGCTCATCGGTCCGCCTCCGTCGGCGCGATGAAATCCAGTTCAATCGGCATGGACGATCATCCACTTCTCCCCGAAACCAGCGGCCGTTAACAAAAAAAGGAGACCGCGTTGACAGTCTCCACCAGCGCCCGGGTTCTGTCTGAGACGGGCGGCCTCTGCAATTGCGCTGATTGGCTGCTGCCAGATGCCAGTTCCTTATACCAGAAAACGGCGTGATCTACAAACGCGGCCGATCAGAGGGGCACGCGCCGACGTCGTCTGACCGCCGGGTGCCTTCGGGCTTTGGGCTGACCCGTCCGCCTGGCAGACCGCCATCGCCAACGTCATGCCGGTGAAAGCCGGCCTCCAGGAGCAGAAGCGCGCAGAAGAGCAGGAGCTTCCGGGCCCCGGCCTTCGCCGGGGCGACGGTGGAAATGGTTGGGCCAGGGCGCGGCGGCCTGGAGATTGACCACCATCGGCGAATGCCCCCTGACCGCCGCTTCCTTTGCGGCGCATGCGTGTTTCGTCTACAATCGGCGTCGGGAGATCAGCATGTTCGACCGTCTGCGGCGTTTCCTGAGCGGCAAGCCCCAAACCGAACCGGCGACCACTCCGCCGGCGCCACCGCCGCCGGCGGCTTCCAGCCCGTCGCCCGGCCCAGCCGCCTCGCCGGCCGCTGCCCCGGCGCCAAACCCCTCCGAGAAGCCCCCCAAGCTCTCCAGCGAAGAGGACGCGCGGGCCTACCTCGACCGGGTCGAGGCCAAGATCACGCGCCTGGCTGAAGATTTCGCGGCCGGCGCCATCAACCGCACCCAGTTCCAGGAGATGTACAGCCACTACCGGCGCGAGATCCGCACCGTGGAGCGCATCCTGGAGGCGCAGGGCGGAAACTGGCGGGCGGCCGTGGGCGAGGGCCAGACCGTCAACATCCGCAAGCGCCACGTCGCGCGCGCCGAGGGCTACGCCATCTACGAGAACGAGTCCGGCATGCCGCTGGCCACGCTCGGCAGGTTCGAGGTCGATCCGGCGCTGGTGGTGCCGATGCTCTCCAGCTATCGCTCGGCGGCCGAGGAGATGTTCGGCGGCGGCGTGCGCTCCACCGGCATCGACAACGGCCGCTGGCTGACGTTTATCGCCGGGGCGCGCACCACCCTGGTGACGCTGTTCACGCTGGAGCCGGCCGCCAAACAGCTGGAGTACCTGGAGACGCTCCACCGGACGTTCGAGACCGCCAACCAGCAGCGGCTGAGCGCCTCGCCGGTGGACCCGGCGGACCTGGTCTACCCCCAGGAGTTCGACCTGGGCCTGTGGCGCAGCGCCTGATTTCGCCGCCCATGTCCACGCGCCTGCCCACCCTCAAGGTCGTCGTCGCCGGGGACGGCAACGTCGGCAAGACGTCGCTCATCCGGCGCTGGAGCGAGGGCCGCTTCGAGTCCAGCCGCGTGATGACCATCGGCGTGGACTTTCAGACCAAGGTGGTCGAGCTGCCGGACGGGGCCGTCAAGCTCTCCATCTGGGACGTGGCCGGGCAGGAGCGCTTCGGGTCCATGCGGCCGGGGTTCTACCGCGGCAGCCGGGCGGTGGCGCTGGTGTATGACGTGGGCAACCGCGAGACGTTTGTGAACCTCGGACGCTGGCAGGACGAGATCCGCAAGACGGCGCCGGCGGTAAAATTCCTGGTGGTCGGCAACAAGATCGACCTGCCGCGCGCCGTGCCGGTCGAGCACGGCCAGCAACTGGCGGCGGCGCTCAAGGCGCCGTTTGTGGAGACCAGCGCGGCTACCGGCGACGGCGTTCCGGCGATGTTCGAAGCGCTGGCGCGCCTGGCGCGTTCGGGGTAAAGCATGGAGCTTAACGGACTGCATCACGTCACCGCCGTGTCCGGCCAGATCGGGCGCAACGTCGATTTCTATACGCGCGTGCTGGGGCTGCGCCTGGTGAAGAAGTCGGTCAACCAGGACGACGTGAGCGCCTATCACCTGTTCTACGCCGACAGGGTCGGCAGCCCCGGCACCGATATGACCTTCTTCGACTGGCCCCACGTCGGCCCGGACCAGCGCGGGACGGACAGTATCACGGCCACGGCCTTCCGGGTGAACGGGCGCGCGGCGCTCGATTACTGGGGGCAGCGGCTGACCGAGCACGGCGTGCCCTGGTCGCGTCCGGAGCCCGGCCCCGGGCCGGACGGGCTGCGCTTCGAGGACCCGGAGGGGCAGCGCCTGATGCTGGTGGACGACGGCGGCGCGGCCTTCGAGGGCGAGGTGTGGGAGGGGGGCGGCGTGCCCGCGCCCTATGCCCTGCGCGGCTTCTACGCCGTCGCGCTGTCGGCGCCGTCGCTGGGCCGCCTCGACGCCATCCTGACGCGCGTCCTGCAATACCGCCAGGCCGGACGCGCCCGCCTGCCGGACGGCCAGGAGGCCGCGGTGTATGCGACCGGCCCCGGCGGGCCGGGCCGCGAGCTATGGCTGGTCGAGACGCGCGGCGTCCCTCTGGCCCGGCTGGGCGCGGGCGGCGTGCATCACGTCGCGTTTCGCGTCGCCGACGACGACGAGCAGCTCTATTGGCGCGAGCGTGTGCAACGGGCCGGGCTGCCGGTCTCGCCCGTCATCGACCGCTTCTACTTCCACTCGATCTACTTCCGCGTCTCGAACGGCCTCCTGTTCGAGATCGCCACGGACGGCCCCGGCTTCGCGGCAGACGAGGACCGGCAGACGCTGGGCGAGAAACTGGCCCTGCCGCCTTTCCTGGAGCCGAGGCGCGCGCAGATCGAGGCCGGCCTCAAGCCGATCCCGGCCGCGCCGGCCGGGCGCTGAGCTTCCCCTTCGGGCGCAGGCAGAATAGAATAATTGGAGCGCTGACCGGCCGAGATTCGTCGGTTCGCTGTGCGCGCCTCGGAATGACGCCTCAGGCGGGCGCGGCCACCTGCGCGCGCAGCCAGTCGGTCCAGGCTGGCACGCCTTCGCCGGTGCGGCACGACAGGGGGAAGAAAGCCACGCCGGGGTTGAGGGCCTCCACCCCGCGCCGGAAGTACGGCAGGTCGAAATCCACGTAAGGCAACAAATCAATCTTGTTGAGGATCAGGGCATCCAGGCCGCGATAGATGGCCGGGTACTTGTAGGGTTTGTCCGCGCCCTCCGGCACGCTGGCGATGAGGACCGTCCGGTGCGTGCCCAGCGCAAAGGCGGCGGTGCAGACCAGGTTGCCGACGTTCTCCACGATCAGCAGGTCCAACCCCTCCAGCGGCAGCGCGCCCAGGGCGTTGGCCAGCATCACGGCGTCCAGGTGGCAGTCGCCGCCGGTGTTGATCTGCACGGCCGGCGCGCCGGCGGCGTTCACGCGGTCGGCGTCGATGGTCACCGGCGCGGTGTCGCCCTCCACCACGCCGATCTTCAGATGCGGCGACAGGGCCTGGATGGTGCGCACGATGACGCTGGTCTTGCCGGCGCCGGGCGAGGCCAGCATGTTCAGGCCGAGCGCGCCGGCGGCGTCCAGCCGGGCGCGGTTCTGCTCGGCCAGGCGGTCGTTGGCGCTCAGGATCTTCTCGACGACGGGGATGCGCTGGGTCATGGGGACGCCTCCTTGGGGGCGGCAACCGGCTCCACATCGATGGCCTCGACGCGGAACTCTTCTCCGGCGATGACCCGCACCCGCGCGCTGCCGCACTCCGGGCAGGTCAGGGTCTCGTCGGTGAGGGGGTACTGCCGGCCGCAATCCAGACAGCGCAGTTCGGCCGGGACCCGGCGGAAGTGCAGGCGCGCGCCCTGCGCCCGCGTGCCCTCGCTGAGGGTGTCCCAGTAGAACTGCACCGAGTCGTCAACGATGGAAGACAACTGGCCGATCACCAAGTGCACGTCCGTGATCCGCACGTCGCCGGCCGGCTCGGCGTGGCGCAGCACAATCTCCAGGACACTCTCGGTGACGGCCAGCTCATGCATTTGGACTTGATTACTCTTGCAGTCTTGACCGGCACCCAGCATACCCGATCCTAATCGGATAGGTTTAGTGCCAATTGTCATCAGATCGAGAAATCCTCGCCGTGCCAGGCGCCGGCCTCCGGCGCGTGGACGTGCAGCACCGGCGGCAACGCCTCACGGTGATGGGCCTGGAACTGCCGCTCGAGCGCGTCCACGCGCGCCAGCAGGGTAGCCACCGAGACGCCGAGCGTGTCGGGCAGCGTCGTGTGGTTGAGGTCCGGCGCGTCCGCGGCCGTGTGCTTCTTGCTGCGCGCCACGATCTGGCCGGGAACGCCCACGACGACCGAGTTGGGCGGCACCGGCTTCACCACCACGGCGTTCGCGCCGATGCGGCTGTCCGCGCCGACGGTGATGGCGCCCAGCACCTTGGCCCCCGCGCCGACCACCACCCGGTCCCCCAGGGTGGGGTGGCGCTTGCCTTTGTTCAGGCTGGTGCCGCCCAAGGTGACGCCGTGGTACAGGGTGACGTCGGCGCCGATCTCGGCCGTCTCGCCGATCACCACGCCCATCCCGTGGTCGATGAAGAGGCCGGGGCCGATGGTCGCGCCGGGATGGATTTCGATGCCGGTCAGCGCGCGGCCCAACTGCGACACCCAGCGGCCAAGGAGCCGGAGGCCGCGCTGCCACAGCCAGTGCGATGCCCGGTGAATCCAGACCGCATGCAGGCCCGGGTAGCATAACAGGATTTCCAGCACGCCGCGCGCCGCCGGGTCGCGGTCCAGCACGGCCTGGATGTCGCGTCGCATCGTGGTCCACATGCCACACCTCGTCGGCTGTCTGCGGCTCCGGTTACCCCGCGCGGGCAGGCTCAGGCTCGGCCAGGTCCGCGAACAGCGCCGTGCTGAGATAGCGCTCGCCGAAGGACGGGATGATGACGACGATCAGCCGGCCGGCGTTCTCGGGGCGGCGGCCCACCTGGATCGCGGCCCACAAGGCGGCGCCGGACGAGATCCCCACCAGCAGCCCTTCCTCGCGCGCCGCGCGCCGCGCCATCTCAAAGGCGTCGTCGTTCTTCACCCGGATTATTTCGTCATAAATCCGGGTGTTGAGGACGTCCGGCACGAAGCCGGCGCCGATGCCCTGGATGGGGTGCGGGCCCTTCGGCCCGCCGGACAGCACCGGCGAGGCGTCCGGCTCGACGGCCACGCACCGGAACGACGGCTTGCGCGCCTTGAGCACCTCGCCGACGCCCGTGATGGTGCCGCCGGTTCCGACCCCGGCCACCAGGATATCGGCGCGGCCGTCGGTGTCGCGCCAGATCTCCTCGGCCGTCGTCCGCCGGTGGATTTCGGGATTGGCCGGGTTCTGGAACTGCTGCGGGATGAAGTAGCGCGGGTCGGCCGCCGCCATGGCCTCGGCCCGCTTCAGGGCGCCGGTCATGCCCTCGCTGCCGGGTGTGAGGATCAGATCCGCGCCATAAGCGCGCAGCAGCATCCGGCGCTCCTTGCTCATCGTATCCGGCATGACGAGTGTGCATTTGTACCCCCGCGCCGCGCAGACAAAGGCCAGCGCGATGCCGGTGTTGCCGCTGGTCGGCTCCAGAATGATGGTGTCCGGTTTGATCCGCCCGGCCTGCTCGGCCGCGTCAATCATCGACACGCCGATCCGGTCCTTGACGCTGTGGGCCGGGTTGTAGAACTCGAGCTTGGCCACGATCTCCGCGCCGGCGCCCTCGGCCAGGCGGCGGAGGCGGACCAGCGGGGTGTTGCCGATCAGTTCGGTGACGTCATTGGCGATTTTCATACGAGGCTCCGATGGCTTGCTTGTTGGCGCAACCGGTCAGGCTTTTCAGCCTGCCCAGGAAACACGCGGGCCTGCCGGCGGACCGCCCGGTCCGCGGGGATACCCGTGTCGCTGGGTCCGGCTCTCTTTTCGATCTGGGGTCAGGAGAAAGATGCGGAGTTGCCAGGCGGGTATCAGCAGGCCCGCCGGCTACACATGCAGCGCGGACACGAGACGTGTTGGGCGGTCATGGGATGGGATTATTCCCCAGGTGACCGCTGCGCGTCAAGGCCGGCGGCAGGCCGTCCGCGCGCCGGCAGGGTGAGGCTGAAGCGCGCGCCGCCGCCCGTCCGGTTTTCGGCCGTCAGCGCGCCGCCGTGCGCCTCGACGATGGCTTTGGCGATGGCCAGGCCCAGCCCGGACTCGCCGTCATCGCCGCTGCGCGACTCGTCGGCGCGGTAGAAGCGGTCGAAGACGTGCGGCAGGTGCTCGGGCGGGATGCCGGGCCCGGTGTCTTCCACGCTGAGCCGCACTTGGTCGCCCTGCGCCGCGGCGCTCAGCGTGATCCGACCGCCGGCCGGCGTGTAGCGCAGGGCGTTGCTGATCAGGTTCTCCAGGACCTGGGTCATCCGGATCTCGTCCACCCGGACGGCCGGGAGCCGGGCCTCCACCTGGATCTCCAGCGCCACGCCCTTCTGCCCGGCCTGAGGCTCGAACGTCGCGCGCGCCTGGTCCAGGAGCTCTCCGGGCGGCAGGGGCGTCAGGTTCAGCTTCAACTCGCCCGCGTCGGCCTGGGTCAGCGTCCGCAGGTCGCCGACCAGATGCTGCAACTGCTCGATCTCGGCGTAGATCACGGACAGGCGCTCGGGGGTGGCGGGCAGCACGCCGTCCCGCATGGCCTCGATATGGCCGGCGATGACGGTCAGCGGCGTGCGCAGCTCGTGCGCCACGTCGGCCGTCATCTGCTTGCGGGCCTGGTGGGCGCGCGCGATCTCGCGGCTCATGCGGTTGAAGGCCGCCGCCAGTTCGCCGATTTCGTCGGACGATTTCACCGGCACGGCCTGTTCCAGTTCACCGCCCGCCATGCGGTGCGCGGCCTCGGTCAGGGCGCGCAGGGGGCGCGTCAACGTCCCGGCCAGCGGCATCCCGACCAGCAGCGCCACCAGCACCGCGCCGGCGCTGGCGACCAGCAGCGCGACCGTGGTGCGCTGGAGATAAGCGGCCTCCTCCGGGTTCAGGCCGGGCGCTTCCGTGGCCGTGAGGATGGTGCCCACCCGCTGTCCGTCAACCAGGATCGGCTGGCCCTGGGCCAGCACCTCGGCCGGGACGCGCGCCCCGAGGGGGTAATCGGGCAGCAGCGGGACCACCACGGTCCCGCTCACATCCACGACGCCGAACAACTCGCGCCGATTGCGCCGGGGCGCGTGCTCCGGGCCTTCCCAGTCGGCCCCGGCCTCCAGCTCGCGCCGGTTGTTGGGCGGGGGGGCGCTCCGGCCCAGGCTGGACGCGACGCCCTCCCATGAGCCGGTCGCTTCGTAGTACGTCGCCAGGGCGCTTTGCAGCTCGCCGCGCTGCTGCTCGACGATCAGGCGGTCCAGGCTGCCGGCGCTGAAGGCGCGCAATGATACCGCCACCAGCAGGGCCACCGTCAGGGCGACCAGCAGGAAGGCCAGGGTCAGCTTCCGGCGCAGCGACGGCAGCATGGCTCAGGGCTCCGGCCTGTTCAGGCGATAGCCGACGCCGAATACGGTCTCGATGTAACGCGGCTGGTCGGGGTCCGGCTCGATCTTGGCGCGCAGGTTGCGGATGTGGACGTTGAGCGTGCGCTCCAGGCCCGTGAACCCGTCGGCAGCCAGATGGTCCGCCAGTTGCTGGCGGGTGAAGACCTGGCCCGGCGCGCTCATCAACAGCCGCAGCAGGTTGAACTCGGTCGGCGTGAGCGTGAGCGCGACGCCGCGCGCTGTGGCGGTGTGGGCGGCCTCGTCCAGCCACAGATCGCCGACGCGCAGCGGCTGGCGGGCCGGGCCGGGCGGCTCGGCGCGGCGCAGCACGGCCCGGATGCGGGCCTCCAGTTCGCGCATGCGGAACGGCTTGATGACGTAGTCGTCGGCGCCCAGTTCCAGGCCCAGGACGGCGTCGCTCTCGGCTTCGCGCGCGGTCAGGACGATGACGGGCGCATTGCGCTCGCGCCGGAAACGGCGCAGGAATTCGTAGCCGTCCATCTCCGGCATCATGATGTCCAGCAGGATGACATCCGGCGCCTCCTGGCGCGCCGCGTAGAGCGCCTCGCGGCCGTTGGTGGCGATGGCGACCTGGAAGCCCTGCTGGGTCAGGTAATCGCGCAACAGGTCGCGCACGTTGGCCTTGTCATCGACGACCAGGACTTTCCTAGCCATGTCCTTATTGTACTCAAGCGCCATGCCGGCCAGGATAACCGAGGCGTGTTCAGATTTGATTTAGAACCTGTCTCTAAACCTCAGCAGAGGCGTCGCCGACGGCACTGCCGGCGGCTATCGGGCGGGTTTAGAGATACGCTCTTGGGGCCGTGGCCGCAACGGCCGTGGGGTCCCCGACATCCGAGTGGCCCGGTTCTTATCCGGTATTCAGCATTTCTGAGCCGTTTCTGAACAACCCTCTCCTAGACTACCCCCGATCGAGGTCGTTTTTCGAGTTTTGTGTCATTGCCACCGGCAGGGAGGCGCGGTCGTGCGCCCCGGCGCCAGTACACGGGATACGGCCCCGATCGACAACGCTATCAGGAGACCCTATGAATGCCACGAAGTCAGTTCAATCCCGCCCGGCTCAGATCAACCTGTGGCTGGACGGCGCGCTTTTTGCCGCCCTCATGCTGGCCCTGGCGCCGGCGCTCACCGGCCTGGCCATCCATGAGTGGCTGAGCCTCGCCCTGGCCGTCGCGGTCCTCGTCCATCTGTTGCTGCACTGGGCCTGGATCGCCGCCGCTGTGCGCCGCTTTTGGGGCCGCCTGTCCGGCCAGGCGCGCGTCAACCTGGCGTTGAACGTCCTGCTCTTTATCGATTTCGTCGTCGTCACCTTCACCGGCGTGCTGATCTCGCGTGAGGCGTTGCCGCTGTTCGGGATAACGCTGACGGGCGGCCGGACCTGGGAAGGCCTGCACCGCCAGTCGGCGGACCTGCTGGTGTTCATCGCCGGCCTGCATGTGGCCCTGCACTGGAAGTGGATCCTGAGCGCCGTGAAGCGTTACCTCATCCGCCCGATCCTGAACCTGGGGCGCAAGCCCGCGGTTCAGGCCAGCCCCGTCGCGACGCCGGCCGCCTTCCGGCAGGAGGCGAAGTAGACATGAAGACTCTGGCGCGTCTCCTCGTTATCCTGGCGGCGGCGCTGGCCGTCGTCGGCGTGACGGTCGCCGTGGTGCAGGGGGAGGGCTCGCAAAGTCCGGTCGCCGGCGAGCGCGCGGGACGCCGGCTGGGTTTTGGAGCTGAGGTTTCGGACGGCCGGGGCTTATTCGAGCCCGGTGAACCTGTAGAGGAACTGCGGCCCGGCCGCGGCCCGGGCGGGTCCCGGGGCGAGGGGGAGTTCCATGAAGGCCGGGAGGGCGGGCTGGCCGGCTGGCTCGGCCTGGCTAAGAATGTCGCCATCTTCGTGGGCCTGGCGGCGGCGGTCGCGGCGCTATCGGTTATCATCGACTGGGTGCGGCGGCGGCGGGCTGCCCCGCCTGCGGCGGCGTAACACAACATCAGCGAGGAGAGTGAGTAATGGGCCAGATCAGCCGCCGGGTCTTTCTGCAAGCCTGCCTGCCCGTCATCCTGGCCGCCTGCGGCGCGCCAGCGGCGGCGCCGACCCAAACGTCGGCCTCCGCCCCGTCACCGACAAGCGCGCCAGCGGCGGCGCCGACCCAAACGTCGCCCTCCGCCCCCTCCCAGACGAGTGCGCCGGCGCTGGTCCTGTCGCCGACGCCGCAGTGCGGCGACGACGACGAGGTGACGCCCGCGCAGACCGAGGGCCCCTACTTCACGCCCAACTCGCCCGAGCGCACTTCGCTGCTGGAGCCCGGCCTGGCCGGCACGCGGCTGGTGGTCACCGGTTTTGTGCTCACCACCGCCTGCCAGCCGGTGGCCGGCGCCCTGCTGGATTTCTGGCACGCCGACGACGCCGGCGAGTACGACAACGTGGGCTACCGGCTGCGCGGGCACCAGTTCGCCGACGCGCAGGGGCGCTACACGCTGGAGACGATCGTCCCCGGACTGTACCCGGGCCGCACCCGGCACATCCACGTCAAGGTGCAGGCCCCGGGCCAGCCGGTGCTCACCACCCAGCTCTACTTCCCCGGCGAGCCGCGCAACGCCAGCGACGGAATCTTCGCCGAGGCGCTGCTGATGGACGTCCAGGAGGCGGCCGACGGCCGGGCCGCGGCTTTCAACTTCGTGCTGGACGTGCAATAACAGACCCTTCAGGGCCGTATTCCGATGCCTGTGTAAACGCGTTGGGGCGCACGGCCGTGCGCCCCGGCTGGTGGGGAATTACACAAAATTCGAAAACGCCCCCTTCAGCCGGACCGGTTCTCAGAAGCTTCTTAGGCGGCCTGGACACTTTCTGAACATCTTCCCGTTATTCTCGGGTCAATCACATGGCCGGGCATTGGGCCCGGCGGTTACACAGGAGGTAAGCAAATGTCACCGTTAGTCAGGATTGCCGGCAAGCTGGCCGGCCTCGTGGTGCTGGGCGCGGCGGCCGCGGCGCTCGGCCTGGGCGTGCTGACCTACGTCCAGCCGACCGAGGCGGCGGCGGACACCACGACGCTGGCGCATCACGGCGGCTTCGGCGGGCGTGGAGTCTGCGGCCAGGCCGGCCTGGAGGCGGCGGCCGAGGCGCTCGACATGACCGTTGATGAGCTCCAGACGCAGATGTGGGGCGGCCGGACGCTGGCCGACCTGGCCGAGGAGGCCGGCGTGGCGCTCGAGGATGTTCAGGCGGCTGTGAACGAGGCCTGCCAGGCGCAGACGCGCACGGCCATCGAAGAAGCGGTCACTGCCGGGACCATCACGCGGGAGCACGCGGACTGGCTGCTCGAGGGCCTGGATAAAGGCTTCTGGGGCGGGCACGACGCCGGCTTTGGGATCGGCCGCGGTTTCGGCCCGCGCGGCTTCGGCGGCGGGCGCGGCGGCCGGTCGTTCTTGAACCCGGACACGGCCCCGACGGCCACACCTGCGCCCGGCAGCACGAACTGAGCGCGCCAGCGGCGCTGGTGGAAAGAAGATCACCGGGGAGCGCAGCAACTCGCTGCGCTCCTCCCATTTAACTATCCGTCGAACCGCAGTCGGTAGCCGACGCCCGGCTCGGTGACGAGGTGGCGCGGGCGGGAGGGGTCGGCCTCGATCTTGCGGCGCAGGTTGCTGATGTTGACGCGCAACAGGTGCAGCTCCTGCTCGTAGCCGACGCCCCACACCTCGCGCAGCAGTTGGCGGTGGGTGAGGACCTTGCCCGCGTTCACGGCCAGCACACGCAACAGATCGTACTCGTTGGGCGTCAGCGACGCCTCCGCGCCGGCGCAGGTCACGACACGCTTCTCAAAGTCAATCGTCAGGTCGCCGCTGGTGAAGACGGCGGCGGCCGAAGCGGCGGCCGAGTGGCGCAGGGCGGCCCGCATCCGCGCCAGCAACTCCCCCACGCCGAAGGGTTTGGTCAGGTAGTCGTCGGCGCCGGCGTCCAGCGCCGCGATCTTGTCGGCCTCGGCGCCGCGCACCGAAAGGACGAGGATCGGGACGCGCGTCCAGGCTCGCAGCAGGCGCGTGACCTCCACACCGTCCAGGTCCGGCAGGCCCAGGTCCAGGATGACCAGGCTCGGACGGTGGGCGCTCACCGCCGTCACCGCCGCCGCCCCGCTGTCGGCTTCGACGACCGAATAGTGATGGGCCGTCAGCGAGACGCGCAGAAAGCGCCGGATGGCGGGTTCGTCGTCGACGACCAGGACGCGCAGGGCGGGCTCAGCCATCGTCAAGGCCCGGCCGCTTCGCGTTTCAGCGGCACTTCAATCACGATCCGCGCCCCGCCGCCTTCGCGGTTTTCGGCGCGGATGCGGCCGCCGTGGGCCTCGACGATGCCCTTGCAGATCGAGAGGCCCAGCCCGCTGCCGCTGACGTTGCCGGGCTTGTGGGCGCGGTAGAACTTGTCGAAGATGCGCGCCAGGTCCTCCTCGGGGATGCCGGGGCCGCGGTCGGCGACTTCCACGACGAGGCGCTCCCTGGCGGCGAAGGCGCGCACTTCCACGGCTTCGTCCGCGGGCGAGTACTTGAGGGCGTTGTCCAGCACGTTGACCAGCACCTGCGTCATCGGCACAAAATCCAGCGGCGCCAGCGGCAGCCCGGCCGCCACGTTCACCCGGATCGGGCGCGCGCCCAGGCGATCGCCCAACTGGTCGAGGGCGGCGCCGATCACGTCTTGCACGTCGCACGGCTCGGCGCGCAAGTGATAGGCGCCGGACTCCAGCCGGGTCATATCCAGCAGGTTCCCCACCAGCCGATTGAGGCGAGCGGCCTCGGCGCCGGCGTTCTCCACCAGGCTGCGGCGCGTGTCGGCGTCGAGATCGGCCTGCGCTTCCTGGAGCGTCGAGAGCGCGCCCGTGATCGAGACCAGCGGCGTGCGCAGGTCGTGCGAGACGGCGTTGAGCAGGGAGGTCTGCAGCTGTTCGGCGGCCTGCGCCACCTGCGCCTGGCGGGCGGCCTCGGAGAGACGGTCGCGCTCGAACGCCAGGGCGGCCTGGGCGGCGAAGGCCTCCATCAGGCGGCGCTGTTCCGGCGTGAGGTGGCGCGCGTCGCCGTCGGGCCCGCGCACCCCCAGCACCCCGATGATGCCGCCGGCCGCTTTGAGGGGCAGGTAACGCAGCGCGGCGCCGGCCAGCGTGTGGGTGTTGCGGCCGGCGGGCTCGCCGTTGCGCCAGACCCAGTCGGCGACGGCCAGCTCGTTCTCGTCCATTTGAAAATCGGGGCTGGCGGCGTGCGGCGCCAGCCGGCCGGCATGCGGCAAGAGCACCACGGCCTCGCGCCCGAAGGTCTGCTGGACGTGGCGCAGCACCGTCTGGGCGATGGCGTCGTGCGAGGCGGCCGCTGCCAGGTCGCGGCTCAAATCATACAACTCCGCCGTCTCAGCCGCGCGCCGTTCGGCGGCCTCGGCCTGTTCCCGGGTGCGGGCCGCCAGCGTGCTGATGATCAGGCCGACGGAGAAGAAGGCGGTGAAGGTCAGCACGTATTGGGTGTCGGAGACGGCGAACGTGAGATAGGGCGGGACGAAAAAGAAGTCGAAAGCCAGCACGCTCAGCGCCGAGGCCAGGATGGCAGGGCCGCGGCCCAGCGACAGGGCGCTGACGACGACGACGGCCAGGTACAGCATGACCAGGTTGGTCGGCTCCAGGGCCGGCGCGGCGAACTCGAAGCCCGGCGGCCGGCGTCCCAGGGCCAGAATCTGGCCGGCGAGCGCCCACTTCTGCGCGCTCAGCGCCGGGTCGAGCAGGAAGCCCAGCAGGGTGCCCAGCCCGACCAACCCCAGGCTCTGGACATAGCGGCGGTAGGGCGCGTGCGGCCGCCATTCCCGGCCCGGCTTCGGTTCGGCCTGGGTCCGGCCGCTGATCACGTAGACGTCGATGGGGCCGCTGCTCCGGATCAGCCGGTCCACGACGGAGCCGCGCAGCCACTCCTGCCAGCGCGGCCGGAGCGGCTGCCCGACGATGATCTTGGTGACGTTGTGCTGGCGGGCATAGCTCAGGGCCGCCTCAGCCACGTCGCCGCCGGGCAGGGTGACGGCTTTGGCGCCCAACTCCTCGGCGAGCTGGAGCGTGCGCGCCACCCGGTCGCGTTCGGCGGCGTCTAAGCGGCCGGCCAGCTCGACGTGGGCGGCAAACCACTCCGCGTTGAGCTCATCGGCCAGGCGCCGCGCGGCGCGGACCAGGCGCTCGCCGAGCGCGCTGGCGCTGACGCACACCAGCAGGCGCTCGCTGGCCGACCATGGCCCGGCGATGGCGCGCGTCTGCATGTAGGCGCGCATCTGGTCGTCGACGCGCTCGGCCGCGCGGCGCAGCGCCATCTCGCGCAGGGCCGTCAGGTTGCCCTTGCGGAAGAATTGCTGGAGGGCGCGCGCCGCCTGGCCCGGCACGTAAACCTTCCCGTCGCGCAGGCGCTGGATCAGCTCGTCCGGCGGCAGGTCCACCAGTTCGATCTCGGCCGCCTCGTCCAGCACGCGGTCCGGCACGGTCTCGCGGACCACCACGCCCGTGATTTGGGCGACGACGTCGTTCAGGCTCTCCAGGTGCTGGATGTTGAGCGTGGTGTAGACGTCGATGCCGGCCGCCAGCAGTTCCTCAATGTCCTGGTAGCGTTTGGGGTGCCGCGAGCCGGGCGCATTGGTGTGCGCGAACTCATCCACCAGCGCCAGCCGGGGCCGGCGCGCCAGCACCGCGTCCAGGTCCATCTCCGGCAGCCGGGCGCCCCGATGCTCGCTCCAGCGCCGCGCGATCACCTCCAGGCCGTCCAGCAGGGCGTCGGTCTCCGCCCGGCCGTGCGTCTCCACGTAGCCCACGGCCACGTCCACGCCCTCCGCCTGGCGCTGCCGGGCCGCCTCCAGCATGGCGAAGGTCTTGCCTACGCCGGCCGCGTAGCCCAGAAAGACTTTCAGGCGGCCGCGCACCCGGTGCGCCTCTTCGGCCTGGACGTGGGCCAGCAGTTCGTCCGGGTCCGGGCGCGGACGATCAGGCATCCGGGTGATCGCTTTCTGACGTCGACGCGCCCCGCTGCCGGTCCACCTGGTAGGGCACTTCGATGATCACCACGCCGCGCTTATTCAACAGAGCAAAGCGCAGCCAGAAGGCGGTCTGCGCGTGGAGCAGGTTGTGCCACCAGCGGTCCGGAACCAGTTGCGGGACCACAATCGTGAGGCGCTCGTTGGCCTGCCCGCTGGCCAGGAGCGAGTCGATGTAATCCAAAAACGGCTCGAGGAAGGCGCGATAGGGCGAGTCGATCACGACCAGGCGGACGCCGTCGCCCCACCACGCCCAGCGGCGCCGGATCATCTCGGTCTCGGCCGGGTCGCGGGCGATGTGGACGGCCGTGACGTCCACCGACAGGGTGCGGGCGTAGTCCAGGGCGCTGAGGGTGCCCTGGTGAATGCCGCTGATCGGGACCAGCACACGGTGCCGCCGGGTGCGCGGCGGCCGGCCAAAAGCGTCGAGCGAGAGATCACGCGCCACGTGCTGGTAATGGCGGTGGATGGCGAAGAAGATCAACACGGCCGTCGGCAGCAGGAGCAGGATGATCCAGGCGCCGTCGGTGAACTTGGTGATGGCAAACACCAGGGTCACCACCGCCGTGCAGGCGGCGCCCAGGCCGTTGATGGCCAGCTTCCACGGCCAGCCGCGGTCCGCAGGCAAAGCCGGGTCAGCCGCGTGGCCGACGCGCCACCAGTGCCGGGCCATCCCGGCCTGCGAGAGCGTGAAAGACAGGAAGACGCCCACCGCCCACAGCGGGATGAGCGCCGTCACACTGGCGTTGAAGGCGACGATCAGCAGGCCCGCGATCAGGGTCAGGGCGACGATGCCGTAGGTGAAGACCAGGCGGCTGCCGCGATAGGTGAAGTAGCGCGGCAGGAACCCCTCGCTGCCGATGACGGCGGTCAACTGCGGGAAGCCGGCGAAGGCCGTGTTGGTGGCCAGGACCAGGATGATGGTCGTGGCCGCAATCGCGCCCAGGTAGAGCGCGCCCCGGTCGCCGAAGACGGTGCGCGCCAGCTGTGAGATGACGGTCTCAGTCTCCGCCGGGACAGCGCCAACCTGGCCCAGCAGGAACGTGACGCCGACGAAAAGCGCCCCCAGAATGACGGACATCCACACGATGGTCTGACTGGCGTTGCGCGTGCGCGGCTCTTTGAACGAGGTGACGCCGTTGGAGATGCACTCCACGCCGGTCAGGGCAGTGGTGCCGTTGGAGAAAGCGCGCAGCAGCAGGAAGAGCGTCACCGGTTGGGCGCCGTGCAGGACCTCCCTCGCCGGCGGGTCCAAGACCGGGCTGAGGCTGCCGGTGAGGTAACGCCAGAGGCCCACGCCTACGGTCAGCCCGGTCATGATCAGGAAGAAATAGGTGGGCAGGGCGAACAATGCCCCGGACTCCTTCACGCCGCGCAGGTTGGCGATCATGATCAGGACGAGCAGGACAACGGCGAGCGACACCCGGTAGGGGAACAGGAGCGGGAAGGCCGAGACAATCTGAGCCACGCCCGAGGAGATGGCCACCGCGGCCAGCAGGATATAGTCGGTGAGCAGGGCGGCGCCGGCGATCTGCGCTGGCAATACCCCGAGGTTCTCGAGCGCCACGGTGTAGGCGCCGCCGCCGTTCGGGTAGGCGTGGATGGTCTGCTGGTAGGAGAGGGTGACGATGGCCAGCAGCGCGGTGATAATCAGCGAGATCGGGAAGGCGTAGCCGAAGGCCTGCGGCCCGGCGGCGGCCAGGATGACGAGCGTCTCCTGCGGCGCGTAGGCGATGGAGGAAAGCGCGTCCGCGCCGAACACGGCCAGCCCCACCAACTTGCTGACGGTCTGATGGGGCGTGTCCCGCGTGGGCATTGGGCGCCCGATCAGCCAGGTGCGCCAGGAGCGCGGCGGAGGGCGTCGGTTGGGGCGCTCGATCACGGACGAAGGGGGCGGGGTGTCGGCTATAGCCGGCTCGGACTCTGCATCAGGGTTCATAAGCGGCCAGGTAGTGGACGAAGGCTGAGGTCGAAGCACCGGCCGTCGGTTGCACTCCCGGCCTTTATTGTAGCCCCTCCAGCGCCAGGTTGAGCCTGAGCACGTTGACGCGCGGCTCGCCCAGGATGCCGAACTGCCGGCCCTCGGTGTGCTGCTCCACCAAATGCCGGACCTGCTCTTCCGCCAGGCCGCGTTCCCGCGCTATGCGCGGGGCCTGGTAAAGCGCGGCCGCCGGGCTGATGTGCGGGTCCAGGCCGCTGGCCGAGGCCGTCACCAGGTCCACCGGGAGGGGGGCCGTGTTCGCGGGGTCGGCCGCTTTGAGCGCCTCAATCCGCGCCTGGACCATAGCGATCAGGGCCGGGTTGAGCGGGCCGTAGTTGGAGCCCGACGAGCCCGTCAGGTCCTCGGCGTTGAAGGCGTTGTACGGGGACGTGCCGGTGGCCGAGAGCCGGCCCCAAAAATACTTGGGGTCGTCGAACGGCTGGCCGATCAATTCTGAGCCGGCCACCGCGCCCGCCTGGATGATGAGGCTGCCGTTCGCCTGGACCGGGAAGAGCAGTTGCGCCAGGCCGGTGACGGCCAGCGGATAGAGCAGGCCCGTGATCACGGTCCACACGACCAGCGAGACCAGAGCGGGGCGAAATGGCGAGATCATGGCCACACCTCATTCCAGCACGCTACCGGCGATCGGCGGCCCGGCCGGCGCGCTCGCCGGCTTCGACGGCGAGGTCTTGACGGGGGTTGGGTCGTCGGCGGGTTTCGGCCGGGTTGCCGCAGCGTCCTTGGCCGCCTCGGCCTGCGGCTCCGACCGGACAGCATGAGCCGGCGACGGAGACCCCGCGGCCGGCGGCGCGTCGTCGGCGCGCAGCAGCGCGCCGGTATTGGCGCTCAGCCACAGGCCGATCAGGCCGAAGAAGACGGCCACGATCAGGCCCTGTATGCTCGTTTCAGCCGTGGCCGGGAGGCCCAGGCGATGGACCGCCGCCAGCCCGGCGACGGCCAGCGCCAACAGGCCGTACAACACCCACCATTTCGGGCGCGGTTCAGACAGGGTCATGTCGGGCTCCTTTCAGGCCAGGCCCAGCGCGACGAGCAGCAGATCGATCAGTTTGATGCCGATAAAGGGCGCGATCAGGCCGCCGACGCCGTAGATCAACAGGTTATCGCGCAGGAGCTGGGCCGCGCCCACCGGCCGGTAAGGCACGCCGCGCAGCGCCAGCGGGATCAGGGCGATGATAATGAGCGCATTGAAGATCACGGCCGAGAGGATAGCGCTCTGCGGGGTCGCCAGCCCCATAAAGTTCAGGGCGTTCAGCGCCGGGTAGGTGGACGCGAACGCGGCCGGGATGATGGCGAAGTACTTGGCCACGTCGTTGGCGAGGCTGAACGTGGTCAGCGCGCCGCGCGTCATCAGCAGCTGCTTGCCGATCTCGAGCAGGATCTGGCGCGCGGCGTATTCTGGACGGACCTCTTCGCCGGACATCCCACGCGGATGATGCATACAGCGTTTTGGGACGCCGCGAACTTCGGAGGCGGCAGAAACCCGCCCAGGGCGCAATGGAGACCTGCGCCCCGCAAATCGGCCGCGGAATACTCCACGGCACTGCGCAATCTCGGGCGGTCTCTCGCCATGGTGAGAGCGCTTCCGGGAGTGAGGTTTCGCACCATTCGCGAGATGAACTCTCTGCTGCAGGAGCGCACTTTCGCTCCGCTCAGTCCGGACCGTCGAGCGAGCGTATGGCCCGCCATCGAGAGGAACATCCTGGGCATGGCGGGGTGGCCGATCCTGCCGGAAGGCTTCGACGCGGCGCCGCTTGCGCGCCTGACCTGGGAACGACTGGACGAATTGTGCGAGCTAGAGGCATGAAGCGCATACGCAGTGGCGGGCGGGGGACATGAAACCTCTCAGTCACGACGCGCTGGATGAACTGCGCGCGATCAGAAGGGCCATCCGCTTCGGATGGGATCTTTCGCAGAGAGACCTCGACCGCCTGACGGATTCGTGGCGCGAGCGCTTCCTGCCCGAGCCGCATGACGAGAGCGAACTCTTCGACATTGCGCGCGCCGACGGCACATCCACGGGCGTGATCGGTCCACGATGGGTGTTCCACCTCCTGGGCCTTGCGCATCGCGCCTCGCACGTTGGGCTCTGCACCGAAGGCGGCCTTATTGTGCTGCAGCGGAGGTCGCTCACGAAGCGCGAATGGCCGGGAGCCTGGGACATGGCAGTGGCGGGACACGTTTCGGTGGCGCCTGGCGGCGAGCCGATGAGTTACGAG
>Ga0101944_10003176_pt1 | contig 23804 bp, 22 predicted proteins | sample DewCreD2012metaG_FD_75245 | JGI IMG/M metagenome (GOLD analysis project Ga0101944, IMG submission 75245) | Hot spring sediment bacterial and archeal communities from British Columbia, Canada, to study Microbial Dark Matter (Phase II) - Dewar... ... | reverse complement strand
GCATCAGGGGCGCAAGGATGCGGCGGGCAGCTTTGCCCGGCGGCTCCTGGGGGAGATGGAATCGCTTTGGGTGTTCATTGAGGTCGAGGGTGTGGAGCCGACCAATAACCGGGCAGAGCGGGCGTTGCGCTATGGGGTCTTGTGGCGCAAGCGCAGCCAAGGGACCCAGAGTGACCGTGGCAATCGCTGGGTGGAGAGGATCCTCTCGCTTCGCCAGACCTGCCGACTTCGGGGAAAGCCGACCTACCCCGTCTTGGTCGAGGCCACAGAAGCCTACTTCAAGGGCCACTCCCCGGATCTCGCTTGGATCGCTCAGCACTGATTACCATCCCCCCGTGAACGGTTACTTTTTTTTGGGGGGGGGCTGAGCAAGCCGAGGCAGGAGAACTCCTGCTCAGTTGCAAATCGGGTGACCCTCAGAATCCTTGTATAGGATTCCCCTTCGCTCTTTTCTGCTTGACACCGATTCCACGCTCATGTAAAAGGATTCACTCACTAAATTTGAAGGCGCCTGATGGCAGACTAGAAGGAAGACCAAGGTGCGGCTTCGGGGAGCATTTCAGTACGCTTGTACCTGGGATCTGTCATGCCCGGAGACATTTGAGCCGCCTGAAAGTGCGACGGGCAGCCGGGTTTTGGCCTGTCTATATATTCAAAAATAGAGAGGACAAAGGGCGGGACTCCTAAATCCTGGACAACAGGATAAAGTCAGGCAGCCAAGAAAATTCTGCTTGACAAGATTTATTTGGTGGATAAAATAACGAGCGTTCGCTCTAAATCTAACTGTCTCTTAGGAATAAGGAGGCCTTATGGCAGGCCCCAACTCTAAGAACAAGAGGACTGCCCAGAAACCGGTCAAGGTCTTCACCCAGATCAAGAATAAGGAGTTGGTTGAGAGAAGGTGGAAGCAACTCATCGATAAATCAACAAAAATTTTTTTGAAAAAAGGATATCACCAGACCAGTATTCGAGACATCGCAAAAGCAACGTCCTTCAGCATGGGCAATCTATATAACTATATCCGAACAAAGGAGGACGTTCTCTACCTCGTTCACCAAAATATGATCAAGAATGTCTATCACAGCCTCTTCGACATCAAAGAGGACGAATATGAGATCAAATATGGAGAGCTGACTCGTATTATAAGAAACGCCATCGAAAAAACGTTTGACTTTCAGGATGAGATAATTCTTCTCTATCGAGAATCAGGCTCTCTCAGCAAAGAAATGTTGAGCTCCGTATTGAGCTTGGAGACATGCTACATCGAGATGTTCAAACGACTTTTGGATGAAGCAAACAAAGAAAATCTGTATCAGATCCGGGACACGAGGTTCTTTGCAAATCTAATCGTATATTTAATTTCATTTCTATCACTGCGTCGTTGGAGTCTAAGGGATTATAAGAAAGAAGAGTCAATTGAGCTTCTGATGTATTATATTACCCGAATGTTAAAGCCTATTGAAAAGGCTTCGAATTTAGAAAAATATGACCAGGCAAATTTGGTACCTAGTAAATTACGTTGAAAAGTCGAGGTGCAAAGATGCTCTTTGAAACTATAAATTACGACTTTAGAGGGTACGGCCCATGGAGTTGACCCTTTCCTCAATAGTGATTCAGGCCTTGCACGGTCTTGTGTACGGGATGCTTCTATTTCTCGTGGCTTCAGGCTTGACTCTGGTCTTTGGAATGATGGACGTGCTTAACATCGCCCATGCCGCTTTCTACATGCTGGGGGCGTACATAGGCTCAACCATCCTGCTTGTGACAGGGAGCTTCTGGCTGGCGCTCATCTTGGCCCCCATCTGCGTGGGGCTTCTGGGTGCCTTGGTGGAGCGGTTCTTCCTACGCAAGGTGCACGTGCACGGCCATGCTTTCGAGCTTCTCATCACTTTCGGGGTGTTTTTCGTGGTTGGCGAGGTGGTTAAGTGGATTTGGGGGAATTTCCCCCGGTCTATGGACCCGCCCGGCATTCTCTCGGGATCTCTCCATTGGATGGGCATGACATACCCGGCCTACCGCTTTTTTATCTTGGTCATTTCGTCGCTGGTGCTCCTGGGGTTGGGCTACGTATTCCTGAAGACGCGTTTGGGATTGGCCGTTCGGGCCGCAGTATCGGACGCATCAATGGTGAATGCTCTGGGCATCAATGTGCCAAGGCTCTTCCTAGGGGTATTCTCCGGGGGCACGGCCTTGGCCGGGCTGGCCGGGGTTGTGGCAGGGCCCTTTTTGAGCACGTACCCTGGCATGGGACTGGACATGATGGTGGATACCTTTGTGGTGGTGGTCGTGGGAGGCTTTGGGAGCCTTCTGGGGGCCTTTGTGGCATCCCTTATGATTGGTGAGCTACAGTCGTTTGGTGTGCTTTTCATCCCCAGGCTGGCCCTTGTGTTCCAGTTTCTTCTGATGGCCATCGTGCTTATCACGCGGCCCACCGGGCTCTTTGGAGAGAAGGTATGAGCCGTTCCATTTTTCTGAGGGGTGTCCTGCTTGCAGGGGTGGCGCTGCTCCTTCTGGCGGCTCCTCGTGTGCTTAGCATCGTCCAGACGCGGATGCTCACAGAGATAGCGTATTTTGCCCTTTTTGCCGTGAGCTACAACTTCCTTTTCGGCTGGGCGGGACTTCTCTCTTTTGGGCATGCCGCCTACTTCGGATTGGGCGCTTATGTGACCGCGATTTCTCTCAAACATGTGGCAGGATTGCATCTGCTTGCCGGAATGGGACTCGGTGGACTTGCAGCAGCCCTGGGAGGCGCTGTCATCGGATTTTTCTGCGTGCGAAGGAAAGGATCCTATTTTGCGTTACTGACCCTGGCCTTTAACCAGTTCCTCTGGGCCATCGCGTGGAAGTGGCGTGAGGTCACGGGCGGGGACGACGGTATCGGCCGGATCATTCCCAGGAAACCGGTGGACATGGGATTCTTCTATTTAGACCTTACTAAGATTCCCAACAAGTATTACTTCACCATGGCCGTGGTGGTGATCTTTCTCGCAATCGGATGGTATCTCTTGCGGACCCCTTTTGGGAACACCATCCAGGTCGTGAAGGTCAACGAGGAAAGGGCTGCTTTCCTGGGGTACAACGTGAACCGTTCGAAGCTTCTCATCTTTACCCTGGCGGCCTTCTATGCAGGCATCGCCGGAAGCCTCTTTGCGTTGTTCCAGGATTTCGTTGCCACCAGCGCCATAGGGCTGGGGATGTCCACCGAGGTGCTCTTCATGGCCTTCCTCGGTGGTACCGGCTCCTACTTCGGCCCCATGCTGGGAGCTGCCATCTTCGTTTACTTCACGGACTGGATAAGCAGCATCACAGAGCACTGGGAGTTTTTCCTTGGGGTGCTCTTTATCATCCTGGTTCTTTACTTTCACCGGGGTTTTATCGGCTTGATCCCCTCGAAGGTGAGGGCTGTTTTTGCGGCAGGAGAATGATTCGGGGGTAGAATCGTGGCGATCTTGGAAGTGAAGAACCTCCACAAGGATTTCAGCGGGCTCAAGGTGCTATTCGGGATCGACCTGAGACTTGAGGAGGGGGATCGACACGCCGTTATCGGACCCAACGGTGCCGGCAAATCCACTTTATTCAATCTCATAACCGGGAAGTACGTGCCAACCCGAGGACAAGTCCTGTTTGATGGACAGGACATCACGGGATTCCCGCCTCACCGAGTTGCGCGCCTTGGTTTGGCCAGATCATTCCAGATAACGAATATCTTCCGCACAATGACCGTTTTCCAGAATGTTCGAAACGCGGTGCTTTCCAGAAAGGGGATTCGTTATCAGGTCTTCTCCAGGCTTTCGAGTCTTACCTGGGTGAACGACGAGGTGGATTCCATCCTCTCCCAGATAGGTCTATTGGATCGAAGAAATGTTGCGGCAGGGGAGCTGGCCCACGGCCAGCAACGGGCCCTGGAGATCGGGCTTACCCTTGCCCTGGATCCCAAGCTGATCCTCCTGGACGAACCAACAGCAGGCATGTCCTCCTCCGAAAGCCGCGACACAGTGAGTCTGATCGAGCGGGTCACCCGGGGGAGAACACTGGTCATCGTGGAACACGATATGGATGTGGTTTTTAGAATCGCTAACCGCATAACGGTCATCTACTATGGCAAAGTGCTGGCTTCCGGGCCGCCCGAGGAGATCCGGAACGACCAGCGTGTCAAAGACGCATACCTGGGCGAAGAACGGACTTAAGCCATGCTCTTGGATGTAAGAAGTATCGATTCTTTTTATGAGGAAAGCCATATCCTGCACGCTGTCTCCCTGGCTGTGGATGCGGGGGAGATCGTAGCCCTGCTGGGGCGAAACGGAGTGGGAAAGAGCACAACCCTCAAGTCCATCATAGGGCTTGTGGTGCCCCGATCCGGAGAAATCCTCTTCAAGGGCCTGAACCTCAGAGGCATGCCGCCTTACCGCATCGCCAACCTGGGAGTGGGCTATGTGCCTGAAGACCGAAGGATCTTCCCTCGTTTGACGGTTAGGGAAAACTTGGTCATAGGTGTCAAACCCGGGCAGCAAAAGACGGAAAACGGCTGGAGCGTGGAGAAGGTTTACGAGTACTTCCCCGGCCTGAAAGAGAGGGACAGGCAAAAGGGGGCGTATCTCTCTGGAGGGGAGCAGCAGATGCTGACCATCGCGCGTGCGCTTATGGGAGGTCCGGAGATACTCCTTTTGGATGAACCCACCGAGGGGCTGGCCCCCAAAATCGTAGAGACTCTGGAACAGGTGATCATGGACATCCACTCCCATGGGGTGGCCATACTCCTGGTGGAGCAGAACATGCGGGTGGTCTTGCGTTTGGCCGGGAGGATCTATGTGATAAGCAAGGGGAGCATCGTGTTTCAAGGGACTAGAGAGGAACTCAGGGAGGCTAGTGAGGTCCGGGAGAAGTACCTTGAAGTCTGATGGCGGTTTCAGGGGCGGGCCTTGAGCATGGCCCGGGGATAACGCAAACCAGCAAGGAGGTGAAAAGATGCGAAGAGAAAGCCTGTTAGGGAGATTGGGGATAGGAGTGCTCATCCTGTTCCTCCTGGGGTGCCTTGGGATCATGCCGGCAAACGCAGCCAAAGACAAGAACACGATAGTCCTTGGGGTGTGTGAGCCGCTCTCCGGTGTGATGAAGGACGTGGGGGACCGGTATCTGGATGCCGTTAAGTTCGCCGCGGAAAAGATCAACGCCAAGGGGGGAGTTCTTGGCAAGAAACTGGTGGTTGTGGCCGAGGACAGCCAGCTCAAGCCCGACGTGGCCACGCGCAAAGCCACCAAGCTGATTTTGGAGGATGGGGCCGACTTCATCATGACCGGGACCGGAAGCCACATCTCGCTGGCCATGATGAAGGTGGCGGAGCAGTACAACAAGATCTTCCTGACTTACGGAACCGAGGCCGCAAGCATCACCGGAAGCGAATTCAACCCCTTCATGTTCAGGGCCTGCCTGAACACGGACCAGCACTCCGCAGCTGTGGTAGCCTATTTCGCCAAGCATACCCAGTTCAAGAAGTTTTATATTTTGTGCCAGGACTATGCCTTCGGCAGGGAGGCAGCCGAGGGTTTTAAGAAAAAACTCAAGAGCATCCCCGGCGCCCAGCTGGTGGGGGAGGAGTTCCACCCCATCGGCCAGAAGGATTTTGCCCCTTACATAAGCAAGATCATGGCCTCCGGCGCGGAGGTTGTGCTGACGGGCAACTATGGGCCCGACCTGGACAACCTCATAAAGACAGGGGCCTCTCTGGGCTGGAAATGCATCACCGGGAACTACTTTCTAAACGATGCATACCGCATGCAGGTGGTTAAGGAAGCAGCCATCGGCCATGTGACAGCGGATTCCTACATGGTCACCATAGATACCCCTGAGAACAAAGAGTTCGTGAAGGAGTGGCATGAGAGGAACAAGGGGAGGGATGTAGGATTTATCTGGCCTGATCTCTCCATGGGAAGGTGCTACTGGGCGATACAGTGGCTGGCCGAGGTGATCAAGAAAGCGGGCAGCACAGATGCTGAGAAGATAATCAAAGCGTGGGAGGGGATGACCTATAAAATGCCTTGGGGGCAGGTGACCATGAGGGCCTGCGATCACCAGATGATCAGCCCGGGTGTGGCTGCGGTCATTGAGCCCAAAAGTGAGTTTTTCGACTTCCCGTACATCGGGAAGCCCTTCATAATTCCGGCTGAGGAGATCACGGTGCCCCCGGCGGAGACGGGCAACCCCAGGTGCAAGTGATCGCTCTGGAGGGCAGCGGCACTTAAATGGCGGGGCAGGGGATAGAGGATTTTCTCGCCCCTTTCCCCATTTTCTGTATTGAAGAGAATGCCTCTGCTGAATTAAGTTGTCTTGTGTCGACCTGAGGTTCCGGGCCAATGCGGGCTAATTTTAAGTGAGACCGGGACTTGGATTGGTGTTGATTCGTGGGTGCCCAGAGGCGGGCACCCATGAATTTTCAAGATCAGGCGCCTGCCTGGATCTCCCCCTGGGAATCCCCTCTTGTCCAGTTCTCTGGCCTTAGTTCCCGGACAGTCCTTCCCGCCCTCCACATCTCGGAGTTGGCCATCTGAGACAGCTCCCCATCCAGTTGTCTCCTGTAATCCGGCTGGCTGTTTTTCTCCAGGACGATCCTGGCTTCTGTACCATCCTTGACTCTCTGGTAGAGCTCTTTGAAAACAGGCGCCACCGCATCCCTGAAGCGGTCCTTCCAGTCAAGGGCGCCCCTTTGGGCTGTGGCGCTGCAGTTGGCGTACATCCAGTCCATTCCGCGCTCTGCCACCAGCTTTATGAGGCTCTGGGTGAGCTCCTCCACGGTCTCATTGAAGGCCTCGCTTGGGCTGTGCCCCTGCCTGCGAAGCTCGTTGTACTGGGCCTCCATGATACCTGCCAGGGCGCCCATGAGCACACCCCTTTCGCCGGTTAGGTCGCTGTAAACTTCCTTTTCGAATGTGGTTGGGAACAGGTAACCGGAGCCGATGGCTATGCCCAGAGCCAGGACCCGTTCCCGCGCTCTGCCAGTGGCATCCTGGAAGATGGCGAAGCTGCTGTTCACGCCGCTTCCTTCCAGGAAATTTCGCCTCAGGGAGAGCCCCGAGCCCTTGGGGGCCACCAGAATCACGTCCACGTCCTCAGGGGGAGTGATGCCCGTCTGATCCCTGTAAGTTATGGCGAAGCCGTGAGAAAAATAAAGGGCCTTGCCGGTGGTCAGATAGGGCTTGAGCTTTGGCCAGAAGAGCATCTGCCCAGCATCCGAAAGCAGAAACTGGATTATGGTCCCTCTGGCTGCAGCCTCCTCCAGGGAGAAGAGGCTCTGCCCGGGGACCCATCCATCCCTGATGGCTTTTTCCCAGGAGGGGGTCCCCGGTCTTTGCCCCACGATGACCCTGATGCCATTGTCCTTCATGTTGAGGCTCTGCCCCTGACCCTGGACCCCGTAGCCGAGCACAGCCACCACCTCGTCCCTCAAGACACTCCTGGCCTTGGACACGGGGAACTCCCTCAAGTTCAGCACCTCTTCCGTGATCCCTCCAAAATCGATTCTTGCCATTTCTCACTCACTCCTTTCGCTTTGCTTTTTTGAAAGCCCCCTCTGGGAGGCTTGTTCCCTAAAAGCTTTGGCCTGTCTTGCCAGCTTGGGGTTGGGGGTGGCCTTTCTGCGGTGCCCTGGCATCACTACAGGCCCGCTTCTTGCCACCTCTTCCACCCCGTATGGCTCCAGGGCCTTGAGAAAGGATGCCAGCCTGGGGCCTGGCCCTGTGGCCTCGATGAGAATCCAGCCCGGGCTCCTGGAGATCACCCTTGCCTTGAACTTGCGGGCCACCTCCAGGAGCTCCCTCATTTGGCCTTGTCCGGCCAGCCTCACAAGCAGCATCTCCCTTCCCAGGATTCTCGAGCTTTCCAAGGGCCCATGGGAAACCCCTATCACATCCACTAGGTTTCTAAGCTGCTTGACAATACGCTCCATGGTCTGAGAATCCCCCATGGTGATGCACGTGATCCGGGACCTCTGGGGGCCTTCTGCGTGGGCTGCGGTGAGGCCTTCTATGTTGTACCCGCGTGCGCTGAAAAGGGCCGCCACCCTGGCCAGCACCCCAGGCCTGTTCTCAACCAGGATGGAGACCAGATGAGGCCTGGGTTTCTCAGGGTTCTCATATATGGCCTCCATGGGTTACCTCCTGCCTGCCATTCCCATCCGGTTTTCCTGACCGGGGCAGGGGGACCCCAGGAGCATCTCCGAGAGGCCCTTGCCGGGAGGGACCATGGGATAGACCTGTTCCTCGGGATCCACCTGGAACTCCATCAGGACAGGCCCTGGGATGCCAAGCCCCTCCCTAAGGCAGGAGGCCACCTCTTGCGGCTCTGTGGCTCGCAGCCCGGGGATGCCGTAAGCCTCTGCCAGTCGCACCAGGTCGGGCTGGCCTGAGAGAATGGTTTGGCTGAAACGGCCCTCAAACAGGATGGACTGCCACTGCCTGACCATACCCAGGGAACCGTTGTTGAGGACCACCAGCTTGACCGGCAGCCGGTACTGCGCCAGGGTACCCAGCTCCTGCATATTCATCTGGAAGCTTCCGTCCCCGGAGATGTCCACAACTGTTTTTCCAGGGCAGGCCACCTGTGCGCCTATGGCTGCGGGAAGCCCGTACCCCATGGCGCCCAATCCCCCCGAGGATAGAAGAGTCCTGGGCTTCTGGAAGCGATAGTGAAGAGCGGTCCACATCTGGTGCTGTCCCACCTCGGTGGCGATTATGGCCTGGCCGGAGGTGAGCCTGCTCAGCTCCTGGATCACTTCCTGGGGCTTGATCCTGCCGTTTGGGGAAGGGGAGGGCAGTTGGAATTCCTTCCATTTCCCAATCCTCTGAAGCCAATCATCCCTGTTTGGGAAAGGGGAGGCCCCCTGGAGTTCCAGCTCCTTCAGGATCTGCTTCAGCACTACCCCGGCATCCCCCACTATGGGTATGTGGGCCCTCACTGTCTTGCCGATGGATGTGGGATCCAGGTCTATGTGTACTATCCTGGCATGGGGTGCGAAGGCCTCCACCCTGGCCGTGGCCCTGTCATCCAGCCGGCATCCCACCACCAGGAGCAGGTCGCAGTTGCTCACGGCCATGTTGGCCTCGTAGGTGCCGTGCATGCCCAGCATTCCCAGGAAAAGCCTATGGCCGGCAGGGAAGGCCCCAAGGCCCAAGAAGGTGCTGACAACCGGGATGTTCCCGGCCTCGGCCAGTAGGCGCAGCTCCTCATGGGCCCCTGCATGGATTACCCCTGCCCCTGCGCATATCAAGGGCCTTTCCGATTCAACCAGGGCCTGGGAGGCCCTTTTCACCTGCAAGGGGTGTCCCAGATTTCTGGGAACCTTTCTGGACGAACTTGCAAGGGCTGGGCTTCCAGTTGGGCAAGACCCGCTTAAGATATCCCTGGGTATATCCACCAAGACAGGCCCAGGCCTTCCGCGACTGGCCACCTCGAAGGCTTCCTCTATGATCCCTGCCAGCTCCCCTGGATTTCTCACCAGGTAATTGTGCTTGGTGCAGGTGCGGGTGATACCCACGATGTCCACCTCCTGGAAGGCATCCCGTCCCAGCTGGGCGGTGGCCACCTGACCAGTGAAAGCCACAAGGGGGACCGAGTCGGCATGGGCAGCGGCCAGGCCGGTGACCAGGTTGGTGGCCCCGGGCCCCGAGGTGGCCAGGCATACCCCTGGTCTCCCAGTGGCCCTGGCGTAGCCGTCCGCAGCGTGCACGGCCGCCTGCTCATGGCGCACCAGGATGTGACGGATCTTGGGGAAACGAAGCAGTTCATCATACAGATGGATGACCGACCCCCCCGGGTAACCAAAGATCACATCCACACCTTGCTGCACCAAAGTCTCCAGAAGAACCTCAGAACCTGTCCTTGCCATGAGCCCTCCTGCCTCCCAAGTCTTTGGCCCTATCCGCAAAAGGAAAGGGCCGCCGGTTTTGCCCGGCGGCCCTTGTTCAAACAAAAAGGCCGCGGGCATCGGCTTTTGCCCGCGGCCTTGATCCGCGTTATTTCTTATTTCTCACGGACCAGGCGGCGGGCTCCCCCCGACGACGATAAGGACGAGGCTAATAACTCGCCCTATGCGCGGCTCGGAAATGAGGCCTACAGTCTGAAACACCGCCTGAAACATCCCTTGTCTGACTCCTTCCAAGAAACTTGACAACTATGAGAACAGAATTTCCGGCCCCTGTCAAGAGAAAAACAGTAGGTGGGTCCTTTTCCTTCCTAGAGCACGCCTCACGGGGCCTTTCCCAGGCCCCCTTGAGCAAAGCCCCGTTGCCCGCTGGCAGCGCCGAGTCTTGCTCCAGGCCTCAGTGCACGCGTTTCATGAGGAGGGCTCCAGCAGTATCCTGTGCTCCACCAGGGAGGTGCTCTTCAGCCTGGCCCGAAGGAACCTCTGCTCCCCGAAGATGCTTTTCAGGTAGAGCTCCTCGCCCCTGGGCTCCATCACGTCCACCCCTTCCATGACCAGTTCCTCCTGGTCACCCCTCACCAGATAGGCGTTGGCCTCGCACATCTCAGCCGGTCACCTCCTTTCTTAGAATTGCCACCATCTCCTCGATCATGTGGGGGAGGGGCTGTGTGCTCACCCCCACCACCTGCACCCGCTCCTGGGTCATGGGAATCAGTATCTTGAGGGCCGGACAGGCCGCCACAGCCTCGGCCATGGCAGGCGTGAGCTCCCCCATCATGGCGTGGGCCATGATTATCCCTATGGAACCGACCACCACGTCGGCCCTTGCCAAGGTTCGAACCACAGCGTTCTCCCCTGTGGCTCCCTTGTTGGCTCCGGCCTTTAGCATGGCGGCCGTGGCTATGGCGTTGGTGCCAAGGGCTATTATCTCGGCCCCGTTACCCAAAGACTCTCTGAGTCTTTTGACAATGGCGCTACCTATCCCGCCTCCCTGGCCGTCCACAACACAGATCCTCACGCCAGCCTCCAGGTTCCCCCCATTCCCCCAACACAAAAGGGGTCAAGACCTCCAGGCGGGCTTCAGCCCGCCACCTTGTGGCCGCGACCCCTGCTTCGCAAGCTCCGGGCTGGAGCCCTTCAGGGCCCCTCGTAGCTCCCAACAAATATCACATCAGCCAGGCCTGTTTGTCAATCCTCAGAGCGCCTGTGTGGAACCCGGCTCTTGGGGGAAGTTTCCGAAAGGGAAGCCTCGCGAGGACTCAATGGGCTTGACACAGCCTCTCGGATGAGTATGCTCTAGAGCAAGCCACGAAGGCCCAAGGACCAGCAGGTCCAAAGGTGTCGTGGTATTTTTTTTGGGGGGGTGGTGGAAAGGCCTCTGGGCTTCTCGCTCTGGGAGAAAAAAGGAGGTTCAGCCATGCACATTCCAGACGGATACCTCGGTCCACCCACGTACGGGGCTCTTTGGGCCGCCATGGTGCCAGCCTGGCTCTATGCTTCCAAGAGGGTCAAAAGGGACATGAGCGCCGCCCAGATCCCGTATCTGGCCATGGCCTCTGCCTTCAGCCTCTGCATCATGATCTTTGCCATACCCCTTCCGGGGGGCACTACCGGGCACCTGGCGGGATCGGCCCTCATAGCTATTTTGTTGGGGCCTTGGGCCTGTGTGCTGGCCGTGTCGGTGGCTCTGGGCATACAGGCCTTCATCTTCGGTGACGGGGGAATCACTTCCCTTGGGGCGAACTGCTTCAACATGGGGCTTGTGGGGGGGCTGGTGGGTTACCTGACCTACAGGTTGGTCTCTGGCTCCTCTTTCTCGGCGGGAGCCTCAGGCGGGGAGGCTGCCTCCCGCCCCTGGCGGGAGCTCGTGGGGGCGGCCCTGGCTGGATACATGGCTGTCAACTCTGCGGCGCTCTTTACCGCCTTGGAGTTGGGAGTTCAGCCCTTGATCCATCCGGCTTCCCCCAACCCTCAATACTTCCCCTACAAGCTGGCCGTAGCTCTTCCAGCCGTTATCCTGCCTCACCTGACGGCCGTTGGGGGTCTTGAGGCGGCCGTGACGCTTCTGGTGCTGGGCTTTGTGAGAAAGTTGCAGCCCAAGACTTCCTCTGCCTGGAAGGCTGCCTTGCTGCTGATGGCTGCAGGGCTTCTGGCTGTGCCGGTAAAGGCAACTGCTCACGAGTTCTGGATAGAGGGGAAGAGCCAGGAGCTAGTTTTGGTCTTCGGGCATGGCTCCAACCGGGCGGAGTTCGATCTGAACAACGTGAAGGCTGTCTGGGCCCTGGACAAATCAGGCGGCAGGCTTTCCGTGAGCACGGAGAAGAGGGACAAGGCTTTGGCCCTGAGGCCATCGGGGGAGGCGGTCCTGGTTCACGCGGAGGTGGACAACGGTTACTGGTGCAAGACCATCTACGGCTGGAAAAACATGGGCAAGAGCAAGGCCAGCAGGGTTGTGGAGGCTCTCAGGTCTCTCAACTATGCCAAGAAGTTGCTTGCCTGGGGAGAAGTAGTGACCAAGCCCCTGGAGGGAGCGGCTCTTGAGATAGTGCCTCTTTCGGATCCCTTTCAGATGAAGGAGGGAGACCTTTTGGGCGTGCAGGTCTTTTTTCAGGGAAGGCCTCTTTCCGGAGTCGAGGTGACAGGGTCAGACCACCAAAGGCTAGGCAACACAGACTCTCAGGGGATGATCAAAGTGCCTGTTTCCGCGGGGACCCAGCTCATTGCCGTGAGCTGCAAGGAGCCTTTGAAGGGAGACCCGGAGGCCGACTTTCTGAGCATCACCGCGACCCTCTCCTTCGAGGTGGCCAGATGAAGGCCGCAGGCTTCCAACGGGTGCTGAGGAAAGCCGGGGTGCTGTGCCTGGGCATGCTCGGTTTTTGGGCTCAAGGCCAGGATCAAAGGGCCCTGGCACACACCATCCACTACACTGTTGAGCCCAAGGGGATCACCATACGGGTCTTCTACGCAGCCGAGGACCCGGCCAACTACGCAGAGTACGAGGTTTTCGGCCCAGGGGACACGGACCCCTACCAGGTAGGCCGCACGGATCGCCGCGGCTGCCTCTCGCTTCTCCCTGACAGGCCTGGGGACTGGAAGGTGAAAGTGCTGGGGGAGTCGGCCCATGGTTTCCACGGTGTCACCATCGACTTCAAGGTGGACAGGGCCCTGAGCCTGGAGGGCTTCAGCAAGCCCCTTGTGGCCACCCACACCAGGCTCATTACAGGCTTGAGCCTCATAGTGGGGCTTTTCGGCATTTACGCCTGGTGGAGATCCCGCAAGAGAGAAACACTCAGACCCCCAGGCACCGGGGAATAAGCCGGGAGCTTGAGGAATATGGAATTCATGCGGGACGAATCCCGCATCATAGGGCCAGGGGCCCTGTCCAGAAGGAACATCTCTTAGAACCGGGAGGAAACTCAGATGATGCGGAAAGTTTGTGCAGCGGCGTTCTTCCTCTTTTTGGCGCTGGTCCCCTCTGCTGGATGGGCCCACCACGGCGGGGTGAGCCTCGCCCTCGGGCCCGGAAGCCCCCTTGAGGCCAACTCCCCTCTCACTCTGCCCGAGGGGGCAATAGTGGTATCCACCCGCTTCGAGCAGGTGGAGTGGAGGAAGTGGGGCCGCTTCGAGCCCGAGAACAAGGACTCCTTCTCTTTCTTTAACCTGGGCTTCTCCTACGGGATAACCCCATGGCTCATGGGAAACCTGTTTCTCCCTTACAACGTGAAGAGGCAGGACACCTTGGGCACTCTGGAGGGTGTGGGGGACGTGAAGCTGAGCTTCAGCCTGGGTTTCAACTACAACCCCAAGAAGGGCTGGAGCCTGAATTCCATGGAGGATACGGCTACCACCATGGAGGGCACAGGCACCACCTATTTCGCGTTCATTACGGGGGCTACTTTTCCCACAGGAAAATGGAAGGAGAAGCTTGGGGGAGAGATAGACCCAGGCATGGAGCCGGGTTTCGGAAGCCCCTCTTTCAACGTGGGCTTTGCAGCATCCAGGCAGATCTGGGGGCCGTTTTCCATGACCGCTGACATGGGCTATGATGTGTTCACTGAGAGGGAGCATTTCAAGTTCGGAAACGAGTTTAGGTTTAACTTGGCGGGGGTTTACGAGATCTGGGGGAAGCCGGAGGCCTTCGTGAGCAAGATAGACGGCATACTGGAGCTCAATTTGCTGAACGTGGCCAGGGATGAGGAATACAGCATCAAGCAGCAGGCCACAGGAGGCACCATTTTGTATGTGACCCCAGGCTTTCGTTTTTCCTTCCCCAGCCTCCAGAACATGAACCTGGGTCTCGGAGTAAAGCTACCCGTTGCCAAATGGCTGAACGAGCGAAGAGACCAGCAGGGGGCCGAGGGCCTGGAGAAATTCAGGTTTATCTCCACCCTCTCTGTGTACTTCTAGATGCCAGCAATTGAGAGGTTGCCCCTCTTTTTTCAAGATCCCCCTTCCCCTTGCCCATTGAGCCCAGGGAAAGGGGGTTCCCTCTCGTTTTTGGACAAGGCCCTGGTGGGGCTTTGCGGGCTTCTGCGAAGGCTCTACATCCAGTGGGATTTGGCTGCAAGGGATGGGCTCCTCCAAAGATGCGATCCCAGGGTGAAGCTCTTGCTCCTTTTGGGCAGCGTGGTTCTGGTGAGCGTGAAGCAGACTCTTTTGGCCCAGACCCTGGTGGGAGCTTTCCTCTTGGGGGTGACTCTGCTTTCGCGCATACCTCTAAAAGAGGTACAAGGCAGGGCCTTCATAATGGCGGCCCTCTTCGGGCTCTTGCTCCCCGCACCCTCCGCCCTAAACCTGGTGGCCCCAGGGGAGGTGATCCTGCCCCTCTTCCGGCTGGATGGGGCCACAAGGCTTCTCTGGTTCCAACTGCCTGAGACAGTCGGGTTCACCAGGGAGGGAGTTCTGGGCGTGGCAATCCTTGCCAGCCGAATCATGAATTCCTTGAGCGTGACCTTCCTGGTCCTGAGTGCTACCCCCGTAGCGGACATGGTGAGGGCCCTCAAACACTTCCGGGTGCCGGAGACCTTGGTTTGGGTGGTCTTGCTCACATACAGGTATCTCTTCCTATTGGTGAACCTGGTGGAACAGATGCACAGGGCCAGGGCCGCCAGGCTTATAAAGGGCACAAGCTCGGCCGAAGCGCGGATCTGGGCGGCCCATCGTATGGCCTTTCTGTTTCAAAGGACTCAGCTTCGCTGCGAGGAGATGTTCAGGGCCATGCAGTCCAGGGGCTTTTCAGGCAATTTGCGGGTCGAATCCCTTGGGGCCATGGCTCCTAGGGACTTGGCCGGAATGGGCCTGATGGCGGGTTTGATGGGGTTGATAGCCTTTTTGTGAGGAAGCAGCCGTGACCGAGCTTATGAGGCTTGAGGACCTGCACCTGAGCTACTACGGCCGCATTGCGGCCTTAGAGGGGGTCAGCATCACTCTGGAGGGGGGAGTACGGCTGGCCGTAATAGGCGCCAACGGGAGCGGGAAGTCCTCCCTGCTGCAAGTGATGGCCGGTATCCTTAACCCGGACAAGGGAAGGGTCTGGTTCAGGCAGAGGCCTCTTAGCGAGGCTTCCTTGAGGGACAGAGAGTTTCGTCATTTCTTCAGGTCTAGGGTAGGCTATGTGTTTCAGGATCCCGACGTGCAGCTCTTCTGCCCCACAGTGATGGAGGAGCTCATGTTCGGGCCCCTGCAACTGGGGCTCTCTTCAGGGGAGGCAAGGGCCCGAAGCCTGGAGGTCTTGGAGATGCTCTCCATGGGAGAGCTGGCCCAACGGCCCACATACATGCTCTCGGGCGGGGAGAAGAAGAAAGTGGCCATAGGCTCGGTCCTGACCATGAATCCAGAGCTGCTGCTCTTTGACGAGCCCACAAACGGCCTTGACCCCCGAACCCAAAGCTTCCTTGTGGAGCTGCTCTTTGCCCTTCACGAGGCCGGCAAGAGCATAGTGGTGGCCACCCATGATCTGGGGCTGGTGGGGGAGCTTCAAGCCAGGGTGGCAGTGTTATCCGAGGATCACAGGCTAGAGAAAGTGGGCTCGGCCCAGGATATCCTTGAAGACGAGGAGTTGCTTCTTCGCGTGAATCTGGTCCACGAGCATTTGCATCGCCACGACGGGGAGGCTCACCGCCATCTCCACGGGCATTTTCTGTTTCACAAGCACCGATGATTGAGTCCTACCCGCTAAGCTCCAGGTTGGTGACTGCCGCCGGAAATCTAGCCCGAGTTGTTTCCCAGAGCCTGTGACTTTGGGGGGTAACCCCCCCCAAAGCCCCTGTCAGACTTCGACACATTCCGACTCTAAGCAGGACCAAATCTGAAACCGAGAGGCAGGATCCTTTTGAGTACGGACCGGTTTGCCCAGAAATGTCATAAAACATCCGGCATTATCCACTGACCGTAAACAATGCGGGCTAGCAACTCTGGGCTGCTGGCCTTCCCAATTCCAGAGCCCTCTTACGCGCACTTGGTGAATCCGCAGAAACGGCACACCTCACATCCCTCGGCGTGCTCCAAAGCCCCCCCGCAGTCTGGGCAGGAGCCCACTATGAGCCCGTCAGAGCGAGCACTTCCTGGTAGAGGCAGGGAGCCTGAGGCACCAGCCCCCAGGGAGCGGGGTTTCTCTAGGCCTGCCTCCTGGCCATTTTCACCGCTTTGGTGCTCCAGGACCCTGGCAATGCCGTCTGCACAGGAGAGCACCATTCCGCCCTTGGCCCAAAGCGGAGCTGGACACCTGATCCCCTTGATCTGCTTTATGATGGCATCCATGCTCACCCTGGAGCGAAGAGCCAGGGAGATGAGACGACTTATGCCTTCTATCTGGGATGCCGCACAACCGCCGGATTTCCCCATCTGGGCAAAGACCTCGCAGATCCCCTCCTCATCATGGTTTACGGTTACGTAAAGCTTGCCGCAGCCAGTGCCGATCCTCTCTGTGACCCCCTGGGTGACTGGGGGCCTGGGCCTCGGGGCAATACGGGGCACGCCCTTGGTTGTTCTGGAAGATACAGAAGGGGCTGGGGCCGCTGCCAAAGGCGGTTCTGTCATGCTGGCCTCTATCTGGGCCATCTCCGAAGGGGCGCAGCGGCCTATGTTGAGTACCTGGGAGTCACGGCTCCTGTCCCTGTAAATGGTCACCCCCTTGCAACCCAGCCTGTAGGCCAGCCAGTAAACCCTTGCCACGTCCTCAGGGGTGGCATCGTGAGGGAAGTTCACGGTCTTGGAGACCGCGTTATCCGTATGTTCCTGGAAGGCGGCCTGGATCTTCACGTGCCACTCGGGGGTGATATCGTGGGCCGTAACAAAGATTCTCCTGACATCTTCGGGGATATCCTCAAAAGACCGTAGACTTCCATTGGAGGCTACCTCCCTCATGAGCCCTTCCCTGTAAAACCCCTTCCTTTTGGCCACCTCCACGAAAAGAGGGTGGACTTCCACCAGCTCCTCGTTGTCCAGGACCCGCCTGATGTAAGAGACCGCAAAGAGGGGTTCTATGCCGCTGGAGCAACCAGCAATTATGCTCAGGGTGCCTGTGGGCGCAATGGTGGTGATGGTGGCGTTTCTGAGAGGTGGGATATTCTTTTCAGGGTATATGCTCCTGGGATAATTGGGGAAGCAGCCCCGCAGTTCGGCCAGCCGGGCCGAGGCCTCTCGGGCCTTTCTCCTGATCCTGGCCATTATCCGCCTGGCCATGCGCACGGCCTCGGGTGAATCGTAAGGGATCTCCAGCATGATGAGAAGATCCGCAAAACCCATGACTCCCAGGCCTATCTTGCGGTTGGCCTTGGTCATCTCCTCGATCTGGGGTAGGGGATAGCGGTTCACGTCTATGACGTTGTCCAGAAAGCGCACTGCCTGGGCCACAAGCCCATCCAGGCGCTTTTCATCCAGCACCCAGCGTTTCCCCTCCCGTTTCACCATCTTTGCCAGGTTTATGGAGCCCAGGTTGCAGGACTCGTATGGAAGCAGGGGCTGTTCCCCGCAAGGGTTGGTACCCTCGAACTCCCCCAGGCCGGGGGTAGGGTTGTCCTGGTTTATCCTGTCTATGAAAAGTACACCCGGATCCCCTGTTTTCCAGGCCTGGTTGACTATCTCCTCGAAGATTTCCCGAGCCGGGACAGATCCCACTACCCTGCCTGTGTGGGGATCCACTAGATCATATTTTCCCCCTCTCTCCAGGGCCTCCATGAAGGCGTCGGTGAGGGCCACCGAGAGGTTGAAGTTGTTGAACCGATCGGGATCCTCCTTGGCGTAAATGAAATCTCTAATATCCGGGTGGTCCACCCTCAAGATGCCCATATTGGCCCCGCGTCTTTTCCCGCCCTGCTTGATCACGTCGGTGGCTGTGTCGAAGACCTTCATGAAAGAGACAGGACCACTGGAGACCCCTCCTGTGGAGGCCACTGTGGAGCCCTTGGGCCTCAGGCGGCTGAAGGAGAAGCCAGTGCCCCCGCCGGACTTGTGAATCATGGCCGTGTGCTTGACCGACTCGAAGATCTTCTCCATGGAATCCTCCACAGGAAGCACGAAGCAGGCAGAGAGTTGCCCCAGCTCTTTTCCGGCATTCATGAGGGTGGGGGAATTGGGCAGGAACTCCAAGCTGGCCATCATCCGGAAGAAGACCTCCTCGGCCTCCTTGGGATTCTCATCTGCCTGGGCTATGGCCCTGGCCACCCTTCTGAACATCTCCTCCGGGGTTTCCACCAAGCGGCCGCTCTCATCCCGGGTCAGATACCTACGCTCCAGCACCCGGATTGCGTTTGGGGTAAGCTCCAATGTGTTCTTCCTGCGAGCCATGCTGTGCACCTCATCATTGAGCTTTGCGGGAAAATCTTTTCCTCTGGGCCGTCCCTCGCGGTTCAAGACCCGGTCCATTTTTTCTTTCTTTGCGGGATCAACCCAGGCACCTCATTATAGACCTGAGGGGCTCAAAGTCAAGCGGTTTTCCACAACATGTGCCTGAACTTGAGAGATAGAACCACAACATGTTGATAGGAGGTTTTCCCGGGCCGCGGGGGCCGGTTCTCTTGCTCAAAGGGATGGGCGGCTTCCGGGCCTGCTTTCCCGGAAGCCTCGCGGGTTGGTTAATCTTTGATCAGTCTCCTGCCGATTATGGTCTTCTCTATCTCCTTGGTGCCCTCGTAGATCTCCACGATCTTGGCATCCCTGTAAAGCCTCGAGATCTCGTATTCCCCGATGAACCCATACCCTCCGTGGATCTGCAGGGCCTCGTCAGCCACCCTGACGGCCGTCTCCCCTGAGAACCACTTGGCCATGGCAATGAGCTTGGTGTCCACCTCTTCTCTGTCCAACTTCCAGGCTGCCTGGCGCACCAAGGCTCTGGAGGCCTCCACGCGGGTGGCCATCTCTGCCAGCTTGAACTGGGTCACTTGGAATGAGGCCAGGCTAGATCCAAAGGCCTCCCTCTGCCGGGCGTAGGAGACAGCCCTGTCCAGGGCTCCCTGGGCCAGGCCAACGGCCTGTGAGGCAACGTTGACTCTGGTGCGGTCGAAGAAATCCATGAACTGGTAGAATCCCCGTCCCCTCTGACCCACCAGGTTTTCCTTGGGGACCCTCACATCTTCAAAGACCAGCTCCCCTGTGTCCGAGGCCCTTATGCCCAGCTTGTTGTGTATTTTCCTGCGGGTCAGACCTGGCCGGTCCCCCTCCACGATGAGCACGCTGAACCTGGCATGTCTCTTCTCGGCATCCGGGTCGGTTTGGCAAAGCACCACGAAATAATCGGCTATGGTGGCGTTGGTGATGAACATCTTGGTGCCGTTTAGCACGAAGGAGTCACCCTCAGCCACGGCCCTGGTGCGTATCCCCGCCACGTCGCTCCCGGCGTTGGGCTCTGTTATGGCCGAGCCCATGATCTTCTGCCCTGCAGGCACAGGACTTAGATATGTCCTCTTTTGCTCCTCGGTCCCAAAGTAAAGTATCATCTGCCCACCAAAGCAGGCAGAGAGTATGGAGGAGCAGCCCGGGTCCACTCTCCAGAACTCCTCTGTGATAAGGCTTGCCTCCATAAAGCCCAGGCCCGGTCCACCGTACTGTTCGGGAATCCAAGCCCCTATAAAACCCAAAGAGGCTGCCTTCTTGAGAAGCTCAAAGGGATAACGCTCTTCCCTGTCCAGCTCCTCGGCCACCTGGGGGAACTCCCCCAGTGCGAACTTCCTGGCTGCTTTCTGGATCTCCATCTGTTCCTGGCTCAAGAATGGGTCCATTTCCCTGCCTCCTCAAAGAGTCAATTAGAGCCTATCTTGTCCGAGAGGATCCCCACTGCTATGGCAAAGGAGTGGGAGGGGTTCCACCTGTAGAGGGCTCGGTAATTCCTGTTCACCAGGAACGCTCTACCCCCCGGCCATCGCGGTGCCACAAGCCACGCCTCGCCATCCCAACTCAGATTGAGGGGCCTTCCATCGCGACCTTTTATCCCCAGGGATTGCCATTCGGACACAGGCCTCCTGGCATTTTGACCAATGAGAGAAGAATCGAGTTTCTTGGGCAAGCGCACCTCCGAGCCCCAGGGAAGCCCGCGTTTCCAGCCCATGGAGGCCAGATAGTTTGCTGCAGAGGCCACCGCGTCAGGAAGGTTGTTCCAGATGTCTTTCCTGCCGTCCCCGTCCGCATCCAGGGCGTAATCCACGAAGGTGGAGGGCATGAACTGGAAGTGGCCCATCGCCCCGGCCCAGGAGCCTGTCATCTCCTCAGGGCTTATGTGGCCCTGATCCAGGATCCTGAGGGCCAGAAGAAGCTCCTTACGGAAATAACTGCCCCTTCGGCCGTCATAGGCCAGGGTGGCCACAGAGGCTATGACAGGGAAACGTCCCGGGAGCCTTCCAAAGTCGGACTCTATTCCCCAAAGGGCTGCCAGGACAGACCCTTGGACACCGTACTTGCTCTCAGCTTCCTCCAAAAGCTGCCGGTGTTTAGTAAGATGCTCCTTCCCGCTTTGAACCCTGGCCTCTGTGACAACCTTGGAAAGATACTCCTCCAGGGTCCATTTCCTCTCGGGTTGGGACCTGTCCAGCTCTATGACCCTGGGTATGGGGGAGATTCCACCCAGGGCCTTCTCCAAAGTGGAGGCCGAGATGCCCTGAGAGAGGGCCTCTACCTTGAGCCCCTCCAACCACTTTGCGAATCCCTCCTCCAAAGAAAGGGCTTCAGCATGCCATAAAAAGCCCAAAAGCCCCACGGCCCAAAGAAGTCCATGAACTCCGGATGGTTTCCTTCCCATCTCATATCCTCTGTGCTACCCGGGATGCAAGCAAAAGGCGGCTGAGAGACCCTCCCCAACCGCCCCCTTGAAAGATCGAGCAGTCCTCCCAAGCATGCTTCATGGAGGCGCACTCGTCAAGGCCCCAAGGGCTTGCCAAGGATCGCCGGGGCTGGTATCAAGACAGAAGGATGTTGAAAAACTCGAAAGGAGGAGGACATGGAGGTGCTAGTCCTTTACTATTCCAAGGGAGGCAACACCCGGAAGCTAGCACAGTTTGTGGCAGAGGGGGTGGAGTCGGTAGACGGGGTCAAGGCCGTTTTGAAGACCCCTTCAGAGGTCACCAAGGAGGACTTTCTCTCGGCCTCCGGCGTCATTGCCGGCTCCCCTGTCTACTTCGGGGGGATGGCCTCGGAGCTCAAGCGGGTCTTTGACGAGTTTGTGGGGGTGAGAAAGAAGATGGCCGATAAGGTGGGGGCAGCCTTTGCCACATCCGGAGATCCCACAGGGGGGAAGGAAACCACTCTTCTCTCCATTCTTCAATGTCTCCTCATCTACGGCATGGTGGTAGTGGGGGATCCCCTGGATGCCACGGGGCATTACGGGGTGGCCTGCGTGGGGGCCCCTGATGCGGGCACGGCCGACAACGCCAGGAAGCTGGGCCGAAGGGTGGCCCAGCTTTGCCTTAGGCTGAAAAGCTAGCCGGGATTATTCTCCACAGCCTGTGACTTTGGGGGCTAGGCCCCCAAGCCCCCGGCCAGGCTTTGGGATATTCCGACTCAAACCAGGACCAAATCTGAAACTGAAAATCAGGGTGCTTTTGAGAGTGGACCGGTTTGTCCGAGCATGTCGTTAAGACAGTCCGCATTATCCACTGATCGTGAACAATCCAGGCTGGGCCGATGGGCCTTTACAGCAGGCGACAAGGAAAGGCTCCCTTTGGATTCGGGGCGCCTGCATTATTTCTTTTCAGTCTCAGTCACCTTGGCCACGCGGGAAAGCACCGCTCCCGCTGCGGACATGCCGGCGTACAGAAAAAGCAGCACTACGAAGACCCCCACAAACCTCAGAGCCAAGGTGCCTAGGATCCAGGTCCAGCTGTCCCTGGTAACCGTAACCCGGGTCTCTGTCTCTCCCTTGGAAATCCGGATTGAATGCCAAGGGAGCGCCCCGTCGTCCTCAATATATGTCTCGGCCTTCCAATCCCGGTAGCGGATGTCCTTGTTTTCTTTGAAGTGCTGCCGGTAGAAACCCAGGATCTGGTCGTGGGACATGGGGTACTGAAGCTCCAACCGGCTCTCGGTCCTAAAGAGCACCTTGCCCCCTGCAGGGAGCGGAGCCCCCAGGAAATCTTCTGGCCAGGACTGCCCGCCCGCCATGATCCAAAACGCCAACACGGCCAGTATGCGTTTCATAACTTGCCCTCTCTCAATTGAACATTGCTATGAACATGCCTGCGGCCGCCGCCGAGCCAATAACCCCTGCAAGGTTGGGCCCCATGGCATGCATGAGAAGGTGATTCTTCTTGTCATATCTCTGCCCCATCATCTGGGAGACCCTGGCTGACATGGGCACAGCCGATACTCCGGCCGAGCCTATGAGGGGGTTGATCTTCTCTTTCAGGAAAATGTTCATCACCTTCACGGTCAGGATCCCCCCTGCAGTGCACACTGCGAAATCCAGCAGTCCCAGGCCGAAGATGAATAGTGGCTTCCAGCTCAGGAACTTGTCAGCGTGCATAGTGGCCCCCACCGAGATCCCCAGAAATATGGTCACAATGTTCATGAGGGCGTTCTGGGCCGTGTCCGAGAGCCTCCCTACCACTCCGCTCTCCCTCATCAGGTTGCCAAGCATGAACATGCCCATTAAGGGCATGACCGCAGGGACCAGTATGGCTATAATCCCCGCCCCTATGAGGGGGAACAGAATCCTTTCCCTCTTGGAGACAGGTCTTAGTTGTCTCATGCGGATCACGCGCTCTTCAGGGGTGGTCAGGAGCCTCATGATGGGCGGCTGGATCAAGGGAACCATGGCCATGTATGAGTAGGCGGCCAGGGCATTGGCCCCCAGGAGCTGTGGGGCCAGGTGTTGAGTCAGGTAAATGGTGGTTGGGCCGTCGGCCCCGCCTATGATCCCCACCGAGGCCGCCTCTTTCAAGGTAAACCCGGCCAGGACGGTTCCGGTAAAAGTCACAAAGACCCCCAGCTGGGCCCCCGCCCCTATAAGCAGTGTCTTGGGATTGGCGATGAGCGGCCCGAAATCCGTCATGGCCCCCAAACCCAAAAAGATGACGCAGGGGATGATCTCCCATTCCAGGCCGTAGTGGTAGAAGAACTGAAGCAGCTGGGGCACACCCTCCTCGTTTCGGCCCATGAGGGGCACCAGGGGGAAATTCACCAGGAAGATCCCGAAGCCTATGGGCAACAGGAGTAGGGGTTCGAAGTTCTTGGCAATGGCCAGGTACAGGAAGAAACAGGCGATTGCCCACATGACCAGGTACTTCCAGCTCAGGGCGGGGATGCCCGTGGTGTAAAAAGTCCCCACCAGCAGATCCCAAACCTCCGGAGATTATCAGTCTTTAGCTAAAAATTGAATGATTTCAATCAGGTCATTTTTTGAGTCGTCACTACAGGGGCTGTGCGCCCAGCTCTTTGTGCTGGGGGGCTCCAACCCCCAGAGCCC
>Ga0101944_10003175_pt1 | contig 23814 bp, 21 predicted proteins | sample DewCreD2012metaG_FD_75245 | JGI IMG/M metagenome (GOLD analysis project Ga0101944, IMG submission 75245) | Hot spring sediment bacterial and archeal communities from British Columbia, Canada, to study Microbial Dark Matter (Phase II) - Dewar... ... | reverse complement strand
AGGCGAAGATGCCGCGCATCGTTGCTATGTCCAGGTGGAGCGGTGGCTGGGGGACAAGGTGGCGTTGGAAGTGGCCGTCTTCGGACCCGACGGCGAGCACCTTGGGAGCACCCCTTTGCCCGAAAGCGATTATGCGCTCTGGACAGCCAAGCTGGTCGAAGCCGGGGCGGACGGCACGCTCGTCCAGTTTCTGCCGGCGGAGGCGGAAGCAAGAGTCAGCCTGTTTGAAGGCCGGCCCGCAACGAACTAATTGGATGAAAACCACGAGTCCAAGACCGGCCCGCCGCGCACGATTTGGCTTGTGCGCGCTGGCGCTGTTGCTGTTGCCCGGCGCCGCGTGGGGCTGGTCTGGAGACACCTGGGGCGGCATCACTCGCGCCACGATCAAAGCCCTCGCCGATGAGATGATTGATTCAACCTGGGTGCCGCGCAACACCTTCACGAACTTCCAGTACGGCAGCACCTACGAAACCTACTATCAAGGCGCCACCTACAAGGGCGTGGCCTACAGCCAGAACAATCCCCAGGAGAATTGGCCTCAGTTCTATAGCGCCGTAACCAATACCGGCGGCGGCAGCGTGGGCTATGGGAACGACTGCTCGGGATTCGTAAGCATTTGCTGGAAACTGCCGGCGCGTTACACCACGGCCCTGTTCGAAAGCAATCTCGGCACCTACTGGACCAGCCTCGGCGAAATCGGGTCCGCTGCCAGCGTCACGCTGCTTCCAGGGGACGCCCTTAACCGCGCCTCGAGCCATATCATTATGTTTTTGAACTACGAAAGCAGCGGCCTCCGGTCCATGGAACAGACGCCCGACAACGCCCAGCGCCGCGTCTGGTCTTACAGTTCGCTGGCCAATTACCGCCCGATTCGCCGCCTGCTGATCGAGGATACCCCCTCGCTGGTCAGGGACGGGGTCAGCCGCGTGGTGGATGCGGGCAAACCGCTGACCTTGTCAGTCTCGGCCACGGGAACCGCGCCGTTAATCTACCAGTGGCGATTCAATGGCAGCAACCTTGCCGGCGCGACGGCCAGCAGCCTGACCCTCCCCGCCGTCCAACTGAGCGACGCGGGCCAGTACGTTTGCGTGGTGGCCAATGCCAGCGGCAGCGTGACCAGCCGGGTCATGTCGGTCACCGTCTATCCGCCGCAGACCACCGTCTTCCTGGACACCCTGGACGGGACGAAGGACCTGCTGCGGCGCGTCCGGAAAGCCCGGCGGGCGGTCGTCATCGGCGGCGGCATCACGGCCCTGGAGATGGCGGAGGGCTTCGCCCACCACAAGCTGGAGACCCACTACCTCCTGCGCCGCAACGTGTTGTGGGCCAGCGTCTTCAACGAAGCCGAGTCCAGGCTCCTGGAGGAACGCATGACCGGGCACGGCGTGCGCCTCCACTTCAACACCGAGGCGGCCGAAATCATGGGCGACAAGCGCGGGCGCGTGGCCGGCGTCCGTCTGGCAAGCGGCGCCACCCTGGCCTGCGACCTGGTCGGCGCGGGTATCGGCGTCAAGGCAGACCTCGGCTTTCTCCAAGACAGCGGAGTCAAGACCGACAAGGCCATCCTGGTGGACGAGTTCCTCGAGACCAACGTCCCGGATGTGTACGCCGCCGGCGATTGCGCGCAAGCCTGGGACCCGTGGACGAAGAAACACTCATTGGACGTGCTCTGGCCGACGGCGGTGGCGCAGGGCCGCGTCGCCGGCCTGAACATGGCCGGGCGGCGGACGGCGCACGTCAAGGGGACGCCCTTCAACGCCTGCCTGCTCTTCGGCCTGCACATCACCGCCATCGGGCAATTGGGCGGCAGCCGCGACGCCGACGAGCCGGAGGTCGTCCAGCACATCTCGCGCGGCTCATCCGAGACCTGGGCCACGCGCCCGCACGCATACGCCAGCGCCTGGTCGCAGACCGGGCCCAACACCGTGCGGCTGGCCCTCAGCGGCGACCGGCTGGTCGGCGCCCTGGTCGTGGGCGATCAGACGCTGGCCGACCCGCTGCGCTTCCTGATCGAGAAGCAGATCGACATCCGCCCGATCCGACCAATTCTTGAACGCGGCGGCGCCGACATGACCTGGCTGGTGCGCCAGCTCTATCTCCGGCTGCAGAGCCTGCCGGCCGACCGCCTGCCGGCAGTCGCCGCGGCTGCCGGATAAGAGAAAGCGGGTTCGCTATGCTTAAACGCAGCCTGACCTATCTCCTGCTGGCCGTCATCGTGCTGACGCTGGCCGCGGGCGGCGCGGCGTCATCGCTGGCCTTCATTGCGCCCTTCCGGCCCGGGGACGCGCTCTTCCCGGTCCAGGCCGGCGTGGAGCAGCTGCGCCTGGCCCTGATCGGCGATCCGGTGGAACTGGCCGGGCGCCTGCTGGACCTGGTGGAGCGGCGTCTGGACGACCTGGAGGCCGGCCTGGGGACGCCCGGCGAGGCCGCCGCCCTGGAGGCCGTGGATGAGGCCTTCCAGCAGGCAGTGCCCGCTATCAGCGCCGCGCCTGCGTCGGCGCGGGGCCCGCTCAAACTCCGGCTGGCGGGGCTTGCCGCCCGCTGGCAGGCGCTGCTCCAGCGCCTCGGCATAACGCCAGCCGACCGCGCCGCGCGCGCCGTGGAGAGCGCCCGCCTGATCCTGGCGGCTACCGGCGGGCTGCCCTCGGGTGAGACCCCGGCAGGTCAAACCGGGGGCGCGCTCCCGGTGAGCGCGGCCCGCGGGATGGCCGCCCCGCCGACGCGCACACCCATCTTCATCGCGCCTCACGGCGTGCCCTTCCCGCCCAACGCCACCCCCGGCGCGCACTCGACGTTCGCGCTGGTCGGCCAGCATACCCTGATCGCCTGCGGCAGTTGTCATTCACAGGACCTGTATCGTGGCACGCCCAGGGAGTGTGAGGCGTGCCACGCCCGCGTCCGGCCGGCCGACCACTATCCGGGCGCGTGCGAACTCTGCCACGGCACGTCAGCCTGGACGCCGGCCACCTTCAACCACGCCGGCTTCACCGATTGCGCCGCCTGTCACACCAAAGCCAGGCCCGCCCAGCATTATCCGGGCCAGTGCTCCGATTGTCACAGCACCTCGGCCTGGACGCCGGCCACCTTCAACCACGCCGGCTTCACCGACTGCCAGGCCTGCCACAGGGACGTCCGCCCCGCCCAACACTACGACGGCCAGTGCGGCCTGTGCCACAGCACCTCGGCCTGGACGCCGGCCACGTTCAACCACGGCGTCGTCGCCGGCGTGGACTGCGCCCAGTGCCATCAGCCGCCGGCCAACCACTGGCCGGCGCCCTGCACGCGCTGCCATGCGGACACCGGCAACTGGCGCAACGCGAGCTTCGATCACAGCATCGTCGCCGGCGCGGACTGCGCCACCTGCCACCAGCCGCCGGCCAACCACTGGCCGGCGCCCTGCACGCGCTGCCACGCGGACACCGGCAACTGGCGCAACGCGAGCTTCGATCACAGCGTCATCGGCGGCGCGGACTGCGCCACCTGCCACCAGCCGCCGGCCAACCACTATGCCGGCGCGTGTCGGAACTGTCATGGCGACACCGGCAACTGGCGCAACGCGAGCTTCGATCACAGCGCCATCGGCGGCGCGGACTGCTCCACCTGTCACCAGCCGCCGGCCAACCACTTCCCGGGCGCCTGTCGCGATTGTCATTCCGACACCGGCAACTGGCGTAACGCGACCTTTAACCATTCGTTTCCGATCAATCATCACGGCGCTAACGGCAACTGCGCCACCTGCCATCCGGGCAACAACTACGCGAGCTGGACGTGCGCCGCCTGCCACGACCAGGGCAAGATGGACGAGAAACACAAGGAGATCAACGGCTACACCGGGAACTGCCTCGCCTGTCACGCCGACGGACGCAAACCGTAAGCCGGCCTGCTCGCGCGCGGAGATTGCCGATGTTCAAGTATGCCCGCCTCGCCGCCGCGCTTCTGAGCCTGATCGCGGCCCTGACGTCTGCGCCGGCTCAGGCCGCTCCGATCTTTGTGGTGGACAGCCCGGCGGACGCCGTCGACGCGCTGCCCGGCGACGGTGTCTGCGCTGCGGCGGCCGGCGCCTGCACCCTGCGCGCCGCCATCATGGAGGCCAACCAGACCACGGGCGCCGTGATCCAGTTGCCGGCTGGAACCTATGCGCTGTCTCTGCCGCGCACTGCCGAGGGGCTGGAGATCAACGGTGACCTGAACATTCAACAGTCGATGACGATCAACGGCGCCGGCGCCGCCACCACCATCATCGAAGGGATGGGCGCGCCCAACCCGGACCGGGTGCTGTCGGTGGGCGGCGGGGCCACGGTCACGATTTCGGGCGTCACGCTGCGGAACGGCACCGCCGCCAGCGGCGTCGGCGGCGGCCTGCGCAACGCCGGCGCGCTGACCCTGCTGAACGTGGTCATCACCGGCAACGCCGGCGGGCTCACCGGCGGCGGGGCGGCCAACGTCGCCGGCGGGCATCTCACCCTCGATCACAGTCTTGTGAATGGGAACGATTCGAATGAGCCCGGTATCGGCGGCGCGGGCCTCCACAACCAGGGCGTCCTGACGGTCACCCACAGCGCTCTATCCGACAACTCCGCCGCCGGTCATGGCGGCGGGCTCGCCAACCTGGGCCAGGCGACGGTGATCGCCAGCACCGTGAACAACAACTCCTCCGACCTGAACGGCGCCGGCCTGTACAACGCCGCCGGCGCCACGCTGGTCATCGTCAACAGCACCTTGAGCGGCAATACCGCCAACGACGGCGACGGCGGCGGGTTGTGGAACGCCGGCGCGGCCCGCCTGCTGAACGTCACCGTGGCCATGAACCGGGCCGGCGCCGGCCAGAGCGGCGGCGGCTTGTTCCAGTCCGCCGTCGGTTCGCTCAGCCTGCGGAACACGCTGCTGGGGCTCAACGCTCATCTCGCCGGAACCCCGGGCGCCCCCCAACCCGACGACTGCGCCGGGACCCTGGCCTCTGAAGGCTACAACCTCATCACCACCTCGTCCGGCTGCGCTTTGGACGGCGGGTCGCATGACCAGATGGGCGTCGCGACTGACCTGGGCGACCTGGCCGATAACGGCGGCCCGACCCTGACCCACGCCCTGCCGGCCGGGAGCCCGGCTCTGGATGGCGGCGACCCCGCCGGTTGTGTCGATGCAGTCGGCAGCCCTTTGCTGACCGACCAGCGGGGCTCCGCCCGTCCGCTGGGCGTCGCCTGCGACATCGGCGCCTTCGAAGCCGCAGCCGATGGGGGTCCGTTCCCGACCGGCCCTAAACTCTACCTGCCCCTCGTCATGCGCTCGCCCTGAACCACGCTGTCTCGGCCGCCCGACCTCTCCGCGATCTTGCCGATATGTCAATCCCGCGACCAGGGCGGCCCCTGGCCGTAACTTTCAGTTGGAAAGGGCGACTTAAGAGCAAGAGCAACGCCGGCCCAGATCAGCCGAGTCCAACCACGTCTATGCGCGCCATCTCCCTCCCCCCCGCCTCGCTTGCGCTAACCCGCCCCCTCCCATGGTGGTCGCAAAGCCGTGCCGGTGTCCGGATCGTCGCCGAAGGGCTGGCGTTGCTGTTCCTCTTCACCGGCCTGATGGCCCTGATCCAGTTCGCGACGCCGGGCCTGGCCGATCACGACGGCTACTATCACATGCGCCTGGCCCGACTCATGTGGGAACAGGGTCTCAAACCGGACTTCGTCTGGCTGCCGTTCAGCCTCCTCAGCCCCGCGGCCTACTACGACCATCACTTCCTGCACCACGTCTATCTGGCCCTGTTCGCGGGCAGCCCGGAGCCGGACGCCCTGATCCTCGGCGCCAAGCTGGCCAGCACCCTGATGCCGGCGCTGGCTTTCCTGGCCGTCTGGTGGCTGCTGCGCGGCCAGGGGGTTCGCTGGGCCGGGCTGTGGGCGCTGGCCCTGTTCGCGGTCTCCGAGGCTTTCCTGTACCGGATGAGCATGCCGCGCGCCCAGTCGGCGTCCCTGCTCATCCTGGCCCTCGGCCTGCACTGGCTGCTCCAGCGCCGTTATGCCGCCCTGATCCCGCTCGGGTTCGTGTACGTCTGGTGGTACAACGCCTTCCCTTTGCTGGCCGTCGTCGCCGGCGCCTACGCCGCCGCCGCTTTCGTCACCGAGCGGCGCGTGGAATGGAAGGCCGTCGTTTACCCCCTCATCGGCCTGGCGCTCGGCCTGATCGTCAACCCGTACTTTCCTCAGAACATCGCCTTCATCATCCAGCACGTCCTGCCCAAAATCGGGCCGGAGGCCACGGCCACCTCGGTGGGCAATGAGTGGTATCCCTACCCGACCTGGACCCTGGTGGAGAACTCCGGCGGCGCGCTGGCGGCCTTCATCATCGGCGCCTTCGCGCTCGGCTGGCGCGGCCAGCGTCTGGACCGGCGCACGCTCACCGCGTTCGCGCTGGCCGTCGTGTTCGGCTACCTGCTCTTCAAGTCGCGGCGCTTCGTGGAATACGCGCCCGCCTTCGCCCTGATCTTCGCGGCCTTCAGCGTATCGCCGCTTGTGGAGAGCTGGCTCGCCGAACGGGCGCGCTGGGCGCGGGCCGCGGCCGTCGGCGCCGTGACATTGCTGGCGCTGCCTCTCGCCCTGACGATGCGTGATGCGCGCGGTCTGATGGAGACCTCCCTGCCCCCGGACCGCTACGCCGCCGCCATGAATTGGCTGAAAGCGCACGCCGCGCCCGGCAGCCTGCTGTTCCAGACGGACTGGGATGATTTCCCGCGCCTGTTCTTCTACAACACCGACAGCCTGTACACCATCGGCCTGGACCCGACCTACATGCAGTTCTACGACCCGGCGCTGTATGACGAGTGGGTGAGCATCACACGCGGCCAGGTCGCGCAGCCGGGCGCCGCCATCCGCGACCGGTTTGGAGCCGAGTTTGTGTTCACGGACCTCAAGCACGGCGACTTCTTGAGGCAGGCCCGGTCGGACCCCGCGCTGCGCGAGGTGTATCGCGACGACACAGGCGTCATCCTCCAGGTCGTCCGTTAGCCTGCGCCAGCGCCATGTCTGCCCCGCATAAGAGCAGCCGGTCGGCTGCTCTTATATTGTCTCTCCGTGATTGTGCAAGAGCCTGGCGCAAGGACACGAAGCCGCCGAGAGACCCTCGCGGCTTTGTGTTGCCATCACGGCCGTAACTTTTGCGATCGGATTGCGACTGTTTGAATAGAAACCGAGATTGAGACGATCTCCTTAGGAGCAGACATGAAACCCCAACGCACTATCCGCAAGTTCTACTTCGCGCCGGTCGTCCTCCTGGCCCTGGTCGCGGCCGCGTGCAGCCCGATCGCCACCGACGCGCCAACCGCGCTGCCGGCGACCTCTGGCGCGCCGCAGGCCGGGACTGAAGTCCAGTTCACCGGACTGGTAGAGGCGATGAGCCCCGAAGCCTGGACCATCTCGGGCCAGACTGCGCGCATCGCGCCCGACACTCAGATTGAGGACGAAGTCAAAATCGGCGATACGGTCGAGGCCAAGGCCCTCGTCGAGGCCGACGGCACGCTGAGCCTCAGCCGCGTGAAACTGGACGACGACGGTGTCATCAACGACAACGCCAACGCCAATGGCAATGACGATAACGCCAATGGCAATGACGATAACGCCAACGGCAATGACGACAACGCCAACGGCAACGACGACAACGCCAACGGCAATGACGATAACGCCAACGGCAACGACGACGACAACGCCAACGGCAACGACGACGACAACGCCAACGGCAACGACGACGACAACGCCAACGGCAACGACGACTGATCGCGGCTGAAGGCCGCGCCCAATACAACGGCCTCCCGGAGACTTCTCCGGGAGGCCGTTGCTCATCTACAGCAAATTGGGGATACCCAAACCCGGCCTGCGGCCTCCAACCGGCAGGCGCGGCGCTTTTGTTCCGCGTGCGCGGCTCAATTCATTCCGGAATTGACGGCCGGCCTACCGCCCCTCGCGCAACGCCCGCCAGACCCGTTCCGGCGTGAACGGCAGTTCGCGCAGGCGGGCGCCGACGGCGTGGGCGATGGCGTTCGCCACGGCCGGCGCCACGCCATCCATCGGAATCTCGGCCACCGCCTTGGCCCCAAACGGCCCGCTCGGCTCATACGTCGGCACCAGGATGGCCTCGATCTCGGGCACCTCGTCCGCCTGGAAGATGCGGTAGTCGCCGAAGCGCGTGGCCAGCTGCCGGCCGTGCTCGTCCATCACCATCGCCTCGCTGACGGCGTAGCCCAGCGCTTGGACCAGCCCGCCCTCGATCTGGCCCTGCGCCGTGCGCGGGTTGATGGCCGTGCCGCAGTCCACGGCCATCACCAGCTTCTTCACCGTCACCTGGCCGGTCTCGGTGTCCACCTCCACCTCCGCAAACTGGGCCGCGAACGGCGGCGGCGAGTGCGGCGACATATGCGAGGCCGTGGCCATGATCTGGCGCTGATCGTGCGTGTGCAGGCTGTGCAGGGCGACCGCCTCCAGCGTGACGCTGCGCCCGTCCGGCGCGTAACAACGCCGGTCGCGGATGGTCCATCCTTCCTCGAGACGACCCGGCGGGTCGTCTCGACGATCCATACCCAACATCAACGCCGCGCGCTCGAAGATCTGCGCCCGGACCTGGTCGGCCGCCTTCTTCACCGCGCCGCCGGAGATGTACGTCGTGCTGGAGGCGTACGCGCCGGTGTCGAAAGGGGTGAAATCGGTGTCGGACGAGTAGATGATGACGTCGGACAACGGCACGCCCAGCGTCTCGGCCGCGATCTGGGCCAGCACCGTGTCCGAGCCGGTGCCCAGGTCGGTGGCGCCCACCAGCAGGTTGAAACTGCCGTCGTCGTTGAGCTTGAGGCTGGCCGCGCCCATGTCCAGGCCCGCGATCGCCGTGCCGTGCATGCAGACGGCCATGCCCAGGCCGCGGCGCACGTGCGGGCGCTCCGGGTCCACGCGCCACGCCGGATCCGCCTTCCTGTCCCAGTGGATGGCGGCCGCCGCCTGCTCGACGCACTGCGGCAGGGCGCAGGTCTGGACGATCTGCGGCTCCACCTCGGCCGTGCTGCCCTCGCCGATAGCGCCCGTGATCAGAATCGGATCGCCCACGCGCACGGCGTTCTTCAGCCGGAACTCCACCGGGTCCAGCCCCATATCCAGCGCGATCTCCTCCATCAGGCTCTCGAGCGCGAACTCGGCCTGCGGCGCGCCATAGCCCCGGAACGCGCCCGGCGTCGGGATGTTCGTGTAAACGATATCGCCGCGGAAGCGCAGGTTCGGGCAGCGGTAGGTCGCCAGGCCGCGCTGGCCGCTGACGCTGCACACGGTCAGCCCGTGGGTGGCGTACGCGCCGGTGTTCTCGACGATGTGCAGGTCCAGGGCGTGCAGGACGCCGTCATTCCGGACGCCGGCCCGGAAGGTCAGCGTCTGCGGATGGCGCGAGCGCGCGCTGGTGAACTCCAGCTCGCGCGTGTACTCGAAGCGCACCGGCCGGCCCGTGGCGACCGTCAGATGCGCGCACAGGTCCTCGATCAGCATCTCCTGTTTGCCGCCGAAGCCGCCGCCGATGCGCGGCTTGACGACCCGGATGCGCTTGACGGGCAGGCCGATCAACGGCGCCACCATCCGGCGCACGTGGAACGGCACCTGCGTGCTGGTGCGGATGACCAGCCGGTCGTCCTCGTCCCAGTACGTCACGACCACATGCGGCTCGAGGGCGGCCTGCTGCACCTGGTGGACGCGGTACGTGCGCTCGTACACCCGGTCGGACTCGGCCAGCGCCCGCTCCACATCGCCCACCTGGACGTGGATGTCGATGGCCAGGTTGCGGGCGGCGTCGCGGATGCCCACGGCGTCCGGCTCGGGATGGATCACCGGCGCGCCGGGGCGCTGCGCGTCCTCGGGCGTGAAGACCGCCGGCAGCACCTCGTAATCCACCTCGATCAGCGCCAGGGCCTGGCGCGCGATCTCGGGCGTCTCCGCCGCCACCACGGCCACCCGGTCGCCCACATGCCGGACCGTTGCATCCAGTGAGACCTGGTCCCAGGGCTTCGGGTTGGGATAGGTCTGCCCGCCCGAGGCGTAGATGACGCGCGGCACGTCCTGATAGGTGAGCACCGCGTGGACGCCCGGCAGCGCCTTCGCCCGCCGCGTATCAATGCGCGTGATGCGCGCGTGAGCGTGCGGGCTGGTGAGCAGCGCGGCGTGCAGTAGGCCCGGCATGGCGAAGTCGTCGGCGAAGACCGGCCTGCCCTTGGCCAGTTTGGCGGCGTCGACTTTGACCTCGGACCGGCCAACGACTTCGGTGGCGGCGCGCGTGTCCACGGTCGGGAACGTGATCACACGGGTCCGGGTGGCCACGCCCCCGCCCGGCTCGGGCGCGTCCGGCCCCGGCGACGAGCGCAGCGGCCCAAAGATCGCTTCGGCCGTAAGCGGGCCGCCGTCGATGGGCGGCACGGCCTCGCCGCGCAGCCTGGCCGCCGCGCGCAGCACCGCTTCCACCGGCTTGACGTAGCCCGTGCAGCGGCACAACACGGCGCTCAGGGCCTCGCGCGCCTGGGCCTCGCTCGGGTTCGGCTCGCGGTCCAGCAATTGCCTGGTCGCCAGCACCATCGCCGGCGTGCAATATCCGCACTGGATGGCGCCGGTCTCCGCAAAAGCCTGCTGGATAGGGTGCAGGGCCTGGCCGGGATTGAGCGCCTCCACGGTGACCACCGAGCGGCCCTCGGCCTGAGGGGCCAGGAGCACGCAGGTCGGCGCGATCCGGCCGTCCAACAGCACGGAGCACACGCCGCATTCGCCGGTCTCACAGCCGTGCTTGACGCTCCAGACCTGGTTGCGCCGCAGCACGTCCAGCAGAGTCTCATGCGCCTCGCATTCGAAAGCGACCGGCGCGCCGTTCAGGGTGAAGGAGAGTTTCATTTAGCGGACGGCCTCCATGGCCCGCCGGGCCAGCACGCCGGTCATCGCCCGCCGGTAGTCGGCGCTGGCGCGGTAGTCGTCCCCGGGCTGCGCGGCGGCCATCAGCGCCCGGGCAGTCGCCTCCAGGCGGGCCTCATCCAACGGCCCGGCCACTGTCATCAGCAAAGGCTCCGGGCTGGCGCCGGCCACGGCGACCCGCAGCGTGTCGCCCGCCGCTGCGGCCACGGCAGCGACGATAGCCTGGTCCTGCGGCGTGCGCGCCACGCGGCTCAGGCCGCCGCGCGGCGGCGGGGTTTTGGGCACAATCAGTTCCAGCCACAATTCACCGGGCGCCGGCCGGCAGTCGGCCAGCGGGACGCGTCGGCGTTCTGCGCCTTGCACCACCACGCTGGCCCCCAGCGCCAGCAGCGCCAGCCGGACCTCGGGCGGGCCGTCCGGCGAGGCCAGCGCGCCGGCCAGGGTGGCGAGGTTGCGCAGGCCGGGATGCGCGGCGAGACGGGCGGCGCGCGGCAGCAGGCCGCCGGCCAGCGCGCGCAGCGGCGGGAAATCGATCAGGGCCTGCAGCGTGGCTTGAGCGCCGAGGTGCAGTTCGGTTTCAGTCTCCGCCAGGCGGTCCAGGCCGAGGGCGCGCAGGTCCACCAGCGCCTCCGCCCGAGGGTAGAGGCCGACCGGCACACGCGGGCCCAGCTGGGCCACGGCCACAACCTCGGCGCGCGGCTGGATGAGAGCCAGCGTCTCGGCCAGATTCGAGGGACGATGATAGGCGCGCAGATGAGTTGGCATGGCGATCACATCGAGCGGGTTGGCGAGGCGTTGAATGGAGGTTAACACAGGTGGACCGGCGGGGTCAATGCCGGCGCCTGGAGAAACTGGCCCCCTCCTCCGACGCCGAGGCGCCCGAAGAGGGGGCAGTTGCGGAACCGGCCCCTCAGCCGGCGACCCCCCTTGAAGCGCCAGGGCGCTTCCAACTGATCTGAGCGTAGCACGCGTTTAGATAGGCTCCCATAGGAGATGGGGCCTAATTAAAGGGCGTGGGCGGGCCGGCGCCGGCGCTAGCCGGAGGCGGCCGGGAGCGGCCGGGTGCCTGAGCCGGCCGGTCGGGCCGCCAGCATCTTCAGCACCACCTTCCGAAGGTGGGTGAACTCAAAGGGTTTGGTGAGGCAATCATCACAGTGCTGGATCATCTCGCGGCAGCGCTGGGTGAGGCGGAGCGCGCCGGTGATGGCCACAATCGGCGTGCGGGCGCAGCGCTCGTCGGCCCGCAGGAGGTGGAGCGTCTCCAGCCCATCCTGGCCGGGCAGGTCATAGTCCAACAGGATCAGGTCGGGCCGACAGGTCTCCACCAGCTCGGCCCCCCGCCGCCCGTCCGGCGCGTAATGGACCGAGAAGTCCCCCAGCGCCTCCAGGCACAGCTTCAGGATTTGCAGAACATAGGGGTCATCGTCGATGACCAGGATGCGACGCGCTGCCATAGGTCTCCTGTGGGCAACCGCGGCCAGGGCGGGTGACCTTCCCAGTGCGCAACGTGGGCTGGCCGGGGACCGGCTTCAGCGCCGGATTACGCGCGCGCCGCGCCTCTGTCAGCCTGACTTTATACGGGCGGGATCCCGGGTAGCGCCTCTCACAATAGCGCGGCTGGCGCCGGGGAGACAGGAGTACTTTGGTCACGGCAAGTTGAGGAAGGGGGGCGCTTGCCCAATCCTGCCGCCCTGTGGGTTAATAGGGGCGCCCAATCGTCCATCTGCCCCGCCGGCCGACGCCGGCGCAGCACACACACCGAGGAGGGTCCCGATGACCGGCATCAACTTCACCCTGACCGACGATCAGCGCATGCTGCAAGAGCTGGCCCTGGACTTCGCGCGCAACGAGATCGCCCCCCAGGCCGAGCATTATGATCGGACGGCCGAATTCCCCTGGCCCATCCTGGAGAAGGCGCGCCAGGCCGGGCTGATCAACGTTAACGTCCCGTTGGAATACGGCGGCGCGGGCGCCTCGCTCCTGGAGGAGTGCCTGGTCGGCGAAGCGCTCAGCTGGGGCTGCACGGGCATCAGCACCGCGCTGCTCATCAACAACCTGGCCTCGCTGCCGATCACCATCGCCGGCAGCGACGAACAGAAGAAGACCTGGCTCACCCGGCTGACCGAGGGCAAGCAACTGGCGGCCTACTGCGTCACCGAGCCGGCGGCCGGTTCGGACGTGGCCGGCATCCAGACCACGGCGACGCGCAAGGGCGATGAGTACGTCCTGAAGGGCAGCAAGACCTTTATCTCCAACGCTTCACACGCCAACTTCTACTGCGTCTTCGCCTACACCGACAAGACCCAGAAGCACCGCGGCATGAGCGCCTTCATCGTCGAGCGCGACCGGCCGGGCTTCTCGGTCAGCAAAAAGTTCGACAAAATGGGCCAGCGCGCCTCGGACACAGCCGAGATCACGCTGGAGGAGGTCGTCGTGCCGGAGTGCAACCGCCTGGGCCGCGAGGGCGACGGTTTCATGATCGCCATGAAGGTTTTCGACAAGAGCCGGCCGGCGGTGGCGGCGCAGGCTGTGGGGCTGGCCCAGCGCGCCCTGGACGAGAGCGTGAAGTACGCGAAGGAACGTTCCGCCTTCGGCGTCGCCATCGGCAAACACCAGGCCATCGGCCATTTCCTGGCCGAGATGGCCATGAACGTGGAGGCCGCCCGGCTGCTGGCCTGGCGCGCCGCCTGGGCCGTGGACCAGGGCCAGGCCAACACCAAGTGGGCGTCCTTTGCCAAGGCTTTCGCCGCCGACACCGCCATGAAGGCGGCCACCGACGCGGTGCAGGTCTTCGGCGGGTACGGCTACATGCGCGAGTACCCGGTGGAGAAACTGATGCGCGACTGCAAGGTGTTCCAGATCTATGAGGGCACCAGCCAGATCCAGCGCAACATCATCGCGCGCGAGCTGCTTGGCTAGCGCACACCGTCCGCGCGGGGCGCGCGCCGCCGGAGAAGCCGTCGGGCGGGCCGTTTTTCAGGTCGGGTGTGATTTCCCGCCGGCAGGGGCGCGCGGCCGTGCGCCCCAACGCCATACACCGCAAGGAGAAATCCGAATGGCCAAAGAACCCTGGCGTTACGATCATCTCACCTGGCCGGAGATGAAAGCCGCCCTGGCCCGCCGGCCGCAGCCGGTCGTCGCCATCCCGATCGGGGCCGTGGAGGATCACGGCCCGCACCTGTCGCTCTCCACCGACAACGACATCCTGGAGGGCCTCCTGGCCGAGTGCGGGCGCCGCGCCGCCGGCGACCTGCTCGTCCTGCCCGTCATCCCCTTCGGCCTGGACGAGCACCACATGGACTTCCCCGGCACCATCACCGTCGACATCCAGACCACCCTGGCCTATCTGGCGCAGGTCGCCATCTCGGTGGCGCGCCACGGCTTCACGCACCTGCTCATCGTCAACGGCCACGGCTCGAACGCGTCCATCTGCGACCTGGCGGCGCGCGAGTGCGTGCTCAAGACCGGCGCCATCTGCGCCGCCACCACCGTCAACGCCGCCGTCAATCCGGCCCTGGTCGCCGACGTGCTGGACGCCGAGCGCCGCGGCGGCTTCGGCTCGGTGGGCCACGCCTGCGAATACGAGACGGCCGTGATGCTGCACCTGCACCCGGAGCGCGTGCAGATGGATAAGGCCGCGCGCGACGTCGGCCAGCTCAAGCTGAAATACTTCAACTGGGACTACCCGGAGCCCTCCGCCTACAGCTGGCAGGACTGGTGGAGCCGCTTCTCCCAGGACGGCATCTGCGGCGACGCGGCGGCGGCCACGCCCGACTTCGGGCGGCGGATGTTTGAGGTGACCGTCGAGCGGTTCGTGGAGCTGGTGCGCGAGTTCCGGTCAATCCCGCTGCGGCCGCGCGTCGACCATCACTGAGCCGGCGGCCGGCCCCGGCTCCGGCTCGAGCGCCCCCTCCACCTTCGGCTGGCGCTGCAACAGCCGGAAGGCGACGCCCCCGACCGCCAGCGGGAACCAGAGCGTCACGGCCCGGAACGCCAGCGTGATCAGGACCGCCTCAGCCAGCGGGACGCGCAGCGCGCTCAACGCCGCCGGCATGACGCCCTCAACGAAGCCGACCCCCGAGGGCGTGGGCGAGAAATAGAAGAACAGGTAACTGGCGGCGAAGCCGCCCAGCAGGGTGCCGGCCGAAAAGGGGGTGTCGAGCGCCAGGAAGGTGGAGGCCAGCACGCACAGAAGCAACGCCTTGTTGTTCAAGGTAAACAACAAGGGCCAGATCAGGCGGCCGCCGCTCCCCCGAATCGTCGAAATTCCGGCGGCCACGTCGCGCGCGAAGCCGTGCGCCGCTTCCAGGCGCAGCCAATCCCGCCGCAGGAAGGGCCGCAGCAGGCGATTCGCCAGGCGCGCCAGCCCGGCCAGCAGCCGCCCCAACCGGTCTGAGGACGTGTAGCCCAGCACCAACACCAGGACCAGGACCAGCGCCAGGGCCAGCAGGCTGCCGGCCGCGATCAACTCGGCGGCGTGCAGCGCGTGCCGCCGGCTGAGCGCCGCCAGCCCCAGCGCCACGACGCTCAGCAAGGCCGCGTACTCATAGATCAGATACAACACCCCGACCACGATCACGCGCCCGGAAGCGATCCCCCGGCGCCGCGCCCCGTCCAGCAAGACGGCGATGCCGCCCACGCCGCCGCTGGGCGCGATCACATTGAGAAAGTTGGCGGCGCTCGTCATCAGGAACAGCCGCCGCCGGCTCTCGCTCAGCCCCACCAGGCGGTACAGGGCGCCGAACGTCGCGGCGGTATTGTACAGACCGACGATCTGGAACAGGAACGCCGCCCCTAGAAACACCGCGTTCGCCTTGCTCAACGCGTTCAGGACGTTCTGCAGTTCGGCCAGGCTGAAGACCACGAACGCCACAGCCAGCAGGAGGATAACAGCGGCGACGCTTTTGCGCATAAGGGTCGACTCAGAAGCTCCGGCGGCGTCGCGCGGCGAGCGGGCGCGGGCGGGGTCGCGCGGTTGTCACTGTCCGGTCCTGGACAGGCGGAGGGTCTCCTGCGCGGCCGTCACGATGAAGAAGAACAACAGCAGCGCGGCGATGAAGGCGACGACCACATCGTAGGGGCTGAACATGATCGGACCGGCGGCGCCAGCCGTCACCGCCAACGTCTGCGCCCCTCCGAAGAACATGGCGGCGTTCATCAACACTGCCAGCGCCCGGACCTCGGTCGGCCCCAGTTTTCCGTAGGAAATCTTGAACTCGCCGACGGCGCAGGTGCGCACGTAGACCAGCACTGAGAGCAGCAAATAGCCGATCAGGGCCAGGCAGGCGACGTCGAAGCGGACGTACGGGGTGAGCCCCAGCCCCAGGAACACCACGACTTCGCTGAAGGCGTCCAGGGTGTGGTCGACGAAGAAGCCGAACACCGGGCGCTCGATGCGCCGGTAGCGCGCCAGCGTGCCGTCCAGGCTGTCGCCGAGCCAGTTGACGACAAAACCGAGCGAGGCCAGCCACAGAAAGCCCGGATGGTAGTTGGTCAGGGCGTAGCTCACGGCGATCCACAGCGCGCCGAACACGCCGAGGGCCGTGCACAGGTCCGGCGTCACCCAGGCCGGCAGATGGGCGGCCAGCCATCTCAGGGCCGGCCTCTCCAGCGGGCCAAGCAGGATGTCGTTGACGCGTCGGTGCTGTTTGATATCCTTCATGTCGATTCACACATCAGTCCGGAACCAGGGCCAGCGTCTCGGGCCAGACCGGCAGCGAGATTGACCATTGTTGCGGGGCGGCGCGGATGAAGCGCTCGGCAAGCCCCAGCACGTTTTCGGCGTTCCGCAGCACCGCCGCCTTCCGATCGGGATGCGGCTCCATCGCGATCGGGTCCGAGGCCAGAAGGTGATAGCGCCCATCGGCCTGCAGCTGCGGGGCCATTATTATCACCGGGACGCGCGCTTTTGTCGCCAGGTAAATGTGGTGCAGGGGCAGCGCCGCCGGCCGGCCGAAGAAACGCGGTCGCGCGGACGGATCGGGGATCGGGCGGTCGATCCCGGTCAGCACCAGGCCGCCCCGGCGGAGATGCCGCACCCCGTGGCGCAGCGCCTCGAGGGAGGCCGGGACGAGGTTCAGGCCGATCCGCTGGCGCTGCTCATACTCCAGGCGCCGGCCGCCCTGAGGGTTCGGGAGCGTCAGGATCATGGGCCGCAGGCCCTGCTGACACACCCATCGCATGACCAGGTCGAAACCGCTCAGATGCAGCCCGACCAGCATCAGCCCCTGGCCGCCAAACTCGGGTCGCCGCACCAGGCGTTCGACGGCCGGGTCCAGGACGATCAGGCGCCGGGCCGCCTCCGGAATGTGCATGTAATGATACAGGTCGAAGATGGCGCGGGCCGCGTGCCGCAGGGTTGCGTGCACCGCCTCGTCCAGGGCCGCTTTATCCAGCATCTCGCCGCGCACGACCCATTGGTTGGCGCGGACCGCCCGGACCAGGGCCAAATCCCGCCGGCGGGCGATCCGATCCGCCACGAAGTCGGCCAGAGCGTAACCCAGCCGGCGCGGCAGGCTGCGCCCCAGGCGGGCCGCCAGGCTGACGCCAAACGCGCTGTTGATCACGCGCTGCAGATCGGGGGCCATAGGGCCAAAGTTTACACCACGCCCGACCGGCGGTCGGGCGGGCCTCGGCCGTGCGCCCCAACGGCACGCCGTCCAAATCGGAGTTCGGCCAACGCGGGGGCGCGCCCGGGCGAGACAAAAAAGCCGGGGCCAGTCAGGGACTGACCCCGGCGGGACCGAGCGCCGGACAAACGGGCAGCCGGTTCAGGCGGGCTCGGCCGCCTCGGCGGCGACGTCCTGCTCCTCCGCCTTGCGGTCCAGCATCTGCATCTGGTGGGCGACGACCTTGGTCCGGAAGTGCGGCTCGCCCTTATCGTCGGTCCAGCGGTCGGTCTGCAGGTAGCCCTCGACGTAGGCCAGGCGGCCCTTGCCGAGATATTGCTGGCAGACCTCGCCCAGCCGCTCCCAGGCCTCCACCTGGAACCAGTCCGGCTCGCTGCCGTGGTTGCGCCGGTTCACGGCCAGGCTGAAGTTGCAGACCTTCTTGCCGGTCGGCGTGAAACGCGTCTCCGGGTCGCGGCCCAGGTAGCCAATCAGTTGGACTTTGTTCAGCGCAGGCATGTTATCCTCCCTTGGTGAAGCTGAACCCGAAATCAATGACGCGAGTATAGGCAAGGATAGCGCGCTCCCAGCGAAAGCCATCGTTGGAGCGCAGAAAGGAATACGACAAGAATGATGGACAAACACGAACGCCTGCACGCGGCCCTGCGGGGCGAGGCCGTGGACCGCGCGCCCGTCGCCCTCTGGCGGCACTTCCCGGTGGACGACCAAACGCCCGAGGACCTGGCCGCGGCGACGCTGGAGTGGCAGGCCGCGTACGACTGGGACTTCGTCAAGGTCACGCCGGCCAGCTCGTTCATGCTGCGCGATTGGGGCGCCGAGGACGAATGGCGCGGCGAGCCGGAGGGCACGCGCCAGTACACGCGGCGCGTCGTCACACAGCCGGAGGACTGGCTCAAACTGAAGCCCCTCGACCCGCAGGCCGGGGCCCTCGGCGCGCAACTGCGCGCGCTCGGCCTGATCCGGGCCGGCCTGCAGGGCCGCGTCCCGGTCATCCAGACGATCTTCAGCCCGCTCGGCCAGGCCCGCAACCTGGTCGGCCCGGACCGGCTGCCGAGCCATATCCGCCAGCACCCGCAGGCCGTGCGCGCCGGCCTGGACGTGATCGCCGAGACGACGCTGCGCTTCGTGCAGGCCGCCCTCCAGACCGGGATCGACGGCATCTTCTACGCCGTGCAGTTCGCCACGGCGCGCGCCCTGTCAGCGGCCGAATACGCCGCCTTTGGCGAGCCGCACGACCGACGCCTGCTGGCGGCCGCGCAGGACCGCTGGCTCAACGTCGTCCACCTGCACGGCGATGATGTGTTCTTCGACCTGGCGGCGGATTACCCCGCCCACGTGATCAACTGGCACGATCAGGAGACGCCGCCGTCGCTGGCTGAGGGCCAGCGCCTGTTCAGGGGCGCGGTCTGCGGCGGCCTGCGCCAGTGGGAGACGATGGTGCGCGGGACGCCCGACCAGGTGCGGCGCGAGGCCCGGGCCGCGCTGGCTCAGACCGGCGGCCGGCGCTTCATCCTCGGCACCGGCTGCGTCACGCCGATCACGGCGCCGCGCGCCAACCTGCGCGCCGCGCGGGAGGCCGTTGGCGCGTAGAGCGCAGAGACGTAGCGCGCCGCCCCTATCCCTTGACGTAGGACAGCTTCTCGCGGATGAGGCCGTCCCTCACCCGGAAAATATCAACGCCGCGGACGTGCCCGTCTCTCCCGGCCGCGTCGCGCCAGGTGTAGCGCCAGCGCATGACGCACCGCTCGCCCGAGCTGAAAATCTCCTCGATCTCGATGTGGGCGTGCGGCGACCGGCGGAAGAAGTCCTGCCAATAACGGGTCACGGCTTCTTTGCCCGCGTAGACGGCGCCATCAGGCGCCGGTTCGGTGTCCTCGAAGCGGCCATCGGCGCTCATGCGCTGCATCATGCCGGCGACGTCATGGCGATTGAACGCGTCATTGAACTCGAGGACGACGCGCAGGGTGGTTTCCAGCTTCGACATGCGGACGGGGCTCATCGCGGTTGCCGCGGCGTCAATCGCCGCGCCTACATCTCGCGCACGTCCAGGAGATCACTCACCAGCGGGCGCAAGGCGTCCACCACTTGATTGCGCGGCGCGTCCTGGACCTTGAAGGTGATATGCCACTGCGCGCCGCCGGAGCCGGGCACCTCGGCGATCCCCAGGCCGACGATGTCGCCGCCCACGCCGGAGATGGCGCTCGCCAGACGCGCAATGACCCCTTTCCCGCCCGACGTCGCCACGGTCACGCGCACGCCCGGGCGACGACCGCCGAGCAGTTCCAGAAAAGATTTGAACAGGTCCGTCTCGGTGATGATGCCCACCAGCGCCTGGCCGCGCACCACGGGCAGGCCCCCGATCTTGCGGTCGGCCATGATGCGGGCCGCCTCTTCCAGCGGCGTGTCCTCAGTCACCGTAATCACGTCGCGCGTCATCACCTTCTCGATCTTGAGCTTGCCGAGCAGGTCCGGGATCTCCCAGATCGCCAGCGACGTGGCCGGCGACGGCGCGACGAGGAGCAGGTCCTTATCCGAAACGATGCCGACCAGGCGGCCATGCGCGTCCAGCACCGGCAGGCGGCGCACTTTGCGCTCGCGCATCAGGCGCAGCGCATCCGGCACGGAGGTCTCCGGGGTGGTCGTCAGCGGGGTGTGAGTCATCCGTTCTTGCACAAGCATGTTGGCTCCTCCAGAGGCGATGAGTATCCGGAGTATAGTACAAAGTCACGGCTTTGGCGCGCCGGCCCCCAGCCGGGCGCCTTCGCCGACGGTGGTCAATCGCCCGGCCGCCGTCGCCCCGGCTCAACCATTTCCGCCCAAAAGCCCGAAGGCGCCCCCCATCCCGGCGGCGCCCGCCGCAACCCGGACGCCCCGCACACGTAGAAAATACCGACCCGTATTCTCGCGCCAGATCAGGAGTCGCCCCATGCTCGCCCCGGTCCCCGCCGCCGAAACCATCGCGCAACTCATCGATCAGCTCCCCGAGAGCAACGTCACCACCCTGCTGCTCGACGGCCTGGATTTTGTCGTCCCCGGCGAATGGCGCAACATCCACAGCTTCGACCAGCAGATCCGGGAAGTGACCGGCAGCGCCGATCCGGCCGCGCTGGCCGCCCACCGGCAGCGCGCGCTGCAACTCTACGCCGACCCGACGCAAAACTATCAGAAGGCCGTGCAGATCTACCGGCTGGTGGACAAGGCCGACCTGGCGCTGGGGGCCGCCGCGCTCGCCAACAAGCTCGGCCAGCGCATCCCGCTGCTCTCCTTGGTCGGCCGGCTCACCCCCAAGGCCGACACCACCCAGGCCATCGACCTGGCCGTGAAACTGGCGGCCGAAGCGGTCGTTTTCAGCCTGCTGCACGGCCTCAGGCACGAACGGCTGGACCAGTTCGGGCAGGCGCTCGCAAACTACAGCGGCGCCTCGCTGATGCGGCTGGCCGCCATCGTGTGCGTGGACGGCGTGATCCCGCTCGGCCCCGACTTCGCCCAGGGCGTGGGCCAGCTGCTCAGCCGCACCCGCCCGGCCGATCTGCAGAACAACGCCGTCTTCCAGCGCGTCAGCCAGGCCATCCCGGGCGCGAACGCCGGCGCTCAGCTGGGGTTCCTGCAGAGCACCCTGGAGGCGTCCAGGAACTGGGTGGACGGCTTCGTCGGCCGGAACGGGCTGACGCGCGAGAAGGTCCTCGCCGGCCTCGGGCGCTTCATTCAAATCTCGGATGACGTGCTGGATTACGTCGGCGCCTTCCTGGACGCCAGCACCAACTACATCGAACACACCGGCCTGCAGACCGTGGGCCGGCTGGTAATCGAGCGCAGCCGCTGATCGGCCCTTCCCCCCTGCCTCTCAGGAGGCCCGGGCCCGGGCGCCGCGGACATCGAGTGACCGGGTGATCCTCATCGTCATGGGCGTCTCCGGGTGCGGCAAGACCACGGTCGGCCGGCAGTTGGCCGAGCGGCTGGGCTGGCCGTTCTACGACGGCGACGACTTCCACCCGCCGGCCAACAAGGCCAAAATGGGGGCCGGCCTCCCGCTGGACGACGCTGACCGCGCCGGCTGGCTGGCTGCGCTGGCCGACCTGATCCGCACGCACCAGGCCGAGGGCCGCTCGCTGGTGCTGGCCTGCTCGGCCCTCCAACAGCGCTACCGCGACCAGCTGCGCGTCGCGCCGGACGTGCGCTGGGTGCACCTGCAGGGCAGCTATGACCTGATCCTGGCCCGGATGCAGGCGCGGACCGGCCACTACATGCGGCCCGAGATGCTGGCCAGCCAGTTCGCGATCCTGGAGCCCCCCGTGGATGCGCTGACCGTGGACATCACGGCCCCACCCGAAGCCCTGGTCGAGCAGATCCGGGCCGCCCTGTCGTGACCCCGGCCGCGGGCCGCAGGCCGATTTCTGTATAAAAGCGTTGGGGCGCACGGCCGTGCGCCCCAACGGGTGAGAAATTACACAGACCGCGAAAAGCGGCCCGGACGCGGCGGGTTACAGGCTCAGGATGAAATCTTCGTCCGGCAGCAGGCCAATATCCTTGGCCTGAGGCGCATCCAGCCGCGTGGTCACCGGCCGGATCGTCTCCCGGGCCAGCGACTGGCCGGCGGCCGGGTCGCGCCGCGTCTCCAGCGGCCGGGGACGCCCGCCGCTCGCCAGCGTGGCCAGGCGCTCGGCGCGCATCGCCTCGATGATATCCATCAACTCTTTCCAGGGCTCAGCGCCGACCTGCGCGAACCAGGCCCGCAGCCGTTCCTCATACTGGATGAGCTGATCCAGCTCCCACTCCACCCGGAAGACGACCGCCGCCCGCAGCGCTTCCTCATCCGTACGATAGTGATGCAGGTAGAACGCCGTCTGGGTGCGCTGGCCGAACTCGTTGGTGTGCACCACACCGAAGTATTCGCCTCGCCAGTTGCCGTCGTAGCCGGTCTTGGTCGACCGCGAGATCCCGGACCAGCCGTACTTGCTGGTGCGCTGCGGCCGGCGATAGAACGGCATGCGCGGCAGGGGCGAGGCGGGCCGGGGATATTGAGCTTGCAGCTCGGCCAGGATTTCTTGAGCGCGTTCGTAGGCGGCCTTCTCGCCGCCGTACTTGCGCTTCGCGACCCCCTTGGCGATTTCCCGCCCGGCCACGTAGATGCGCGGCAGGAAATCTGTGCCAGTGTCGCTAATTTTCGCCATGGACTCCCTCAGTGCTGATGTGTATAGCTCTCCACAAAGTTTTAATTATACCCGGTTTCTTCGCGGGATTAAGCAACAGGACAACATACACGCAAAGCCGGCGACCGAATGGTCGCGGGCCGACACAGGCGATCAGACGCGGGCCGGCCGCGTTACTGCAATGAGACCGTGACTGCGGCCGGATCGGGCGCGGGCGTTTCGAGGTGATATTCCCAGCTGATCGCGGCCACGCCGCGCAGCGTGGCGGCCACCGAACAATATTTGTCCTGCGACAGGCGGATAGCCTGCTCCACGCCGCCCGGCGTCAGCCCCGCCCCGCGCAGCCGGTAGACCAGATGTATCCGGCGAAAGGTCCACGGCGGTTCGGTGTCCTGCTCGCCCTGGACTTCGATCTCGAGACCCGTCAGCGTCATCCGCTTCTTGGCCAGGACCTCCACCACGTCCACGGCCGAACAGGACGCCAGCGCGATCAACAAGAGCTCGGACGGTTTGCAGCCGACCGCATTGCCCTCATCCTGGGCGCTGAGCACTACCGAGTGCTGGCTCGAGTCGATGCCGACAAACTGCTTGTTCTGCAACCACTTGACAACGGCTGAACCCATGCTGGCCTCCGTAAACTACCCGCCTCTCCTTTGGATGCAGCCGGCGGCTCAAGGTCACACGGCCAGCGGGCCAAGGCGCGGGCCGCCCGCTGCGGGCGGTTCATCCTGCCCACAAGCCTCTCACCCGTGGCGCCTCCGACTCTCATCCATTTCTCAGGAAAGTTTCATGGCGTTTTGGGATATTTCCGATATCCATAAGCGCAATTCCAGCCCGTGCGGAGGCCCCATGAACACCTACCAGCGCTACCTCGCGGAGGAGTTCGCCGAGGACTACCACGAAGGCCGCATGTCGCGGCGCGAGGCCCTCAAGCTCATCGCCTCGGTGCTGGGCGGCCTGACCGTGGCGCAGACCTTCCTGGCCGGGTGCGCGCCGCCCGCCCAGCCAGGCGCAACCGCTGCCCTCACGCCGACCCCGGCGCCCACCGACACGCCGGCGCCGGGCGTCACGGCCACCACCGCGCCGACCCGCGCGCCGGCATCGACCGCCACCATCGAGCCGGCAACCCAG
>Ga0101944_10003174_pt1 | contig 23820 bp, 34 predicted proteins | sample DewCreD2012metaG_FD_75245 | JGI IMG/M metagenome (GOLD analysis project Ga0101944, IMG submission 75245) | Hot spring sediment bacterial and archeal communities from British Columbia, Canada, to study Microbial Dark Matter (Phase II) - Dewar... ... | reverse complement strand
TCAGGAAGGCCGTTATACCCTACCCTGGGCGGAAAATAATTGTTCAACTCCTTGGTCGCCAGTTCGAGGTATACCCGTCGCGGCGCCCTGTCGATGCTCCCCTCCAGGGAGGCGAAGTTCCCCGCCGAAAGCGTCAGCCAGCCCAGCGTGGGCCGCTGTAGGAACTGCAACCGCTCGGAGTGCAGGGCCCGATCGATCACAAACGTGTAGGCGGCAAACTTGCCGGCGAGCAGCTCCAGCGAGAAGGTCGCCGGAGATGTGCTATCGAACTGCGGGCTTTGCAACAATCCGCCCAAACGAGGCGACCAGACGTGCGAGAACCGCCCGGCTGGAAGCAGGTGCAGCACGGCCGCGTCTCCTTCGTCAGCCACCACCAGTTCCCCGTCCTGCACCAGACCGTGCTTCATCCCCCAGCCGTCCCACCGCCAGCCGGCGGCCCCGTCCTCGCGGCCAAAATCGGCCAGCAGGGTCATGTGCCGTGCGTTGTATTCCACGCGCCGCTGGCGCTCTGCATGAAACTCCTCGGCCGTTATTCCGGCGGCCCGCGAGCGCTTCCAGAACTCCACCAGCGTGGCGGGAAAGGGCGCGGGCGGCGTTTCGTCCGGTGCGATCTGCCGGAGCCGCTCCGCCACTCCGTCCGGCGCCTGGGGATCCGTAGCCGCAAGCCAGAGGTTTGCCAGCTCTGCGCGGATCTGCGCCTTGATCTGCCGAAGCTCCGCGATGATCTGGAGATTGGGATCAACCGCGTCCAGCGTGCGCGGGCTGAATCGAGTGCTCATCAGCATTCCGGCCAACGCGTAGTAGTCGCGCTGCGTGACCGCGTCCAGCTTGTGGTCGTGACATTGAGCACAGGCCAGCGTTGTTCCCAGAAAGGCCTTGCCGATCGTATCGATCATGTTGGCCACGGCCTCCTGCGTCACGCCCTCGGCTGCCGCATTGTCGCCGTGCCGCCGTTCGCCCAGCCGCAACATGAACGGCCCGATTAATGCCTCGTTCAGCCCGCTCGACGGATCGATCCGCGGCTCGATCAAATCTCCTGCCAGGTGCTCCAAAATCAGCCGGTCGTAAGGTACGTCGGCATTAAAGGCTCGCACCAGATAGTCCCGATAGCGCCACGCATGCTTGGCCGGAACGTCCCACTCGTAGCCATGCGTATCGGCGTAGTGCACCACATCCATCCAGTGGTGACCGAAGTCGGTGAGTTTTCCGCCGTTGAAGTCCAGGAAGCTTCGGAAGCTGAAGTATTGGGCCGGGTTCCACTCGCGATAGCTGACAGGGCCCAGGAACCGGATCCAGTCCAGATCGGGAGGTTTGACGGCAGGTTCGGTGCGCATTGGACCCACGACGCCGCCGTGCCAGACGGCGTCGATGTGCGTGATGCGGCCGATGGCGCCGGACCGGACGAACTTGTCGAGGGGCTCAAGGTAGATCTCGCCAGAGCGCTGCTGGAGTCCGATCTGGCAGATTCGCCCTGTGACCCGGGCGGTGCGCACCATCTCCGGCGCCTCGCTGCGCAAGCGGCACAACGGCTTCTCGCAGTAAACGTCTTTGCCGGCGTTCATCGCGTCGCAGGCGTGATCCTTGTGCCAGTGATCGGGCGAGCCGACCAGCACAATGTCGACCTCTTTCAGAGCCAGCAGCTCGCGGTGATCATTGAACGTCTTAACCCCCTGAGCCATCGACTTCAGCTTCTCCATGCGGGGCGGGTAGACATCGCACAAAGCTCGCAGTTCGACATCGGGATTCCGCAGGAAATCGTTTGCGACGCCGGTACCCCGGCTGCCGGTGCCAATCACGCCCAAACCCATGCGGTCGTTGGCGCCCGCGATTCTGGAATAGGAAAGCGCAGTCAGAGCGGCTGCTTTGGCTGCCTCACGGCGGGTCATCATCACAATCACCTCCCGGATTGGATACAGTCTCTTATCATACAAAAGGGGTAGCAGTGAGAGCGGTAGGTTCCGGCGGGCTGGACGAAAAGAGGCCAGAGCCAGAGAAATACAGCGTCGCCGGAAAGCTAGAGCAAAGGAGGCAGCGGGACGGGACCGGCGGCGATGGCGGCCGCGCACTCTTTCAGGCGCGCCACTTGAGTCTCCAGCGAACGGAGGGGGATCTGGGAGACCGTGCCCGAGATGCTGAGGGCTGCCAGAAAGATGCCCGGCTGGCGGATAACCGGCGCCGCCACGCAACGGACCCCCAGCTCTTCTTCCTCATCGTCAATAGCGTACCCGGCCTTGCGCACGCGCGAGATCTCCTTGCGCAGCGCGCCGGAGGTGACGATGGTGTTTGGCGTGTAGCGCGCGAAGGCGCGTTTGGCCAAAACATGGGCGACTTGATCGGGCGAACTAAAAGCCAGGATGATCTTTCCCAACGCGGTGCAGTGCAAGTCCATGCGGCGGCCCAAGTAGGTATCGAACTGGATCAGGCCGGGGGATTCGGCTTTCTGGATGTAGACCCCTTGGTCGTGGTCGAGAATGGCCAGATGAACAGTTGCGCGCGAGTGAAGCGCCAGAGCTTGCATGTGGGGCAAGGCGATCTCTCCCAACGAGAGGGACCGTACCATCCGTTGCCCGAGAGCGTAGGTCTTGAGCCCCAGCCGGAAGTCGCGGCCGTTAACATCACGGCGCACGTAGCCTAAGCGCTCCAAGGTGATGAGCAGCACGTGGGCCGTGCTCTTGGGAATTCCCGTCTTCCGGCTCAGTTCCGAAACATTGAGTCCCCGGCGGCTGGCGTCCAGGCATTCGAGCAGCGCCATCGTGCGCTCGACTGCCTTGGCGTTGCTCGTGGAGGGTGCATGGGCATCGGTTGGCATATTCCTTCCAGTATTCTGGACGGAATTCCCGAAAAACTCAACTCCGGATTGACGGGACCCGCGGAGAGCGCTTAGCCTAAGGTCGGACGGCAATGCGTGCCGCCCAGGGTTTTCTCCGCCGGAGGTCCTGACATGAACAAGATCGCATTCAAACGCCGTATTTGCCTGTTGCCGGCCGCACTCGCGCTTGCCGCCGTGATGGCCGGCGCCGCCGACCGGGTCCTTTACCACGAAGTCAAACTGGATTCGAGCGGGAAGATCCTGCCCTGGTATGGCAGCGGCCCTGCGGAGGCATATGACCACGTCATCCGGCTTGTTTTCCACTTCTGGGTCAACATGCGCAAATGTCCCAATGGCGTCCCCTACTATTTGCAGCACCAGGTTTGGCAGCCGGACCGCTGCGACCCCAGAGGCATTGGCGGTGACCAAATCCCCATGGCCCTCAGCTCCTGGAATCTGTTGTACGGCTATCTGGGGGACGAGGCGGTCAAAGAGAACATGATTCTCATGGCGGATTACTGGCTGGATCACGGCGCCTCCGGACCGAAGGATCTCTGGGCGAATCTGCCCTTTCCGTACAACCTGGACGTTCATTCCGGCGTTTACGACGGAGACATGAGGGCGGGCAAAGGATTCGTGCAGCCGGACAAGGCCGCGAGTTTTGCGGCGGAATTGATCGTGCTCTACAAGATGACCGGGAACAAGCGCTACCTCAACGCCGCCGTGAAGATCGCCGATACCCTGGCGGCTCGCATCCAGCCGGGCGATGCCGGCAACTCCCCCTGGCCCTACCGCGTGCATGCGGCGACCGGTGAAGTGCACCGGCAGGAACGGCGAGGCCGCACCTATAGCGCTTCCTACACCACCAACTACACGGGCGCCTTGCGGATGTTCACGGATCTGGTGGCGTTGAAGCAGCCTAACGCCAAGGCCTACTTGAGGGCCAAGGACATGCTGGTGCAGTGGCTCAAGACCTACCCTCTCCGCAACAACCGCTGGGGCCCGTTTTTCGAAGATATCCCCACCAGTGACTATTCGGACACCGAGCACAACGCCGACACCCTTGCCATGTACATCTTGGAAAACCCGCAGTGGGATCCGCAATGGAAGCAGCAGGCGCAGGGGATTCTGAAATGGACCTACGAAACGTTCGCCAACAAAGAGTTCGTCCAGTATGGAGTGGTCGCCATCAACGAGCAGACCGTTTACCGCGTGCCGGGCAACAGTCACACGTCCCGGCACGCCTCGGTTGAGCTCTTGTATTGCGAGAAGACCGGCGAGTGCGCCGATAAGGACGCCGCCATCCGGCGTCTGAACTGGGCCACTTATACGGTGGATGTGGATGGCAAGAACCGCTACCCGCGCGACGACATCTGGCTCACCGACGGCTACGGGGACTACGTACGCCACTATCTCCGGGCGATGGCGGCCGCGCCGGAGCTCGCCCCCGAGGATCAGAACCATCTGCTGCGAACCTCTTCGGTGATCCAGAAGATCTCCTATCAACCGAAGGAGATCGCCTACACCAAGTTCGACGCCCGCTCGACGGAGAAATTCAAGCTCGGGGCTTGGAGCCCGCGGTCTGTCAAAGGCGGCCGCATGAAGTGGAATCCGGCCACCAAGGTGCTCATCGTGGAGTCGTCGGCGCGCACCGTAAGGATTCAGGCCCGGTAGATTCGAAACAGCGGCGTTGCTGCCGAAACCAGGCGGTGAACCCAGTGACGCTGGCAGAGTTGAGGTGCCATGCGCGCGCTAGCCGGCAAGCCCGCCTCATGGGATGAATCGCCGCTAGGATGCAGCAAAACAGCCCTGCGGCCCGGAAGAGTGCGCACGACCGGAAGGCTAAAAAATCGAAGCGGGGGACGGGACGCGTGCGCCCATCCCCCGCCGTACAAGAGGAGTCTAAGGCCGGGTCTAACCTTGCTTCTTCCGCGCGCGGCGCCTCAGCAGGAATCCGAGGGCCAACAGCGGGACGCCGGTCAACACGAACGCCGCAGGCTCGGGGACCGCCTCATACGTAAGAGCCGCAATGCCTGAATCGCCGGAGCGCTCGAGAACCCCCAGCTTCGTGATATAGTCCGTGGGCAGCGGAGTACTGAAAGTCGCGGTGCCGAAATTCAGTGAAGTGCCGGAGGTGACCGCGCTCCACTCGAAGGCATAATCGGCGCCTGCCGGATTTGTGTTAGAAGCCGTTTCTAAGTAGATGTAGACCTGGTCTCCAGTACCGAACCCTTGGAGTGTGAGTATGATCGAGGAAGCTAACACTTGTTGATCGGGGGACCAATTGAATATTATGATCTCGTCTTGCACATTTGCCGTTCCGGTGGTGCTAACGTACTTGTCCGAAGCCGTGGATCGCACACCTAATCCAGGGCACACCGCACCCGGCGACATTGCGTTTGTGTAGCAGTAAGGTCCAATGCCGCCCAAATCTCCCCAGTAGATGATCCCAGGGTCACCCGACGCAGCCATGTCGATTACGATAGGCAGTTGTGGAGTGTTGCCCAAATTCGTTCGAGCCGTTATGACCACCCCTGCGGCGCCGATGGAAAATGAAGATCCCCGGTTGCAGTCCTGATCACCCACCGATGCCACGTCGCAATTGCCGGTTGCATAACCAGTTGTGAAATCAAGATTGACGACGACACCGCCGCGGGATGGCGGCACAACAACAAACAACAACAGCACGTGGAGCCACAGAGCAGATTTCATCACGTAGTTCAAGTTCAACTTCCTCGCTCTCAAAAATCACCTCCCGCGGGCACGGTGGACTGTCCGCCCCTTACTGAATTCTAGAAGTGTGCGTTCTTTCATGTCAAGGAAATGGATTGGCTTACTGGTTCTATAAATGGAGGGGAAAAGATCTAGAAGGACTAGTACGGGCGCTCTAGTTCTAGGAAGGGAGGGGTCAATGTTCCAGCTTCTTCAGAAGCTCCCGCACACTTTGGATCTCGGTTGGGGGTGGTTCCAGCCGCAAGGCGTTTTCAGCTTCTTTGCGCGCCGTTTCAAGATCGCCCGCCTGGAGCATCACTAGGGCAAAGCGGTAGCGGTAGACCGGGTTGTCCGGGCTAGAAGCAACCAAGGATCTATAGACGTCAGCAGCTTGTTTCGTTAAGCCACTCTTCAGGCATACCCAGCCAAGCGTGTCAGCAAAGTCCTTCTCGGAAGGCATCGCACGGACCGCACGCTGGACGTAAGTAAGCGCTCGCTGGAGGTCGCCACCAGTCTCGGCCAGCAGATAGGCCGTGTTGTTGAGAACGACCGGGTCATCAGGGCGAAGCCTCAACAGGTTCTCGCAGACCTCCAGCGCCTCCTTCTTCCTGTTCAGGGAGATTAACGCGACCGAAAGATAATGGAGCACAACCGGGTTGTTAGGTTCTCTTTGCCCCGCAATTTGCAGGTGGTTCAGCGCGGCGGAAGGATCGCCCAGCGCCAGCAAGGCTGCCGCCAGGCCAACTCTCGGGCTGACTGAATCGGGTTCGCTGCGGACCAGCTCCTGATACAGGGCTCGAGCCTTCGGGTATAACCTCAGCTTCTGGAACGTCCCCGCTGCGGCCACCCTCAGATCGCGGTCACCTGGGTGGGCGGCCAGCTCCCTGACAAGCAATTCCAGAGATTCCTTTGTTCGACCCATTGCGGCCAGTGACTCCGCCTCTCCAGCCAGGCAAGCAGCCGAGCGGGTTGTCTGGTAGCACTCGCGGAAGACTCGCTGAGCGGCCCCTCCATTTCCCGTTTCAAGCTCTAGACGTCCTAAGTGCAGCCAGAACTGTGGGCGAGCCGGATATTGCCGGGTGACAGTTCGCAGCTGGTCCAGCGCCTCCTTGTGCCTGCCCATGCCCCGCAACGCCAAAGCGAAAAGGGAGCGAGCTACCGGATCGCCAGGAACCACTCTTACGGCCTCTTCTGAAAATCTCAGCGCTGACGCCCAGTCGCGAGCATTCAGGTACATTTGCGCCAGTGCCATCCTGGGTGCGGCGAACTCTTTGCTCAGCCTGGCTGCTTCCTCGAACTGCTCGAGCGCGGCTTCCTCCCGGTTCTGCAGCCAGTACGCGCGCCCAAGCTGGTAGCGGACGGACGGATTCTTGGGAGACCGATGCGCCAACTCCTCCAGCTTGCGGATCTCATTGCGCACCTGCTCCGGCGTTCCCGACGAGAGCCCTATCGACGCCTGCAGAGCCATAAGCCCCGGGTCTGACTGGTATTGCTGAATCAACGATCCCAGCACCCTGCTAGCCTCTTCCAGCCTTCCTTCTTCAAGCAAAGTTTCTACGATTCGCTGTTCGTAGGACAGCCGCTCGGCACCCAAACTCGACCGCGCTCCCTCCCTCAGGTGGGCCCTGGCGGCCTCGAACTCGCCGAACTGGAGATAGAACTCCGCTGCCAAACGTCTGGCGTTCGGGAAGAGCTGCCTGTTAGCCAGCAACCGCTCAAGGGTTTGAGCGGCCCTGTCTCGCCTTCCAATTAGATAGTAGTGCTGTGCCAGTTGAATGATGTTCTTGGAATTCTGAAACAGGTTCGATGCTTTTTTCTCGAGTATATCGGAGGCTTCATCCAACTGGCCTCGCCTCATGTACTCTCGATAGAGCACCGCATAAATAGCCTCAAAATTAGGGTGGCTTTGAATCACGCCATGAGCGAGCTGTTCACAACGATGAAACTCATTTAGCTTCTCCAGAGCTTGACACATCGCCACTGCCACATTCGGCTCCCGGGGTTGGATCTGGTCGGCGCGCGCAAGTTGCCTAACGGCGTCTTCGTAGTCGCCCTCGAGGAGCGCTAGCTGGCCCCTAATGCGAACCGCATCGAACGAGCCAGGATTGATGCCCACGATCTGATCTACTAACTTTCTGATTTCGCGTGCAATCTCCTCCCGACTGGAAGGGCTGGCCGAATAGCTGATCAAGTACAGATCCGCCAGCTTGACTCTAGCGTCTTCATTTCGAGGCTGCAATTCCACGGAGCGGACTAACGCGCGCACAGCACTGGGGAAATGTTTCAACTGAATCTCGGCCAATCCTAGCCGGTAATACGCCTCGCCGTAGCGCCGGTCCTTCTTCAAGGCGCTCCGGTACATAATCGACGCCTCTCGGTACTTGCCGCGCGCGAAGTACTTGTTCCCGTTCTCGACGTACTTGCGCTTGGCGGTGTCAGGATCAAAGCTGCAACCGGCAAGCAGGGCCAAAATTGCCCAAAGAACCGCTAGAAACCGCCAGGACCGCCCCCAAGATTCCACAGCAACAGAGCGCGCACACGCCAGGACAACGGTCTGGGTATTCGGATCGCTTTGCCTCCCGTCAATTGGGGCGGGCGGCCGCCGCAATGGCCTGCGCGAGGCAGAACGGGACCCCTCCGGCGGCGTTGCTCTCCCACCAATGTGCAAGGCTGCTAGCATCAACTTCACGCTAGCACAGAGCTTTCGGCGGCAACAACGAGACGGGTCCTAACTCTGAGCCTGATCGGATTCCTCTTGGCGGCCTTCCTTGATGGCCCGCAGGCGTTCTTCGCGGCGCTTTGCGCGCTCGGCCGCCCGTTTGACCAGCTCCGAGCCCACCAGCTCGAGCATGGCCTGCTCGGCGCCGTCGCCCTTGCGCCAGCCCAACCGGACAATGCGGGTATAGCCCCCGTTGCGTGGCCCGAAGCGGGCCCCGAGCTTGTCGAAGAGCTTCTTGACGGAGGCAGGCGTCTCCAGGAAAGCCGCCGCCTGGCGCCGCGCGTGCAGCGTGTCCCGTTTGGCCAGCGTGATCATCTTGTCCACCAGGGGCTTGGCCGCCTTGGCCTTCGGCACCGTGGTGATCACGCGCTCTTGTTCAATCACGCTGGTGACTAAACCCCGCAGCAGCGCCTTGCGCGCCGCCGGGTCACGCTTCAACTTGAATCCGCCACGCTTGTGTCTCATATGGGCTTCCTCGGCTACTCCTCCGCACCCGGGCCTTCCAGGCTGCCGGACTCCGCTGCATCGGGCTCCGGCTGCCGTCCCGCAGGAACCGGCATGCCGGAGGGCGCGATCAACCGGCCCTGGGAATCGAACCTCATGCCAAACGTAAGGCCGAGTCCGCTGAGCAGCTCTTTGATTTCATTCAAGGACTTGCGGCCAAAATTCTTGGTCCGCAGCATTTCCGATTCGGTCTTCTGAACCAGGTCCCCGATCGTCTGGATGCCGGCGTTCTTGAGGCAGTTGTAGGACCGCACGCTCAGCTCCAACTCTTCGACGGAGCGGTTGAGAATTTCGTTGAGCTGAGGCCCGACCCCTTCCAGCGCGGATTCGGCCGGCTCGGCGCTCTCCTCGAAGTTGATGAAGATCGCCATGTGATCCTTGAGCAGCTTGGCCGCTTGACCAATCGCATCCTGGGGCGAAACGGCGCCGTTGGTCCATACTTCCAACGTGAGCTTGTCGTAGTCGGTCATCTGACCCAGGCGCGCCGCCTCCACCGTGTAGTTGACCTTCCGCACCGGCGAATGGACCGAGTCGATGGGGATGTATCCCAAGGGCAAATTCTCCTCAAAGTTCCTCTCGGCAGGCACGTACCCGCGCCCTTTCTTCAGGCGCATTTCGATGTGCAACTTGCCGCGCTCGCTCACGGTGGCGATGTGTATGTTCCGGTCTAGCACTTCCACGTCGGCGTCAGTTTCGATTCGGCCGCTGAGCACATCGCCCGGCTCGTCGACCGCCAAACGCAAGGTCTTCACCCCGTCGCCAATCATCTTGAATGGGATTTGTTTCAGATTCAAGATGATGTCGGTGGCGTCCTCGACCACGCCGGGGATCGGACTGAACTCGTGTGGAACGCCCTCGATCCGGACCGCCGTAATGGCTGCGCCCTCGATCGAGCTCAGCAGAATACGCCGCAAGCTGTTGCCGATGGTGGTGCCGAAGCCCCGCTCGAAGGGCTGGGCGGTGAACATGCCGTAACGGTCCGTCAGGGTCTCCGTGTTGGCCACCAGTCGTTTAGGCTTCTGAAAACCTGTAAACATGCCTCTAAATCCTCCATCGGGCGCTGATGAAAACTCCCGCTCGTTCCCCGCGCCGCCGGGCGCGGCGGTGAGGCCATCGCCTCTTACTTCGAATACAATTCGACAATCAACTGCTCGTTCAGCTGGATTTGAACCAGCTCCTCGCGCTTGGGCATTCCGATCACGCGGGCCCGCAGGTTCTCCCGGTCCACCTCCAGCCAGTTCGGAGCCGGGGCGTGGGCCGTGGCGTCCCGCGCGGAAAGGATCGCCGGGTTCTTGCGGCTCTTCTCACGCACTTCAATCACGTCGTCCGGCTTCACCATGTAGGATGGGATGTTCACCTTTCGTCCGTTGACCTGGAAGTGGCCGTGGCGGACCATCTGCCGGCACTGGGCGCGGCTGGTCCCAAAACCCATCCGGTAGACGACGTTGTCGAGCCGCCTTTCGAGCATGCTCAGCAGCATCTCGCCGGTGATGCCCTTCTGCCGGCTGGCCTTCTCAAAAAGGTTGCGGAACTGCCGTTCCAGCACACCGTAGGTCCGCCGCAGCTTCTGCTTTTCCCGCATCTGCAAGCCGTAGCCGATGAGCTTGGGGCGCCGGTCCTTGCCGTGCTGCCCGGGCGGAATGTTGCGCCGCTCAATGGCGCACTTTTCGCTGTGGCAGCGCTCGCCCTTCAAAAACAGCTTCATCCCCTCCCGCCGGCACAACCGGCAAACGGGTCCAGTATATCGTGCCAATCTTACCTCCCTACCTGAAACCTCAGGTGCAGTTTACGGCTCCCCTGAGCCTTCCTCCTGCTTGGCGGAGCGGCCAGAGAAGCGATTTCCGCCCCCAGGGGCTACCCATCCGAACTCGCTCCGCAATCCAAATCAAACCCTTCTCCTCTTCGGCGGCCGGCACCCGTTGTGCGGGATGGGCGTCACGTCCTTGATGGCTTTGACCTCCAAGCCGGCCGTGGCCAAGGCGCGAATGGCGGACTCCCGGCCCGCTCCAGGCCCGCTCACCCGGACTTCCACCGTCCGCATGCCCGACTCGCGGGCCTTACTGGCGGCGGTCAGCGAGGCCTGCTGCGCCGCAAACGGGGTCCCTTTGCGGGAGCCACGGAAACCCAACGCTCCGGCGCTCGACCAGGCGACCACATTGCCCGCCGGGTCGGCGACGCTGACGATGGTGTTATTGAAGGTCGCCTGGATGTGCACCACACCCACCGGAACGACCTTCTTCTCCTTCTTTTTGAACGTCTTCTTTTTCGCGCTTTTCGCTGCTGCCTTGGCCATACCTTATCCGATCACGGTTTTCCTGGTTGCTCGTCCTTACGTCTTGGCGGTCGCCTTCTTCTTGTTGGCGATGGTTCCGCGCCGCGGTCCCTTGCGGGTGCGGGCGTTGGTGTGGGTGCGCTGCCCGCGCACGGGCAACCCGCGCCGGTGCCGCAGGCCCCGGTAAGAGCCCATTTCCATGAGCCGCTTCAGGTTCATCGAGATCTCTTTGCGGAGATCGCCTTCGACCGCGCCTTCATCCTCGATGATCTGGCGGATACGCGTTACCTCTTCTTCGCTCAGCTCGCCCACCTTCTTGTCCGGGTTGACGCCGGCCCGCTGCAAAATGCTCATGGCGCGGCTGCGCCCAATTCCGTAAATGTAAGTCAATCCGATCACCGCCCGCTTCCGGACGGGAAGATCGACGCCTGCAATTCGCGCCATCGTTGGCCTCCTGTTAACCCTGTCTCTGCTTATGCTTGGGGTTCGGACAGATCACCCGAACCACCCCATGGCGGTGGATGATCTTGCACTTATCACAAATCTTCTTCACCGAGGCTCGTACTTTCATTTTCGTTTCAACCTTTACCCAAGAGCTTCACAATTCTGCCCCGGGTATCGTCCCGGGAGGAAAGCTCCACCAAGACCCTGTCTTTCAAACGCAGCCGGACGAAATTCGTCTGGCTGCCGGGAGCCGGGTGGGCGATCACCCTGGCCCGGCTGTCCAGCTCCAAACGGTAGGCGGCGTTCGGCAGAAGCTCAACCACCGTGGCTTCCGCCTGCCGGCCTCGCCGGCCCCCGCCGGATTCCTGCTCCCGCATCACGGCCTCGTCAAGACCCACGGCCCGTTCGACGTCACCGCCACGCAATGCTCGAAATGCGCCGAGCGGGATCCATCGCGGGTAACAGCCGTCCAGCCGTCACTCAACACCCGCGTGCCGGGCGCGCCGGCGTTGACCATCGGCTCAATCGCCAGCACCATCCCTTCTTTAAGCCGCGGGTTCTCATTGCGCCGGTCCACGTAATTCGGCACCTGGGGCTCCTCATGGAGCCGCGAGCCGATCCCGTGCCCGACGTACTCCCGCACCACCGAAAAACCGCGCGAGGTCACGTGATTCTCAATGGCCCCGCACACGTCGAACAGCCGGCTGCCCGGCCGCATCTTCTCAATCGCCAACTCCAGCGCCTCGCGGGTGGTCCGCAACAGTTCCTGGGTCCGGGCATCCACCTCGCCGACCGGGACCGTGATCGCCGAGTCCCCGTAAAAACCCTCCAGTTCCGCTCCCGTGTCGATGGAGATGATGTCCCCCTTCTTGAGAACCCGCCGCGCCGACGGTATGCCATGCACCACTTCTTCGTTCACCGAGGTGCACAGCACGAAAGGATAGGCCGCGCCCGCTGCCGGCACATAGTAGCCCTTGAACGCAGGACGGGCGCCGGCATCGCGGAACATGCGTTCCGCGGCTTGCTCCAGATCCAGCGTTGTAATCCCTTCCTCAATCATCGACTCAAGCTCCCGCAACACCTGCCAGACCAGAAGGCCGCTCCGGCGCATCTTCTCCAGGTCTTCGGGACTCTTGCGGACAATCATGCTTCTTGCGGGCGGGCGATATCTTTATTGTAAACGACTTCCGCCGTCATAGCCGCACGCCCGCCCCGCCCTAGAATACGCTCCTCCTGCCGCGGATTCGCCCCGCGCGCGGCGTAAATCCTTCGTAATGGCGCATGATGAGCTGGGCCTCGATCTGGTTGACAAAGTCCATGGCCACGCCCACCACGATCAGCAGCGACGTGCCGCCGAAGTAGAAATTGACGTTCAATCCGTACAGCAGCCAGTTCGGGAAATACTGCTCGATCCATCCGCCCACCAGCGGCAGATGATACAGGGCGATGCCGGAGATCATGATCTGCGGGATCAGACTGAGCACCGACAAGTACAGCCCGCCCACCACCGTGATGCGGGTCAGGATCCGGTTCATGTACTCGGCCGTGTTCTTGCCCGGACGAATGCCTGGAATAAAGCCGCCGTACTTGCGCATGTTGTCGGCGGCCTCGTTCGGGTTGAAAATGATCGACACGTAAAAGAAACAGAAAAAGATGATCCCCGCCACAAACAGCACGGCATAGAGCGGCTCGCGTGGAGCCAGCGCATCCAGCATCCCTTTAAGCCAGGGATTATTGCGGGCGGCCGGCATCACCGCCAAAGTCTGGGGGAAAGCTAGCACGGAGGATGCGAAAATGACCGGAATCACTCCGCCGGCATTGACCTTCAGCGGCAAGTGGGTGGCCTGTCCCCCCATCATGCGGCGACCCACGACCCGCTTGGCGTACTGAACCGGGATGCGGCGTTCGCCCCGCTCAACCAGCACGATGAAGGCTACCACGAGGACCATGAAGATCAGGATGATGATGACGTGCAGAGCGCCCCACTGTCCGGTCGAGAGGTTCGTGACGAAGTTTCCGACGGCGCTGGGAATCCCCACCACGATGCCGGCAAAGATGATCAGCGACATGCCGTTGCCGATGCCGCGGTCGCTGATCTGCTCGCCCAGCCACATGATGAAGGCAGTGCCCGTGGTCAGCGTCAACATGGTCATCAGAATGAAGCCGATGCCGGGGTTGAGCACAAATCCGCCTTCGGATTGCTGGAGACTGATGGCGATCGTCGCCGACTGAAAGCCCGCCAGCAGGATCGTCAGGTACCGCGTCCACTGGGTGATCTTGCGGCGGCCCAGCTCCCCTTCCTTCTGAAGCTTCTCCAGCGTGGGAATCACCACGGTGAGCAACTGGAGAATGATGGAGGCCGTGATGTAGGGCATGATGCCCAGCGCGAAGACCGTCAGGCGCCGGAACATTCCGCCCGAAAACAGGTCGATAAAGCCGAACACGGTCCCCTGGTTTTGTCGAATGAAGTCCTCAAAGCGAGCCGCATCCACGCCGGGTGTTGGGATGTGGCCGCCGATGCGGTAAACGGCAAGCAGCGCCAGGGTGAACAGGAGGCGCTTGCGCAGGTCCGGCACCCGGAAGATATTGGCGATGGCTTCGAAGAACTTGTTCATGGGTCGTACGCCTTCCCGCTACTGGCCGGCTGCTCCGATGACCTCCGCCTTGCCGCCGGCGGCCTGAATCTTCTCCAGGGCCGACTGCGAGAATACGTGGGCCGCCACGGTGATCTTGCGCTTCAATTCGCCGCCGCCCAAAATCTTTAGCCCGTCTTTCAGCTTCTTAATCACGCCCAATTCCATCAGGCGTACCGGGTCGAAACTGTCGCCTTCCAGCTTCTCCAGCCGCCCGATGTTGACCACCGCGTACTCCTTGCGAAACGGGTTCTTGAAGCCTCGCTTGGGCAGGCGCCGGTGCAAGGGCATCTGTCCGCCCTCAAAACCACGCATGAGACTGGCCCCCGAAATGGAGTGCTGGCCCTTGTGGCCGCGGCCCGAGGTCTTGCCCCGGCCGGAGCCCATGCCGCGCCCCACGCGGCGCCGGGAATGCTTCTGCCCGGCTGGGGGTCTCAAATCGCTCAGGTTCATCGGCGTAACCTCCTGTTTACTCGCACAGCGTTAACAAGTGGGGGATCTTGACCACCATGCCCCGGAACACCGGGGTGTCCGGCTTCTCCACCACCTGGTTCAACTTCCGCAGCCCCAGTGAACGCACGATGCGCTTGTGTTTTTCCGGCGCACAAATCGGACTGCGCACCAGCTTGATCTTGATCTTCCGTTCCGCCATAGAATTCCGTCCCACCCTGATGTTTGCGCCTCCTTTACACCTTCTCCAGAGGCAGCCCTCGCAAGTCCGCCACGGCCTGCTTGTCGCGGAGCTGCTCCAGCGCCGCGATGGTGGCCCGCACCACGTTGTGCGGATTGTGCGAACCGATTGATTTAGTCAATACGTTCGGAATGCCGGCCGCCTGCACCACGGCTCGCACCGGGCCGCCGGCGATGACGCCCGTGCCTTCCGGCGCCGGCTTCAACAGCACCAGCCCGCTTCCGAACCGGCCCAGCACCGGATGTGCGATCGTCGTCGGCAGCACGTTGATCTTCCGCAAATTCTTCTTGGCGGCCTCGATCCCTTTCTTAATCGCCGCCGGCACTTCCCGCGCCTTGCCGGTTCCGAAACCGACAACCTTGGCGTCTGGATCTCCCACAACCACCAGCGCCGAAAAGCTCAAGTTCTTGCCGCCTTTGACCACCTTGGTGACGCGGTTGATCGAAACCACCTGCTCTTTCAGGTTCAACCCTTGGGGATTTACGCGTTTCACTGCTGCTATGGCTGCCATGCGCCTAAAACTCCAGTCCCGCTTCCCGCGCGGCCTCCGCCAGCGCTTTCACCCGCCCGTGGTACAGGTACCCGCCGCGGTCGAACACCACGCGCCGGATCCCCTTCTCCTTGGCCCGCTCGGCGATCAGACGCCCCACCTCTCTGGCCGAAGCCACGTTGCCGCCGCCGGCCAAGCCGGAACTCTTCGCCGCCGAAGAAGCCGCCGCCAGCGTGCGGCCATGCACATCGTCGATGATCTGCGCATAGATGTGCTTGAGGCTGCGGAACACGCACAGCCGGGGGCGCTCCGGCGTTCCCGTAACCTTCTTGCGGATTCTCCGGTGGATCCGCAGGCGAATCTTGTTTCTGGAGACCTTCTGTATCATTTGCCACCCGCTCCCGTCTTGCCCACTTTCTTGCGCAGCACCTCGCCGGTGTAGCGGATGCCCTTGTTCTTGTAAGGATCCGGCGGACGCAGCGAGCGGATATTGGCTGCCACCTGGCCCACCTTTTGCCGGTCGGCCCCGCTCACAATGATATGCGTCTGCCGTTCGATCTTGACATCCACCCCGTCAGGAAGCAGCATCTCGATGGGGTGCGAATATCCCAGCGAGAACGTCACGATCCGGCCCTTGGCGTCGGCCCGGTAGCCGATGCCAACGATGTCCAGTTCCCGCATGAAGCCGGCGGAAACCCCCTGCACCGCATTGGCTGCCAGCGCCCGGGTCAGCCCGTGGAGCGCGGCGTAACGGTCGGAGGCGCGCTGGAAGATCAGCTGCCCGTCTTCCTGCCGCACCGTGATCCCGTCGGGGATCGGCACCGTGAGTTTGCCTTTGGGCCCTTCCACAATCAGTTGTTCGCCGATCGCCACCTGCACGCCTTTCGGCAGCGGGACCGGCTTGTTTCCAATTCGAGACATGGTTAAACCCTCACCACACCTGGCAGAGCACCTCGCCGCCGACGCCCTCGCTGTGCGCCTTGCGGCCGGTCATCACGCCCCGCGGCGTGGTCAGAATGTTGATCCCGAGCCCGCCCAACACACGCGGGATCTCCTTGCGGCCCACATAGACGCGGCAGCCGGGCCGGGAGACGCGCTCGATGCGCGAGATCACCGGCGTGTTGTCCGGCGCATACTTCAGGTAGATCTTGATGGTCCGCACCGATCCTTCTTCGGCCAGTTTGAAGTTGGCGATGTACCCTTCCTCTTTCAGGATGCGGGCGATGTCCAGCTTCAGCCGGCTGGCGGGCACGTCCACTTTGGGATGCCGCGCCCGCAGGGCGTTGCGGATTCTTGTGAGCATGTCGGCAATCGGATCCGTGTTCATCCTCCAGGCTCCCTTCCTCCTACCAGCTCGCCTTGATGACGCCAGGAATTTCTCCGGCGAGCGCAAGCTGGCGGAAACAAATCCGGCACAAGCCGAACTTCCTCATGTAGCCGCGTGGCCGGCCGCAGCGGTGGCAGCGGTTGCGGTGCCGGCAGCGCAGCTTGGGTTTGCCGGCCTTCTTGGCCTCCAGTAACTTCCGGTCTTTGGCGATCTTGGCGGTAGTAGCCATCCGTTCTCTATCCCTTTCGAAGCCTCACTGCCGGAACGGCATGCCGAGATGTTTGAGTAGCGCCAGCCCCTCGGCGTCGGTCTTGGCGGTCGTCGTAATGCAAATATTCATGCCCTTGATCTTTTCCACTTTGTTGTAGTCGATCTCGGGAAATATGAGCTGATCCCGGATGCCCAGCGTGTAGTTGCCCCGCCCGTCGAAGGATTTGGTGGAAACCCCCCGGAAGTCGCGCACGCGGGGCAGCGCTACGTTGACCAGCCGGTCGAGGAACTCGTACATCCGGTCGCCGCGCAGCGTCACCATGCAGCCGATCGACATGCCCGCGCGCAGCTTGAACGCAGCGATCGACTTGCGCGCTTTGGTGATCACCGGACGCTGGCCGGTGACCGCCGCCAGCTCGTTCACGGCGCCGTCCAGCAGCTTGGCGTTCTGCGTGGCCTCGCCCAAGCCGATGTTAACCGAGATCTTCTCAAGCTTGGGCACGGCCATGATGTTCGTGTAGCCGAACTCCTTCATGAGCGCCGGCACTACCGTCTTCTTGTAATGTTCCTTCAGCCTGGCAGCCATACTATTTCTTCTCCAGCGGCGCACCGCACTTGCGGCATACCCGCACCCGCCGCGGCTTGCCCGCCGTCGTGTCGATCTTATGGGCGATGCGCACCGGGCCGCACGCCGGGCAGACCAGCATCACGTTGGAGACCGAGATGGGGCTCTCCCGCTCGGCAATCCCGCCTTTGATTTGGCGCGCGGGATTCGCCCGGGTGTGCCGCTTCACCATGCTCACGTGCTCCAACAAAACCTTCCCGGTGCTGCGGTCCACGTGCAGCACCCGCCCGCGCTTGCCGCGGTCCCGGCCCGCAATCACCTCCACCTCATCGTTCTTGCGGATCAGAACGCGCCGCGGCAAGCCCGCCTTTTGACTCTTCGTCAAACCCTTGGCCATCACAGCACCTCCGGAGCCAGCGAGACGATCTTCATGAAGCGCTTATCGCGGAGCTCGCGGGCCACCGGCCCGAACACGCGCGTCCCGATCGGTTCGCCCACTTCGTTGATCAACACCGCCGCATTGGAATCAAACCGGATATAAGTGCCGTCCTTCCGGCGGGTCTCTTTGCGCATGCGTACGATCACGCAGCGCACAACCTTCCCTTTCTTGATCGCCGAGTCCGGGGCCGCTTCCTTGACGCTGGCCGTAATGACGTCTCCCAGACCAGCGCGCAGCCCGAGGTCTCCGCCGCGCGGCAGGATGCAGCTCAGCTTGCGCGCGCCGCTGTTGTCGGCGACCTCCAAAATCGTCCGCATTCCGATCATGGCGTCCTCCTGTTGCCCTCCGGCCCGGCCGGGGTCGCCTCTTCCAGAGCCTCCGGCAGCGGCTCCACCTGCGCCGCGCGCCGGATGATCTCCACCAGCCGCCACCGCTTCAGCCGGCTCAATGGCCGGGACTCCACAATCCGCACGGTGTCGCCGGGACGGGCGGAACTCTCTTCATCGTGGGCGTAGAACTTTTTCCTGTGCGTCACCACCCGTTTGTAAACTGGATGGGGGACCCGGCGGGTGACCTCCACCACGATCGTCTTGGCCATCTTGGCCGAGACCACCTGCCCCACCTTTTCGTTCTTGCGGCTGACCGCCTTCTGCTCGCTCATGATCTCAGCTCCTTGCCGCCAGCTCCCGCTCCCGCAACACGGTCAGAATCCGCGCCCGGTCCTTCCGCAGTTGCCGGTACTTCTTCAGCGCCACGCTTTGTCCCATCCCCACCTGGAGCCGGAGGCGGAAGGCCTGCTCCTCCATCTGCCGGAGCTGGTTGTTAAGCTCGGTGTTGTCGAGTTCCCTGACTTTGTCCGCTCTCATAACCGCACCTCTTACTCGACGCCGGGCCGCGCCACCAGCCGGCACGGGATCGGCAGCTTGTGCGCGGCCAAGGCCATCGCGCGCTCGGCGACGCTCCGGCTGACACCTTCCATCTCAAACAGGATCTTGCCCGGGCGGACCACCGCCACCCACTGCTCAGGTGCGCCCTTGCCCTTTCCCATGCGGGTCTCGGCCGGCTTCTTGGTGATCGGCTTGTCCGGAAACAACCGGATCCAAACCTTTCCCCCGCGCTTGATAAAGCGGGTCATCGCCACACGGGCGGCTTCAATCTGCCGGTCCGTGACCCAGGCGCACCGCATCGCCTTCAGGCCAAAATCGCCGAACGCCAACTGCGAACCGCGCCAAGCCTTCCCTTTCATGCGGCCGCGCTGCTGCTTTCTGTACTTGACCTTCTTTGGCATCAACATGGCGCTATTCCTTTCCTCCTGGCTCGCCGCCTTCGCCCGCGGCCCCCGCCGTATCCGGCCCGGCAACCTCAGGCGCCGCGGCTGGAGTTGGCGTTTCCGCTTCCTGCTTCCAGCTAGGAGTTGCCGGAGCCAGCGGCGGAGTGACCGGGCCCGGCGCCTGCAACGGCGGCGCCGGCGTCTCGACCGGCGGCTGCTGCACCGGCGGCGCGGCAGGCTCGGCCGCGGCGGCCGGACGCCGCTCCCGGCGTTCCCGCGGCGGCGTCCGGCGGGGCTCCGGCTCGCCGAACAGCAAGGGCCGGGCCTGGGTATCGAGAATCTCTCCCTTATAAACCCAAGTCTTGACTCCGATCACGCCGTAGGTCGTGCGGGCCTCGCTGAAACCATAGTCGATGTCTGCCCGCAGAGTATGCAGCGGCAACTGTCCTTGCAGGTACCATTCGCTGCGAGCAATTTCGGCTCCGTTCAGCCGCCCCGATACGCGCACCTTGATCCCTTTGCACCCAAAGCGCAATGCCGAATCCACGGCTTTGCGCATCGCCCGGCGGAACGCCACCCGCTTCTCTAACTGCAAGGCGATCGACTCGGAGACAAGTTGGGCGTCCAGCTCCGGCTTGTGCACTTCCTGGATGTCGATAAACACCTCGCGGTGCGTCCGCGCCGCCAGCTCTTGCTTGAGCTTCTCGATCTCCGCGCCCTTGCGCCCGATGATGATCCCGGGCCGGGACGTCCGGATCGTCACCCGCAGCTTGTTGCCGGGACGGTCCACTTCGATCGAGCTGACTCCGGCCGCCTTGAGCCTCTCCCGCAAGGCGTCTTTCAACTCCAGATCCTCGTGCAGAAGCTTGGCGTAGTCCTGCTTGGCGAACCAGCGCGATCGCCAGGTCTTGGTGTAGCCGACCCGAAATCCGTAAGGATGAACTTTTTGTCCCATATTCTGCGTCCCCTGGCTATTTGGCTTCCGCCACCGTCACCGCAATGTGCGACATTCGCCTTTGATACCGGTAGGCCCGGCCCATGGGCGCCGGCCGGATCCGCTTCAGCCGCGGCCCCTCGTTCACGTAAACCTCTTGGACCACCAGATCGTCTACGTTCACGTCCGCCGACCGGTTCTGGGCGTTGGCGATCGCCGAGCGCAGGACCTTCTCCACTTCGGGCGCGATCCGCTTGTTGGTGCTGCGCAGAATCGTTAGCGCATCGCCCGCCTTGCGGCCGCGGATCAGGTCCACGACCAGGCGCGCTTTCTGCGGAGAGACCCGAATGTATCTTGCTTCCGCTCTCGCTTCCATATCGTTATCGTTCCGCTTCCCGTTGCTCTGTCCTCATCCTCGCAGCCGGGCCCGGCCTCGCCAGAATCGGCCGGAGGCCCCAGCCGGTTTAAGATGGCTTGGACGACTTCTCCGTCGCGCTCTTCGCCGCGTGCCCTTTGAAGGTCCGCGTGGGCGCGAATTCTCCTAGCTTGTGTCCGACCATGTTCTCCGTGATGTACACCGGGATGAACTTCTTCCCGTTGTGCACCGCGATCGTGTGTCCCACAAAATCCGGCACGATGGTCGAACGCCGCGACCAGGTGCGAATCACCTTCTTTTCGTTCTTGGCGTTCAAAGCCGCCACCTTTTCCAATAGGTGGGCGTCGCAGAACGGCCCTTTTTTCAGAGAACGGCCCATAGTTCCTCGATCAGGGATGGCGTCTCAGCGGTCTGGTCGGCCGGCGCAGCCGGCGTCCCCATCTCCGTGGTCCATCCCGCTACCTCTTCTTCGACTTGCGCGATACGATCCATTTGTCCGTCCGCTTGTTGTTCCGCGTCTTGTACCCCCGCGTGGGCTGGCCCCAGGGCGTCACCGGATGGCGTCCGCCGCTGGTCTTGCCTTCGCCGCCCCCGTGCGGGTGGTCCACAGGATTCATGCTCACGCCCCGGTTGTGGGGCCGCCGCCCGAGCCAGCGCTTCCGGCCCGCTTTGCCCAGCGATACGTTTTCGTGGTCCGTGTTGCCCACCTGCCCGATGGTCGCCATGCATTCGGTCCGTACCTTGCGCACCTCACCGGAGGGCAGCTTGATCAGCGCGTATTCGCCTTCCTTTGAAACCAGCTGCGCCTGCGTCCCCGCCGCCCGCGCCAACTGCGCCCCCTTGCCCGGGTACAGTTCGATGTTGTGCACCACCGTGCCCGCGGGGATATTCTTGAGCGGCAGCGCGTTCCCCACCAGGATGTCTGCATCCGGACCGGAAACCACCGTCCGCCCCACCTCCAGCCCTACCGGGCAGAGGATATACCGCTTTTCGCCGTCGGCGTAATGCAGCAGCGCCACCCGCGCCGAGCGGTTCGGGTCGTATTCTATGGCCGCCACCCGGGCCGGCACCCCCGTCTTGTCCCGCTTGAAATCAATGATGCGGTACCGGCGTTTGTGCCCGCCGCCCCGGAACCAAATCGTGATCTGGCCGGTGTTGTTCCGCCCGCCGCTGCGTTTCTTACCGGTGGTCAGCGCCTTTTCCGGCTTCTCTTTGCTGATGTCCTCACGCGACACCACCGTCTGGAAGCGGCGAGTGGGCGTGACGGGACGGTAACTCTTGATCGGCATCTTAGATCTCCGCGAACTCCGGCGCCTTCTGGCCCGGCTTCAGTCTGACGTAAGCCTTCTTCCAATCCGGGCGGTAACCGCTAAACCGGCCGCGCCGCCGTAGCTTTCCTTCCAGGTTGGCCGTCCGCACTTCCGCCACCTTGACCTTGAAAATCTCCTCCACCGCGGCCCGGATCTGGCTCTTGTTGGCGCGGGGATTGACCTCGAAAACCAGCGTCAGCTCCGATTCCTTCTTCGCGACGCCCTTCTCGGTCAGCAGCGGCCGCCGGATCACTTCGTAGCTTTTCATTGCGACAGCGCCTCCGATAGTTTCTGCGCAGCGGCTTCCGAAATCAGAACCCGCTCGTGCCCCAGCAGCGCGTACACGCTCACCTCCCGCGTCGGCAGCAGCGTGACTCCGGGAAGGTTCCGGCTGCCCAAAACCAGATTGCGGTTTTCGCTGTTGTCCACCACCAGAACCGTCTTGCCGGCTTCCAGCTTCTCCAGTACCTGGCGGAACGACTTGGTCTTATGGTCCGGTAATTCGAACTCCCGCACCACCTTCAGTTCTCCGTCCCGCAGCTTGGCGCTGAGCGCCGAACGCAATGCCCCCAACAGCATCTTACGGGGCAGCCGGTAGCTGTAATCCCGCGGCACAGGCCCGTGCACCGTTCCGCCGTGCCTCCACAGCGGCGAGCGGATCGATCCCATGCGTGCCCGCCCGGTGCCCTTCTGCCGCCACAGCTTCTTTCCCGAGCCGGAAACCTCCGCCCGCACTTTGGTCTTGGCCGTGCCCCGGCGCTGGCAGGCTAAATAGTGCCGTACGGCTTCGTATAACAACGCCTCTTTCACCGGCGCCGCGAATACGGAATCCGCTAGCTCGATCTCGCCCACCTTCTGGTTGTTTAAGTCGAATACATCCACCTTGGGCATCGCATTCACCTCTTCGCGCGGCGCACGACCACATAGCCGCCGTTGGGGCCCGGAACCGCACCCTTCACCACCAGCAGGTTTTCCTCGATATCCACGTCCACCACTTCCAGGTTCCGCACCGTCACGCGCTCTACCCCCATGTGTCCGGCCATGCGCATGCCCGGGAACACCCGCGACGGAAAGCTCGAAGCCCCGATCGAACCCGGCGCGCGGTGGAACATCGATCCATGCGTGGCGTCGCCGCCCCGGAAATGGTGCCGCTTCACCAGACCCGCAAAGCCCCGCCCCTTGCTGATCCCGATCACGTCCACCTTGTCCGACGGCTTAAACTGGTCCACCAGCACCCGGTCTCCGGTCTTCAGGTCGTCATCGCCCGGACGCAGCCGGAGCTCCTTCAGGAACTTGACGCCTTCCACCCCCGCCTTCTTCAGGTGGCCAGCCAGCGGCCGGTTGATCCGACGCGGCTTCACAAACTCCAGCAGCCCCAGCTGAACCGCGTTGTAGCCGTCCTTCGCCGGGCTCTTCCGTTGAACCACCACGCAAGGTCCCGCCTTGAGCAACGTCACGGGGACCACTTGCCCGTCCGCGCGGAAGACCTGCGTCATCCCGATCTTCTTACCAAGAATTCCTGGGCTCATATTCTGTCCTGCGCCTCCAGAAACCTGCCCTCCGGCCTGACGGCTGAGGCCGGATTCCAGCTCCTGGGTTCTTGCCTACCTCTTCCCAAATGCCTTGATCTCCACATCCACACCGGCCGGCAGATCCAGCCGCATCAAGGCATCCACCGTCTCCTGCGTCGGCTCCAAGATGTCCAACAGCCGCTTGTGGGTACGGATCTCGAACTGCTCCCGCGACTTCTTGTCCACGTGCGGCGAGCGGAGAACCGTGAAGCGGTTCTTGACCGTTGGCAGCGGAATCGGCCCGGCGATCTGCGCGCCGGTTTCTCCCGCGGTCCGGACAATCGCCTTGGCCGACTCATCCAGGACCCGATGGTCGTATGCTTTCAGCCGTATGCGAATGCGTTCTCTCAGCATCTTTTCCTCTGCTCGGGCTCCACAGCCCTGGCCGCGGCTATCCCGGCTTCCGCCGGGCGGCCCGCCGGCCGCCCAAACCTTACTCCAATATCTCGGTCACCGTGCCGGCGCCCACCGTGCGCCCGCCTTCCCGGATCGCAAACCGCAACCCCTTGTCCATCGCCACCGGCGTGATCAGCTCCACTTCCAG
>Ga0101944_10003170_pt1 | contig 23839 bp, 17 predicted proteins | sample DewCreD2012metaG_FD_75245 | JGI IMG/M metagenome (GOLD analysis project Ga0101944, IMG submission 75245) | Hot spring sediment bacterial and archeal communities from British Columbia, Canada, to study Microbial Dark Matter (Phase II) - Dewar... ... | reverse complement strand
CTCCTCTACACCTAATCGCTCATCATCGCGCTGGTCTGCGGCACGGCGGGATTGCCGCACATCCTCGTGCGCTTCTACACCAACCCCGACGGCGGCGCCGCCAAGCGCACCACCATGTGGGTGATGATCCTCATCGGCGTCTTCTACGTCTTCCCGCCCGTGTTCGGCGTGATGGGGCGCAATCTCATGCCGGAGCTTTACTCCGGCATCGGCGCGAAAGGCACGGACAAGATCGTCCTCGAACTCCCGCGCCTGTTGAACGAGAAATACGCGCCCCTCGGCTCGATCCTCTCCGGCATCACCTGCGCCGGCGCGTTCGCGGCGTTCATGAGCACGTTCAGCGGCCTGCTCGTCTCCATGACCGGCGCGATGGCTCACGACGTTTATGGCCGCATGCTGCGGCCCCAGTCCACGCCCGGGCAGCGCATGAGGATGTTCAAAATCTCGGCCGTGATCCTGGGCGGCGGGGCCATTCTTGGCGGCAGCTTCGTCGAGGCGTTGGAGATCAATTTCATGGTCGGCCAGGCGTTTGCCATCGCGGCGGCGAGTTATTTCCCGCTGCTGTTCATGGCCGTCTGGTGGCGCAAGCTCACGATGAAGGGCGCGGCCACCGGCATGTTGACCGGCGGCTTGAGCGCGGTGGTGGCGATTTCGCTGACGAGTTTCAGCACGCTGGCCAACGCCCCCGGCAAGAGCGGCGAGCTGTTCGCGCTGTTCAAACCGCTGAACGAATTCTGGGCCGCGCATCCGTTGCTCCGTATTCTGTGCGAGCAGCCCGCCATCTGGGCCGTGCCGCTGGCCATCACGCTGATGATCGTCATCTCGAAGCTGACGCAAAAGGACGTGCCGTCGGACATCCGCATGAAGATGCTGGTGCTGCACGCGCCGGAGAAGCTGGGGTTGAAACAGGAATACATCCAGGAGCATCAGCCGCCCGGGCATTGAAGGAGCGCCGACGTCCTCGTCGGCTTTTGGCGAATGAACGGAATGACGGGTGAATCAAACCCGGGATGAACGCGGGCGGTTAATTCAACCCGCAAAGCCGGCTGGAGGCCGGCGCTTCTTTTACGCCAGCCCCAAATTCTTCACGATGGCCGTCGTGGTGGCGGCTGTGTTCAGCGTGTAGAAGTGGAGGCCGGGCGCAGCAACGCCTTCCACCCCACCTGCGAGTCTCCGCAACCGGGCCACGCCTTCGGGACTACCGCAATTCCGCGCGCAGCGCCTCCGCCAGCGCGCGTTCCTCGGGCAGCAGCGTGGCCGTTGCCGCCAGGTCCAGGTGACGGCGCGCTTCCGCCGGGGCGTTGGTGCCGAGCGCGAGCGCGTAGTAGAGGGCGATGGCGCCGCGCTCGCGTTCCGCCGGGGGAATGGCGGCAAAGGCCGCCTGCGCCCCCGCGCGGTCGCCCGCCTGCCATTGGGCAAAGGCGTGGGTGGAGGCAAAATAGGCGTTGGTCGGCTGCGCCCGGACGAGTTCCCGCGCCATTTCCCGCGCCCGGGGGGATTGCGGGTGGAGCAGCAGCGTGGTGACAGTGAAGTTGTTTTTCACGGCGAGGTTGGCGGGGTTCTGCGTGTGGAGCGTGCCGTAAAGCCGGTTCAATCCGCGCGTGTCGCCGTCCGCCTGGCACAGCTCACCCAGCCGCGCGGGCACCCAGCGTTCGCCGGGATGGCGTTCGAGCAGCACCCACAACAACTCGCGTTCCTCGGCGTTCCAGCCCCACTCCGCCGCCAGCCGGGCGAGCGCGCCGAGCAGCTTCGGTTGGCCGGTGGCCGCGCGCGTGGCGGCCAGCCATTCGGCGGAAGCCCGGGTCGTCTGCCGTTGCTCGCGCAACGCCCGCGCCAGCAGGGCGCGGCGGAAAAAATCGCGGTCTTCCCAGCGCGCGCCCTCGAGCACGGCCTGCAAGTCGGCCCATTCCCGCCGGGCCAGATGGAGGTCGGCGCGGGCCATGGTCACGCGCGGGGCGGCGCGCAACTCCGGTGCCAACGCAGCCAGCCAAGTTAGCGCGCCCGCCGTGTCGTTGATGGACAACATCCACGCGGCCAGCGCGTGAACGGCCTCCTGGCCCAGCCGGGCGGCCTCGGCCTGGCGGGCGGCCAGTTCCGCCGGATACGCGGGCGCCGCCGCCCGGTGGAGGATGTTCAGGGCAAACATCCGGTCGCTGAAGGTGGCATTGGTGGCGGTCGCCAGTTCGCGCGCGGCGGCGACAGCGTCCCCGGGGCGGTGATGTTGGAGGAATGCCTCGGCGAGATTCTGGAGAACGACGCGGCGGTGCGGGGAGCGGGGGTCGGCCTGTTCGAGCTGGCGCAGGCCGGCGAACGCCACGTTGGTGTCGCTGGCCTGCAGGAGGAGCACGGCGTGGTTGAGGCGGAGGATTTCGTTGGTCGGGTCGAGGCGAAGGCCGGCGGCGAGGTGGGCTTCGGCCTCGGACAGCCGCCGTTGGGCGGCCAGCGTCAGCGCGGCGGCCTGGTGAAAGGCCACGGAATTCCGGTTGTTGGTGGCCACGCCGGAAAGGGCGCTTTCGGCGCGCGCCGGGTCGCCGAAACTGAGCGCGACCTCGGCCAGTGCCAGATGGTTCGAGGCGCGTCCGGGGGCGAGTTCGACGACGCGCTGCCACCAGGCGAGGGCCTCGGGGGAGCGCAATTCCCGGGTGAGCCGCGCCATGATTTCAGTGGCGGCGAGGTTGGCCGGGTCGAGGGCGAGGGCGAGGCGGGCGCTGAGGGCGGCGTTTTTGTAGTCATCCGCCGCGAGAAAGGCGGCGGCTTGGGCGAGGTGACGCTGTTTTTTCCACGCGCGATAGGCGGGTTTGGCGAGCCACAGGCCGGCGGCCAGGGCCAGCAACGCCAGGCCGACCAGCAGCCAGCGGCCCCAGCGCGGTTGTTCGTCCTCGGTCATGCGGGGCATCGTCGCAAACCGCGCGCCCCAAATCAACGCGCCGCCGCGTTTTCGCAAAGTTGCGGCGCGCGCCGGGGTCCGCCCGCCGGGACGGAACCTGCTTTGTGAAGGTCCGGCCCGCCCAGGCGGCGCCTTGCATTATGACGTATCCAATCCCTCCCCGCCGGGCGCGTTCGCGCCGCCCGTGGTCCGCCCTGCTGCTGGCCGCCGTCGCTTTGGCCGTGAACGGCTGCCAGAGCACCCGGCCCGTGCCGCTGGCGCATCTGCCGCGATTTACCGAGGCCGAGCAGGCCAGCGCTGTCATTAAATTCGACAGTTGGGACTATCTGTTTGTCCTGCAACCGCCGGTGATGGATGGCCCCTACCGCAAGATTCTCAAGCTGGAGGACGTGGGGGAGGCGATTCGCGCGAATGCGAACCGCCGCGAACTGGCGGTGGTGTTGGTGGGCTGGCAGTTTTCGGAGCGCGACTGCGTGGCGCTGGGGCACGACTGGCGCGAGTTGTTGGCGGTCGAGGGCTTCCGCCGGGTCGTCTGCATCAAGGCGCTCGGGGAAAACAAGCTCAACGGCAGCCCCGTGGTGTATGACAGCGCCACCGTGCCGGCGCGGGCCGTGGCCGTCGCGGACTGAGGCGCCCTCCGCGGCCACCGCTCACTGCGGTTCCAGCCTGGTGATGGCCTCGCGCAGGGCGGCCTCAATCCCCGGCCAGCGCGTGGCGGGATCCAGCTTCCGCCCGTCCGGCTCGCTGACGTAGAAGCTGTCGAGCGCCGCGCCCTTCTCGGTGCAGATTTTCGCCGCCGAAATGTTGACGCCGAGCGCGGCCAGTTGCCGGGACACGGCGTGCAGCAGGCCGATGCGGTCCTCGGTGACGATTTCGATGAGCGAGCGCTGGTCGGAGGCGTCGTTGTCGAGCCGGATCTGCGTGGGCAACTGCTCGCCGGTGTAGGCCTGGTAAAGCGGGCGGGCGTGTTTCTGTTTGGCGATCAGCGGGCCGAGGTCCAGGTCCTCGCGGCCCAGCGCGCGCCGCAGCCACTGCTCGAATTTTTCCCCCTGTTCGGGCGTGGCCAGGCCGCCGGTGCGCCCGTCGGTCACCGAAAACACGTCCAGGGCGACGCCGTCGGCGCGGGTGAAAATCTGCGCGCTGAGAATGTTGAGTCCGGCCGCGCTGAGCGCGCCGGAAATCTTGCTGAACAGCCCGGGCCGGTCCCAGGTGCAAATGCGGGCATCGCTGTAACCCCGGTCACGGTGATGCTGCCAGCGGATGGCCGGGGCGAGCGCGTCCTCCCCGCCGTCCTCCACCTGCCGCACCATGAAGGCGTGGACGAGGTCCAGGTCGGCGACGATTTCGGCGGCGTTGTGGATGAGGAAATAGCGCGGGGGCAGGCCCTCGAAGTGCGCCTGCACCTCCTCGGCTTCGAGGTGCGCGGGCAATTCGCGGCAGACCTCGAGCTTGAGCAGCTCGCGCTGCTTCTCCTCGGCCCGGATGAATTCCGTGCCGCCCGTGAGCAACTGGGAAACCTTGCGGTAAAGCGACCAGAGCAGCGCATCCTTGAACCCGTTCCAGAGCTTGTCGCTGGTCGCCATCGAATCCACAAACGTCAACAAGGTCAGTTGCGCGAGGTTCTCCGGCGTGCGGATGATGCCGGCGAGACTGCGAATGACCGCGGGATCCTCGAGGTCGCGGCGTTGCGACGTGGTGGCAAGCAGCAGGTGGTGTTCGATGACGGCGCGGAGCGTCGCGGTCGCGCTTTCATCCAGCCCCAGCCGGCGGGCCACGCGTCCGGCCAGTTCGGCGCTGGTGGCCGCGTGGTTGCCGGTCTCGTCCGCCTTGCCGACGTCGTGCAGCAGCAGCGCGAGGTAGAGCAGATAAGGATGTTCCAGCTCCTGCAGCAGCGGCGCGTAGGCGTCCTGCGGCGGGGTTTTCGCGCCCCACACGCGGTCGAGTTGTTCCAGGCACATCAGCGTGTGCTCGTCGGCGGCGTATTGGTGGTAGAACTCGTGCTGCACCAGGCAGGTCAGGCGTCCGAACTCGGGGACGTATTTGCCGAGGAAACCGGTCTCGTGCATCGCGCGGAGGACGCGCGCCACGTCGCCGCGCTGGTTGAGGATGGTGATGAACGTCTCGTGCACGTGCGCGTCGGCGAGGAAGGCGCGGTTGACGAGCGGAAGCTGGTTGCGGATCAACTGGACGAGGTCCGGGTGCAGGCGGAGGCCGCGCTGCTGGGCGTGCAGAAACACGCGCATCAGCCGGCGCGGCGAGTCGCGGAACACACGGTGCGAGACGGCGTGAATCTCGCCGTCCACAAACTTGAAGCCGTCCACCGGCTCGCTGACGGCGGGGCGCCCCCGGGGCAGCAACTTGCGGAGCGAGAAGCGGGACTCGGGGCGGGGCACCAGCGCGAGCCGCTGCTCGAGCGTGCGGGTGAGGAGGAAGATGTTCCGGCTGTGGGTGTAATAATCCCGCATGAAGCGCTCGATGCGCCGGCTGGGCGAGCGCTCAGGGTAGCCCAGGCCGTGCGCCACCGCCGGTTGCAGGGCCTTGGTCAGCACGTCCGTCGGGCGGGTCACCTGGTAATGCATCTCGGTGCGGACGCGCAGCAGGAAATCATAGGCGGCCTTGAGGTCGCGCCGCTCGGCGGCGCTCATGAGGTCGCGCGCGGCCAGGTCCTTGAGCGACCGGGTGCCGCACTTGAAAAACGCCATCCAGAGCAGGTTCTGGAAATCGCGCAGCCCGCCGCAGCCGTTTTTCACGTTGGGTTCCTGCATGCAGGCGGAGTTGCCGAACTTGGCCCGCCGGGTGGCCTGGTCCTCGAGCCGCGCGGCGATGTATTCGTCCTCGTGGCCCTTCACGCATTTGGCGAGCACGGCGGCCTGGAACCGGCCGAACAGTTTTTCGTCCCCGGCGATGCGCCGCGCCTCGATGAACGAGGTCTTGGACTGCATTTCGCGGTTGGCCTCGGCCACGCACTCGTCGAGCGTGCGGACGGAGTGGCCCACCTTGAAGCCCAGGTCCCAGAGCGGATAGAGGATGCCGTCCAGGATGCGGCCCAGGTAGGGATGTGGTTTTCCGGCAGCGGCCACCTGGCCGTCGTGCAAAAACATGAAGTCCACATCGCTGTGCGGATTCAATTCCCCCCGCCCGTAGCCGCCCAGCGCGATGAACGCCACGCGGGGAAACTCCTGCTGCGCCTGCGAAGAAAGACTGTGCAACGCGGCGTCCCAAAAATGCCGCAGCAGCAGGTCGAGCATGTGGGCGCGGGCGGCGCAGATTTCGAGGCCGCCGCCGCCGGCGCGGTGGGCCAGCTTGAGTCGGTGGGTCTCGACCTTGAGCCAGGCCCGGTAACGGGGAATCTCCTGGCCGGGCAGGCGGCCCGGCGGCAGCACCAGCCGCTCCACCGCTGCGGCTTCCATTTTGCTCAACAACGTCTGCATGCGTGGCGCCCACTCTGAACCAACCCCTTCCGAACGCAAGCGCGGCCCGGGTGGGCGGGCAACCCGCCCGCCGCAAGGGCGGAAAGACGGTCCGCAGTCTGGCGGCCGTGCGCCGCCGGCATTCGGGGCGGCGGCGCGCCCGGAACGCCGCGGCCCGGTGGGGGCGGGAATTAGCCTGACAACCGGCCCACCACCGCTATTGTCCGCGCACACCAGTCCGCGCCATGAAACACCTGCCCGCCTTGTTGCTGTCCGCCTTTCTCGCCGGCCTGCCCGTGGCGCTGCCCGCGCAGGCGCCGGGCGTCCGCATCGTGCGGGACCGTTCCGGCCAATCCGCCGAAACCGTCCGCCAGGCCAACGCGGCGCGCGAGGCGGGCCGTTTGCTCGACCAGGCGGCGGTGCGCGAACAGTTGGCGCGGACGCATTGCGAGGTCAAACTGCCCCGGCCCGCCACGCGCAAACTGTCGAGCCGGCAGATTTGGGAGCGCGCCCAGGCGGCCTACGTGCGCGTGGGCTGGCATTACCTCTGCAATCGCTGCGACGAATGGCATCAGAACCTCGCGGGCGGTTACTTCGTGACCGCGGACGGCGTGGCGGCCACCTGCCATCATGTCATCGAGCCCAAAGCGGATCATCGCGAGGCGTATCTGGTGGCGGCGTCGGAACTGGGCGAATTTTTCCCGGTGACGGAAGTGCTCGCGGCCAACGCGCGGGCGGACGTGGCCTTGCTGCGCGTGGCCACGGGCCGGAAGATGAAACCGCTGGCGTTGAACACGCGGGTGTATCCCGGCGACAGCGCGTGGTGTTTCAGCGATCCACTGGGGCGTGCGAGCTACTTCAGCCAGGGCATTGTGAACCGGTTTTGCGATCTGCGCCGGGACGGCGGCTGGGTGCCGCGCATGGATGTCTCGACCGACTGGGCGCCCGGCTCCAGCGGCTCGGCGGTGCTGGACCAGGCCGGCAACGCCATCGGCCACGTCTCGGAAATCAACGCCGCCGGGGGCGGACGCAACCGCGGCACCAACCAGCCCGGCAGCGCGCTCATCACGTTCCATTACGCCGCCCGCGCGGCGGACGTGCTGGCCCTGACGCGGCCGCCTCAAAGTTCCGCCACGACCAACCAGCCCGCCGCGCCGAATTCGCGTTGAAACGGTTCCCGCGCCGCCTCGGCGGCGGCCTTCGACGCGAACACCGCGAAGGTCGTTGAACCGCTGCCCGACATGAGCGTCGCCACCGCGCCGTGCGCGCGGAGAAATTCCTGATACAGCGCGAGCACGGGAAACTTGGTCAGCACCGGCGCTTCGAGGGAGTTGTAGAATTCCGCCCCCGCCGCCGTGAGGTCCGCGCCGTTCAGCAAGCCAACCAGCCGCTGCGCACGGCCCGGCTGGCCATTCAACGCGGCGGGAAAGCGGGCCAGTTCGCGGTAGGCCCACGCGGTTTCCACGCCGAAACCCGGATGCGCCAGCAACAACCCCGCGCCGCGCAGCGCGGGAAACGGCGGCAGCGGTTGCACCTGTTCACCGCGTCCGGTGGCCAGTGCCGGGCCGTCCTGCAAAAAGAACGGCACGTCCGAACCCAGCTCCGCCGCCAGGGCCGTCAGCGCCGCCGGGGCCAGCGGCTGATCGAACAGCTCGTTCAACGCCCGCAACGTCACGGCCGCGTTGGCGCTGCCCCCGCCGAGGCCGGCGGCCAGCGGCAGGCGTTTCTCGAGATGGATTTTCACCCCGTCGCGAACCCCGGCGGCGGCGCGAAACTTTTCGGCGGCGCGCACCACGAGATTGCGGCCATCCACGGGCAGCGCGGGCGAATCGCAGGTCAGCTCCACCGCGTGGCCGCCGCGCGTGAAGTGCAGGGTGTCACAGACGCGCACCGGCTGCATGACCGTTTCCAACGCGTGAAAACCGTCGGGCCGCCGGCCCAGGATGTTCAGCAGCAGATTGACCTTGCCGGGCGAGGAACGGGTGAGCGTCATGCGGGCGGAGTGTAGTTGGCGGGGAAAAAACAAACGGCGCCAGCCGAAGCTGGCGCCTGAATGGCTCCGGGACCGCTCAGTGCGCGCCGAGCACGGTGAACCGGCTGCCGGGCGACAGCGGCATCACATCCCCGCCGCTGAAGCCGAGATTGGTGTCCGTGTGGAACATCGTGTCATCCGGCAGACCGGGCTTGTAGTTGTCGGGATGCGACGGCGTGGGCGGGAGATAGCTGGTGAAGATGGGGTCGTAGGACGGCAGCGGGAAGGTCACGATTTCATAGGCCCCGACCGCGATGCGGCTGATGGACTTGTTGAAGCCGGACACGAAACCCTGGCCCGAGCCTGCGTGGTGCCCGCGCCACACGCCCGCCTGCTCGACCGCGCGGCGCGTTTCCCCCCAGCGGACGATCTCGCCGAAGTTGTTGAAGCCGCGGCCCAATTTCTTTTCCGGGCCGGCGCAGCCGGTGGCCAGAAAAGCCGCGCCGAGAACGACACCGAGGAGGGGGAGGGATTTGCGCATAATCGTTAGGTTTGACGGCAGGTTAGTTCCGGGCACCGCCATGTAAAGCGTGATTTGGGCAACGGCGTGAATTCGGGCGCAGGTTGACATCACCCCCCGCTTCGCCTGGCCTGGCGGAGCGCCAATCTCCAATCCGGCGCGTGCTCGAGGGGCCATTCCTGCCTGCCGGGCCGAAGACCGGCGCTCGGGGGCAGTCTCAGGCTGCGCCCCGGAAACCGGAAAAATGGCCGGGCCGTTCAACGCGGCGGGGCGTTGGTGGCGGGCGGGTTCGTGGCTGCGGCACGCCGACCGCCGAGCAGACCGCCAAGGCCGCGAATCAAGTCGGCAGCAGGCGCGTTCGTGGCGGGGGCGGCATTCGTCGCCGGCGCGTTGGTGGTGGCGGGCTGGCCGCCGAACAGGCCGCCGATGGCCCCGGCCACACCACTCACCTGACTGCCCAGCGCGCTGCCGGTGTTCCCGAGCACGCCGCCGCCGGTGCGGAGGGCGAGTTGCGCCACCACCAGATAGTTCACGTCCGGCTTGGGCATCCCGAGCGTGCCCTTCATTTTCACGAAGTCCGGCAGCGGAACAAAGGGCGCGTTGGTCGGATGACTCGCCGGCGTCAGACCGAGTTTGTCGGAAACCGCCCGGCCCAGGGCCACGGACACGGGGAAATTCATGACCGAGTTGGTCAGCACGTCGGCGAGGGCGATGGTGCCGGCGGCATCGGTGCGGAAGGCCAGGCTTTCGACAAACGCCTCGCGCAATTCAAGCTGGCCGCCGCCCGCCGTGCCGCGCACGACCACGCCGTTGATGGGGGAGCGGAAAAATTCATCCACGATGCCGCCGCCGGACTTCGGCGCGCCGAGCAGCCGGCCCATGAGGTTGCCGACGGCGGCGGTCGGATTCCGGATGGCGTCGGGAATGCCGACGACGACGTTGATGAGGGACTTGAGGACGGGCAGCCGCGCGTCGCCCAGCGAGAGGCTCAGGTTGGTGGTGGCGAAATCAAACTGGCCGGCCAGATGTTTTTGCAGGCTGGCGCCGGTGACCCCCGCGCCGGTGAGCCTGGCGGAGGCGTTCGCGGTGCCGCCCAACTGCCCCTTGCGTTCGGGCTGGAACGAGTTGACCAGCGGCGCGAGCGGCACGCCCGGCGCGTTGAACTCGACGGCGTATTTGAACCCGGGCACGCCCAGATCGAGATCGGCCTTCGCCGTCACCGGCGCGCCGTTCAACTGCATCGCGAACGGCGACAGCACCACGCGCCCGCCGTCAAGCTGGAGTGTCGCGCGCCAGTCGCGGATGTCCACCTCGTGCAGGAACAGCCGGTCAATCTGAAGCAGGCAGACGAAGTTGCGGAGCGGCAGCGTGAGGGCGTCCGGCTCGCGTTCGGGTTCCGTGCTGGCGGGCGGCGGCGCGGTTTCGGCGGCCGGCCCGCCCAGGAACAGGTCGTAATAGCGCGTGAGATCCAGCGCCTCGGCGGCCAGCTTGAACTGGCCGGTGATGGCGTCGGGCTTCGTGAGGTCCGCGCGGCCCGTGAGCGTCAGTTCGTTCTTCGCGCGGTCGGTGGCGGCCAGCTTTACGACGCCCTGCCGCACCTCGACCACGTTCCCGGTTTGCGCCACGTCGAAATCGAGCGTGGTGGCGGGCAGGCGGATTTCCTCGCGTCCACTGCGGCCCGCGAGGTCCGCGAGCGTGAGCTTGCCGACGAGACTGGCCGCCCCGGGCTTCTGCTCCGCTTTGAGCGCAACTTGCGCGGAGCCGGCGGTGAGGTTGGTTAGCGTGCCGGGCGACAGCCCGAGCAGCGGCACCAGCCAGGCCTGCGCCTCGGCGGTGGCGTTGAGGCTGGCCTTGTCCAGATCGTAACCGGCCTTGCCGCTGGCGGTGGCGAGGGTCTGGCCGCGGTGCGTGGCGGTCGTCTGGAACTGTTCGACCGTCACCCGCGCGAAGTCGCGCACGTCGCCCTTGGCGGCCAGCGTGACGCCCAACTGGCTCAGGCGGTTCGTCGCCGGGCCCGCGCTCAAATCCGTCAACCGCGCCTGCGCCTCGAAACCCAGCTTCTTGCCGGCGTCCTGCGACAGTAATTTCACCGTGGCGGCAAGTGTGCCACCCGCCACGGCGTCCTCGGTGAACGCGCGCCACGCGGCGAGGTCCAGGTCCGTCACCGTCACGGTCAATCCCGCATCGCCTCCAGCCATGCCGGAGCCGCCCCACGCGAACGTCATCGGGCTGGCGAGTTCGGAGGCGAGCACGGGCCGGTTGTTTTGCCGGCCCGCCAGCGTGAGTGTGCGCAACTGCGCGGTGGATTTGGCAGTGTCCACGGTCGCCGCGTAATGCGCGGCGAGATCAAGCTGCGGCGTGACGCGTCCGGCCTGGGTGACTTGCAGGCGGGCGGCGTTGAACTGCCCGGCCAGCGCGAGCGTGTTGCCGCCCGCGCTGAGCTCCAGCGTGTTGGTCGAGGAAATTTCCGTGCCGCCAAAATCCAGTCCCATCGGCGCGCCAAACAGATTCAACAGCCGCCGGTCCACGCCCGCCAGCGTCAGCGTCAACCGGCCCTCGCGTTTCACCGCGTCGAACGGTCCGGCCACGCGCACCGCGCCCAGCGGCGTGCCCGCTTTGCGGAAGGCGAGTTCCAGGCGCTTCAACTCGGTTGGTGTCAGTTCCGCCGTGAAGTCGAGGCCCGCGCCGGCCAGCTCGGCCAGCGCGCCGGTGGCGCGGGTCACGTCGAGTTTGTCCGCCCCCTGGATCACCGTCGGGAACAAGTCGGGGCCGAGGGTGAAGGTGTATTTGCCGTCGTGCGTGAAGGCGGCGCTGCCGCGTTGCGCGGCGGCGGGCGGATTCAGTTCCGCCTGGCCGGCCATCGCGAACTCGAACCGGCCCGCCGCGCCATTCTTCACGTCGGCGAGGGTGACGTTCAGGCCGGTGACTTCGACGAGGTCGCGCGTGCCCCCGGCGTGGTGCCGGATGTGGCGGAGCGTGGCGTTCTTGAGCTGGAAATTTTTCAAATCCACCTGCGGCGCGGCGGCGTCCTTTTTGGCGGGGGCGGGCGGCGCGGACGGGCCTGCGGTGAGCGGGTCGGTGTTGCGTTTGCCGTCGGCGGTTTCCACCACCGTGACGACGGGCGTCTCCACGGTGATTTCGTCCACGCGCAACGTGCCGCCCAGGATGGCCAGGAGGCGGTAACGCACGCGGGCTTCGTTGACGGTGAGCAACGGCTCGGCGCCGGTGGTCCGCACCGTGAGGCCGCGCAGGTGCAGTTCGGAGAACGGACTCAGCTTCACGTCGTCCGCCGTGACGGTGGCGTTCATGGCCTTGCCCACCCGGGGCAGGACGAAGCCTTTGAGGAAGGCGGAACTGGTGAGGACGAAGAAGGCGACGACCAGCAGCACAAGCAGGCTGGCGGCGACGAGGACGAGTTTCTTGAGCCAGCCGCGGCGGGCGGCAGGCGACGGGATGGCGGCAGGATTGCGCATGGCGGTAAAAGTTGGCGGACAACGGCGGGCGGCAATCTAACGCGGAAACCCCGCCGTGTCAGCGTCCGTTTGGGACGGCTGGCGCGGCGGGTTCATTCAGCGCATAGTGGCGGGCATTCATGAAGACCTCGATCGTGGTGCCGGCGTTCAACGAAGAACGGCTGCTGGGCGAAACACTCCGGCGCATCCGCGCCGCGTCAAGCGCCTTCTCCGCGCGCGGCTGGGCGACCGAGCTCATCGTGTGCGACAACAACTCGACTGACCGCACGGCGGAAATCGCGCGGGCGTCCGGGGCGACGGTGGTTTTCGAGCCGGTGAACCAGATTGCCCGCGCCCGCAACACCGGGGCCGCCGCCGCCACCGGCGAATGGCTCATCTTCGTGGACGCCGATTCCCATCCCACGCCGGAACTGTTCGCGGACGTGGCGCAGGCCATCGAAAGCGGCCGCGTGCTGGCGGGCGGGACGACGTTGCGGCTGGACACGCAGCGGAAACGGGCGCGGCTGGTGAGTGCGGGATGGAATTACTTGAGCCGCCTCGCGCGGCTGCTGGCGGGATCCTTCATCTTCGTTGAGGCGGCGGCGTTCCGGGAGGTGGGGGGATTCAGCCGCGAACTGTTCGCCGGCGAGGAACTGGATTTGACGCAACGCCTGAAGGCGCTGGCCCGGCGGCGGGGGCGGCGGCTGGTGATTCTGCACCGGCACCCGCTGCTGACGTCCGCGCGCAAGGTGGAGCTTTACACTGGAACCGAGCTGCTGCGCTTCTTCCTGCGCGCCGCCCTGCTGCCGCGCGCCACGCTCCGCAACCGCGCCGCCTGCGCGCCCTGGTATGACGGGCGGCGGTGAAGCGGTCGGCCGGCGGGCCGGTGACGCGCGCGCGGTCCCGGCTTGGACCGCTAGTTTCCCTGGCGGACGCGCTCTTTTTTCTCCTCGAGTTCGGCCTGGAGTTTCTGGCGTTCGCGGGCAAGTTGTTCGCGCAACTTCCCGGCCTCCTCCTCATTCCCGTGGCTTTCGGCCCTCAGGATTTCCTCGCGCAGGCCGATTTCCCGCTGGGCGATTTTGGCGGCGTATTGGGATTCGAGTTCCGCGATGGCGGCCTTCTGTTCGGCGGTGAGTTTGACCGTGGGGGCCTGTTTTTGGAGGCGCTCCATCGCGAGTTCGTAGGCGGATTTCATCATGCGAACAGGATGGCGCGGGCGGCGCGGGAAGCAATCGCGAAGGCGCATGCCAGCCGGAGCGCCGGTTCGAAGGCCGGGATCCAAGCTGAATTCGGCAAAAAACTCACCCGCCGCCCGCGACCGGCGGTTTCTGCTTCCACGGCATGTCGGGAAATTTCGCGGGCGGCGGCGGGGGCGGCTTGGGTTTGGCCATCGGCAAATCGGGATTCTGGTTTTTCTGCGCTTCGGCGTGGGGATCCTCGCGCCAGCCGGCGATGCGGGCCTGGAGGCCGTGATGCTCGGCCACCGCGCGGTTGCCGGCCCTCATGTGGAACAGCGACAGGTTGGTGTGAACGAGCGGGTCCTTGGGGCGAAGCTTTTCGGCCTTGTGTCCCTCGGCAATCGCGGCGGCGTAATCCCCCAGCCGGTAATGCGCCATCCCGAGCGCGAGCTGGGAATCGAAGTGCCCCGGCTCCACCTCAAGAATGGCCCGGAGCTTGACGATGGCCGCCGCGTAGTCGCCGCGGCTGAAATCAAACATGGCATCGTCATGTTGTTCCTGTAACGTCATGCGCGCACCTTCGCCGTCCGGCCCGCCGGACGCAAGCGGCGGCGCGGCATTGAGTCATGGCACCCACTTTGAAGCTCATTTCGACGGACTTCGACGGCACCATTTTTGCCGAGTTTGAAACGCCGCCCATCCCGGCGGGACTGACCCGGCTGCTGGGTGAACTTCAGACGCGCGGCGCCCGCTGGGTCATCAACACGGGGCGCGACATGTCGAGCCTGATGGAATCGCTCGGACGCTCGCACCTGACGGTGCAGCCCGATTTTCTGGTGCTGGTGGAGCGGGAGATTTACGAGCGGCATGGCGGGCAGTTTGTCCCGGTGCAGCCGTGGAACGACCGTTGCGCCGCCGATCACGCGGCCTTGTTCATCCGGGTGGCGGACGCCATTGCCGGCCTGGCTGACTGGATCAACGCCCGCTTCGCCGCGACGGTCTATGCCGACCCGCATTCCCCGCTGTGCATTATTGCCGGCAACAACGGTGACATGGACGCGATTCACGCGCGGCTGGACCAGTTCGCCGCCGGAGTGCCCGGCCTGACGGTGGTGCGCAATGACGTTTATGCGCGCTTCAGCCACGCGGCTTACAACAAGGGCACGGCGTTGGCGGAGATTGCCCGACGGACCGGGGTGAAGGTGCCGGAAGTGTTTGCGGTGGGGGACCATTTGAACGACCTGCCCATGTTGCGGCGGGAGTTTGCCGGGCGGCTGGCCACGCTGGCGAACGCGGTGCCCGCCGTCACCCGGCAGGTGCGGGAGCAGGGCGGCTACGTCAGCCCGCTGGCCCAGGGCGAGGGGGTGGCTGACGCCCTGCGGCATTTTCTTGGCGAAAGTTGGCCATCGCGGGTGTAATTCTACATCCCAGCAAAAGAAGAATTCCTCATTCTGTTCAAAAGCGGCCACACGGCAAATGTCATATAACACCTCAAGTCATTGTGGCTTAGTTGAATATGACTTCCGATAACGCTTTCGCGCGGGCCTTTCGGGTGTTAGTGTGACTCCGCTGAACGTGTCCCCCCGGGCCGCCAGTAGTTGGTTGAAATTTGCCAGACCGCGACAAATCTGAATTACCGATTTTTATGAGTGCCCCATCCACCCCGGCTCCGTCCTCCGAGGGAGCCACGAAACTGACCCGCATTTCCGAAGCCGTCATCCGCATCGCCGGCAATTCCCAGGACGGCATTCAGGCCATCGGCGGCTTCCTCGCGCGGCTGGCCGGCCGCAGCGAACAAGAGGTCATGACGTTCATGACGATTCCCTCAACGATTTCGGGCGGGCCTTCGATTTTCCAGGTGCGGATCGGTTCGGGCGAAGTGTTGAGCGCGGGCGACGAGGCCGACGTATTGCTGGCGTTTTATCAGCACTCCTACGAGGGCCACATCGGCTCGCTGCGCAAGGGCGGCATCGTGCTGTTCGACGCCGACCATGTGACGCCGAATCCCGAGTGGGAGAAAACTTACCGCCATGTGGGCATCAAAATTTCGAGCCTGACCGTCGAGGCCATCGGCGGCACGGCGAAGGACAAGGGCAAGAACATCTTCGCGCTGGGCCTGGTGGCGCGGATGTTCGATCTGAACACCGGCAAGCTGGAAAAGCTGATCGCCGAGCGGTTTGGCGGCAAGGATGAGAGCGTGCTCCGCAACGCGCTGGCCGCGTTTCACGCCGGCTACGGTCATGCGTTCGGCTCGGCGGCGGAGTTGTTCCAGTTCACCGAGAGCCGGAAGCTGGACCGGCACCAGGTGGTGATGAACGGCAACGAGGCGCTGGCTTACGGCCTGATCGCGGCCGGCGTGCGGTTCGGGGCCGGCTACCCGATCACGCCCTGGTCGGACATCATGGAGCTGCTCCGGCGCGAACTGCCCAAATACGGCGGCATGTTCATCCAGTGCGAGGATGAAATCGCCTCGGCGGCGATGGCCCTGGGCGCGAGCTACGCCGGCCGCGTGGCGGTCACCGGTTCCAGCGGCCCCGGCATCGCGCTCAAAATGGAGTGCCTCGGCTGGGGCGTGATGTCCGAGACGCCGCTCATCGTCGTGGACATCCAGCGCGGCGGCCCCTCGACCGGCATGCCGACCAACGTCGAGCAATCCGACCTGAACATCGCCTGCTTCGGCAGCCACGGCGACGCGCCCCGCGTGGTGCTGGCGCCCGCGAATGTCGAGGACTGCTTCTACACGGCCATCGAGGCGGTGAAGATCGCCAACGAATACAACACGCCGGTGTTCATCCTCAGCGACCAGGCGATCGCCACGCGCATCGAAGCCTTCCCCGAGCCGGACCTGGAGAAGGTCTGCCAGGACATCACCCCGGATTGCAGTCCGGTGGCCGAATACAAACCCTACGACCTGAGCGCGCCCAATGGCGTCGTCCGGCGCGTGGTCCCGGGCACGAAGATTCTCAACGGCAAGTATCCCGTCGCCACCGGCCTGGAGCATGACGAGATGGGCCATCCCACCGGCAGCCCGAAGCTGCACCAACAGATGACCGCCAAGCGCCGGAAGAAGCTGCAGGCGCTGGCCGCCACGCTGCCGAAGCCGAAAATCTACGGCCCGCCGGAGGGCAACATCCTCCTCGTCGGCTGGGGCTCGACCGAAGGCCCCATCCGCGAGGCTGTGGACCGCGCCCGCGCCGCCGGCGACAGCGTTTCCTCGCTCAACCTGCGCCACATCAGCCCGCTGCCGAACGGCCTGGAGGACATTTTCTCCGGCTTCAACCACGTCATCGTCGTCGAACTGAACGACGAGGGTCTCTACGGCTACGGCCAGCTCGCCGCCGTGCTGCGGGCGCGCTACTGCGACCCGAAAATCGGCGCGCTGAACAAGACCGACGGCCTGACCTTCAAGGTGAAGGAAATCCTGGAACGCACCCGGGCGGTCCTCGCCGCCACCCGCAAAAATTAACCCCGGAACCACGATTTGACTCCATGAGCTCGCCCACCCCGACCCCGACCGCCCCGCAAACGCCGCTGGCCGTCAATCCCGCCGCCGCCGAGCGCAAGGGCCTCACCAAAAAGGAACTCGCCGCCGACCACCCGACCTGGTGCCCCGGCTGCGGCGACTTCTCGGTGCTCGCGCTGTATTTCAAGCTGCTCGAAAAGCGCAAGCTCCAGCAGGATGAATTCGTCAGCATCTCGGGCATCGGCTGCTCGAGCCGGTTCCCCTACTTTGTGCAGGCGCACGGCGCCCACTTCATTCATGGCCGGGCGCTGCCGTTCGCGACCGGCGTCGCCCTCACCCGGCCCGACCTGCATGTGTTCGCCTTCAGCGGCGATGGCGACGCGTTCTCCATCGGCGGCAACCACTTCAGCCACACCGCCCGCAAAAACGTCAACATGACCCTCGTCGTCATGGACAACCAGGTCTATGGCCTGACCAAGAAGCAGACCTCGCCCACCTCGCCGCTCGGCTTTAAGAGCAAGACGGATAGCTGGGGCGCCTTCGACCATCCCATCAACCCGCTGAAACAGGCCATCACGATGGGCGCGACCTTCGTGGCTCGCACCACGCACACCAATCCGAACCACGTCATGCAAATGATGGAACTGGCGATGGACCACGAGGGCTTCAGTTTCATCGAATGCCTCAGCGAATGTGTCGAGTTCTACGAAGGCGCGTTCGACGCCTCGAACCCGCGCAAGGGCGGCGTCTTCAACGAAGTGCCCAGGAGCCACGACGCCACCGATGAACTGGCCGCCTACAAGCTGGCGGGCACCCCGTTCCCGGGCTATTTCGGAGTGTTCTACCAGGTCAGACGCCCGACCAAGAATGAAAAAGAGGCGGAGGTCATCACCAATGCCCGCGCCAAGCTGGCGGGCCAGGCCGACTGGCAGATACTCCAAAAAACCTTCGACCGGCTGAAGTAATTGTTGAGCTTCACCGGTGCCCCGGCCAGCAGGCCGGGGCGTTTTAATTGGAGCGCGCGGACATCGCGGGGTTCCCAGACGGCCATGCGGTGGCCGGACCAGGCCCGGCTTGCGCTGAACGCCGAAGCGCGGCCATGGTGGCCGGGCAGGCCCCCACTCGCGGCACCGCCGGAGTTCCGGTCGGCCGGTGAACCGGGTTTGCTGCCCGGTGCTTTTGAAGCCAGGGCGACGGATGCAAAAAGGGCGCGGCTTGCGCCGCGCCCTCACCCAACCAACCCAACCAACGGAACAACCAACCAACCCAACCAAAATCGTTCACTCGAAATCCATCTCGTAGCTGATGACGTCGCCGCGATGATGGCTGTGGACCTGGAGGCCGCTGCGGTTGAACACCGCCTGCATGCCCTTGTTCTCGATGAGCACCTCCGCCGTGAAACCGCTGATGCCGTTGCGCCGCGCCATGCGGACAAGGTGCTTGAGCATGAAGGTGCCGATGCCGCGCCGTTGCCAGGCGTCGGCCACGGTGAACGCCACCTCGGCGCGGTTTGTTTTCGCGTCGAGGTAATAATTGCCGACGGCGATGATTTCGTCGCCGGAAGCGGAGGGCAGCACGCCGACGATGCAGACTTCGTTGCGGTGGTCCACATAGACGAAATCCTCGATCTGGCTGCGCGGGACGCGCTTGAGGTGGCCCATGAAGCGGTAGAACTTGGACTGCTCGCTGAGTTTGTAGAACAGGTCGCGCATCCGGGGTTCGTCCGTGGGATGAATGGGCCGGTAAACGATCTGCGTGCCGTCGGGCAGGAGGTGCGTGGTGCGGAGTTCCTTGGGGCCGACGAGCAGCTTGCCTTCCTTGTCGGCGAGTTCGGCGCTGAGATATTTGGCCTCGATGGCTTCGCGGAGGAGTTGGGCGCGGAATTTGGGATGCGCCACGCAGATCAGGGCCATCGCGCGTTCCTGGATGCTTTTGCCGTGCAGGTAGGCCACGCCGTATTCGGTGACCACGTAGTTGACGCCGGCGCGCGTGGTGACGACGCCCGCGCCGGGGCTGAGGTGGGTGACGATGCGGGAAATCTCGCCGTGGTGGGCGGTGGAGGGCAGCGCGATGATGGCCTTGCCGCCGTGCGCCTTGGCCGCGCCGCGGTTGAAATCCACCTGCCCGCCGACGCCGGAGAAGAACTTGTTGCCAAGCGAGTCGGCGCAGACCTGGCCGGTGAGGTCAATCTCGAGCGCGGTGTTGATGGCCACCATCTTGTATTGCTGGCTGATGACGCTCGGGTCGTTGACGTATTCGGTGGGGTGGAAGGCGAAGACGGGGTTGTCGTGGACGTAGTCGTAGAGCTTTTTGGTGCCGAGGCAGAAACTGGTGACGACTTTGCCCTTGTCCACCTTCTTGCGCGAGCCGTTGACAACGCCGCGCTCGATGAGGTCCACGACGCCGTCGGTAATCATTTCAGTGTGGATGCCGAGGTCCCGCTTGGTGTGGAGGAAGCCGAGCAGCGCCTGGGGGATGCGCCCGATGCCCAGTTCGATGGTCGAGCCGTTTTCCACGAGGGAGGCCAGATATTCGCCGATCTGGCGGGTCTGGTCGTCCACCGCCGGCTCGTGAATTTCAAGGATTGGCTCGTCCACGGGCACCAGCACATCAATTTCGTGGATGTGCAACGAGGAGTCGCCGTGGGTGCGGGGCATGTTGGGATTGACCTGGGCGATGACGAGCGAGGCGTTCTCGGCGGCGCTTTTCACGATGTCCACCGAGACGCCGAGGCTGCACATTCCGCGCTCGTCGGGCGGGGTGACCTGGATGAGCGCGGCGTCCAGCGGCAACTGGCCGGAATTGAACAGCCGCGGGATGTCCGAGAGATGGATCGGGGTGTAATCGCCCAGGCCCTCCTGGATGATGTCCCGCACGTTCTCGGCGATGAAGAAGCTGTTGATGCGGAAATACTGCGTCAGCTCGCGGTGGGCGTAGGGGGCCTCGCCGAAGGTGAGCAGATGGACGATCTCGGTGTCGGGCAGTTCGAAGGCGCGCTTGGTCAGGGCGCGGACCAGTTCCAGCGGCTCGGCGACGCCAGTGCCGATGAAGACGCGCTGGCCGGGCTTGAGCTTCGCCACGGCCTGGGCGGAACTCATGATGGTGCCGGCGTATTTGTCGCGCCAGAACGGGTCAAAGCTGGGCTTCCTGGGATTCATGTCAGTGGGACGGTTGGGTCAGCGTCATGCGCGCGTCGGCCACATAGGGTTCAGTGCCGACTTCGCCGACGATCATCGGGTTGATGTCGAGTTCGGCGATTTGCGGATAATCGGTGGCGAGCTGGCTGATGCGTTGCAGGGCGCTGGCGATGGCCTCGAGGTCCACGGGCGCCTGGCCGCGCGCGCCCTTGAGCAGCGCGTAACTGCGCGTGCCTTTGAGCATCTGCATCGCCTCGTCCTGGGTGATGGGCGCGAGGTAGAACGTCACGTCCTTCATCACCTCGACGAAGATGCCGCCGAGGCCGAACATGAGCATCGGGCCGAATTGCGGGTCGCGCGTCATGCCGAGAATCACCTCGCGTCCGCGCGCGCCCATCTTTTCGACGAAGCCGCCGCGCAGGTAGGCCTTGGGGGCGCGGCGCTGGATGCGGAGCATCATCAGCTCGAAGGCGTCGCGGACCTGCTCGGCGTTGGCGAGGTTGATGCGCACGCCGCCGAAGTCGGACTTGTGGATGATGTCGGGCGAGCTGATTTTGAGCACCACCGGGTAGCCGATCCGTTCCGCGGCGGCCACGGCCTCGTCGGCGGTGGTGGCGAGGTGGCCGTCGAGCACCTTGAAGTCGTAGGCCCGGAGGATTTCCTTGGCCTCGACCTCGCCGATCTGGGTGTTGCCCATGCGGGCCTGCCATTGCAGCACCCGGTCCACGCGGCGGCGGTTGACGCTGAAACGGGTCACCACGCGCGGCGGGCGGCGCCGCCAGGCGGCGTAATCACACATGGCTTTGAGCGCGGCGACGGCGCGGTCCGGCGAGGGATAGCTCGGAATGCCGACGTTCATCAGATATTCCCGCGCCGGGATGACCTCCTGCCCGCCCATGAAGGCGCACAACAGCGGCTTCTTTTTGTTGTGTGTGGCGTGCAGGCGCTGGGCGAGTTCCAGCGGTTTGGTCATGTTTTGCGGCGTCACCACGATGACGATGGCGTCCACGTTCGGGTCGTCCTGGATGACCTCGAGGGACTTGATGTAACGGTCCGGCTCGGCGTCGCCAATGACGTCCACGGGGTTGCCGACGGCGGCGGCGGCGGGGAGAAACGTGCGGAGTTTCGCCTGCGATTCAGGCGCGGGCGGCGGCATGCGCAGCCCGAGCAGTTCGGCGGCGTCGGCGGCCATGATGCCCGGGCCGCCCGCGTTGGTGATGATGGCGACGCGTTCGCCCTGGGGGACGGGCTGGGTGGCGAAGGCCAGGGCGTAATCGAACAGCGCCTCGAAGCTTTCCGCGCGGATGACGCCGCTGCGCTTGAATGCCGCCCAGTAGGCCATGTCCGCGCCGGCCAGGCTGCCGGTGTGCGAGGAGGCGGCCTTCGCGCCGGCGGCGGTGACGCCAACCTTGAGGACGACGACCGGCTTCACCTTGGCGATTTCCTCCGCGATGTCCATGAACGCATCGCCTTCGGTGATGCTTTCGAGGTAGGCGGCCACGACGTTGGTGTCGGGGTCCGCCTGGAACGCTTTCAGGAAGTCCACCTCGTTCAGGTCGGCCTTGTTGCCGAAGCTGACCACCTTGCTCAGGCCGAGTTTCACGCTCGCGGCCCAGTCGAGGATGCCCACGCACAACGCGCCGGACTGGGAGATGACGGAGATTTTGCCGGCGGGCGGCCAGGAGGGCGCAAAGGAGGCGTTGAGGTTCGCGTGCAGGTTGACCACGCCCAGACAGTTCGGGCCGATGAAGCGGACCCCACTCTCGCGCGCGGCCTGAACGACCTGGCGTTCGAGTTCGAGGCCGGCGGCGCTGGTTTCCTTGAAACCCGCGGAGATGATGATGGCCGCGCGCACCCCGGCGGCACCGCACTCCCGGACCACGCCCGCAACCGTGGCGGCAGGGGTGATGATGACGGCGAGGTCGCACCGCTCGGGCACGGCGGCGATGTGGGGATGCGCCTTGAGGCCGAGGACGGAGGGGCGTTTGGGGTTCACCGGGAACACGCCGCCGGGGAACTGGATTTTCTGGAGGTTTTCCACCACCGTGCGGCCGACCGCGCCGGGCGTTTCGGTGGCCCCGATGACGGCGATGTTTTGGGGGCGGAAAATGGCCTCGAAATCTTTCGCCTCCGGGGCGGGTTTGGCGGAGCTGGCAGTTTGCATCGTCATCAAGGGGCGCGGGCGAAAACATCCGGTTGGCGGCTGGCACCTCCTGGTTCGGGGCAACGCGCCGGGGGGCGTCGTTTTGCCCGTCCCGGAGCCACCCTGCCAGTTGGAGCGCGGGGAAGCTTTGCGGGGCTTGCCAAAAGCTTCTCCTTTTTTGCCCGGTCAGGGCAACCACGGCCCGGTTCACCCTCCCAGGAGCCGGGCGCGATACGCGGTGGGCGACTGGCCCATGACCTTCTTGAACACGCGGTTGAAATGGGTGAGCGACTGGAAGCCGACTTCAAAGGCGATTTCGCTGACGCGCAGGTTGGGGTTGAGCAGGAGGTTCTTGGACTTCTCGATGCGGACGCGGGCCAGGTAGTCGGTGAAATTGATGCCGGTGGCCTTCTTGAAGACCTTGCAGAAGTAGAACGTGCTGGTGTTCACGGCCCGGGCCACCTGCGTGAGGTTCAGCGCCTCGGTCTGGTGCTCGCGGATGAATTCCTTGGCGCGGCGGATGACGGGCGGCTCGGCGTTCTCCTGCTGCAGGACGATCTGGTTGCTCAACAGGGACAGATGCTGGGCGAAGATGCTCAGGAGCTTGACCACCGACTCGTGCTGGCGGTGCGGAACGACGCGGGTGCCGAAGAAGGCGTCGCGCAGCTCGCGGCTGCCGGGGTCAATGCCCCATTGCTTGACCAGCCGCTGCACTTTGCGGAACTGCCGCTCGGTGGGCGGCCGCCGCAGCACCTGACCGGTCTGAAGAAAGGCCACCACCTTCTCGCCCAGCCGCACCGGCACCGCCGTGTCGCACAGGCCGGCCTCGCAGGTCACCGACGCCGGCTCGGCCTGGGCGGCGGTGACGAGCTTCTCCTGCACCTGGAGACACATCGCGCAGGCCTTGCTCTTGCCGGCCACCAGCGCGCACAGGGGACTTTCCCCTTTGTGGCCATGATGCGGGAGCTGCCACGATTCGACGGGGCGCAAGGCCACGGGCAGACCGGTGGCTTCCGTGAACGCCCGCTCGTAGTCCTGGTAAATCCTCGAGGTGATCAGTGCGTCCACCAACGTGCGGCTCTTGTCCCGTTCCTCGTCGGAGTTGACAGGATCGTTTTTGCGGCGACGGGCGGCGGGCGGACGGGGCGGGCGGGCGGCGGGCGGTTCAACCGGGGCCGCAACGGTGCCGGAAACCGCGTTCACTGGCGGGCTACAACTCTCGGACCTGACCAAAGTTGCCGGCACGGCGGCAATTTACGGGCAATGCCCCCACAGCTTCAAGACGGACCGGAAAAAATAAGTTGCCCCGATTCGACTCGAAAGGATTGTTACCGAAGCGGGGGGGATCGGGGCTGCTGGACAGCCCCGATGGACTCAACAATGGGTGTCACCAGGCCGGGAACACCCAAATGAGCCAAAACGCCCGTCAGAAAATCCTCCCCCCGAACCGGAGCGCCGGCGTCCCCGCCGGCTTTGGGCGAACGCAGGCCGGTCATCGCCCGGTCGCCGGGATGGCAGCGCCTCGCAGATCGGACACGCAAAGCCGGCGGGGACGTCGGCGCTCGTGTGCCCGGCAGGGGTCTGGTCTATCGGGGTGAAAAGTCCCCGACGGGGGTAGTGACGCCAACCGTAGCCGAACCGCCAGGTCGGCTTCGCAAGAAGCCGGCGCGAAAGGGC
>Ga0101944_10003168_pt1 | contig 23861 bp, 20 predicted proteins | sample DewCreD2012metaG_FD_75245 | JGI IMG/M metagenome (GOLD analysis project Ga0101944, IMG submission 75245) | Hot spring sediment bacterial and archeal communities from British Columbia, Canada, to study Microbial Dark Matter (Phase II) - Dewar... ... | reverse complement strand
CTGACCAAGTAACCGTCATTCCCGCATCCATTACTGGCGGTTGCCACATACCGGCATGTAAGCGATGCACTGGCGGTTCTGTCAATATATACCGTGGTCAGCGATGCACTGGCGGTTCGCAGTTAGGCGAACGGGCGCTTCGCCAGGAATTCGGGCGCCACGGTGTTGAGCTCGGCCGGCCGCTCCAGCATGACGGCCCGCCCCGCGCCGGCGCGCTGCCGCTGCTTGCTGTAGCGGCGCGGTTTGAGCGTGGCCGGCTCGGCGGCCACCACGCAGGTCGGCGCCGCTATCCTCGTCAGTTCCCCCCTCGGCCGGGCCGTATCCCGATGCCGGTGTAAACGCGTTGGGGCGCACGGCCGTGCGCTCCGGCCGGTGGGAAATTACACAAAATTCGAAAAACGACCCTCGGCCGGGCGCGACCCGCCTCTCAGGAGGGCGTCGAGGCGCGGCGCGCCCGCCGCTTGCGCCACTGGTTCTGCACGGTGCCGACGATGCCGTAGGGGAAGACGATCACGATCAGGATGAAGATGACGCCCAGGATCAGGGCCCAGCGCTCGCCGATGTTGATCGACACGCCCGCCACCGTCACCACCGTATCGCGCAGGAAGTCCTCCAGCAGGTGCAGGCCGAAGGCCCCCAGCACCGGGCCGGCGAAGGTCGCCTGCCCGCCGACCAGAGTCATGATCAGCGGCGTCATGGTGAAATCCAGCCCCAGCACTTCCGGGCTGGCGCCCTTGAGCGCCAGGCCGCGCAGCACGCCGGCGCCGCCGGCCAGCACGCCGGCGAGGATGATGGCGATCAGCTTGAAATGGAACGTGTTGTAGCCCAGCATCTGGGCGCGGCCCTCGTTGTCGCGCACCGCCACCAGCACGCGCCCCGTGGGCGAGCGCATCAACTGCTGGACGACCAGGAAGGCGAAGACCATGGCGGCCAACCCCAGGTAATAGAAGAACAGCCGGTTGCGGGTCATGTTCAGAAAGTCCGGCACGGCGAAGGTGAAGCCGTCCTCGGCGCCGGTGATGTCCACCAGCAGGCGGTTGCCGGCCAGCAGGAAAAAGACCTGGGCGAAGGCCAGCGTGAACAGCGCGAAGTACAGGCCGCGGATGCGCAGCCCGACGAAACCCTTGATCAGCGCGATGACCACGCTGATGGCCAGCGAGCCGAGCACCGCGCCCCACCACGGCCAGGCCAGATGCTCCATGAGCAGCCCGACGCTGTAAGCGCCGAGGCCGAAGAAGGCGGCGTGCCCGAACGACACCACGCCGACGAAACCGAACATCAGGTTGTACGAGATGGCCAGGATCGCCAGGATGAAGACATCAACGAAGATCGCCTGCCAGAAAAAGGCCTGGCCGCGCGAGCAGGCCGACGAATCCGTGACGGCCGCCGTCAGGAATGGGAGCGCGATCAGCGCCGCCAGCGCCGCCAGGTACCAGCCACGCGCGCCCGCCAGCGCCGCGCCCAGCGCCCCCAGCCGCCGGCCCGCCAGCGTCAGCGCCGCCAGCCCGGCCACCCCGCCAACGTGCAGCCAGACGAGGGGCGTCACGCCTCGGGCGCAGTAAGCATCCGCCGCCGCGCTGCGCCAGGCCGCCAGCCCGGACAGCCCCGCCTCCGGCTGCCCGGTCAGCGCGCCAAACAGGTAGGGGATGAGCACGGCCGCGGCCAGCAGCCCGAGCCAGATCAGGTTTGCCGAGCGGGAGGGCTGGGGCATCGTCTATTCCCTCCCGAACAGGCCGGTCGGCCGGACCAGCAGCACGGCGACCATGAAGAGCAGGATCGAGACGCTGGCCAGGATGGGAGTGTTGAAGTATTGGAGCGAGACCTGCTCGGCGGTCGCGCGCGTCAGGCCGACCAGCAGGCTGGCAATGGCGGTCCCCTCGTAACTGCTCATCCCGCCGATGACGATGACGATGATGGCCACCAGCAGGAAGTCGGTGCCCATGCCGGGGTAGGCGCCCAGGAAAGGCGCGGCCGTCATCCCGCCCAGCGCGGCCACGGCCGTGCCCAGGGCGAAGACCAGCGTGAAGATGCGGCGCACGTTGATGCCCAGCGCCTGCACCATCTCGCTGTCCTGCACGCCGGCCCGGATGATGATGCCCAGCCGGGTCCGCTGCAGCAGCAGCGAGATGCCGACCATGAGCGCCGCGCCGACGAAGATGATGAACAGGCGGTAGGTCTCAAACTGGCCGCCCAGGATGTTGAACGTGGTCGCCAGCGCCGGCGGCTCCTCGATGGGGACCAGGCCGGCCGGCCCGTAGATGGCGCGCACCACCTCGTTGATGGCCGTGCTCAGGCCGAGGGTCATGACGATCTGGTAGACCGGGCGCGCGTACAACGGCCGCAGCAGCCCGATCTCCATCAGCGCGCCGGCCAGGCCGCCGGTCAGCGTGGCGCCGACCAGGGCGGCCAGAAAGCGGACCTCGATGGGGGTCCCGGCCGGCAGCGCGCCGTAGATGGCGAAGCCGGCGTAGGCGCCGAGCATGAAGAAAGCGCCCTGGGCCAGGTTGAGCACGTCCAGCAGGCCGAAGACGATGGACATGCCGGCCGCGATCAGGAAGAAAAGCATCCCCTGATACAGGCCGGACAGCATAACCACGGCCACCGTCCCCGGCCGGAAGACGGCCAGGTTGAGCGCCAGCAGGCCGAGCACGAACAGCCCGGACAGGATCAGGGATTGGCGGAAGACATTGACGCGGAGGGTCTGGCGCATGGTGCTCCGGGCCCGCTTTTCAGGCGGCGCTCAGGTATTTCTGGATCAGGGCCGGGCTGGCCAGCAGGTCCGTCATCAGGCCGCTGTGCACGGACTTGCCGTCCTCGATAATCACGTAGCGGTCCGCCAGCTGGCTGGCGACGCGGAAGTTCTGTTCCACCAGGAGCACCGCCACATGCGCGGTCAGCCGGCGGATGGCTGCCATCATGGCCTCGATAATGACGGGCGCCAGCCCCTCGCTCGGCTCGTCAATCAGCAGCAGGTTGTTGTCGGCCACGAGCGCCCGGGCGATGGCCAGCATCTGCTGCTGGCCGCCGGAAAGCTGGCCGCCCGGCCATTGATACAGCTTCTCCAGGTCCGGGAAGATCTCGAAGATAAACTGCCGTTTGCCGGCCAGGTCGCCCGGCCGGCGCTCGGCGATCTTCAGGTTCTCCTCCACCGTGAGCTGGCGGAAGATGGCGCGATAGTCCGGCACATAGCCGATGCCCAGTTGGGCGATGTCGTACGGCTTGCGCCCGCTGATGGCCCGGCCCCGGTAGCGGATCGCGCCGCGGGCCGGCGGGTTGAGGCCCATGATGCTGCGCAGGGTGGTGGTCTTGCCGGCCCCGTTGCGGCCGAGCAGGGCCGTGATGCTGTTGTCCGGCACCTCCACCGTCACCCCTTCCAGGATGTGGAACTGGCCGATGAAGGTGTGGATGTCCTGGACTTCGAGGATGGCGCTCATGGTTGTCCGCCTTGGGCGCTGCCCGCCATCATTCCGAAGTCGCCGTAGAGCTCGCCGAGATAAGCCTTCTGCACCGTCTCGTCCGCCGCGATCTCGGCCGGCGCGCCCTCCGCCAGGAGCTGTCCCAGATGCATGACGCTGATGCGGTCCGAGAGGGACATGACGATGTTCATGTTGTGCTCCACCAGGACCACGGTCTTGTTCCCGGCGCGCCGGATGCGGTCCACCAGCGCCATAAATTCGGGCACCAGTTCGCTGGCCAGGCCGGAGGTCGGCTCGTCCAGCAGCAACAGCTCCGGGTCCTGCGCCAGCAGGATAGCCAGCTCCAGCTTGCGCTTGTCGCCGTGCGGCAGGCTGAGGGCCGGCAGAGCCGCCTTGGCGGCCAGCTCGGTGGCCTCCAGCGCGGCGGCGGCCTTCTCGGCATAGCGTTTAAGCGAGTCGGCGGGCGTGAACAGCCGGAAGTTGTCGCCGCCGAGCGCCTGGGCCGCCAGGCGCACATTCTCGAAGACGGTCAGCGTCGGGAAGATGTTGGTGATCTGGTACGAGCGCCCCAGGCCAAGGTGGGCGATGCGGTGCGGGGGCAGCGGCGTGATGTCCCGGCCGCGCAGGAAGACCTGGCCGCGCGTCGGCTTGAGCACGCCGCTCAACAGGTTGAAGAGCGTGGTCTTGCCGGCGCCGTTCGGGCCGATGATGGAATGCAGGTGCCCGGCCCGGATTTTGAGATTGACGCCTTCGACCGCCTTCAGGCCGCCGAAATGACGGGCCAGGTCGCGGGTCTCGAGAATGTAGCTGGGGTCGCCCATGATGCTCCCGGCCGGTAATGACGCGTTAGGTCAAAGTATTTTGCCACACAGAGTCCACGAAGGGACACGAAGGGACACGAAGGGACACGAAGGGACACGAAGGGCACGAAGGGACACGAAGGGACACGAAGGGACATGAAGGGACATGAAGGGACATGAAGGGATACGAAAAGACCCGAAAGGACCCGGAAGGGCCCGAAGGCATATAAAGGGCGATGATGGCCTGCTATGCTCCCGGGTCTTTCGTGATCGAAACCAGGGAAGACCAGGCCGGCCTCGCTTGCTTTTGGGTTATCGACGACGGAAGCCTGTGATTATAGGAGCTTCGTGTGATTTCGTGTTCTTCGTGGACTCCTATGGCCGGGTTAGGAAACTGCCTGGGGCGCACCTCAAGCTGAGGGGTGCGCCCCAGTGGTTCGAGACGTTTACTGGCAGCGGTCAGGCGCCGAGCACGGCGGCGCGGTGTCTTCGGCGGAGACTTCCTCGACCAGCTTGAAGAACTTCTCCTCCGGATCATCCACGTTCGCCAGTTCGACGACGTACATCGGGGCCAGCGCCTGATGGTCCTCGGCGCGGATGGTGTACGTGCCTTTCGGGCCCTCGAACGTCATGCCTTCCAGGGCCGGGATCAGGGCCTCCGGCGCGGTGTCGCCGCCGGTGGCGTTCAGCGCCTGGACGACGGCCTGGGCGGTGGCGAAGCCGCACTCGCTGAACAGGTCCGGGTACTTCTGGAACTTGGCCTGGTACTGCTCGGTCAGGTAATCGTTGGCCTCGGTCTGCGGCAGGGTGTAGTGGTAGACGATCAGGCCCACCGAGCCAACCAGGCCCGGATCGAGCAGCTTGACGGTGTCGTTGGACGAGAAGCCGGTGATGAACGGGATGCTGCCCGTGACGCCCTGGTCCGTGAGCTGCTTGAACAGCACGGTGCCGGAGGTGTTGGTGGCCCAGATCAGGATCAGGCCGTCCGGCTGGGCGTCCTTGATCTGGTTGATGTAAGCCGTGAAGTCGGTCGTGTCGCTCGGGGCGAAGATGGGGGCCTCGGTCAGGAACGTGCCGCCGAGGGCGGTGAACACGGCCTGGAAGCCGGCCGCCGTGGCCTGGCCGAAGGCGTAGTCTTCAGCCAGGATCAGATAATTCTTGCCGAGGTTCTCGATGGCCCACTTGCCGATGGTGAGCGAGTCCTGGGCCGAGTTGCGGCAGACGCGGAAGGTGTGGTCGTTGAAGTTCTTGCCGGTGATGTCGGGCGAGGCGGCCGGCGCGGCGAAGTACAGGACGCCGTTCTCCTTGGCGATGGCCTGCACCTGCAGGGCCAGGGCCGAGCTGGAGTTGCCGATCAGGATCTCCACGCCCTCGGCCTCGATCAGCTCGCGGGCGGCGGCGGTGGCCACGTCCACGTTGCTGGTGTCGTCCTTGATGATCAGCTCAACCGGGCGGTTGCCGGCTACCAGCGTGCCGTCGGTGGCGTAGTCAAAGCCGAGCTGTAGGCCTTCCCACATCTCGTTGCCGAACAGCTGCAGGCCGCCGGTCAGGTCGGAGAGGACGCCGATCTTGAGCGGCTCGCCCAGCGGGACCTCGGTCGGCTCGCTGGTGGCGGTGGGAGCGGGCGGTTGGGTGGGGGCCGGCGCCTGGGTGGGCGCTGGGGCCTGGGTGGGGACCGGCGCCTGGGTGGGCGTAGGCGTGGCGGCCGGCGCGCAGGCGGCCAGGGCCAGCGCCGCGATCAGGGCCACATAAGTCAACTTGTGCATCAGTTTCATGGCGGAGCTCCTCCTTGGAGACCAGGTCGAATATCGCGATACACCGTTTGGATTCTGACGTTGCCGTGTGCCGGGTCAGCCACCTCCTCTCGCCCTGTTGGCTTACGCCTTCAGAAAGCCGCTGATCACACGATTGGCCGCCTCCGGCGTCTCCAGCGTGAACATGTGGCCGGCGTCCGGCAGCACGTGGACGCGGCTGTCCGGGATGCGCGCGGCCAGCAGGTCGGCGTTGCCGGGCGGCACCACCTTGTCGTGGGCGCCGGCCAGGATCAGCGTGGGCGCCTGGACGTTCGCCAGCCTGTGTTCGAAACAGGCGGCTTCGGACAGCAGGCCCAGGCCGACGGCGAGCTGCGCCTGGTAGCCGGCCGGGTCGAGCGGGTGCGCGGCGCGGTACTCCAGCCAGGCCTGGACGACCTCCGGATGCGCCTCGGCCCAGCCGGGCGCGGTGCTCACCGCGATGCCGCGGCGCAGGCGCTCCAGCGGGTCCGACTTGGTGTCGGTCAGGACAGCCATGGCTTCGGCCGTGATCGGGAGGTGGCGCGGCCCGCCGAAGTTGGTGGAGGCCAGGATCAGCCGGCGCACGCGCTGCGGATGGTCGAGCGCCAGGGCCTGGGCGACGAACCCGCCCATCGAGTGGCCCATCACGTGCGCGCTGGCATGGCCAAGGGCCTCGAGCAGCGCGGCCGTGTCGTCGGCCAGCAGCCGGGCGGTGTAGGGGCCGGCCGGTTTGGCCGAGAGGCCCACGCCGCGGTTGTCGAAGACAATCACCTGGAAATGGCCGGCCAGGCCCGGGACCATGCGGTGCCACTGCCAGTGGTCGTAGCCGAGGCCGGAGATCAGGATGAGAGGATCGCCCGAACCGTGGGTTTCATAGTAGAGCGTAATGTCGTTGGCCGTCAGAGTGGGCATAGGGGCTCCGGGCCGATCACGGCTCACGGCTTGCTTTTGTCGGTGACCCGTGATCCGTCATTGGTTAAATACTGCTCCCTCAGCTTCGCCTTCTCGACTTTGCCGTAGGGTGTGTAGGGCAACGTTTCAGCGAAGACGACGCGCTTCGGGATTTTGAATTTCGCCAGCCGGCCCTGGCAGAACCCCAGCAGGTCCGCCTCGCTGGCGGCCTGGCCGGGCTTGAGGATCACCACCATCAGGCCGACCTCGCCCCATTTCTCGTCCGGCTGGCCGATGAGGGAGGCATCCGCCACGGCCGGGTGATCGCGGAAGACCGCCTCGACCTCGGCCGCGTAGACGTTCTCGCCGCCGCTCTTGAGCATGTCCTTGAACCGGCCGACGATGGTGTAGAAACCGTCGGCGTCCATCCGGGCCATGTCGCCGGTGTGGAACCAGCCGTCGCGCAGGGCCTCGGCCGTGGCGGCCGGGTTGCGCCAGTAGCCGGCGCAGACGTGCGGACCGCGGATCAGCAGCTCGCCCGGAGCGCCGGCCGGCGCCTCCTGGCCGGTCTGCGGGTCCACCAGGCGCATCTCCGAGTGGAAGATGGGCTTGCCGACCGAGCCGGTCTTGAGCGCCGACTCCTCGTCGGTCATGCTGAAGCAGTTCACGCCGGCCTCGGTCAGGCCGTAACCCTGGCGGAAGACCCCGCCCTTGGCCGCGCGCCAGGCCTCCACCAGCGACGTGGGGATGGCGGCCCCCCCGTTGATCCAGAAACGCACGCGGCTGAAATCGGCCCGGGCGAAGTACGGGGTGTTGATCCACATCTGGAAAAGCGTGGGCACGCCCAACACCACCGTGCAGCCCTCGTCCGCGATGGCGCGCAACGAGGCTTCGGCGTCGAAGGTCCGTGTCAGCACAATGCGACCGCCGGCGTACAGGAGCGGCGTCAGAAACGCGAACAGGCCGCCGGCGTGGAAGAGCGGGGTGAGCACGGGCGAGATGTCGTGTTCGGTCAGCCCCCAACTGATGACGGTGTTAATGCAATTCCACAGGACCTGACGGTGCGGCAGGACCGCGCCCTTGGGCCGGCCGGTGGTGCCGGAGGTGTACAGCAGGCAGTAGGGATCGTCGGCGTCCAGGGCCGGGCGCTCGGGTTCTCCGCTGGCCGCCTGAGCGACCTCGGCTTCGTAATGGAGCGCGCCCTCGATGACGGCGCCTTCGAGGCTCAGGTAATGGCGCACGTTCAGGGCCGGGCGCATCTCGGCCAGGGTCGCCGCGAACTCCGGCCCGCACAGCAGGACGGTCGGCTCACAGTCGTTGATGATGTAAGTCAGTTCGCGCCCGGTCAGCCGCCAGTTGAGCGGGGCGAAGATCGCGCCCAGCTTGCCCAGGCCGTAGAGCAGATCCAGGTAAACCACGCTGTTGTGCGCCAGCAACGAGACCCGGTCGCCTTTCCGCACGCCGAGCCGATCGCGCAGGAAATGGGCGGCCCGGTTGGCGCGCGCGTTCAGCTCGGCGTAGGTGTAGCGCCGGCCGGCGGCCAGTTCTACCAGGGCCAGGCGGTCCGGCGTCAGGCGGGCGCGGCTGCTCAGGAGGTCGGCGGCGTGCATCATGGGTCCGAGGCGGGACGGGCGGGTCCGTAGGGGCGGGTCTCCGACCCGCTATGTCCCCACCCGGATGCCGCCGTCCACACGCAGGGTGACGCCGGTGATGAAGCTGGCTTCGTCCGAGGCCAGAAACAGGTAGGCGTTGGCGATGTCGCGCGGCTCGCCCATGCGGCCGAGCGGGGTGCGCGCCTTCATGCCCTCGATAATCTTCTCCGGCATCGCCTTGATCATCTCGGTGGCCGTGAAGCCGGGGGCGACGGCGTTGACGCGGACCTGGTAGCGGCCCAGCTCGCGCGCCCAGACCTTGGTCATGCCGATGACGCCGGCCTTGGCGGCCACGTAATTCGTCTGGCCGAAGTTGCCGTCCTCACCCACGACCGACGAGGCGTTGAGGATCACGCCGCCGCCCTGCCGGATCATCACCGGGGCCACGGCCTGGGTGCAGTTGAAGACGCCTTTGAGATTGACAGCGATGACCAGGTCGAAATCGGCCTCGGCCATCTGTTTGACCAATTGGCCATCCTGCATCTTGACCAGGGCGGCGTCGCGCAGCACGCCGGCGTTGTTGACCAGCACGTCAATGCGGCCGTAGCGGGCGACGACGGCCTCGACCCAGGCCTGCACCTCGGCCCGGTCGGCGACGTTGACTTTGTAGAAACTGGCGTCCGGCCCGAGCTGCGCGGCCGTCGCCCGGCCGGCGGTTTCGTTCATATCGCAAATAACGACTCGGGCGCCTTCCTCGGCGAAGCGCTGGGCGGTGGCCTGGCCGATGCCGGCGGCGCCGCCCGTGATCAGGGTCACTCGGTCTTTGAGGCGCATACAATCTCCTCAGTCAGCGATGAGAAAAGGGGACGAGCGGCAAATTCAAGCAGGCCAGGCAGGCTGGCGGATTTGGGGGAATCTAGCACGCGGCGGTTACGCGCCGGTTACAGGGAGAGGTCCACGAAGGGGCACGAAGGGGCACGAAGGGGCACGAAGAGTCACGAAGGGGCACGAAGGGGCACGAAGGGGCACGAAGGGGCACGAAGGGGCACGAAGGGACACGAAGGGACACGCAGGGACACGAAGGGACACGAAGGGACACGAAGGGACGCGAAGGGACGCGAAGGGACGCGAAGGGACACGAAGGGGCACGAAGGGGCACGAAGGGGCACGAAGGGACACGAAGGGGCGCGAAGGGGCGCGAAGGGACACGAAGGGCACGAAGGGGCACGAAGGGGCACGAAGGGGCACGAAGAGGCACGAAGAGGCACGAAGGGGTTGCGAGGCGGATGGCCCTGTTGGTTGTTCGGGCGGACTACGGGCGCTGTGGAGCGAGGGGTATGGCCCCGGCCTGTCTGGAGACACCCCTGGCCCCTTCCTGACGGGGATTACGGCTGGGCCGCCCGGAAAGCCAGCAGCGTTGTCTGCTGATCGCCTTCGCCGCGTGTCAGGAACTCGGCCTGGACGGGCGCGCCGATCTGGATGGCGCCGGCGTTCTTGGGGTCGAAACCCAGTAGGCGGGCGCTGATCTTCAGGCCGTCTTCCAGCTCGACGATCCCGGTCAGGTAGGGGTTATCGCGGCTGTGGCCCTCGGCGGCCAGGGCGGTGGGGACGACGGCGATGGACGTGAACGCGACCAGGCGGCCCCGGCCGGAGGTCTCGACCCATTCCAGAGCCGCGGCGTGGCAGCGCGGGCAGATGGCGCGGGGCGGCAGGTGCCGGGCGCCGCAGGCCGTGCAGCGGGAGGCCATCAGCCTGCGTTCGGCCAGGTACTGGTTGAAGGCGGCGGCGGTGAAGGGGCGGGTGGGGGAGGACATGGGCGACCGGTGGTCAGTGGTCGGAGGTCAGTGGTCAGTGATCAGTAGTCAGTGATCGGTGTTGTGATCATGGTGATTAAGATCGGCGCTCGAAGATATGGACCACGGCGGTGTTGCCGGTGCCGCCGACGTTGTGGGTGAGCGCCAGCGGGATATCGCCGGGCACCTGGCGCGGGCCGGCCTCGCCGCGCATCTGCTTCCACACTTCCACCGCCTGGGCCACGCCCGAGGCGCCCACCGGGTGCCCCTTGGCCTTCAGGCCGCCGGAGGTGTTGACGGGTTTGGCGCCGTCGCGGGCGGTGACGCCGTCCTCGGCCATGCCATAGCCGTGGCCGGGTTCAAAGAAGCCGAGATCCTCGGTGGCGAGGACCTCGGCGATGGTGAAGCAATCGTGCACCTCGGCGATGCGGATATCGCGCGGCGTGACGCCCGCCATCTCGTACGCGCGCTGGCCGGCCAGCCGGGCGGCGGTCAGCGTGGTCAGGTCGGCGCGGTCGTGCAGGGCGGCGTCCGAGGCCTGGCCCGTGCCGATGAGGTAGATGGGCGTGTCGGTGAACTCGCGCGCCCGGTCGGCGGCGGCCAGCAGCAGGCAGGCGGCGCCGTCGGTGATGGGCGAGCAATCGAACAGGCGCAGCGGCCAGGCGATCATCGGGTTGGCCGCGTCGTCGTGCAGAAAATCCATCTCGGTCTGCCAGGCCGGCAGCGGCTTGCCCTTCTTGCGGGCGGCCTCGACGCGGCCCTTCATCCAGTCGGCGATGGTGACCGCGAACTGGGCCTTGGGGTTGAGCGCGCCGTTGGCATGGTTCTTGAGCGCCACGTGCATGAGATGCTCGGGCGTCATGCCGTAGCGGCGCATATAGGCCGTGGCGATGGCGGCGTAGAAGCCCGGGAAGGTGAAACCGGCCGGCGTCTCAAACAGCGTGTCGCCGGCGGCGGCCAGCGTGTCGGTGACCTCGGCGGTGGGCAGCCTGGTCATGCGCTCGAAGCCGCCCACCAGGACGACGTCCGCCAGCCCGGAGGCGATGGCCATCACGCCCTGGCGCAGGGCCACACCGCCGCTGGCGCAGGCGTCCTCCACGCGCGTGGCCGGGCGCGGCAACAGGCCGACGGCGTCCGTCACCAGCGGCGCGGTGTGGGCCTGGCCTTCAAACAGGTCGCTGGAGAAGTTGCCGACGTAGACGGCGTCCACGCTGGCCGGGTCCAGGCCTTTGTCCACGGCGCGCTGCATGTCGAGGAAGGCCTCGACGAACAGGTCGCGCCCGGTCTTATCCGGGAAGGCCCCAAACTGGCTCATCCCGGCGCCGACGACGGCGATGCCGCGGGGGAGGGAATGGGGAGAGCGGCTCATGGGACTTCGCGGCAACTCCAGCGGTGGTCAGTGATCACGTCAGACCGGGCGATTACTTGATATGCGCCGTCAGCGCGGCCATGAACTCGGCCGGCTTCTCGATGTGCGGGCTGTGGGCGGCGTCGGCGATGACGACCTCCTTGAACGAGCCGCCGTTGGCCTGGTACTTCTCCAGCACCGCGCGGGTCTGGCTCACCATCGGCTGCGGCGGGAAGACGTCGTCGCCGGGCCAGCCGGGGACAAAGCCCAGCTTGCCGAGCGTGCCGAAATCGAAGAACGAGTTGTCCGAGACGATCTGGTCCGAGTCGCCGCGGACCCACAGGATGGGCGGCTTCCTGGCCATATGCGCAATGCCGGCCAGGTTGCCGTACTTGGGGCTGCCGGCGTTGATCGGGCCCCACTGGCCGGGCGCGACGTTGGGCCAGTTGGCCGACGGCGTCAGGTCGCCGGGATAGCGCTCCGTGCCGGTGCGCTCGAGGAGCGCCGCGCTGAGGAACTCTTCCTCGCGCCTGGCCTTGAAACCGGCCTTGTAATAAAACGTGTTAATGACGTTGCGCGGCGAGTTGGGGTCGTCGGCGCTGCGGTCCTGGGCCTGGATGCGCTTGACGAACTCGGGGTTGACGGTGCCGCCGCCGGAGCCGGCGAAATCAGCGTAACACGGGGTGCCCTCCAGGTCCTTGGTGCCGCCGAAGCCGTACGGGCTGACCGGGCAGACCAGGGTGAGCGACGAGACCAGCGACGGGTAATCGAGCGCGAACTGCAGGATGACGCCGCCGCCCAGCGACCAGCCGACCAGGTGCGCGGGTTTGGGGCCGAGCGCGTCCGAGAGCGCCTTGAGGTCATCCGACCAGTCGCGCATGCCGCGCGTGGCGTCAATGAGCTTGTCCTCGCTGTCGCCGTAGCCGCGCAGGTCCGGGGCGATGCCGCGGTAGCCGGCCGGCAGGGCCAGCATGGTCTCCTCCCAATAGGTGGCGGCCGAGAAATTGCCGTGGATGAAGACCACGGGCACGCCGTCGTCCGGGCCGCTGAACAGGACGTGCGTGTTCAGGCGCGGCGTGGCGATCATCCTGGACGTGATGCCGGGCAGGGTGGGGACGGTGGGCATGGGAGGCTCCTTGGCGGGTGGGAGAAAGACGGTTAATGGAATTGTTCGCGCAGCTCGCGCTTGAGTATTTTACCGGCAGCCGAGATCGGGAGCGACTCCACAAACACGACCCGGCGCGGGACCTTGTAGCGCGCCAGGCGGGCGCGGCAGTGCTCCAGCAGTTCCGCCTCGCCGGCGGCGGCGCCGGGCTTGAGCACCACGCAGGCCAGGCCGACCTCGCCCCATTTCTCGTCCGGCACGCCGACCACCGCGCACTGGCCGACGGCCGGGTGTTCATACAGGACCTTCTCGATCTCCACCGGGTAGACGTTCTCGCCGCCGGAGATGAACATGTCCTTCTTGCGGTCGACGATGAAATAGAACCCGTCCGCGTCCTGGCGCGCCAGATCCCCGGTGTGGAACCAGCCCTCGGCGTCCACGGCCTCGCGGCTGGCCTCCGGGTTGTTGAAGTAGCCGGAGCACATCGACGGCCCCTTGAGCACCAGCTCGCCCACGGTCCCCGGCGGCGCCGGCCGGTTGTCGTCATCCACAATGCGGGCGTCCACGAAGTAGTTGGGCAGGCCGATGCTGCCGGCCTTCTTCTCGGCGTACTCCGGCCCCATGCTGAAGATGCCGGGGCCGAACTCGGTCATGCCGAAGCCCTGCTTGAAGACCACGCCGTGCTGCTCGCGGTAGGCGCGGATGATCGGCGTCGGCAGGGGCGCGCCGCCGCTGGTGAGGAAGCGCACGCTCTGGAACGACGTCGTCGCGAACCTGGGCGCTTGCAGCATCAACTGATACTGCGTCGGCACGCAGAAGAACATCGTCACCCGCTCGCGCTCGATCAGGTCCAGCATCTCGTCCGGCGTCCACTTGCGCATGATGACCACCGTGCCGCCCAGGGTGAGCAGCGGCAGGGTGTAGACCAGCAGGCCGCCGGTGTGGAACATCGGCGTGTGAGTCAGCGTGATGTCGCCGCGTTGCAGCTCGTGGATGATGGTGTTGAGCGTGTTCCAGGCGATCATCCGGTAGGAGACCTGGGCGCCCTTGGGCAGGCCGGTGGTGCCGCCCGTGAACAGCAGGCAGACGATGTCCTCGGCCTCGACGGCCGGGTTGCTGACCGGCGCCGCCGGCTGGGTGGCCAGGATAGTTTCATAGAGTTGACTGACGGGCAGGCCGGGTCCGTCGAGATGAAGGTAGCGGCCGATAGCGGATGGCGAATGGCGTGTGGCGGCCTCGATCTCGGCCACGTTGGCGCGGAACTCGTCCGAGAAGAGCAGGGCCCTGGGCCGGGTGTTCTCGATCAGCTGGACCAGCTCGCGCCAGTGACTGCGCCAGTTGTAAGGCACGAAGATCGCGCCGAGCTTGGCGCAGGCGAAGAAGGCGTCCAGATACTCGACCCCGTTCAGGGCCAGCATACCCACCCGGTCGCCGCGCCCGACGCCGGCCGTGTCGCGCAGCCAGCCCGCCAGCCGGTTCGCGCGCGCGTTCAGGTCGCGGTAGGTGAAGCGCCCGGCCGCGCCTTTGGCCACGTCCACCACGGCCAGGGCCTCGGGCCAGTAGCGTTCACCGCGTTCCATCCAGTCGCCGATGTACATTTACCCCACCCACTTCCAAACAGAAGCGGCCATGGTGATCCCGCCGCCGGAGGCGCAGAAGACGATGACCTGGCCCGGCTGCGGCCCGCGGCCCTGCGCCAGGGCGTCGTCCAGGGCCATCACCACGCACGGCGAGCCTGTGTAGCCCCACTTGTCCATCACCCAATGGGTCTTGGCGATCGGCTGGCCGAGCGTCTCCATCATCTGCTCGATGGTGCGCAGGTTGAGTTGAGTGAAAAAGTAATGATCCACCTGGTCAAACGTCAGCCCGGCTTTGTCCAGCGCGCCCTGGATGAGCTTCGGCCAGTATTCGGTGTTGAACGTGCGCGGGAATTTGCGCACGAACTCGACTTTGGGCGGGCCGTAGGCCGCCAGGTTCTCAGGCGTGCTGGGGCGGTGCGCGCCGCCGCCGTAGATGCCGAGCGCGTCGTGGAAGCTGCCGACGGCCAGCAAATTGCTGCCGAGCCAGCCGGGCTGTTCGCCCCGGCCGAGCACGGCCGCGCCGGCGCCGTCCGCAAACAGGTTGGCGGTCTTCTTATCCTTGAAGTCCAGGAAGCGGCTCATGGCGTAGCCGCCGGCCACCAGCACGTAGCGGGCGCGCGGCTCGGTGAGCAGGTAGCGCGCCCCCTGGTCCAGGGCCGTCACCCAGCCGGCGCAGGCGCTGTTGACGTCATAGCATCCGGCTTTGTCCGCACCCAGCTTGTGCTGGACGACCACGGCCGTGGCCGGCGAGAGGTAGTCCGGCGTGTCGGTGGATACGATCAGCAGGTCCAGGTCGGCGGCCGTGATCCCGGCCCGGGCCAGCGCGCGCTGCGCGGCCGGCACGATCAGGTCCGACGTGGTCTGGTCCGGCGCCATCCAACGGCGCTCGCGGATGCCCACGTTGGCCACCAGCCACTCGCTGGTGGATTCGCCCAACAGGGCGTCAATCTCGGCGTTGGTGACGATCCGATCGGGGACGTAGCTGCCGGTGCTGAGGATTTGAGGCTGGGCCATGGGGAGGGCGAAGAGCTGATGGCGGATAGCCGGTCACGTGTCGCGCTGGGCGTGCAGGTCGACGTGTTGCGCGATAAAGGTGACGGCCGCCTCCCAGCGGGTGAAATGCAGTTCCCGGTTGGATTGGACGTGCCGCAGCACGCCATGCCAATCGGCCAGCGGCCCGGCGCCGTCGTCCGTCGGCCGGTCACACACGAAGCGCAGCACGAACGAGGCCAGGCGCGTCTCCGGCGCCAGGAGGGGGTCCAGGTTGTCGGGCGGGGCCGTCATCACCGCCGACTCTAGCCGGCACCGGTCACAGGGCGGTTACACCTCGACGGCGTCAAGCTCGCCCGGGCCGGACAGGCGCTCGAACAGGGCGACCGTGGTCTGAGACGGCGCCACATCCAGCTCAGCCTTCAGGACGGCCACACAGCGCTGGTACACGCGATACGCCTGGGGGCGGTTGCCTGAGCGGGCGTGGGCGACCATCATCAGACGATAGGCGCGCTCCCAGCATGGGTCGCGCCCCAGGATGGACTGGCACACGGCCAGGCCATCGGCGTGCTGGCCGCGACGGATGAGGGCGGCGGCCAGGCGGTCGGCGGCGCGCAGGTAGAGCGCCAGCAGGCGCTCGCGCGCCTCGCTGGCCCAGTCCTCGTATAACGCCTCCGGCAGGTAGTCGCCGGTGTAGAGCCGCAGCGCGGCCTGAAGGCGCGGAATGGCGCCGTCGTCGTCGCCGGCCTCCGCCAGGCGGAGACCGGCCTCGGCCTCCGCCTCATAGTGGGCCGCGTCGATCCATACATCCGCCTCCGGGCGCAGCGCGTAGGTGGCGCCCTCCCGCGTGATGAAGGCCGACGGGGCCTCCGAGGCGCGGCCCGGCTCGAGGGCCTTGTAGAGCGCGTTCAGGGCGACCTTGAAGTCGCGGCTGGCCGTCTCCGGCGGCAGTCCCGGCCACAGGCGCTCGGCGATCTCCTCGCGCTGCAGCGCGCGGCGTTCCGTGAGCAGGAGCTGGAAGAGCTGGCGGGCTTTGTCGCGCTTCCATTCGCGCGGATCCAGGAGTTCGGCGCCGCGCCAGACGCGGAAGGCGCCCAGGGTCTGCACCCGCAACTGGTAGCCCGGGTGGACCTGCACGGCCGGCAGACCGATCTCATTCAGCAGGCGCGTGACGTAGGCGGGCCGGATGCGCCGCGCGCGCGCCTCCAGCAGGAGCGGCACCAGGCGGCGGGGGTCCGGCGGGCCAAGCAACGTGGGCCGCGTGAAGAGGAAGTCGTACTGGTGCGCCTCGCACAACGCCAGCAGTTCTTCGGCGCACACCGCCAGGCGCTCGCCCTGGCCCAGGTCCAGGTGCGCCAACCCCAGCCAGGCCCGCGCCGCCGCCCGGCCCAACGGGTCGCCGCATTCGCGGAACGCGCTCAGGGCCCGGCCCAGCACGTCGGTGGCCGGTTCGGGCTGCCCGGCCAGCACGTAACCGGCGCCGAGGGCCAGCTCCACCAGGGCGCCGATCCACTGATCGCCCGCCCACTGGCTGATCTCCACCCCTTCAGCGGCGGCGCGCTCGGCCGAAGCCAGGTCGGCGCCGGGCCCGAAGCCGTACGCGCGCGTCAGGCCCCACAGGGCCTCGGCGCGCAGGCGGCGCACGGCGAGCTGATCGCCGAGGGCGATGGCGGCCTGGTAGCGCTGGATGGCCTGGTCCCGGGCCTCGGCCGGCGGCACCTGGCCGGCGTGCAGTTGCCAGGCGTGGCCGAGCCGCATCAGGCCGACCGTGGTGACGAACGGCGAGCGCAGCCTCTCGCCCAGCGCCACGCCGGCCTCGGCCCGGCGGAAGGCGGAGGCGGCGTCGCCCAGCAGGCTGTCGATGAGCGACAGCAGCAGCACAGTCTCACGGTGGGCGCGCGGCGGATGCACCTGGCCGCGGTCGGCGGCGCGCTGTTCGGCCTCCAGCCAGCCCTCCAGCACCTGGCGGGCGTCCTGCAGCCGCCCGGTGCGGAGTTTCACCCGCACGCTCAGCACGTCTTCGGTGGGCCCTTCGTCGCGCAGGGCGCGCGCCTCGCCCCGCAGGCGCTCGGCCTCGGCCGGTTTGCCCATGTTGAGCTTGTTCTCGGCCAGCAGCTCCAGCATGCGGGCGCGCGTCTCGCGGTCCTCGAGCCCGTCCGTGTGGCGCAGGGCCTCCTGCAGCAGGTTCTCGGCCTCGGCCGGCCGGACCGTGTCCAGGTACACCAGCGCCTGGCCGCGCAGCGCCCGGCCGATGCCGGCCCGGTCGCCGCGCGCGCGCCACGTCTTCTCGGCCTGCTCATACCAGGCCAGCGCCTCATCGAAGCGGCTGCGCAGGCGGCAGATATCGCCCAGGAAGCGCTGGACCAGCGGGTGCTGGGCCACGGTCTCGGGCGGCAGGGCGTCTATCCACGCGGCCACGGCCTCCAGCCGGCCGGCGCGCAGCAGCGCCTCGCCGATCTGCTCGACGTCGCCGGCCGCCGCTTCATACTCGCCCGCCGCCAGGCTGTGGAACAGGGCTTCTTCGTAGTCCCGTTGTCCCCGGAAATAGGCGGCGGCGCGACCATGCCGCTCGCGGGCGCCGGCCGGGTCGGCCGCCCACGGCCCGCGCAGGAAATCGTGGAACAGGTGATGGTAGCGGTAGTGGCGTTCGCCAAGCGGGACGATGAACAGGTCGGCGTCCACGAGCGTCTGCAACTGGGCCAGGGCCTCGGCCTCCGGCGCGCCGGTCACCGCGGCGCAGGCGCCGGGCGTCAGCTCGCGCAGCAGGGCCGTGTCCCGCAGGAAGGCGGCCACGGCCGGCGGCTGGCGGCCCAGGACCTCGTGCGCCAGGTAGTCGAACAGGGCGCTCAGCGATTCGGAGGCCGGGCCGGCGGCCAGCAACTGGCGCGGGCCGGCGACCGGGCGGCCCGCCAGGCGCACGCCCTGCCAGACCAACTGCAGGGCAATCGGCCAGCCCTCCGTCTTGTCGTACAGGGCGGCAGCCTCCTCGGCCGTCAACTGCATGCCGTAGGTCTCGCGGAACAGGCTCTCAATCTCGGCCGGCCCGAAGGCCAGGTCGGCGCGCGTAATGTCCAGGACCTCATCCCGGACGCGCCAGGCGGTGATGGCCGGGCTCTGTAAAGGGGAACGGGTGGCGAGCAACACATGCAGGTCCGCGGGCAGGTGGGCGATGAAGCGCTCGGTGAGCGCCGCCACTTCCGGCGACGCGCCGACAAAATGGTAGTCGTCCACGATCAGCAGGGCCGGCGCCTGGAGGGCGTCTGACAGGGCATTCAGCAGCGCCTCCACCACCTGCGGCCAGGCGTCGGCGCGGCCCGCCTGTCCCAGCTCGTGCAGGAGGGTCTGCGGCAGATCGGAGAGCCCGGGCAGGCGCGTGCGGAAGGCCCCGATGAGGTAAGCCAGGAAACGCTGCGGGTCGGCGTCCGACTCGGAGGCCGAGTACCAGAAGATGGCCGGCTCCGGGCCGGGGTGGGCGTGCGCCAGCGCCGCCAGCGCCGTGCTCTTGCCGTAGCCGGTGCCGGCCTGCAGCAGCGTCAGGCGGTAGTCGAGGGCGTCCTGAAGGCGGGCGGTGAGGGCCGGCCGGGGCAGGATGCGGCGATTGGGGCGCGGCGGCGTCAGGCGGGCGCGCAGGAGGATGTCATCGCGCAGCATCGCCTGCATTGTACCCGCTCATTGCGCGCACTCTCAAAGGCCGCGGCGCCGGTCCTGGTCGGCGTGACCCTGGCCTTTTTCCCGACGCCCGCCGGCCTGGAACCCCGGGCGTGGCACTGCTTCGCCGCCTTCGCAGTCGTCATCGTCGGGTAGAGCCCAGCCCGGCGGCGGCTATACGCCTGGCCGCGGGGCGTTTGTTTTGGACCTGGCGGTCCCCTATCCCCCGCCGCCGCCCGGGCGTTTCATCTCGAAGACGCGGCCGAGCGTGGCGTACTCGTCGCCGCCCAGGCGCGCAATCGGCCGGAGCCGGTCGGCGTCCACCAGGCCGTTGGGGCGCAGCAGGCCCTCCTGGAGGTGGAAGCGCGTCACGCGCCCCAGGATGAGGGTGTAGTGCGTGTCCTGCACCGGCACAAACTGGGTGGCCTTCACCTCGAGCGCGGCCCGGGCCTCGGCCACGCGCGGCGCGCGCACGTCCACCGACGGCGCCGGGGTCAGCCCGGCTGTCGCGAACTCGTCCACCTGATACGCGTATTCGCCCGAGGTCAGGTTCATGGCCTCGGCCAGCGTTTCGTCCACCAGGTTGACGACGAACTCGCCGGTCTCCTGGACGTTGCGCAGCGTGTCCTTGATCTGGCCCTGGCGCCGGCCCACCGACAGCAGCACCGTCGGCGGATTGCCGCCCACGGCGTTGAAGAATGAGAACGGCGCCAGGTTGAGCGTGCCGTCCGCGCCCAGGCTGGAGACCCAGCCGATGGGGCGCGGCACGACGACGCTGATCAGCAGGCGGTAGGCGTCGCGGGGATGGAGGTCGGCGGGGACGATGGTGAGCATGGGGTCGGGTTTCAGAGTAGCGCGAGCAGGCCGCGCACAAACCGGATCTCGTCGGCGTTGACCGTGTGGTCCATGTTCGGGTACAGGCGCAGGGTGAGGTCCGCGCCCAGGCCGCGCAGCACGTCCGCGCTGCGCTCGACGCGTTCCCGCGGGACGTGGGCGTCCACGTCGCTGCAGCCGAGGAAGATCGGCGTGCCGGCCAACGAGCCTGCATAGTCGCGCGGCCGGTCGCCGTTCTCGATCAGGGCGCCGCTCAGGCCGATCACGGCGCCGTAGCGCTGCGGGTGGCGGGCCGCAAACTCCAGCGCCAGGCACGCGCCCTGCGAGAAGCCGAGCAGCGCCGTGCGTTCGGGCGGGATCCCGGCCTGCCCCAGCCGGCCAACGACCTCGCCGACCCGGGCCAGCGCCGAGGTCAGCCACGGCTCGTTGGCGGCTACGGGCATCAGGAAGCGGTTGGGATACCACGTGAAGCCGGCGGCCTGCGGGGCCAGGTAAGCCAGGTCCGGCCGGTCAAACTCGCGGCTGAGTTCCAGAATGCTGGCGGCATCCGCGCCGCGGCCGTGGATCATCACCACGGCGGCCCGCGCCTGGGTCAGTGGCGCGCCGGCGGCGAGGATGGGTTGGGAGGCGTGAGGCTCAAGCGACATACTTGCGCGCTTTGCGGCTCAAATTATCACGGCTCAAACCTGCAGCGGTTTCAGGGTGCGCTCGATGTCGCGGCGGTGCGGCTCCAGCCAGGGCGGCAGCTTGAGGCCGCGCCCCAGGTGCGCGGGCTCCTCGTCCACCGCAAAGCCCGGCCCGGCGGTGGCCAGCTCCACGATGTGGCCATCCGGGTCGCTGGTGTAGAGGCTCTTGAAGTACACGCGGTCCATCACCGGCGAGACGCGCACCATCGCGCGCACGAGCTTCTCGCGCCACTCCAGTTGCGCCTGCTCATCGGGCACAGCCAGCGCGAAGTGGTGGGTCTGGCCCGCGCCCATCTGGACGGGGCGCTCGCGCGGGCGCTCGAAGTACGTGATCAGCGTGCCGGGCCGGCCGTCGCCCACGCCCCAATACCAGTGCGCGGACGTCGGATCGTCGAAGTTGCTGGTCATCTTCACCCGCCGCATCCCAAGCAGGCCGCCGAAGAAGGCGTCGGTGCGCTGGATGTCGGCGCAGATGGCCGTGATGTGGTGCAGGCCCTGGCTCAGGGCCATGTCCGGCGTGATCTGAGGTACCGGCTCCGGCCAGGTGAGGGCGGCGATGGCGGCCTCGTCGCGGTTGCGGACGACCATGTCGGCCGGCGGGTCGCGGCGCTCGGCGCCCAGCGCCTCCGGGGCCTCGTCCACCGTCCAGCCCGGCCCGCAGGTGGCGATCTCCAGGATGACGCCGTCCGGGTCGCGGAAGTAGATGGACTTGAAGTAGTGACGATCCAGCGGGCCATCCACCTTCAGGCCGAGGTCGGCGAGGCGGCGTTTCCATTTGAGCAGGCCGTTGTCGTCGTTCACGGCCAGGGCCAGGTGGTGGGTGCCGCCCAGGCCCCAGCGGCCGCGGGGGGCGCGCGGCCACTCGAAGAACGTCACGGCTGTGCCCGGGCGGCCGAGGTCGTCGCCGAAGTACAGGTGATAGCTGCCGGGGTCGTCGAAGTTGACGGTCTGCTTCACCAGGCGCAGGCCCAGGGTCCGGGTGTAGAAGTCCACCGTGCGCTGGGCGTCGGCGCAGACGAGCGTGATGTGGTGCAGGCCGAGGATCGTCATCTCAGGCTCCTAAGCTGGGGCGGCCGGGCGGGCCGCCGCAGTTGCATGGTACGCGCGCGGCGTCACCCGGACGTCAACACGGCCGTGAACACCGCCGCCGGCCTCAGTCGTGGCCGGGGGCGCCGCTCGCCGCCGCCACGGGCCGGGCGATGGGCAACCGGTAAATCCCGAGCGCCAGGCCGATCAGGATGGTCGCGACCACGATCAGGCCGGCGGCCGCCATCGACGCGTTGGGGTGGACGGTGTCGAACAGGAAGCCGGACAGGAGCGGGCCGATGACGTTGCCGAGCGCCGCCGCCGACTGGTTCAGGCCGATGACGCGGCCGCGCTGGCCGGGCGGAGCCGTGAAGGTGAGCAGCGCGATCAGCGCCGGCAGGGCGACGCCGCCGCCGACCGACAGGAACGGGATAGCGGCCAGGACGACCGCCGCCGACGGCGCCAGGGCCATGGCCCCGAAGGCCAGCCCGCGCGCCAGGTTGCCGAAGACCGCCAGGTGCTTCTCGCCGAAGCGCCGGATCATGGGGCCGACGAGGAACATTTGCGTGCCCACGCCCATCAGGCCGACCAGGGTCAGGATGCCGCCGATGGCCTGCTGGACGGCCGCCGGCGGCCAGTCCGGGAAGACCAGGCGCTCGGCCCACAGCACGTAGATGGTCTGAAAGGCGAAGAAGCCCAGGTTGGTGCCGAAGGCGATGAAGAGCAGCAGCGCCACGGACGGGACGCGCAGGATGTCCCAGCCGGAGCCGGCGCTGCGCGGCGCGGCCGCCTCCCGGCGGCGGCGCTCCGGGGTGAGCGATTCCGGCAGGAGGAAGATGGAGAGCAGCACGGTGACGAGCGACACGGCCGCGGCGGCGAAGAAGGGCACGCGCGGACCGAACGACGCGGCCAGCAGCGAGCCGAACGCCGGGCCGAAGACGAACCCCAGGCTGAAGGCGGCGTTGACCAGACCCAGGCCTCGGGCGCGGTTCTTCTCGTCGGTGATGTCGCTCAGGTAGGCCTGAGCGACGGAGATGTTGCCGCCCGTGATCCCGTCGATCAGGCGCGCGGCGTAAAGGAACAGGATGCCGGGCGCGAAGCCCGTGATCAGCAGGGCGGCCAGCGTGCCGGATTGCGACGCGATGAGCACCGGGCGGCGGCCGATGCGGTCTGAGAGGCGGCCCAGGAACGGGCCGGCCACCAGCTGCGCCGCGAAGTAGACGCTGGTGAGGGTCGTGACCTGCCAGGCGGCGGCCCCCAGTTCATTCGTGGCGTACAGCGGCAGGACCGGGATGGTGATGCCCAGGCCGAGCACGTCGGTGAAGACGATCATGAAGATCGGGAAGCGCGGCGAGCGGAGAAAATCAAGGAAGCGGTGCATGGTTCTGAGCCGCAGGCGTTTTATCGCAAAGGGCGCAAAGGCAAAGAGTGCGCCATTATATCGGATCAGGCAGCAGAAACCGCAGCGCGGCGGGCAGACGCCGGGCCCAGGCCGACTCGCGGTGCTCGCCGCCCGCCTCGGCCACGTACTTGAGGGTGTCGCCTGGCCGGTAGCCCTTCTCGATGAGCAGGTCAACCATTGGCCGGGCATTGTTCTCGCGCGTGCCGTTGTCCAGGTAAACGCGGCCGTCCACAAACGCCGCCTGGCGGACGAAGGAGTAGATGGCGCCGTTCACGGGCCACAGGGCCGGGCTGAGCGCGCCGACCCGGTTGAAAATGTCCGGCCGGCGGAAAAAGGCGTACAGGCTGATCAGCCCGCCGAGCGAGGAGCCGACGACGCCGGTGTGCGCGCGCCCGGGCCGCGTTCGGAAGCCGGCGTCGATCAGAGGCTTGACGGTCTCAACCAGGAAGTCGACGTAGGCCTCGCCGCGCGCCTCCCACCAGCCCGGGAACGGGGTGTACTCGCGGCGGCGGTCCTCGCCGGCATGGTCCACGCCGACGGCGATGGCCTCCAGCCCGTCCCGGCTCAACGCTTCCAGGGTTTCGTCCAGGCCCCATTCCTCGCCCGCAAAGCTGGTGGCGCGGTCGAACAGGTTCTGGCCGTCCTGGAAGTAGAGCACCGGATAGCGCCGGTCGCTCTGCCAGTAGGACGGCGGCAGGTAGACCCAGACGCGGCGGCGGTTGTCAAGCTGGGGGCTGAAGATGTCGGGCAACACGCGCACATCGCCGACGACAGTGTGATGGGGCGGGGCGTGCGCTGACCGATACTCGGCCCAGGTCTGAATAGCCATGTTCAGGTTTCCGCGGCCGGGGCTTTGAAGCTGGCGGCCGAATAGATTTCTCGCAAAAAACGGCTCGGCCGCGCGGCCAGCCGGCGCGTCCCGGTCAGGCCGGCGGCGTCGGCCAGCTTCTCCCAGGTCGTGTAGGAAAAGGGGAACGG
>Ga0101944_10003167_pt1 | contig 23876 bp, 16 predicted proteins | sample DewCreD2012metaG_FD_75245 | JGI IMG/M metagenome (GOLD analysis project Ga0101944, IMG submission 75245) | Hot spring sediment bacterial and archeal communities from British Columbia, Canada, to study Microbial Dark Matter (Phase II) - Dewar... ... | reverse complement strand
ACGGTTCGGGCCGACTCCCCAAAAACGCGCTTGATGGCGGCCGTCTCGGCCACATCGCCCAACGGGGTGCTCGTCCCGTGGGCGTTGATGTATCCTACCTCGGATGGATCGATGCGACTGTCTTGCAAGGCATTCCACATGGCCTTGGCGGCGCCGACCCCCTCCCTGTCGGGCTGGGTGATGTGCCCGGCGTCGGCGCTGGCGCCGTATCCGAGCAACTCGGCATGGACTTTGGCCCCGCGCCGTTTGGCGTGTTCCCATTCCTCGAGCACCAGCACGCCCGCCCCCTCGCTCAGCACGAAACCGTCGCGGCCGGCGTCGAAGGGACGGCTGGCCTTGGTGGGTTCGTCGTTGCGTTCGGAAAGGGCCCGCATCGCCCCAAACCCGCTGAGCCCCAGCGGGGTCACGGCCGCCTCGCTTCCGCCCGTGATCACCACGTCCACGTCCCCGCGGCGAATCATCCGAAAGGCGTCGCCGATGGCGTTGCTAGCGCTGGCGCAGGCGGTCACCACGGCCTCGCTCGGCCCGCGCAACCCGAACTCGATCGAAATCTGGCCGCTGGCGGCATTGGCCATCAGTTTGGGAATGGTGAAGGCCGAGACGCGTTCCGGCCCCTTTTCCAGAAGGCGGCGGTGCTGCTCCTCGAGTTCCTCCAAGCCGCCGATGCCCGAGCCGAAGATGACGCCGCAGCGATAAGGGTCCTCTTTGGAAAAGTCCAGGCCCGAATCGCGCACCGCGTCCATCGCCCCGACCACCGCGAACTGCGTGAAGCGGTCCAGGCGCTTGGCTTCCTTGGGCGGCAGGTAGCCGTCGGTCGACCAGTTGCTGACTTCGCCGCCAAAACGGGATCGGAAGCGGGAACAGTCAAAACGCTCGATGAGCCGGACTCCGCTCTCGCCATTGCAAAGCCGGATCCAGAGGTCCTCGACCTTGCACGACAGCGAGGTGACCACGCCCAATCCGGTGACGACGACGCGACGACTCGTGCACATAACCTTCCATCAAGTCGCTGATTTCTCGTTGACGGCCCGCTCAATATGATCGATCGCCTGCCCGACCGTTTGAATCTTCTCCGCGGCGTCGTCCGGGATGTTGATGTCGAACTCTTCTTCCAATTCCATGACCAGCTCGACGTTGTCGAGAGAATCGGCGCCCAGGTCGTTCACAAAGTGCGTGTCGCGGTTGATCTGATCCTTGGCAACGCCGAGCTGTTCGGCAACGATGTCAATGACTCGCTCTGCAACTGTGGCCATTACGACCATCCTCCTCAAAACCACGCTATCTAGAAACCCGCTATCAGGTCACGTATTTTACCAAGCCCTGAAGATATAGCGGATTCCGCCAATTCTGTCTATACGTCCTCGCGCGGAGCTGCGCATTTTGGGGTCGATGGGCAAGCCTTACGCCGTCAATCCCCCATCGACCGTCAGCACGTGCCCCGTGATGAACCCGGCCGCCGGACTGGCCAAAAACAAGACGGCGTCTGCTATGTCCTGGGGGTCTCCCATCCTACCTAAAGGCACCTGCTTCTTAATCGCCGTCTTGACCTCTTCCGAAAGGACGGCCGTCATGTCGGTGGCGATGAACCCTGGCGCCACGGCGTTGACCGTGATGTTTCGGCCGGCCAGTTCCTTGGCCACGGTTCTTGTCAGCCCGATCACGCCGGCCTTGGAGGCCGAGTAGTTCGATTGTCCGGGATTGCCCATGATCCCCGCCACGCTGGCGATGTTGATGATCCGCCCGCGCTGCGACTTCATCAACGCCCTCGCCGCCGAGCGTGTGAACAGGAAGGTCCCGCGGAGATTGATGTTGATGACCGCGTCCCACTGGTCGTCCTTCATGCGAAGGATCAGCGTATCCTTGGTGATGCCGGCGTTGTTGACGAGGATGTCGAGGCCGCCCCAGGTCTTGACCACCTCGTCCACCACGGCCGACACCCGTTCCGAATCCGTCACGTCGCACGTCAAGGCCATCGCCGCGCCCCCCGACGCACTGATGGCCGCCACGGTTTGGTCGAGCAGCTCGGCGTTCACGTCGACGCAGGCGACTTTCGCCCCGCATCGGGCGAGGTTTTCAGCGATGGCCCGGCCCAATCCTCGGGCGGCGCCCGTCACCAGGGCCACCTGGCCGGATAGATCGGTCGTGAGACGAATTTTGGCGTCTGACATGGGTTTCCACTCTCGGTGTTGATGTCTCCGCGATCCGCGATTGCCAGGGAGGCCTTGGGACGGTTCGATCGCCGGGAGGGCGTTCTTCTCGGCTCCAACGGGCAAACCCCAGGGACGTCGGCCGGAAGCCTGGCTTCACACCTCCACGCCGTGACACACGACCCTGCGGTCGATCCGCCGCAGAAGGCCGCGGAGCACGCGTCCTGGGCCGACTTCATAAAACAGGTCGAACCCCTCGGCGATCAGGTATCGCATCGAGGCCTCCCAAAGCACCGGTTGGACGACCTGCTGGATCAATAACTGGCGGATTTCCTCGGGCGAATCGTGGGGCCGGGCGTCGACGTTGGAGATGACGGGGATCCTGGGCGGGTGCATGGGGACCCGGGCAAGCACTTCGGCCAGGCGTTGGTCGGCGGGACGCATGAGGCCCGTGTGAAACCCCCCCGCCACGGCCAACGGCACGGCTTTCATGGCCCCAAACGACTGAGCCGCCTCGGCGGCCCGCTCGCAAGCCCCCACCGTGCCGGAAATCACAATGTTGCCTGGGCAAAGCAGGTTGGCCACTTGGAGCACCTCCCCCTGCCGGACCTTTTCGCACAGGGCGGCCACCTGCACCTGTTCCAGGCCGAGGATGCTGACCATGCCGCTGGGCGTTGCGTCGGACGCCTCTTGCATCGCGGCGCCGCGCTGCTGCACCACGCGGAGGCCATCCTCGAAATCCATCACCCCGGCAAACACCATCGCCGTGTACTCGCCCAGACTCAAACCGGCCGCGGCTTCGCACGACAGAACCACGTCGGGCGATTCGGCGCGGAGCGACTCCAAGGCAGCGAGGCTCGTGACGAACAACGCCGGTTGACTGATCGCCGTGGAATCGAGTTCTTCCGCGGGCCCCTCGAAACAGAGCCTGGCGAGATCGTAGCCGAGCACCTCCGAGGCGCGGTCGTAGAGACGGCGCGCGGCGGGCAGCGACTCGGCAAGCCGCTTGCCCATCCCGACCGTCTGCGCCCCCTGCCCAGGGAAGAGAAATGCGATCCTGCTCAAGGCCCCACGGTCCTCACTTCTTGGGTTCGACCACCTCGCGACCCATGTAATACCCGCAACTCGGGCAGACCACATGCGACGGCACGGCCTTGCCGCAGTGCCGGCAATTGGTCAACTGTTTGGGCTTCTTCGCGTCGTGGGCCCGCCGCGAGCCGGTCCTCGCGTTGCAGTGCCTGCGTTTTGGGACAGCCATATCTGCCAGCTCCGATCCAAACGGTCTCGCCCGACGCGCCTAGGAATGCTCGGTAGGGCATCAAGGTAAACCGCCTATCGTAAAAGGCTCGGGGCTGCCTGTCAACCGAACTAGCTACACGCGACGCCAACAAGGGGGGTGCGTCACGCGGCAGAGGCCCAAGCCCACCACGGGTTAGTCGCCTTGATCCGATGCCCCCAGAGCCATGCATAAAGATCAGTTAAAAAGTAGATAAAGAACCATTGAAATTCGGCGAAACCAATATCCACCGACTGATCATTGTTGATCAAGAAAATAACATTAACCGCTGGTATTTCTGGGTTCGGTGCGTAAGATAGGCGCGCCGCTCGATCCAGCACGACGGTTTATACGCTACCTGTTGGGGGGTCCATGAATGAAATACGAGGGATGGCAGTCTCGCCCTCGTGCAACATGGAGTAACCGGAGCCCCCAGGCCCTCCCCCACTCCGTTTCCGGGGCATGCCCGGGGGACGAGAGAATTGGAGCTTCGCCCGGTCGGTTCGCTAGTTTTTCGCGGCGGGGTGAAGAACAATAGGCCCATATCGCAGAAAGTCCCGCCGGCACGCAGCAGAGAGATTCGTAGACATGGCGTCTCCTCAGGCAACCCAGATCGTCAACGTGATGAGGGAAGATCGGATCTTCCCGCCGCCTCCGGAGTTTTCGGCCCGCGCGAGAATCCGATCCCTGGAACAATATGAATCGATGTGGAACGAGGCGGCGTCGGATATTCCTGGCTTTTGGGCCAAGATGGCGGGCGAACTGCACTGGTTCAAGCCGTTTGACCGAGTGCTGGAGTGGGACTGTCCGTTCGCCAAGTGGTTCGTCGGCGGCCAAACCAACGTGTCGTACAACTGCCTCGACGCGCATCTGCATACACCGCGGCGGAACAAGGCCGCATTCATTTGGGAGGGTGAGCCGGGAGACGTTCGGGTTCTGACGTACCAGATGCTCCACCGCGAGGTGTGCCGGTTCGCCAACGTGCTCAAGGGACTCGGCGTGGGCCGAGGAGACGTGGTCTCCATGTACATGCCGATGATCCCCGAGTTGGCCATCGCCATGCTGGCCTGCGCCCGCATCGGCGCGGTCCATAGCGTGGTCTTCGGCGGCTTCTCGTCCGAGGCGATTGCCGAGCGGAACAACGACTCGAAGGCCAAGGTGCAAATCACCGCCGACGCGGGCTGGCGCCGGGGGATTCCCTTGCCTCTGAAGGCCAACGTGGACGCGGCCCTGGCCAAATCGCCCACCGTCGAGAAGTGCGTGGTGGTCCGGCGCGTGGGCGTGGAGGTGGAGATGAAGGAAGGCCGCGACCTCTGGTGGCACGAATTGGTCGACGCTGCGCCGGCCGAATGTCCCGCCGAACCGCTGGACAGCGAGTCCCCGCTTTTTATCCTCTACACCAGCGGCTCGACCGGAAAGCCCAAGGGCATTAAGCACACGACGGCGGGCTACAACCTGTACGCCAAGAAGACGACGGAATGGGTCTTCGACATCCGCGACGAGGACGTCTATTGGTGCACGGCCGATCTCGGGTGGATCACCGGCCACACCTACGTGGTCTACGGCCCCCTGTCCGCCGGCGCCACGGTCTTCATGTACGAAGGCGCCCCCGGTTTTCCCCGCGAGGATCGCTGGTGGGAATTGATCGAGAAGCACCGCATCAACATCCTGTACACCGCCCCCACCGCCATCCGCACGTTCATCAAGTGGGGCGACCATTGGGTGGCCCAACACGATCTTTCCAGCCTCCGCTTGCTGGGCACGGTCGGCGAGGGCATCAATCCCGAGGCGTGGATCTGGTACCACGAAAAGGTCGGCGGCGGCCGCTGTCCGATCGTCGACACGTGGTGGCAGACCGAGACGGGCGGGATCATGATGACGCCGCTTCCCGGCGCGATTCCCACCAAGCCGGGCAGTTGCACCAAGCCGCTCCCCGGGATCATCCCGGAAGTGGTGGCCGAGGACGGCAAGCCGGTCTCGCCGGGAAACGGCGGCTGGCTGGTGATTGCCCAGCCTTGGCCAGGGATGCTCCGCGGCCTGTGGGGCGACGACGCCCGCTACCGGGCGCAATACTGGACTGCCGTGCCCGGCAAGTATCTTTGCGGCGACAACGCCCGTTGCGACGAGGACGGCTACTATTGGATCATGGGCCGGATCGACGACGTGCTGAACGTGTCCGGGCATCGCCTGAGCACGATCGAGATCGAAAGCGCCCTGGTCAGCCACGAGGCGGTGGCCGAGGCCGCGGCGGTCGGCCGCCCCCACGAAATCAAGGGCGAGGCGGTCACCGTGTTCGTCACCCTCACCGCCGACGCCGAGCCGAGCGAGGAACTGAAGCAGGAACTCAAGAACCACGTGCGCCGGGAGATCGGCGCCCTCGCCGTGCCCGACGACATCCGCTTCACCACGGCCTTGCCCAAGACCCGAAGCGGCAAGATCATGCGGCGACTGCTGCGCGACATTGCGGCAGGCCGGGCCACGACGGGCGACACGACCACCTTGGAGGATTTCAGCGTGCTGGCCCGACTGCGGGGCGACGAAGCCTAAAGGGGCGACGCGAGGCGAGCGCGGCCTTGCCTCGGCACGCCCGCGTCGGCGACGGGACGATCCCGGGGAATCGGCCTGGCGCCTTGGCCACCATCGCGTGCCCACCGTGTTGCGCCGCCTGGCGGCCCGGCGGCGTCGGGCCGCGTTTCCATCGGCACGCGCAGGCGTTCACGGGGACTGCGCCGATTTGCGCCGCGAAGTCCGCGAAAAGCGGAGGATCCCCTTCGCCGGGAAGCGGACAGACGCATGTTTCGATCCAAAACGGCCCGAAAAGCCAGCCCCTCTCCGGCCGTGAATCGTTTGCGGACTGGCGTTAAATCTCCGTCCAGGCACCCGGCACCGGGGCCGGGTAGCGGCCGTTGGCGTCGGCTTGGACGGGGGCGGGACTGTCGGCGGTGAGGCTGGCGACGTTCGAGCAGAACTGGAACTTCGAGGCCATCGCCTCGTCCCACGTGACGACCTTTCCGGTGTGGACCGCCGCTCGGCCCATGATCGCCCCAAGATTCGAGAGGGCGGCGCGCCGAGCCTCGTTGTGCGGCCGGTCGTTGCGGATCGCGTCCAGCAGCACGTTCCATTCGGCCTGCCAGGGATTGATCTTTTCTTGCGGGGGCTTCCAGGCCACCTGGTCGTTGTCGATCCGCTGGTCCTTGTAGATCACCCCGTTGGGCGCATGGATGTTGCCCGAAAACCGCGCGGCGCACTTCGTGCCGTGCAGATAGGTGACGAAATCGTTGTGGCAGTTGGGGATGTAGCGGCCGGTCACCTGGGCCTTCGTGCCGTCGGCGAAGGTGTACTCGATCGAGTAGCTGTCGAGGTTCTGGCTGCAATCGGTGCTGCCGGCGAACCGCCCGCCCACCCCGTGCGCGGCCACCGGCCAGGCGTCCTTGATCCAGAAGCACTCGTCGATCTGGTGGATCATCAATTCGATGAAGATGCCGCCGGAGGACCACAAGAACTGGTAGGGATGGCCGGGGCTAAGCTGCCAAAGCAGCTCGTTCTGGCCGCGTGGGAACGGGCCCATGCGGTAGCCGGGATCCATCCGGTAGGCGCGAATCAAGAGCACGTCGCCCACGGCGCCGTCGCGGATTTTCTGGATCAGGGCCTGGCGGGCCGAGGAATGGCGGGCCATCAGGCCGGCGCCGATCTTCAGGTTCTTTTTCGCGGCGGCCTCGCCCGCCCGGAGAATCTGCTGCACCCCGCCCGGGTCCGCCGCGAAGTTCTTTTCCATGAACACATGGACGCCCTTTTCCACGGCGTATTCCAGATGGACCGCGCGAAAACCGGCGTGGGTGGCCAGCACGGCCACGTCGCCCGGCCGGAGGCAATCGATCGCCTTGCGGTACGCGTCGAACCCCTGGAATCGCCGCTCCTTGGGCACGTCGATGCGATTGCCGAACAGTTGGGTCATCGTGGCGTGGGACTGTTCGAGCCGGGCGGGGATGAGATCGGCCATGGCCACGAGCTTGACTGGCCCGCTGGAAGCTGCGTTCTGCTCGCCCTCGAGCCGGTAGCGGTCGTCGACCACCAGCCCGCCGGCCGACAACGCGTTGGCCACCGCCCCGCAGCCGCGGCCGCCGCAACCGATGAGGGCAAGGCGGATCGTGTTGTCCTCGCCCGCGTGAACGTGGGGAATGGCCACGCCCGCCAAGGCCGACGCCGCGGCCACCCGGCCGGTCTGCTTCAAAAACTCCCGTCGCGGCGACGCCTTCGGCGACACCTTCCTGTTCATCTCGCTCATGGACCGTTCCTTCTCTTCGTGTTGGATTCCCGCGGGTTGACGGACGAAGGGGAGACGCCCTCGGAGGGCGCTCCGGTGCGTTGATCCGCCCACGGGTTCCCTTGCCATTCCCAAGCCCTCGCGCCGTGGGCGCCGCGGTGGACATTGCGGCGCCTTGGTCAAAGCGAGAGCACGAACTCCACCAGGTCGTTGATCTCCTGCTCGGTGAGCTTTTCCACGGCCCCTTGCTTGCGCCCGTGCTTGCCGTCCTTGATCAACTCCTTGATCGTCACGTATCGGCCGTCGTGGAGGTAGGGGGCCGTGCGCCAGCATTCGACCAGTTGCGGCGTGTCGAACTCCGCCCGACGGTCGTACTGGCCCTTCGATTCCACGTCGTGCATCAGGCGGTCGGTATAGTGCGGCTCGGGATGGCAAACGGCGCAGCCGACCTTTTCGCTGAAGAACAGTTCCCGGCCGCGCTGGGCCGCGGCGCTAAGCTGGCCGTTGACCAGGTACGGGCTGGGGACCGGTTTGAGGGCCTTGAGGTATTCATCGATGGCGGCCGCGTCCTCGTCCGGTCGAACGGCGAACTGGATGTGCGTGATGCCCGAGCGGACCGCCGATTCTGCGTTCGGGCGCACGCCCTCCCACATCGACGGCGGCGTCGCGTGGGCCAGCAACATGCTCTTGTTGTTTTTCGGATTGCCCATCCCGTCGTTCATCAAGTCCCAGTTCAGGGCGTCGGCCCGGGCGTCGGGATGGCAGCTCCCGCAGCTTTGCCAATGCTGGAAACACAGATCCGCGTCGTTGAAGAACATGTAGCCGCGGCGCGTGACCGTCAGCTTCGGTTCCGGCCCCAGGGGAACGATGGTCACTTGCTTCTCGGGCTTCGGACTGAAATCGACGATGGCCAAATTGTCGCTGAAATACAACGCCGCGTAGGCCTTGGAGCCGACCACGGCCAGTCCGCGCGGACCGTTGACCAGCGGGCCGGTCGTCTGGGGCGCGAACAACGGCGTGCTTTGCAGCCGGATCCGCCGCCGCAAGTCGACCAGAAACGCCAGGTCGTTCGGCACGTCCGCCTGCGTGGCCGACGAAAAGCTGCCCCGGTTGTCATACGGCTTGCCCGGCTCCGCCGGCTTGGCCTCGACGGGAATCTTCGACAGCTTGTCCAGAACGCCGGGCATGTCGATCACGCTGACCTCATGCGTGCCCGCGTGCGTGACGCAAACGTGCTTGCCGTCGGCCGAGACCGCCACGCCCCAGGGATTGGCCGCCCCAAGGTCCACGTCGTCCAACAACACCGTGTTGACCAGCTTCTTGGCCGCCACGTCCACGATCGACAACGCGTTCGTGTTCATCCAGCCGCGTTCCAACTGCGTGGTGGGCATCTGGTAGCGGGCGAGGATGTGGGTCACGTAGGCGTGCTTCCCGTCCGGCGACACGCACACGCCGTGCAGGTTCGTGCTGCCATTGGGCAAACGAACGGCCGCCGCCTGGTTGCTCGCCGTGTCGATCAAGCTGACCACCGCCGCCACGTCGTAGGAATCCGACCGGTCGGTCGGCAACTGGTTCGCCACCACGACCGTCTTGCCATCGGGCGTGATCGCCGCGGCCACAGGCTCGCGGCTGACCGGAACGCGGGCGATCTCCTTCTTGGCCTCCAGATCGATCACCGACACGTTGTTGTTGAACCGGTTGGCCACGTAGAGCCGCTTTCCGTCCGGGCTGACCACCGGCGCCATCGGCGTATGGCCGACGGGGATCGTCGCCGAAACCTGGCCGGATCCCACCTCGACCACCCCCACCGTCCCCTGCGGCAGTCCGAAAGTGACGTAGAGTCGGGCCCCGTCCGGGCTGAGGGCCAGGCCGGTCGGATCGGCGGGCAGGGAGATCGTCCGGGCCACCTTGCCGTTCGCCGCCTCCACCACGGCGATCTGCGCCGCGTCGATGCAGAGTACGTAGAGCACGCCGCCATCTTTGGCGGCGACCACCTCGGCGGGTCCTAGATACTTACCCGTCTCGGCATACGGATGTCCGTAGCCAAGGCCGGCCGCCATCCCGAGGATCGCCAGAACGAAAATGGGGGTCCAAGCACGGTGCATCATGGAACGACTCCTACTGACCTCTCAACCCGCGAACGCTACTCTTGGTCGCCAATATAAAACCGCCGAAACGCCGTGTCGACGCGCGGAGGAAATTTTTTTCCTTGATTTCCGAGCCCCCAAGAATCAGGGAAATCCACTGGCGCTGACCACCTTGGGCAGACTCCACCGCACCCATCGCGACTTTGGCAGCTCGTAACCGTTCGCGAAGACCCGCCCGCATGTCGCCAGCGAAGTTGCTGAAAAAAGAGTTGTCCTTTCGCCCGGACACGCGCGGGCACATGGAGGGACGCACTCCGTCGTATCCGCAATAGCGTGCTTCATCGCCAGCGAAGTTGCTGAAATAGTGCTGTCCTTTCGCTGTGACGCGAGGGCACATCCAGGGACCCGCTCCGCCGCGTCCGGAATGGTGTGGATCTCGGACGAGGGGCTGTTCTCGGACGACGGGCTGGTTTGGCCACGAGGGTGCGTGGCCCTCCAGGTGGGGTTACGCGCCGTTGGAGTAGTCATTACGGAGGGGTCTCAAATACATCTATTTAGGTACGCATTGGACGGCACAAACTGCTATGTTCTTGCCCCCTCCCGAAACAGGTCGAGCGAAGTTGTGAGGGACGGAATCATGGGCCGGTGGATTTTGCGGCCTCTGCGCAAGTTGGTCCAGGTGTTCACGGGCGAAGGCTCCGCGGAGGCCGTGGCCTTGGGTTGCGCGATGGGAATGATGGTCGGGCTGTTGCCCAAGGGGAACTTAACCGCCGCCGCCATTTCGATGTTCGTTTTGGCGACGCACGCCAACCTGGCCGCCGCGGCCATCTCGGGAACGGCGTTTTCGTGGGTGGGCGTGTGGACCGATCCGTTGGCGCATCGGATCGGGTCGGCCATCTTGACCGAGCCCGCCTGGCAAAAGACCTTTGCCCGACTCTACGAATTGCCCCTGGCGCCTTGGACGGCCCTCAACAACACCGTGGTGTTGGGCAGTCTGGTCTTGGCGCTGGTGCTTTTCTATCCCGTCTATCGAGTCACCTGGCTGCTGTTCCACCGCCATCAGGCCCCCATCGCCGAGAAACTCCGAGAATACCGAGTCGACAAACTCCTCGCGGGCGCGGAGGCCGTCGCGAATCGACGCGCGCCGCCGTAGCGCCCCCGCCCCCAGACTGGTCCCGTTTCCGTCATGCCCCATCCGAAAGCCGGACAAGACCTCGAACGAGCGTGCGCCAACGACCTCGCGTCGCCGAAGGGCGGCTGGCGGGAGCGTCTGATTTCAGGCTGTCGTCCCGAGGATGGAGTTCGGCTTTCGGCTTTCGAGCTGAGGATGGCGCTCCGATGATTCGCTGGTCCTACCTGATCCCGCGATTGATCCTCTTGGCGATCTGCGTGCTGGCTGTTTGGCGTTGGCTCGACCCGCTGCTCCAATGGACGCTGGTTCGGGTGGGGGAGCGCTTGGCGGGGGCGAGGGTGGAGGTCGGGCAGGTCGTCACGCGGTTGCCCACCGCCGAGTTCACCCTCCGCGACGTGCAGGTGGCCAATGCCCGAAATCCCTCGAGGAATCTCTTTGAGGCCGACGAGATCGCTTTGGGCGTCCACTTCAATGCCTTGCTCAAGCGCAAGCTGGTGATCCGCGAGGGCCGCATCACCGGACTTCGCATTGGCACGGCGAGGGCCGCTCCCGGCGTGTTGGAACCCAGAAAACGGCTGCTCGACTGGCTCCCCGACGACCTGGCCGTGCACCTCGACCCCGGCCCGATCGTCGACTTCGGCCGGACCTGGCTCGACCGCTTCGCCATGCTCCTCAAACGCCGGATCGAGGAGGAAGTCGAGCAGCTCGAATCCGTCCGGTTGGCCCGCGAGCTGACCACGCGTTGGCCGGCCGAAGCCAACCGCATGGAGTCCCGCATCGAGCAGCTCAAGGGCCGCGCGGACCGGCTACAGAATCTCGCCAAGGGCGCCAGCGCGAATCCATTGGAGAATCTGGGACGGGCCCAACAGATCATCGCCGAGGTGGACGCGCTTCACCGCGAAATTGGCGAGGCGCGCGCGGAAATCGAACGTCTCCGGGACCAGGCCCTCCGCGACCGCGACGCCATCGTGGCGGCCCAGCAGAATGACTTGCGGCGGATCCGCGAACAATGGCGTCTGGACGACCTGGAATCGGGCGGGCTGTCGGAGTACCTGTTGGGCCGCGAGTTGCACCAGCGCGTCCAGACCGTCGCCCAGTGGATTCGCTGGCTCCGCGCCTACTGGCCCACCGACGCCGCGGACACGCCCGGGGCGCCCAGCCCGAGCCGGGCACGAGGCGTCGACGTCCTGTTCGCCGGCTTGACGCCTGAACCCAACCTGCTGATCCGTTCGCTGCAAATCGCGGGGGAGGGACAAGCCCGAGGCGAGCGATTCGAGTTCCTCGGCACGGCCCAGGGACTGACCACGCAACCACGGCTTTACGGCCAGCCGGCCGTGCTCCGTGTCGAGGTCCGCGGCGCCGTCGCCATGCAAATCGACGCCGTCGTGGACCGAACCCAGGCGCAGGCCCGCGATTACCTCACCGTCGAGTGTCCCTCGCTCCCCCAGCCCGAACGCGTCTTGGGAAAACCCGACCAGATTGCGGTCGTCGTCTCGCCCGCCGACGTCCGGCTCTCGCTCCGATTGGAGTTGGAGGGAGACCGTTTGTCGGGCCGGATGTGCGTCCGGCAGGAGGGAGTCGAACTTGCGCCCTCGCTCGCCGCCGCCTACGGCGGACAAGCCATGGCCGATCGCCTGCGCGAGGCCTTGCGGAACGTGCGGACCCTGGAGGCCACCGCGCAGCTTTCGGGCACGATCCAGCGTCCCGAGTTTCAGGTCCAATCCACGCTCGGCCCTCAACTCGCGCAAGCCTTTCAAAACCTTCTTTTCCGGGAACTGGAAGTCCGTCGCGAGGAGGTTTCGCGCCTCGTCCAGGCCAGAGTTCGGGAAGAAATGCTCCGCTTCGAGCAACAGTTCGTCGCCAGGCAGCAGGCCCTGCTCGCTCGGCTCCAGAAGAGCGGCCTTGACGTCAACCAGTTGCGAGAGATCGCCACGCGTCAGGCGCCGTCTCTGGATCGCCTGATCGACAAGAACTTGCCGAAGGAACTGGAACGAAAGTTGCCGGCGGAACTCCGCCTGCGATTTTGACGGCGCCTGGCCCGCACTCCGCCGATTGGGCATCGCTCGCCCCCTCCGCGCTGGGCGCGGCGCGTGAATTGTCTGGACCCGGGCCAGCTTGAAGGCGGGAGGTTCGCGTTGTCGATCCCGACGGCGGGGGCTATAATCCGGGGCGTCGCCCATCGCTAAAGGTACACTGGATTGGGAGATAGGACTACGCAAGCCATACGGGTCGGAATCGGTCACGACACCCACCGGGTTCGCCCGGGTGGCCCTTTGCGCCTGGGGGGGTTGAAGATCCCTCACGATCGCGAATTGGTCGGGCATAGCGACGCCGACGTGCTGTTGCACGCGATCACCGACGCATTGCTCGGGGCCGCCGCGTTAGGCGACATTGGCGAAATGTTTCCCGACACCGACCCCGCGCATCGCGGGAGGGATTCCGCCGAAATGCTCCGCGCGGCCCGCGACGCCGTGGCCTCGGCCGGCTGGGAAATCGCCAACATCGACTGCATTGTGTTTGCCGAGCAGCCGAAACTGGGACCTTTCAAGCCAGACATGCGGGGACGCGTGGCGGAGATTCTCGGGATCGATCCTTCCCGGGTGGGAATCAAAGCAAAGACCGGCGAAGGCCTCGGCGCGATCGGCCGCCAGGAGGCCGTCGCGGCTCAGTGCGTGGCGTTATTGCAGTTGCAAGACAGTTCGCGGCGCGGGACCTAGGAGCGGATGGCGACGCCAGCGCCTGGCCCCCACGCCAAGACAGGGGAAACAAGCGTTTTTGCATTCGGAGGCGCCGAGGAGACGATGATCCGAGTCTACAACACGTTGACCAAGAGCAAGGAAGTTTTCCAGCCCGTCCAACCCGGTAAGGTGGGCATCTACCTCTGCGGTCCCACGGTCTACAAGCCGAGCCATATCGGGCACATGGTCGGGCCGGTGATCTTCGACGCGATCAAGCGCTACCTGACCTACTGCGGCTACGAGGTGACGCTGGTGATCAACATGACCGACGTGGACGACAAGCTGATCGCCGAATCCAACGCCCGGAAGATCCCCATGTCCCAACTGGCCGAGGAGATGATCGCCGATTACATGGCCAACCTCAAGGCGATGGAGATCGACACGGTGGATCATTTTCCCCGGGCCACGGAGCACATCGGCCAGATCATCGAGTTCACGCAGGACTTGCTCCAGAAGGGCTTTGCCTACGAGTCGGAGGGCGACGTGTACTTCGACGTGAGCAAGCTGGAGGACTACGGGAAGTTGAGCCATCGGACGTTGGAGTCGATGCAGGTCGAGGGCGGTTCGACCGCCGAGCGCAAGCGCAACGCGGCGGACTTCGCCTTGTGGAAAAGCGCGAAGCCGGGCGAACCGTCGTGGCCCAGCCCTTGGGGAAGCGGCCGGCCCGGATGGCATATCGAGTGCTCGGTGATGAGCGGCCAGTTGCTGGGCGAGACGTTCGACATTCACGGGGGCGGGCTGGACCTGGTCTTTCCGCACCACGAAAACGAGATCGCCCAAAGCGAGGCCCGCTTCGGCAAGCCCATGGCCCGCTACTGGATGCACAACGGCCTGATGCAGGCGTCGGACGAGGTGGGGAAGGTGGGCGGGCGCCATACCCGGCCCGCCGAGGGCGACCGCGAAGCCCAGGAAAAGGGCAAGATCAGCAAGTCGCGCGGGGCCAGCCCCTTCCGCGAGCTGTTGGCCGATTTCGATCCCGAGACAATCCGCTTCTTCCTGCTGTCAACCCATTACCGCCGGCCCATCGACTTCAGCGAGAATAGGATCCGCGAGGTCGAAACCGGTCTGGGGACGTTTTACCGCTTTTTCAAGCGATTCCAGCGGGTGACGGGCAAGAGCTTTTACGACCTCGTTCCCGCCGCGCTGCGGTCGGAAGGCGCGTTCGACCCGCGGAACGATCCCCTGTTGAAGGACGTGGCCGAGCATCGCGAACGCTTTCTCGAGGCCATGGACGACGATTTCAACACCGGCGGCGCCGTGGGGATCTTGTTCGACCTGCTCCGGCGGCTGAACAAGTTCGTCGACGACGAAAAGCTCGAAGACCCCGCCAAGCGCGATCCGGCCAGGCTCGCCGCGCTGGAACAAGGCGCCAAGACGCTCCGCGAACTGGCGGCCACGCTGGGCCTGTTTCGCACTCCCCGACCGGAGAAACCGGCCGGCGACGGCGACGCCCTGACCGGCAAGCTGATCGAGCTGCTGGTGGAAGTCCGGGCCGACGCCCGAAAGGCCAAAAATTTCGCCGCCGCCGACAAGATCCGCGACCGACTGGCCGCCATGGGCGTGATCCTCGAAGACCGGCCGGGCGGCACGGAATGGACCGTGGCGAAGGGATGATGGCCAGCAGGCGAGGGAACCCCGTGGAGGGGACCGCGGACCCATCCGCTCGGATCCTCGGCGTGGATCCGGGCTTGAACATCACCGGCTACGGCGTGCTGGAACGAGGCGACGGCGGGTTGCGCCTTTGCGAGGCCGGAGTCGTTCGCGGCCGCTCGCACGGGACGCTCGCCGAACGGCTCGTGGAAATGCACGCCGGAATCCGCGACGTGATCGCGTCGCTGCGCCCCTCGGTCATGGCCCTGGAAGAACTCTATTCGCACTACGACCGGCCGCGCACGGCGATTCTCATGGGCCACGCCCGCGGCGTGATTTGCCTTGCCGCCGCGCAGTCGGGGATCGCGGTCGCTCCCTATCCGGCGACGCAGATCAAGAAGGTGCTCACCGGCTCGGGCCGGGCGTCGAAATCGCAGATCCAACGGGCGATCCAGTACGAATTGGGCCTCAGCCAATTGCCCGAACCCGCCGATGTGGCCGACGCCTTGGCCGTGGCCTTGTGCCACTACTATCTCAAGGAAAAACCCGCGGCCGCCGGCTTCGGAGCCGGGACTGCGACGCCGCGCCGATCCTGAGGTCGCGCGCCCCCCGGCCGCGGCAAGAAAACCCGCGCCGCCGCTCACGGCGACTGTCCCCGTCAACGGCGACGTCAGTTGCGGCTGACCCTCCCGGTGGGCGTCTCGAGCTTGGACCAGAACGGATGCTGGCGGTCGCCGCGAGTCCGGGCGTCCTCGAGCATCACCGCCAGGTCGCCGGCCAGCGAGGCGGCGCCCGTGTTGACCGATCCCCCGTTGACCGTCACGGTGAAGCGGCGCGTCAGATCCAGGACATCGGGCGAGAGCCAAACCGTCATCTGGCCTGCCCCCGTCTGGATCTGAAGGCCGTTGGTCTTGGTCACGGTGGCGCGGGTGCGCATGGGGAGGGTTCCGCGCGGGGGCGGCCAGTCCTCGGGGGCGACCATCGCCAGCGGCGGAAGCTGCCGCAGTTCCACCCACCAGAAGAAATTGTCCCACGGCCGCATGGAAACCACGCTGAATTTCTGCGGCGAGAAATTGCGCCGCAACCGGCCCATCCAATCAAACAGCCGCAGGATCTCGTCCGAGAAGTTCTCATGGCCGCGCCCCAGGTACTCGACCACGGTCGTGTTGTAGCCTTTGCGCAGATAGCGATCCCAGTCGCGCGAGTTGGCCACGATCCGGCTGGAATCCAACTCGCCGCACACGAAGTAGAACGGCAGCAGGGCCCCGTTCTCCCAATACAACGCGCAATACTTGTCGGCCTTGGCGGCGATGGGAATCACGCCGGCCCAGAGGTCGGGGTGGGCCAGCCCGATGTCCCACGCCGCGTCGCCCCCGAACGAATGGCCGCTGAGAAACACCCGATCCGTGTCGATCGAAAACCGCTGGCAGGCCGCGCGAAGCGAGTCGAGCACCGCCGCGTGCTCGCGCGCCGAATACTGGTACTGTTTCTGATGGGGCACGGTCCAATCGGGTGCAATGACGATGTAGCCGTAGCGCGAGGCGTGGCCCGCCCGCCAACCGCCTTTCACCAACGGCCCCGCCCACCAGTCGATCTGCTGTTCGGGCGTGAAGCCGGGGCCGTGCAGGGCGAGAATGGCCGGCCAGCGGCGATTCGGATCGTATTCGGGTGGAAGCTGCACGAGGCAGCGGACCGGTGGCGACGCCGGATCGGAACCCGGAACCTGGAACTCGTGCGGCATGCCTTCCTCCTCGACGGGCTCGACGGGCACCGGGGGCTTCATGTGGGCCAACAGCCCCGCAACCAACGCCGGCGTCGCCGCTTCCTGGGATCGCGAGTCGGCCACGAGCCCATCGCGGCTCACCTGGTCGGGCGCGGCGAAGTACTGAACGATGAGACGGCGGACCTCGACCAGGGACAGCGCGGTCGACAGCCGCGGATTAGCCCCCTTGGAGCCCAACAGCCAGCCGCTGATCGCCAAAGCCAGACGGTCGGCTGGCTGCAACGTCTTGTCTTCGGCCAATTCGCGAAACGCCGCCATGCGATCGAGCGTGTTGGGATTCAATTCGGTGGCGATCTCGCGCACGATGGGGTCGAGGCGCTTGCGCGTGGCCGCGTCGGTCACCTGTTTGGCGAGGGCCTCGATCTGTTCGACGATCTGTTTGCGGGCCTTTTCGTTGACCTCGTACTGGCGGATCATCTCGCGCACCGCCTGAATCGCCTCGCCCGACGTTTCGTCGGTCGGAAACTGGGTCAGCATCCGGTAGACGAACCGGTGCTGGCCCGACGCGCGCCGCAGCGTCAATTCGCCCAACAGCCGCTTGGCGCCAAGCTGCTTGATGGCCGCCAGCGCGGCGGCCAACTGGGTTTTCGCCTCCGCATCGTTCGGATGCGCGGCCAGGTAACCCTCGATCGCCCGCGACGCGTCCTCGTACCGCTCACACTGGACGTAAAACCGCGCGATCCGTTTGACGCCCTCGAGGTCCTCCTTGCACTGGGCCTTCAACAGGGTGGCCAGCGTCTCGGGCGGCAGACTGCTGGTGGCCATGCGCATGTCCCAGACGTGGGTCACCCCCTCCACCTTGGTGTAAGTGGGCGTGATCTCGGTGATGGCCTGGACAATCTTCACCTCGCCTTGGGCGGTGAGCATGGTCACGGTTCGCCGGCCGAACTCGTCAAACGGGAGGGCGTGGAGGATCGGCCCCACCGTCTTCACCGTCGGCCCGGCCCGGCGGACCCGCTGTTTGAGAACGATCTTCTCCGGCACCTCCCCCGCTTGCTCCGGACGCCGCCCGTTGGGCGCAATCTGGTAGATCGAAATGAACGTGCGCCGCAACTCGTCGTCGAGGACTTCGATGAGAGGGACGTCGCCAGGCCCATCCGGCGGCGTGGCCGCTGGAAAGGGGTTCATTCCCGTGACCGGGGCCTTTTTTCCCTTCAGGACGCGGCCGTCCTTGAGCACGACCTCGATGCCCCAAAGCCCGTTCGCCCCACCGAGCACGATGGCCACCGCGAGCCAGGCCCAAAGCCCGGTACGGATCCGCCCCAGGCGCGAGGGCCAAGCCTTTCTCGCCGGGCCCTTGCCCCCTTCCCAACCCGCGTCCTGCCTGAACCATCGGCCGCGATGCGCAAGCCGCGTCCGGCGAAAAGCGCCTTGGAAAGTCGCGTCACGAAAACCCGGAGCATCCACGTGAACAGTCGCCATGATTCAGCCGGTGCCGCTACTTCTTCGCTGGCGGAGCAGCGGGCTTTGTTTCCGCCGGTTTCTCGGGTTTGGCGGGCATGTCGGGCAGCCCAGGCAGGGCCGGCAAGTCGGGCACGTCGCGCGAAGAGTCCTTCGATTTCCCCGCTTCAGCATCAAGCTTCTGCAAATCGGCGGGCTTGACCAGTTGCTCCAACCACCGCGCGCGGAGCCGATTCCCGAATTCGTCCAATGCCTCCGAATTGCCGCGATACTGCTGGATCGCCTTGGCATATTGCTTTTCCGCCTCGTAGACCCGCCCCAAATTGTACTTCGCTCCCGCGGTCCACGGACTGCGGGGATAGGCTTCCAGCGTGCGGGCCAAGAGGTAGTCGCGGGCCGAAGGATAATTACGCTGTTCGTAGGCCAGCACACCCAGCCAATAGGTGGCAAACTGCTTCGCCATGCGAAGGACTTCCACCTGCTGCGCCGTTTCTGGACTGTTCAACTCGGCAAGTTGTCGATCGGACATGCGGGCCAACTGATAGCACCAGGTCGCGCTCGGCTGACCGAGAAATCGCCCCCGCAGGTGCAGCAAGCGACCCATGCGCAACGGCGCCGCGGGGATCGTTTCCGGGCGATCCTCGGAGATGGCTTGGCGCGAACGGGTCTGGCGCGCGGCCGCCTCCGGGCTGGTCTCCCAGAACATCGGCGCTTGTTGCGTCTGGGCGGTCTGCGTGGAGGCGGCGCCGCCGGCCGCAGTCCGCACCGTGAACGGGGCCATCATCGCCACCTGCCAGGTGGCGAATTCCGGCCCGAGCAGGATCCGCTGGAAAACCGTCTCGTAGCCCACGGTCCACAGGCGCACGTCGGACACGCCAGGACAAGCCTTCCACCGCGAGGCGCTGGCGGTGGGCGAAATGCTGAGCACCATGCGGTTGTCGCCCCCCAAGCGCGATTCCACAGCCCGCATCCGCTGGCTCAGCCACCACGGCGTCCCGTCCACCAGCGCGACCACTTTTTTCAGCTCCGCGGCCTTTCGGGGATACGGTCGATCCGGCCCAAGATCCAATTGGCGGAACAAACGGTCGTCGGCAGCCAACTGGGCCAGCGTGGCGGGCTTGATTTCCAGTTGCCCTTGTTCGTCCAGGCGAACGCCGTCGGGGGCCGGCAGGGGGAGGCCGAGCGTCGGGTCGAACACGTAAACGTTGCCTTCGCTGAGGACCCCCACCGCCCACTGGCGAAGCTTCGACCCTCCCGACGGCAAGGACTCCTCCAGGGCCAAGACCGCCGTTTCCAGCCCTTGCTGCCGAGCCAGCAACATGAACACCCACGCCCGCTCCGTCGCCGTCCCCCGCCCGAAAAACATCGTCTCCCAGGGCATCTGCATCACGTGGATGGCCGTCTTGCCTTCGTGCTGCCTCCGATCGGGTTCGAGCTGCACGTTGCGAACGACCCAGTCGAACAGGTGCCTGGCCCGGCTCACGTCGTCGGCCTCCTCGCCGCGCGCCCAGCGGGACAGGTCCCGCGACACGACGGCCTCTTCCAGCGCGGCGATGTCCAGCCGGGGAAAACGCAGTTCGGCGACGTTGGCGAAGTAGGACAACTGGGTCGCCAGCATCTCCAAACGGCCAACGAGATCCAGGACCGCGGACGTCAGGTTCTCCAAATCCGTCGGGCTCAGCGCTGGCGAAGCCGCCTTGTCCCCCGCGGCGCCGCCCTTGAGTTTTTGCGCCACGGCGCCGAGGCTGTCGCCCAAATGGCGGCAATACGCCCCCAGGTCCCGGATGCTATCCAGACCCGCATTCTTGGCGGCCGCATCGGCGGTCCCCGCAGCCTGCCCAAGCTGTTTGGCGGCCGCCTCGAACCGTTGGCCCAACGGTCCCAGGTCGTCGAGGCTGTTCGGCCTGGTCAGGGCTTCGAGTTGCCGGACCGAAGCGGTCACCTGGTCGAAGTCCGATTGCTTGACCGCCCCCTCGATCGCGATGGCAACCTCCCGGACGTCGTCGCGACGGCTCCGTTCGGCCGCCAATTTGAGCTGCTGCGTGCGCTGGCTCAACACTTGTTGCACGAGGCGCAGTCCCGCCAGATCCTTCCACGTCGCAATCTCGTCGAGCTGCTCGCCGAGGAACTCCAGTTGCACCAGGAGCCTCGTCCGACCCGCCGGCCCGAACCGCCGGTTCACCGCCTCGGAAAACGTCTTGATGATGGCCTTGAGTTCCTTGGGATCATGGGCGCGGCAATAGGCCTCGACCTGTTCGGCGTACGGGCCCAATTGCATCGGATCGCGCAGCCGGTTGGGCCAATCCAGCGCCTTGGCCAAGGCGATCAACTCTTGAAGGCGCGCCAACTTGGCCTTGTCGCGCACCTCGCCCGAGAAGATGTCGGGCAGCTTGGCTTCGACCTCGGCCAGCCGGGCCGCATCGCCCCACTGCTTGGCGGCCGCCTCCATCTGTTGAAGGACCTGTTCATGCCGCGCGGCCACCTCCTCCGCTTTCTTCAGATTGAGCCGGCCCCGCATTTCATCGAGCTTGGCTGGGATGGTGGCGAATTGCCTCGTCAGGCTCTTCAGCTCCAATTGATTCCGCGGCTCCTGAAGGTCCCTTTGAACCGGTGCGACGGCGTCCCGCAGTTCCACCAGACCCCGAAACACCGGCGCGGCCATCGGATCGACCGACCAGCCCTCCGCCGGCTTCTGGGTCTGAAGCCACTGGTTGAGCCGGTCCAGGATCTGGTTGAGGGCCTCGTCCGTCTCGTACTGCTCGATCCGTCCCAGACCGTCGATCGCGATGTCCAGCAGTTCCTCGCGCATCTGAGTCTCGCGATGCGGATTCGCGCCGGCATTGTGCTCCCACGCCCGCGACTTCTTCCGGCACCCCAGCGGCATCGCCAACCCGATCCCCAACAACGCCGTCAAGGCAACAAGCCCCGCGCCCTTCAGGGATTTCGTGTGCAAGCTCACAACCATTTCTCCACGGTTTGACGAAGCTCAACGAGCCGGGCCACGAGGGGACCGAACTGGTCGAGCGGGACCATGTTGGGGCCGTCGCTCAGGGCGGCGTCGGGCTGGGGATGGGTTTCGAAAAACAGGCCGTCGACGCCCACCGCCACCGCCGCGCGGGCCAACGGCTCCACCATCCGCCGATTCCCGCCCGTCGACGCCCCCAGCCCCCCAGGCTCCTGCACGCTGTGCGTCGCGTCGAACACGACCGGCGCCCCCAACGCCTGCATCTCCGGAATCGCCCGCATGTCGTTCACCAGCCGCCCGTATCCAAAAAACGTCCCCCGCTCGCACAGCAAGACATTCCGGCATCCGAACGCTTCGAGCTTGGCGACCACGTGCGCCATGTCGGCCGGCGCCATGAACTGTCCCTTCTTCACGTGGACCGGCCGCCCGGTCCCCGCCGCCGCCCTCAAGAGGTCGGTTTGGCGGGCAAGGAAAGCCGGGATCTGCAACAGGTCGCACACCTCGCCCGCCGGCCCCGCCTGGCCCGGCTCGTGGATGTCGGTGGTCACCGGCAGCCCCGTCGCCTCCTTCACCCGTCGCAGCACCGCCAGCCCCGCCGCCAGGCCGGGTCCCCGGTACGAGGCCACGCTGGTGCGATTCGCCTTGTCAAACGACGCCTTGAAGACGAGCTGAATGGGCAACTCGTCGCCTAGGCTCCGCAGCCGCCGCGCGATCGCCAACGTCGTCGCCTCGTCCTCGATCACGCACGGACCGGCGATGACCAACAGACGCTGACCGCGTCCGCACAAATACGGGCCAATCGCGGCGGGATTGTCAGGCACGTAGTCTCGTCTCCTCAGGAGTTCGGCGCCAAGAATGTCAAACGCCCCGCCGCCGCCTCAATCTCCAACGGCAGCCATCCCCCCGGGTCCCCGTCCAGTTGGTAGGGAACCGGCTCCTCGGCCACCACGCGCAGTCGGTCGACTCGCGCGATTTGGCAATCCCGCAACCGGCGATGCCAGCCACACTGGGCCGCCGCCAAATAGCGCAATCCATTCCAGAAAAACCCCTTCTGGAAAGCACAGACATCCAAAAACCCGTCCGTGGCGTCGGCCCAAGAGGCCAACGGCAACCCCCACCCATAAAGCGGCACATTGAAAACAAACAACCACCGCACCACCCAAGGGTCGGGACATCCACACGCGTTCGCGATCGGCGCGCGCTCCCAGCGGACCTCCATCTCTGGATAGTTGTAGGTACGGATTGTCCTAAGGATTGGGTTCACATAGCTCCAATAGGAAATATGCCCTGAACGGGCCTCCAGCCGCTGGCGGTGGACCTGATTGACAACCGCCGCATCAAAACCACACCCCACATGCAGGAGAAAAACCCTTCCGTTGGCTAAAGCGGCGTCCATCCGAAGTTGTATTCCGCGATCAACCACTGCGGCAATGAATTTCGGGTCCGGCCGCATCCGGAGATACTTCGCGAGCAAGTTCGCCGTCCCGCTCGGATAGACGCAAATCGGTACTCCCGGATCCGTGCGGTTGGCAATCTCGGCGACGGTGCCGTCGCCCCCCACGCTGATCAGAGCCCGCAGCCTCCCCGCCCGAAAAGACTTACCTGCCTTCTCAGACGCCTCCCCCAAATCGTTCAGCACGTCAACTTCGAACCCTTTGGCCGAAAGCAGCACATGAAGCTGGTCAACTTGGGAAAGCAACGGCCCTCGCCCGGCCATCGGATTCACCAGCACAATCACCTGATCCGCGTTCGCTCCAGCCATCTTGGGCGGTCCCAACCTCAGGCATCCCGACCTCCACGCCGCGCCAACTCTTGGTTGTAGCAAAACGCCGCCAGCCCTTCCACGTGGAGGCGGAACCAGACGTTAAAAGTAAAAGAGCGGCAATGGATCTCCGCCTTGTTGCGAAGCCGCCATCCCTCTTTGCGCCCTCCGTGTCAAGCGGCTTCCCGCTGGATCTCCTGCGTCGTCCGATCGCCAAAACACCGACTTGGCGTTCCCCGCCGAGGCGATTGGTCATTCGGTATCAATCGCTTGCCAGTCTCTTCCGCGGCGTAGCAATTCCAGCAGGTCCAACCCAGTGGCCTCTACGCCCACCAGGCGCTTCGGGGTGTATAATACGGAGGTCCAGTGGCACGCCGGCCGTCCACGGGGACTGTTCCGATTTTCGCGGCGCCGGGGACTGTCCCGATTTTCGCGGCGAAGGCCGCGAAAATGGGACTGTCCCCCTTCGCAGTATGTGAACGTGTGCATACTTCGGTCCAGTCGCACGCCGAGTCCGAGTACGTTCACGGGGACTGTCCCGATTTTCGCGGCGAAGTCCGCGAAAATGGGACTGTCCCCCTCGGCAGTATGTGAACGTGTGCATACTTCGGTCCAGTCGCACGCCGAGTCCGAGTACGAACTGATGGCCTTGACGACCTCCGAGTCCACAACCGCGACCTCCACGAGCCAGACGTGGTTCGGCTGCCACGCCAAGGGCTCGGACTGGGCCG
>Ga0101944_10003165_pt1 | contig 23882 bp, 18 predicted proteins | sample DewCreD2012metaG_FD_75245 | JGI IMG/M metagenome (GOLD analysis project Ga0101944, IMG submission 75245) | Hot spring sediment bacterial and archeal communities from British Columbia, Canada, to study Microbial Dark Matter (Phase II) - Dewar... ... | reverse complement strand
CAAAAACCGTTTTACCATTTCCGTGAGAGTAAAATATTCCAATGCCCTTGACCCCAAGAACAATTTTGAACAAACCTTTTCGCGCTATGAAGATTATGACAGCAACCGGAGTTTCTCCGATGTGGAAAACGAACTGGTAAAAAAAATTATTGATTTGCTGATCGAAGACATTTATAACCGGGCATTTGTAAACTGGTAAAAAATCAAAGCACATGGATAAAGAAACTTTTCTTGCGTGCCTTCATTCATCATCCCTGCTTTCCGGCATTTCCCCTGAGGAATTGCAGAAGATGGTTGAAAAATATCCCTATTTTCAACCTGCCCACATGATGCTGTTAAAAAAAATATATCTTGAAGAAGGGATCTCCTCCCGTTTTAAAAAACAGCTGACCGTTTCTTCTTTTTTTATGTCCAACCGGAAAAATCTTTATCTGTTCCTGTATCCTGAAATCACTCAGCAAACTGCCGGCAAACAAGACGCCCTGGCCGGGGCAGGCGACAGCAGAGAACTGCTCCTTTCCCTCACCAGCGAGGAACCTTCCCTTACCATTGATGAACCTTCCAACAAGCCTCTTGCAGCCAGCCTGCAGTTATACAACCGTTATTTTGAACTGGACATCAAAAACCGGCAGGAATCCCAAAAACGCCTCATCGACCAATTTATCGAAAACGAACCCCGGATAGCTCCCCCGCCTCCCGTAAATAAGGAAGAAAACGACCAGCCAAAGGACATCGCCGCTTCAAGCGTGGAAGAAAAGGAAGAAATTGTCAGTGAAACCCTCGCAGAAATCTATGTCAAACAACAACTATATAAAAAAGCCCTTGCCATGTATCATAAATTATCTTGGAAATATCCCCAAAAAAGTGCTTACTTTGCATCCCGCATGGAAGAAATAAAGAAAAAATTATAAGTCATGTCAACATTATTTATCATTCTGATTATTATCGTATGTTTTCTGCTTATTATTGCCGTGCTGCTGCAAAACTCCAAAGGAGGCGGACTGGCTGCTAACTTCTCTTCGGCCCAGATTATGGGCGTCAGACGTACAGCCGACGTGCTGGAAAAAGCTACATGGATACTTGCAGGATCGTTAATTTTTCTTGCTGTTGTTTCCACTACATTCTTCACTACTGCAAGTCAGGAAGAAGAAAAAAAATCGGTCATTGAAGAACAAATGAATGAAACCCCTTCATTGCCCTCTGTTCCGGGGACCATTCCTGCCCCGCCAGCCCAGGATAGCAGCAAGTAAAATAATTATTGTAAGAGCTGTAAAAATGTCAGGAAACGATGGTGTCCTGACATTTTTTTATTTATAAAAAAACAAAAAGGTGAAATATTGTCACTTTCTTTTCGCAATACAGTTTTGGCATATTTTATGAAAAAAATGGGTGACCCTTCTGGGAATTTTTTATGTTTAACCAAATAAAATGGATAAAGTTATGGCAGAAGTAAAGATGAAACCACTGGCCGACAGAGTACTTGTAGAACCCATGGCGGCCGAAGAAAAAACCGCAAGCGGAATTTATATTCCCGATACCGCAAAAGAAAAACCCTCGAAAGGGAAAGTGATTGCCGCAGGCAAAGGCACAAAGGACGAAGAAATGCAGGTAAAACCCGGTGACATTGTCCTGTACGGTAAATATGCGGGAACAGAAATCACCATTGATGGAAAGGATTATCTTATCATGAGACAATCTGATATTTTAGCAATTATCTAATCTGTAATCTCAATAATCATTAACATTTAAAAACTAAGAAGTATATGGCAGCAAAGGAAATATTGTTTAATCTTGAAGCAAGAGAAGCATTAAAACGTGGCGTTGACAAATTGGCCAATGCCGTAAAAGTAACCTTAGGTCCCAAAGGTCGTAATGTAGTGCTGGATAAGAAATTTGGAGCTCCCCAGGTAACCAAAGACGGGGTAACCGTAGCCAAGGAAATAGAACTTCCGGATCCGATGGAAAACATGGGAGCCCAGCTGGTGAAAGAAGTAGCTTCCAAGACCAATGACGATGCCGGTGACGGAACTACAACAGCTACTGTTCTGGCCCAGGCATTGGTAAGTGTGGGACTGAAAAATGTAATTGCCGGCGCCAATCCCATGGATCTTAAACGGGGAATTGACAAAGCCGTGACTAAAGTAGTTGAAAGTCTCAAAAGCCAAAGCAAAGAAGTAGGAGATGATTTCAATAAAATTGAACAGGTAGCCTCCATTTCAGCCAATAACGACACCGAAATCGGTAAGCTCATTACCGAGGCCATGAGAAAAGTAAAAAAAGAAGGGGTCATTACCATTGAAGAATCCAAGACCACCGAAACTACTGTTGAGGTAGTGGAAGGAATGCAGTTTGACCGCGGATATCTCTCTGCTTATTTTGTTACCGATACAGAAAACATGGAAGCCGTGCTGGAAAATCCACTGATTCTGATTTACGACAAAAAGATTTCTTTGATGAAGGACCTTCTGCCTATCCTTGAACAGGTTCATCAGGCAGGAAACTCATTACTGATTATTGCTGAAGACGTGGAAGGCGAAGCATTGGCTACCCTTGTGGTAAACAAACTGCGTGGCACTCTCCGTGTGGCTGCCGTTAAAGCCCCGGGCTTTGGCGATCGCCGCAAAGAAATGCTTGAAGACATTGCCATCCTCACAGGAGGTACAGTGATCTCCGAAGAAAAAGGCATGAAGCTTGAAGCTGTTAAACTACAGGATCTTGGGAAATGCGAAAAAGTAACCATTGATAAAGACAACACCACCATTGTAAACGGTGCTGGAAGCAAGAAAAATATCGAAGCCCGCATTGCCCAGATCAAAGCCCAGATTGAAAATACCACTTCCGATTACGACAAAGAAAAACTTCAGGAACGTCTTGCCAAGCTTTCCGGCGGTGTGGCTGTGCTGTATGTGGGTGCTCCCACTGAAGTGGAAATGAAAGAAAAGAAAGACCGCGTACAGGATGCACTGAATGCCACCCGTGCCGCTATTGCTGAAGGAATCATTCCTGGTGGTGGAGTTGCTTTCATCCGTGCCATAGAAGCTCTCGATAAAGTAAAAACCGAAAATGAAGATGAAAAGACGGGAGTGGCTATTGTAAAAAGAGCCATTGAAGAACCTGCCCGCATGATTGCTGAAAACGCAGGCATTGAAGGTTCGATAGTGATTCAGAAAATCAAAGAAGGCAAAGATGACTTTGGATACAATGCCCGCACAGACAGATTCGAAAATCTGCTGGCTGCAGGAGTGATTGATCCGACAAAAGTTGCCCGTATTGCCCTTGAAAATGCAGCTTCCATTGCCGGCATGATTCTCACCACCGAATGCCTTGTGGCTGAAAAACCGGAAAAAGAAGAACATGCTCCGGCAGGCAATCCGGGAATGGGAATGATGTAAAATTGAATCTTACATAAAAGCCAAAAGCTCCGTCATAAAACGGAGCTTTTTATTTTTCAGGCATTCAGCATCCCACTGTCCCGGGACAGTAACACACATCAGTAACTGTTTTTCACAATAAAAACAAACCCGCCATTGGTCGCCATAGGGAAATACTGAGGATAAATGGAATTGACTGTGATGCTATCTGCAATGACCTTATCTTTACCTGCCTCAGACACGGAAGTCCAGCTGGGATCGTGGTAACAACGCACCCTGTATTCCCCTTTTTTAAGAAAATTGAGGTTCATCATAGCCCAGCGTTGCTGACCGGCATTAATACCCGCCACATACCAGTCGTTCCCTTTCCGCCGTGCCAGCACAATGTATTGCCCCGGATAGCCACTTACAAAGCGGGTATCGTCCCATACAGAAGTAAGCGACTGAAGATATTCCCTGGCCGGTGAACGTAAAAATTCTTCCGGGGCATCAGCCATGCACATCCATCCCGACTCAAAAATTACCGGCAATGCCAGTTCATGGCAGTAAGTCGTCCGGCGCCGGGGCGTTGAAAATCCTACCGGCGTATAATCCATCGGTCCCACCACATTTCTGGTAAAGGGCAAGGTACAATTATGTTCCGGATCAGGGATCTCCCCATCAGGAGCAAATTTGTAATATTCTCCACCCCTTACCCCTTCCTGAGTCATCAGATGAGGAAATCTTCGCCGCAATCCTTTTGGAGTAATTTCTCCATGAAAACTCACCAGCAGGCGATAACGGGCAGCATCCCGCAAGGCATCCTCCCGGAACTGGTTTGCTTCCTGCTTGTCACTGTTCAGAAAATCAATTTTGATCCCTGCCACTCCCAATGCCTTATACCGTCCAAAAATATCTGCCCGTTTTTCAGGAGTATCAAGATTTTTACGTTCATCCCATCCATACACTTCAATCCCCTTGCTTTTAGCATAACGGATGATTTCCGGGATGTATGCCACCTTCCTCCATTGATCAATGGCATATCCTCCCCTGTTCCCTATCAATCCGATGTCAAATTCAAGGTATTGCCAGTGCATGATTGCAGCCATGTCGATGAACTGTTTCAGCCGATCCGGTTTGTCATTGGCAAGATCATCGCTCCACCATGGGAAACAAGCTACCCCCGGTTTAATCCAGCTGGTATCCTGCAATTCACAGGGAGGGTTCAGATTTTCGGTAAGCACCGATTCTACAATAGTAGACAGGTGATTTCCAATGATAAGCATACGCCAGGGAGTAAGTAAACAAGGACTTGCTTCTACAAGCGTATCTTCTTTCATGGTAATTTCTTCCCATGTTCCCCTGTACCAGGGAGAGCCCGGCTGGATTTGATTGGGCAGTGAAAAACGCATCTGTCCTTTGCCCTCATGTCTTAAGTGCATGGCTGCATAGTTTCCATATACCGCTGCATCAGAAGCCAGCAACCAGTGGGCTGAAGGTGTCCGGAATAATGCCGGACAGATAAATGCGTCTTTCATGGCAAGGGTATCCAGCCGCCGGTGAGGATAAAACACTTCATAATCGCTTCTGTATTGCTCCATCCACCCCTCCGTGCATGAATCAAGGACAAAAGAGCTTATTTCTTCCCTTACAGTGTCTTTCCGGGAATTGTACAACTGGTACCTGAAAGCAATGCCATCATCATAAGCTCTGAAAATAAAAGTGGCCCGGGCATGTTGTTTGTTCTCAAACGTAAGAGCCAATTCATGGGCATGATTAAGGCATTTCCGTTTTTTCCCTGTTGTAAGCGTGTAGGTCTCATTGATGACGGTAAATTTTTTTTCCACTGGGATAAGGTGACGGATAAAATTTTGAGAATCCTGCCGGAGAGCTATTCCCAGAGGAGAAGAATGAATTACCTCCCGTCCCTCAAAAGAAACATTGTACATCAGTTGTTTTTCCCCGTTAAAGAAAAGACAAATTTTTATTTTTTTACCGGGAGAAAGAACTTCCCAGCGGGGTTGAGTACAGGAAAACAGACACAACCCTCCGATCAAAAAAAGAAAATATTTTTTCATCATTGTCTTATGGTTTTCTGTTAAAATTATAAATTTCCGTGATGAAGAAAAACTGCTTTTCACTCCTCAGGCAATTACACCCGAGCCCACAAGTTCTTCTCCGGCATACCATGCGGCAAACTGCCCGGGGGTAATGCTTCGCTGAGGTTCTTTAAAAACAACGTACAGTCCCTTTTCAGTCATGTACAGTGTGGCTGCCTGCAGGGCCTGCCTGTAACGTATTCTTACTGCATACGAACATTGTTCTCCGGGCTTGAGGGCACAATCGGGACGAATCCAGTGAACATCAGAGGGAGCAATATAAAGAGCCCGCCGGAAAAGGCCGGGATGATCTTCTCCTTCGCCAACATATACCACATTGCGGTGCACATCGGTAGCAATCACAAACAAAGGCTTCTTTTTTCCTCCCACTTTCAATCCTTTTCGTTGACCGAGAGTAAAAAAATGAGCTCCTTCATGTTTTCCGATGATCTTCCCATCAAGGGGATGATACCGGTACGGAGAAGCAAGCCGGGCAAGATCGTCTTCTCCCTGAGGATTGTCATTGACCTGACGGGCATATTTCTTCCACCCGGCAGGAATTTCAATAATATTCCCTTCTTTTCTTTCCAGTTTCTGTTGTAAAAAAAGAGGAAGGTTAACTTTCCCGACAAAACAGATTCCTTGTGAGTCTTTACGGGTGGCTGTGGGGAGTTTAAGTTTTTCGGCCCACTTTCTCACCTCCGCTTTGGTGAGATGTCCGATGGGAAAAAGAGCTGTGCGGAGTTGTTCCTGCGAAAGCTGGCAAAGAAAATAACTCTGATCTTTATTTCTGTCCATCCCCATCAAAAGACGGTAATATTCCTTTCCGCCCACAGCAATGGTGTCTTTCCGGCAATAATGTCCTGTAGCTACGTAATCGGCACCCAGTTTGAATGCTTCGACCGCAAACAAATCAAATTTAATTTCACGGTTGCAAAGTACATCCGGATTAGGAGTACGTCCCTTGCTGTATTCATCGAACAGATATTCCACCACCCTTGCCCGGTAAGCCTCACTCAGGTCAATGCGGTGAAACGGGATATTAATTTTTTTCGCTACAAGTTCGGCAATAATAACATCTTCTTCCCATGGACATGCGCCGGAAAGTGTTCCTGTAACATCATGCCAGTTGATCATAAACATGCCATGCACCTCATAGCCTTGCTGCTTCAGGAAATAAGCAGCAACGCTCGAATCCACCCCACCCGATAAACCAACCACAACTTTTTTCATTTTGTCCCGTTTACCACGATAAAAATACAAAAAACAACCGAAGGAACGTGTGCGGAAAACAAGACGCACAAAACACCGGCAACAAAACTTTTTTATGCTGTTTTTTAAATCATCCTGCATGCCTTACCAGCAAAGGCTTTCATTATATTCTAAAAAAATCTTTTCATCCTTTCGTGACTTCTTTTTTGCAGAATTTCATTTTTATCTTTTCGTTATTAACAGTATGTTGTGAATTATTTTTTTAACGAAAAATTTGCATTTACAAAAAAATAGAGTTATATTTGACTCGTATTTAACCCATAAAATTTTTAAACCATGGCAACAAAAAAAGCTAAGAAAGCAACAAAGAAAGCAGCTCCGAAGAAGAAAAAAGCAGCTGCAAAGAAAACCAAGAAGAAATAAGTTCTTCGCGATTGTAAAGAAGCCGGATGAAATTCCGGCTTCTTTATTTTTAGTTTTCACGAATGGAATAACATTCTTCATTCAAGAGAAAAAACAAGAGGGTGTTCTGCAAATTGCGAACACCCTCTTTGATAATTGTATTTCACCTTATTTCAGCACCTGAAACTTTGCGGTATGCCTTGCTGTTCCCGTCTGATTACTGGTCATCATGGTACAATAATACAATCCTGCCGGGAGAGTATTCGCATCATACAGGAAGGTATAATTCCCTGCCGGTTGTTCCTGGCTTACGATGGTTTTAACTATCCGGCCATTTAAATCCACAATAGAAAGAGTAACGGCGGTTTTTTCTTCAAGAGAATATTCGATGGTGGCCTGGCCGGAAACGGGATTGGGATATATGCCGTTCAAACGGCTGCGATTATCAACCTCTTCTTTCAGTCCCAACACACCCTTTTCATTTACTCTTATAAAAAACAATTCAATGCCCTTGCCGGTAGTGGGATTGAGGTTACGAGAATACTGCTTAAGGGTGGAATTATTCCAGTGTTCATGAACTCCCATGCTGGTAAGAGGAATGCCGTCGTTTTCCGGATCGTAGGTGAACCCCACAGGCCACTGGGAAGGATCTGCCGCCTGATGGAGATAATCATCCACTCCGCTGTAATTGGGGCGGTTGGTTCTTCCTCCTGTGCCATCGTATTCACTTCTTAAGAAATCGAAACATACCGATTCAATGGCTACACCGTCCTGCGACATGAAGATGGAGCTGGGATAATCATTGTTAAAAGGAGCCATTCTCCATTTTTTCAGGGCAATATTTACGTATCCCTCTTCCTGCGCCCAGGTGGCATCCACCACAAATAAAACAGTGTTTCCGCCCAGCAATTTATGCCCCATAATGTCGGTCAACACCCGGTAACGACGATATCCTCCACGATCCACTGCATCGTTGTTGGTTGAACAGATCAATCCACCATGCAGATGGCCTGCCGAACCGCTGCGTGCCTGGGATCCAAAATGATTCTTGGCACATAAACTTATTCCTGCACGGGCATGAGCTTTCATGGCGGCCATGTCAATCAAATAAGAAGCCTGTTCGTGAATGGTATATAGTTTATCAGAAATCACCTTGTTGGTTCCATCCATCATGCTGTCGCATGAATAAAAAATCTTATCTGTTGAGGTCACCGATACTTTCGTTCTTCCCAGCGTGGTAATGTCATAAAAAGCTGAGGTATAAACATCATTGCCCAGTACCTTCAGGTTAGGAAAAGAGCTTTTCCAGTATTCATACATGTCCTGGTATACATTCTTTATTGGATCACCTACATAAATCATGGAATCAGGAACCCCTGCATCCACAAGGGATTTGATCACCGACAACACAGCAAAAGGATTGGAATTAAGCACATTCTGGTCGGCAAAAAGACGTCTTAAATGTCCATCCACCACTCCCCAGCAACCTGTATAACCGGGAGGATTGGGATTCAGATGCGGGTCTTTGTTGGCATTGTTCCAGATTCCTCCTGTATTAATCTTAATAAATATTTTTTCACCGGCTTTGTAGCCTACTTTCCCTTTCCCCTTGCGGTTATTAAAATCTTTAAAAATTTTATCCCATGCACCTTTAATGTTATTGGTATCGGCCACAGCCATGATGGCATGATACACCATGGTATCGATGCATTTTTGGTTGTTGTTTTTCTTCAAAAAATAGTAATCGCTGTTCGTTTCCGAAGGCCACATAAGGGAAGAATCTGTTCCGCTGCAAATGGAGGAGGTAGGACCGGTGTGTGTGCAATTTTCATTGGTTGCTTCGGGACTCCATACCCATACCACCCGGCCAGGTTTGATGCCAAACGCTGTGCCCATGGGCGAATTGGCCGGATCGGAAGGCGCTGCAATCACAGCTCTGGCATCGTGTACAAAATAAATCCAGGCACTCACCGCTGCTCCCGCAAGAAAAGCCATGGCTGCAAGATACCTGGCCTGCAAAAATTTTTTCCGGCTTTGCCGGAAAGCCACCACAATTCCCGAAAGGCTCAACAGGTATACAATAAAACTGGACATGACAGGTGCCGCCACCTTCATGCATGGGTAAGAAGCCCGCTGAGGTTTGGGAATTACCCTGATCAGAAACCATACCGTGGAAACAATCCCCATGATAATAAAGATTAACTTCCCGGGGATACGGATTTTTTTCAGTCTCTCATAAAGACCCTGTAATTGCAAAGGATAATTTTTTTTCATAAACAGTTAGTTTTAAAAGTGAACTATTTTATAATTTGAATTTTTCCCGTACTTTCTGCTGTATGTGCCCCTCTGTTGATTTTCATCCGGCAAAGATAGATTCCTGCAGGTTCACGGATTGTTGCAGTAACTGTGTGCGTGCCCTGCGGTTGATGCTGATTTACCAATTGTTCTACCCGGACACCCGCCAGCGTATATATTTCTATGCTCACCTGTGCAGGTTCAGCAAGGGTATACCTTACCGAAAAGGTCCCCTGACAAGGATTGGGAAATAAACTTTCAATGCCATCAGTATTTTCTTTTACGGGCACTTCCGACAAAGCCTTCACAGCCTTAGCCACTCCCACCAGTTCAATCCCTTTTCCATTGACCGGATCAAGATTCCGGGAATATTTTTTTTCAAGATGATTGTTCCAGTGTTCATGAACGCCGAGGCTGCCTATCTCATTTACCCCATCCGGTTTATAAGAAATCCCTGCGGGCCAGTTGGCTTTATCGGCTGCCTGATGAAGGTAGTCGTCCACACCGGGATAATTGGGACAACCATAGGTGTCATCTGTCCCGTCGTACTCGGTTCTCAGAAAATCAAAGCATACTGATTCGAGGGCTACCTGATCAAGAGACATAAATAAAGACGAAGGATAATCATTATTAAAAGGATACATTCTCCAACGCCGGGAAGGAGCAAAATAACCATCCATGCCGCTGTAAAGTCCATCCACAATAAACAGCATGGTGTTCCCTCCCAGTTTAGGATGCCCCATGATGTCTACAAAAACCCGGTATTTGCCATATCCGCCATTGGTAATATTGGATTCATTAGGTGGATTTACATTGTTATCAGGGGCAATAAGGGAATAATGCAGATGTCCTGCATTATTCCGCGTCTGGCTGCCAAAATGATTTTTGGCACAGAGGGTAATTCCTGCACAATAATGCCCCTTAAGGGCTGCTACATTAATTATATAATCTGCATAATCAAACACGTCATACAAAAAGTCTTCCTGGGTTCCATCTGAATAGATTACTTTGCTGTTGCCTGCGGCCACTTTCACCCTGCCGAGGGTAATCAAATCATTTACCGTTATAATCAGGTCGTTGCCCAGCACATTGATGTTTGGAAATTCCGCTTTCCAGTACTCATAGATGTCCTGGTACACATTTTTCATCGGATCGCCGATGTAAATCTTGTCCTGAGGCACTCCTCCTTTATTGATGAGAGATTTTAACAGGGCCATGACCGAAAAAGGTGTTGTCTCCACAATATCCGGTTGTGTCATCCTGCGGTTAAGGTTGGCATCTATTTTTCCGCTCCACTGGTTTTTCCATTGCGATCCTGCATTAATTTTAATAAAGACTATTTCCCCATTGCCATATCCGGTGGCTGATCCTTTCTTTTTCTGATTGAAACAGGTAAAGATGGCATTCCATGCTTCTTCTTCCGTGGCTTTTCCGGTAAGAGTTTTGATGGATTCAGCCATCATTGAATCAATCACTGCCTGATTGTTGTTTTTTACATTAAAATAATAGTCATCGAGGTCAGGATCATACAGAGCGCCGTTGGTACGCCCTGAATCCGTACAATTCTCGTTGGTGGCGTCAGGATTCCATGCCCATACCACCCGTCCCGGCATAATGCCCTGGGCTGTGCCGATAGGTGTATTGGGCGGATCTGAAGGCCCGGTTACCGCTGCATAACTTTTCTTTGAGGAAGAAAACAGAAAATACACCGACGCCGTAAGGGATAATAAAAGGAAAAAAACAGCCAGCAAAGGTTGAAGACGAAAAATTTTTTCCCGGAATTTACGAAAAGCAAAGAATGAAGTACCCAGCGAAAGTAAATACACCACCAGTCCCGACATAAAAGGGAAAGTGGCCCTTATGCAGGGATAAGTTGCCCGCTGAGGTTTGGGAATGACACGAATAAGAAACCACAGGGTTGACAAAATACCCATGACAAAAAATACCACCCTTGCCGGAATGTTGATTTTTCTCAGTTTTTCATAAAAAACCTGCAAACTCAAAGGATACTTTTTCATTTGTTACTCTCACTTTTATTTTATCACCTGAATCTTATAACTACTTTCTACCGTCTGCAATGAATTACTCACCCTCATGCGGCAAATGTATATTCCTGCCGGCTGACGAATGGTCCATCTCTCCGTATAATTGCCGGCCAGTTGGTGCTGCTGATAAACAAGAGTGGTTACCTTACTTCCCGATACCGAATATATATCCATGCTTATTTCTGAAGGTTCCGAGAGGGTATAGCGGATGTTCACATAGTCAGCAGCAGGATTAGGGTAAACACTTTCAATGCCATTTTGTTCTGCCTTTCCGGGATCTTTTTCTCCCATGGCATACACCGCCTGGCATACACCCACCAGTTCAATTCCTTTGCCATTGACCGGATCAAGGTTCCGGGAATACCTTTTGTCTTTCGCATTGTTCCAGTGTTCATGCACCCCAAGACTTCCTATTTCATTAACTCCATCGGGTTTGTATATGACCCCTGCAGGCCAGTTGGCTTTATCGGCTGCCTGATGAAGATAATCATCTGCTCCGTAATAATTCGGATAATTCTTTCGTCCGTCGGTGCCATCGTATTCAGTGCGTAAAAAATCAAGACACACCGATTCAATGGCCACAGGGTCGAGGGAAAGAAAAAGGGAAGCAGGATAATTGTTATTAAAAGGTTCCATCCGCCATTTGCGTGAAGGGGCTTTATAGCCTTCTTCTCCGCTGTAAAGGCCGTCGACAATATAAAGAAGGGTATTTCCTCCCAGTTTCGGATGACCCATGATGTCCACAAAAGGACGGTATTTCCCGTATCCTCCGTTGGTTAATGTTTTCTCATCGGGCGCCAGAAGAAAATCATGAAGATGTGCTGCAGAAGAGCGCGTCTGGCTTCCGAAGTGATTTTTGGCACATAAAGTAACTCCTGCAATGGCATGTCCTTTCAGGTTGGCAATATTAATCACATAATTGGCATAGCTGTACACATCGTAAAGATTATCCTTCAGGGTTCCGTTGGTTCCGGAATAAAAAATAGTATCCGTTCCCACGGCCACAGGCAGGCGGTCAATGCTGATCAGGTCAAAATAAGAAACATTGGAAAGCAGGTTGTTCCCCAGAATATTCACCTTCGGAAAATATTTTTTAATGTAATCATATTCGTCTTTATAAAGATTTCTCATCGACTCGCCGATGATTATCTTTTCTTCAGGCACATGAGCCTTTTCCACCAGTGATTTAATGAGCGCCACTGCCGAGAAAGGATTCATCTCCACAATGTCATACTGGGCAGGAATGTTCCGGCTAAAGTCAGGATAATTGAAATTCCCTGCCCAGCTCATGGACGTCTGGTTTACTTTGATAAAAATAATCTCCCCGCTTTGATAGCCCCTGTTTTCTGCGTGTTTTTGCTGATTGAAATAACAGAAAATTGCTTCCCAGGCTTCTTCTTCGGTATTTTTCCCTGCCAGTTTTTTAATGGCCTCGGCCATCATGGTATCAATAACTCCCTGGTCATTGTTTTTAGGATTGAAATAATAATCGGAAGTAGACTCGTTGTAAGGCATTCCTTCATCTCCCGAGTTGGTACAATAAGCATTGGTGGCTGCCGAATCCCACGCCCACACCACCCTTCCGGGCATGATGCCCCGTGCTGTTCCCATGGGTTGATTCGCCCCGTCGGCGGGGGCAGCAAAGGAAACTTTTTCGTCATTTACATAATAGATGACTGTACACACAACAGCGGCCATAAAGAACACCACCGCCAGTCCGTAGCGGGCTTCACGAATCTTTTGACGGAAACGCCGGAAGGCAAATGATGCCGTTCCAAGGGAAAGAAGATAAATGACAAAGGAAGACATGAATGGCGCTGCCGTGCGCATACAGGGATAATAAGCCCGTGAAGGCTTTGGGATCACCCTGACAAGGAACCATACAGTAGAAGCTATTCCCAGCACAAAGAAAGTAATCCGCGAAGGAATTTTTATGGTTTCAAAAAAGATTTTCCACCGCCACAAAAACGATGGCAACGACTTCTCATTCTTCTTCTTCATTTCTCTATCCTCTCTTATTGTTTTTGTATTTTACGGAACTCGTGTTTCCCTCCTGTCATGATATCCACAATATACATTCCTGCGGGCAATTCTTTTATGCTGAATTCTTCCATCAGGGGTTCATTGCTTTTTACAAATGTTTTTTCCATCACCACCATGCCGGGCAGGTTAATGATCTTAACCGTCACCTCACCGGCCACAGGATGATTGCTGCCCACACGAATGTAATCGCCAGCCGGATTGGGGAACAGCCGGAACTCAGCCGTTGCAGATTCTTTTATCCGGATGGGTGGCTGATGGGTGGTATCGGTGGTGTCGGCATAGGAACGGGTGGAATAATTCATCAGCATGGCTGTTCCAAAATAAGCGGAATTCTGCCAGCTGGCATTGCGGATTTTGTTTCCACTTGCATCATCCCCATCAGGAAGATAAATATTGCTTATAAAATGTTCCCTTTTATTGCCGGCAATGTCCACATCAATGTAATTTAAGGTAAAACCAAAAATTTTATTCACCTGAAGGGTAGCAATGAGGGAATCCGGCAAGGGAGTCGCAGTATAATCCGTGGTCAGTTGCAATTGCGAATCAGTCACCTTTTCATTGACAAGTTGCATGGCTATTTCCCATGTATACAAAGGAGCTTTTGATTTATCCAATGCCATTTTCATCGAACGGTTATACAACACATAAGAACCCCAGCTGGGACCTCCCATATCCACCCCATATCCATTAGAAGTTAAATGAATGGCTTTGGCCTTATGGTTAAAAGTATGGTCGCATCCGTTCCATGCCTGGCGGCACACCCCGTTTTCCTGATAAAAAATCTCAATGTCATCAAAACCCGTGTAATTGCTTTTATTTACATTCCAGTTATACCCCGAGATGAGCGCATTATCATTAATCTCTGCCAGGATATAAATAAGATTTGTTTTTGACGACCACAATATTTTAAAACGACCTGCAAAATCAGAAGAATCTACTCCGAGGGAAGTGGTACGGATGTCGTTGATGCCTGTCAGATAACTTTCGGTTCCATTATTCAGATTCTGTGCCCATACATAAATAATGGGAATCCATTCTGTACTGTCCCAGCATTTTTCAAGTGCCTTGCCATCAACCGTAATGGTAGTCCCTGTACGATACACTTTCACCGTATCGTCTTTCCCAAAATACTGAGCAAAAAGTGAAGAAGACAAAAAAACTCCTGTGATTAAAAGTAATACGTTTCTCATGGTTTTTATTTTTTAAAAGTTTTAGTTCTGAATAGTAAAATTACAATTTTATTGCCGAAAAAAAAAGTCCACTTACAAAGTAAGGTTACCATAAATTATCTGATTTCTGTTGGAAACAAAACATTTTTTGTTTTTTTTTTAAAACTTATTCTACCTTTGTGGTGTTATTTCAGGGGTGCCTTACTTGAGGGCTGAGATCATACCCTTATTACCTGATCAGGATAATGCCTGCGAAGGGAAGAAAAACATCTACTCTCTCTGTACGGTCTCCCTGCGTGAATTGTTGAATTATAAAAAACAGAAACAATGGAACAAATTATTTCTGCAGGGATTGTTGAATCTTATTTCAATAAGCTTAAAGAAAATCTTTCGGTTGATGTGGCTATTGTAGGAGGAGGGCCATCGGGCTTGGTAGCGGCTTATTTTCTGGCCAAAAAAAATTACAGAGTGGCTCTTTATGAACGCAAACTTGCTCCCGGAGGCGGTATGTGGGGAGGGGCTATGATGTTCAATGAAATTGTGCTTCAGAAAGAAGTAATTCCTTTGCTCGACGAGATGAACATCCGTTACAAGGCCTACCGGGACGGCATCTATACCATCGATTCAGTTCATGCAACCTCTGCATTAATTTATCAGGCCACCCATGCAGGGGCCTGTATCTTCAATTGCATCTCCGTTGAAGATGTTGTGCTTCATGACAACCGGGTGAGCGGCATCGTGATCAATTGGGCTCCGGTACACCGTGAACGCATGCATGTGGATCCGCTGGTGATCATGGCAAAGGCTGTTGTGGATGGAACAGGCCATGACTGCGATATAACAAGGATTCTTGAAAGGAAAAACAATATCCAGCTTTTTACTCCCACCGGCAAGGTGATGGGAGAACGGTCCCTCGCTGTAGAAATTGCCGAACAAACAACCATAGAAAATACAAAAGAAATTTATCCGGGTTTATATGTGTCGGGAATGGCTGCCAATGGGGTCAGCGGAAGTTTTCGCATGGGACCTATTTTCGGAGGAATGCTGCTGTCAGGCAAAAAAGTAGCCTCTCTTATTGATGATGCCATAAAAAATAAATCATGAATACAGAATACGGGTTGTATGTGATTCTTACCAAACCTCTCCTGCCGCATGCAAAAATTGCAGAAATATGTGTAAAACATGGCATCCGCATGCTTCAGCTGAGAGAAAAAGACATGGATGACAGGCAACTGCTCAGGCTCGCAACCACACTACGAAGCATTACACGGGGAACAAGTACCAGCCTTGTTATTAACGACCGCCCTGATATTGCTGTATTGTGCGAAGCAGACTATCTCCATCTCGGACAGGACGACATTCCCATGGAAGAAGCGAAAAAAATTATCGGAGAAAGAATAAAAATAGGCCTTTCTACCCATTCCATTGAACAGGCGAAAGAAGCAATCAAAAAAAATCCCGATTACATCGGATTTGGCCCTGTGTATGCCACCAATGCAAAAGCCAAACCAGATCCTCCTGTAGGAACTCATCTGTTAAAAGAAATAACTGGATTTTCGTCTGTACCGGTTGTGGCCATCGGAGGAATTTTCCCTGAAAATATTCACGAAATATTGAATGCCGGAGCTAAAAACATCGCCATGGTACGTTATCTCATGCAAACCACCGACTTCGAAAACAGATTAAAACACATCCTGTCACTTATGAACCAATAAAGAATCCTCTATTCCCGCAGTAAGGGTAAAATAAAAATCCGTTTCGTTATATTTGAAAAAATTACGCTGAAGTTATTTCACACAATAAAACAACTTCTGCGGTGTTATTTATTTAAATTAAACAATTCTTTTTATGGTTCACAGAAGATCTTTTTTAAAGCAGGCAGGATTGGGGAGCCTGGGCATAGCCGGTGCCGCCTCATGGATGAAAGAAAAAAAGAACATCCCATCCGCTGTCGTAAAGACTTCTTCCCTGCAGAAAAAAATCAACATCGTTTACATCAATTCACATGACACAGGCCGGTATATTCAGCCTTTCGGACATGCCCTTCCCACACCCAATCTTCAGAAACTGGCAGAAGAAGGTGTGCTGTTCCGGCAATTTTATACCACCAACCCCACCAGCTCGGCCAGCCGGGCCAGCCTGCTCACAGGCATGTATCCGCATTGCAATGGAATGATTGGCCTTGCCCACCGCGGATTTTCTCTTAACAACTACGGACAAACACTCATTCCTTTCTTACGCAGACATGGATACGTCACTGCCCTTGCAGGAGTTCAGCACATTGCCAGCCACCACGAAGGGGATCCATCGAAACGGATCGGATTCGATCAGTACATAAGCAGCACGCACAGCATGGACGATATGAAAAAAATTGTTGACTGGATAGAAAACGCTCCTCAGCAACCTTTTTATCTTGAAGTTGGCTTCGTTGAAACCCATCGTCCCTTTCCTCCTGCCAACTGGAAAGAAAAAGAAAGATATCTCCTTCCTCCGGCACCCATTCCCGACACTCCTGCCACACGGGCCGATATGGCACAATTCAAAGAATCGCTCCGGCGGCTCGACGAAAAAATGGGCATGGTATTCGATGCCCTGGCACGAAAAGGACTGATGAACAATACCCTTATCATCTGTACCACCGACCATGGCATTGCTTTCCCCCGCATGAAATGCAATCTCACCGACGGCGGTACAGGCATTTTCCTTATCATGCACGGACCCGGCGAATTCAGCGGAGGAAAAGTCATTGACAGCCTGCTGTCTAATGTAGACATCTTCCCTACCCTTTGCGACTACCTCCAGCTTCCTGCTCCTGAATGGATACAGGGAAAATCTTTTCTCCCCATCCTCGGGGACGAAACACAGGAAATCAATGAAGAAATTTTTGGCGAGGTAAATTATCACGCTGCCTATCAACCCATGCGAAGCGTCCGCACAAAACGTTACAAATACATCAAACGGTTTGGCGACCGCACCACCCCTGTCTTATGCAACATCGACGACAGTCCGAGCAAAGACGAATGGCTGAAAGCAGGCTATGGCAATATTGTCCTTCCCCGCGAAGAACTGTATGACCTGATCCTTGATCCCAATGAGATGAACAATCTCATCGACAATCCCCAATACCTCTCCGTGGCCGAAGAAATGCGAATACGGCTGAAAAAATACATGGAAAGAACAAACGATCCCCTGCAAAAAGGATTCATCGAAGCTCCCAAAGGAGCCATCCTCAACAAACCCGATGCCGTATCGCCAAATGAACCCACCGAAACAGTAAAATAAAATCATCAACGATTGTTATCTTTGAGTAATTTTTTAATCAAAAAATAAAATCAATAAAAGTCATGAAAAGAAAATCGATTCCCGTAAACACATGCAGAAAAGGTAAAAGGCACAACTCTTTTGCCAGTCCTTTAAAAATTGCTTTTTCTTTGCTCCTGGTGACCTTCTTCTCCTGTCATCACGAAAAAACACAATCGCCGGATGACAAACAACCGTTGAAAGAAATCTATACCAATGGATGCAGGGTAAGAAGCGGTATTGCCCATGGAGGAATAGGAACCGGCACCATTGAATTACGTAAGGACGGACAGTTTTATAACTGGACCATCTTCAACAATCAACCCCTCAGCACAGGTCCTCTTTTTCTGCTCAGAACAAATCCCAAAAATCCATGGGATCAGTCTTTGCTGTTCTTTATTGTCCGTTACCAGGAAGAAGGGAAAAAAGCTAAACTCAAATTGCTTCAATTAAATAATTCATTAAGCGAAGGGGCCATGGAAAGCATTGATTACTATTATCCATGGATGACAGCTGTTGAAAAAATCGAGTATGCCGCACGTTTCCCTTATACCTGGCTAACTTTCACCGATCCCGACATGCCTTTGAAAATAGATCTGGAGGTGGTAAGTCCTTTCATCCCTCACGATGTAAAAAATTCTTCCCTCCCGGGAATATATTTCAACTTTACCGTTACTTCTCTTACTTCAAAAAAAGTGGATGTAATGATTATTGCCACCCAGCGTAATCTTACAGGATATGACACCTACAAAAAATATTTTATTGGAAATTTAATTGAAAAGAAAGGATATAAGTTTGTAGAACAAACGGCAGGCGACCTTGACCCTGCATCTCCTGCCAACGGCCAGATGGGGATTGCTTCCCTGTCGGATGAATCTACCTATTACATCGGCTGGGAACACAAACATCCTTACTATGAACTCCTCGTGGTAAAAAACAAACTCATCAATATCAACGACACCGAGGGACGTAATACAATTGATAAAAAAACAGGAAAAAAAGTTGCCCGTTACGGCAGACGTAACAAAGACCAGCGAATGTTCAGTTCTGTGGCTTTAACAAAAGAACTGAACGGGAAAGATTCGTTCCATCACAGTTTCCTGATGACATGGTTTTTCCCGAACAATTACGGAGCTTACAATGATCCCGATAATTCCAAAGAATATGACTACCACTTTGGGCAGAAGCTGACAAAAAACCAGGGACATTATTACGAGAACTTTTTCAAAAGTGCAACCGATGTGGCAGACTATATGGTACAGGAAAAAGACCAGTTGCTGGCGCGCACAAAAAAATTCATAGACGACATGTATGCCAGCGACATTGATCTTTTTGTTCTCGACCAGGTAAACTCGCAGCTGAACACTTTACGTACCAGCACCACCCTGACCAGAGACATGAAATTCGGTATCCGTGAGGGCATGACAGCCGATCAGGCATGGGGACCCAACAATACTTCCGACGTCTCTTTGTATGGTTCCATCATGACTATTTCCCTGTTCCCCGAACTGCAGCAATCGGCTATGCGGTGCCACCGCAACACACAAACCCCGAGGGGAGAAATCAACCATGGACTGGGATTTGATCTTGATTACAATCAAAACGGCACATGGGGCGTATACGAACGCATCGACCTGCCGGGCAATTACATCCAGATGGTTCTCCGCGACTTTTTTATGACAAACGACACTGCCTACCTGAAGGAAATGTGGCCCTCCATCAAAAAAGCCATCGAATACGTATTAAACGAAAGGGACAAGAACAAAGACCAGATGCCTGAGATGCATGGCATCATGAGCAGTTATGATAATTTTCCCATGTATGGACTTGCCTCGTACATCCAGTCGCAATGGATATGTGCTCTCAAAGCCGCATCTATTGCTGCCGGCATCATGAACGAAAAAGATGTGCAAGCCCGTTACGATACCATTGCCACAAAAGGTTCACAGCTCATGGATACTTACCTGTGGAACGGAAAATATTACCGCCTTGCCAATGACTACGACAGCACAGCCGGCAACAAAGGAGTGGATGAAGGATGCCTTACCGACCAGATCATCGGTCAATGGCTGGCTCATCAATGCGGACTGGGACCTTTGTTCAAAGAAGAAAACATTCACTCGGCTTTGAAAAACATCCTTGCCATGTCGTACCGTCCTGACTTCGGGCTTCGCAACTGCAGCTGGCCTCAGTACCCCGACATGTTTCCCATCCATGAATCGAACCTGTGGGTCGACCAGGCCAATACCTGCTGGACCGGCGTAGAACTCGGATTTGCTTCCCTCCTTATATACGAAGGTCTGGTGAAAGAAGGCCTCGACGTAATCCGTACCGTCGACAACCGTTACCGCCGGGCAGGATTATACTTCGATCATCAGGAATTCGGCGGACATTATTTCCGGCCCATGGCAGCCTGGGCAATTCTCAACGCTTTTGTGGGACTGGAAATCAACTGCGGCACATTCACTTTCGACCCGAAAGTAAACAAGCCCTCCTGCACACTTTTCTTTGCATTCCCCGGAGGCACTGCCCACTACATCAAATCGCCTAAAGGCATTGAAATAAAAGTTCTGTCAGGAAAATTGCATTACAGAAAAATTGTTCTCCGGAATTCAGGTTTATCCACAGCCACGCTTAATGGCATCCGGGGAGTTGCCACCGGCCGCAAAGGCGAACTGGTGTTTGATATGGGTCGTTTGACCACTGCTGAAGAAGGACAAAGCCTGCTAATCCAATCCTTATGATGCACAGGCGGTCTTTCCTTCGCAACACGTTCCTTGCTGCAGGAGCCATGACCCTTTATCCGGCATGCCGACAGGGAAGCCATAAAAGAAAATTTGGCATTATTCTGAGTACTCTGAAAAATGAGGTGCTGGCCAATCCTGCCGGAGTGATGCACCAGCTGGCTGAAGCAGGCTACACTTACATCGAAGGACTGGGACGCTATGGCATCCCTGAAGAACCTCTTGCCGCAGCCATGCGGGAAGCCAAACTCATTCCGGTGGCCACGGGAGAATCCATGCCTCAATGGTTGCAGGATCCGGACCGTTACATTGCCCTTGCCACAACTTACCGCATGCCTTATCTGGTATGTTACTGGCCATGGACCGGCGACATCGAACGCCTTTCTATGGAACAGGTGCTTCAGGCAGCAGAAAATCTCGAACAAATAGGAAAATTATGCCATCAACACAACCTCCGGTTTGCCTGGCACAATCACGACAGGGAATTTACTGCCCTGGAAGAAAACGGCAGAACCCCTTTCGACATCATCATGGAACACACAACACCTGCCTACGTAAAGGCTGAACTGGATGTGTACTGGGTTGCCTATGCCGGCAAATCGCCCCTGGACATCATGCGCCAGTATCAGGGACGAATAGGGATTCTTCATTTAAAAGACATGCTCGACGGAACAAGGGAAAGGGCCTGCCCCGGCGAAGGAATGCTGGATTTTGCTTCCATCCTTGCCCTGCAGGAAGAAACAAAAGTGGATTACCTCATTGTGGAAAATGAAAAAAATGAAAAAGGAGTTCCCTGTGCCACCAGTGCCCTTCATTATTTACAACAGTTATAAAACCGGAACGGGAAAAGGGAAGCAAAGTTCAACAATTGACATGAAGAAAACGTTGATAGAATAAACTTTATCTTTTGTGAAAAAACTGATTATTGCCATTGATGGTTATTCGTCCTGCGGGAAAAGTACCTTTGCAAAACACATTGCCGCACGGTATCACTATCTGTACATCGACAGTGGAGCCATGTACCGCACGGTAACCCTTTATGCCCTGCAGCAGGGCATCATCACGGAACAAGGAATAGATGAAGAAAAGCTGAAATCATCCCTTGAACATATTGATATTTCGTTTACCTTCGACCCTGCCACTCTGCAAAGCATTCATTTTCTTAACGGAGAAAATGTGGAAGAAAAAATCCGGTCAATCGAAGTATCTCAACATGTAAGCCCCGTAAGCAAATTAAAATTTGTGCGGGAAAAAATGGTGGCCTTGCAACGCGAGGCCGGTAAAGAAGGAGGCATTGTGATGGATGGCCGTGACATCGGGACCGTTGTTTTTCCGGAAGCCGACCTGAAGATTTTCATGACTGCTTCGCCGGAAATCCGCGCCCGGAGGCGGTATCTTGAATTAAAGGAAAAAGGTATCGAAGCCAGCCTCGAAGAAATTAAAAAAAACCTGATGGAAAGAGACCTGATTGACTCCACCCGCGAAGAAAGTCCCCTGAGGCAAGCCAGCGATGCCATTGTCCTTGACAACAGCCACATGACACTGGAACAGCAAATGGAATGGATAGATCCTTTGATCAGAAAATTGATGCAATCATAAAAGGCTCTTCGTCCTTTCCGATGAAATTAAGAAACAAACAAAATGCAAATAGAAATTGATGCCAATTCGGGATTCTGCTTTGGGGTCATCAACGCCATTGCCCTGGCCGAAGAGGAGCTTCAACATCACCAGCCCCTCTATTGCCTGGGAGAGATTGTGCACAACAATGCTGAATTGAAACGACTGGAAGCAAAAGGACTCATTACCATTCATCATGACGAACTGGAAAAATTCACGGGACAGAAAGTGATGATACGTGCCCACGGCGAACCGCCTGAAACGTTTCGTAAAGCCTATGAGCACCATGTCAGAATTATTGATGCCACATGCCCTGTTGTTCTTCGTCTGCAGCAAAAAATCAAAAAATGTTACGCCACCCTCTCCTGCCAGCCGGGGATCATTGTTATCTACGGAAAAAAAGGTCATCCGGAAGTAAACGGACTGATGGGACAAACCGGAGGAACTGCCATCGTGATAGGTTCAGCAGAAGAAGCGAATGACATAGATGTATCTCTGCCCATTCATCTTTTTTCACAAACCACCATGGACAAGGAAAAATACATTGAAGTGGCCCGTGTTCTCCGGAAAAAAATGCAACAAACACTGCAACAGGAAAAAGTCCCTCTCACGGTTTATCAAACCATTTGCGGAGCTGTTGCCAACCGCGTTCCTGAACTCCGGACATTTGCCCACCGGCATGATGTGATTCTTTTTGTGAGCGGAAAAGAAAGTTCCAACGGAAAAGTTCTTTACGAAGTATGCAAGTCCGAAAATCCACGAACCTACTTCATCAGCGACATTTCCGAGATTCAACCCGCATGGTTTACCCCCGCTGACCATGTAGGCATCTGTGGAGCTACCTCCACCCCCCGCTGGCAAATGGAACAAGTGGCCGAATGGTTGCACAATTTATAATAAGATTCAAAAAGATTGATTTACAGAATTTTATTAAAACTTCTTAAGAAATTTTTAATTCAAAAAATTATCTGAGGTGATAAAATTGTTTTATCTTTGACGTTCGTTAAAAAAATAACAAAAAAACAGAGAATATGCTTACCATTGACAATTTTAACTTTTCGGGGCGTAAAGCCATTGTCCGGGTGGATTTTAACGTGCCACTGGATAAAAAAACTTTTGCTGTAACAGACGACACCCGTATCCGTGGAGCATTGCCCACCATCAAAAAAATTCTTAACGACGGAGGGGCAGTGATCTTGATGTCTCATCTGGGGAGACCCGACGGAAAACCTCAGGAAAAATATTCCCTTAAACATGTGGTGCCTGCGGTAGAAAAATTACTCGGAAAGCCTGTTAAGTTTGCCCCCGATTGCATGGGCGAAGCCACAAAAAAAATGGCCGATGAGTTGAAACCTGGAGAAGTCCTTCTGCTGGAAAATCTCCGTTTTTATGAAGAAGAAGAAGGCAAGCCCTATCACCTTGGCGAAGATGCCACTGAAGAACAAAAAAAAGAAGCCAAAGCCAAAGTGAAAGAAAGCCAGAAAAATTTTGTCAAGCAACTGGCTTCGTATGCCGATTGTTATGTAAATGATGCTTTCGGCACTGCCCATCGTGCTCATGCCTCTACCGCCCTCATCGCTGCTCATTTTCCAAATGCCAGCATGTT